>Ga0209369_1001263_pt1 | contig 13716 bp, 16 predicted proteins | sample EBPBio142010_DNA_FD_185865 | JGI IMG/M metagenome (GOLD analysis project Ga0209369, IMG submission 185865) | Wastewater treatment Type I Accumulibacter community from EBPR Bioreactor in Madison, WI, USA - Reactor 1_10/4/2010_ DNA (SPAdes)... | ecosystem: Engineered > Bioreactor > EBPR >... | reverse complement strand
TTAGGGCCTGTTAACACTAATTGCGTAGGGATGGATCTGCATTGACACTGCGTCAATGGAGATCACCGCCGTCCAATTTGCCCAGATCGAACACTGCCTGCCTAGGCAGCGAGGCAACGTCAGCCTTTCGAACCTGCAGGTGCTCAACGCGATCCTGTACGTGGCGGAGCACGGGTGCAAATGGCGCGGTCTGCCCAAGCGTTTCGGCAACTGGCACACGATCTACACGCGTATGAGCCGCTGGGCCAAGTCCGGCGTGCTCGACAAGGCCTTCGAGCAATTGCAGCGCGCTCAGGTCGTGCAGATCAAGATCGAAGCCGTCTCGCTGGACAGCACCAGCGTCAAGGTGCATCCCGATGGCACCGGCGCTCGAAAAAAAACGGTCCGCAGGCTATCGGCAAGTCCCGTGGCGGCTGGAACACCAAGATCCACCTCGTTGCCGCGGACGCGCGCACGGCCATAACGTTTTCGCTGTCTCCGGGCCAGGCGCACGATGCGCCCGAGGGTCGGGAGCTGTTGAAGCGGCTGGGTGCTCCCAGCCGTCCTCTACACCTCATCATGGACCGCGCCTACGAGGGCAACGAAACCCGGCAGCTCGCACTCGACCTGGGCTTCATACCGGTCGTGCCGCCATTGAGCACGCGCGTCGAGCCTTGGGAGTACGACCGCGCGATGTACAAGCGCAGGAATGAGGTCGAGCGCCTGTTCCGCAGGCTCAAGGGCTATCGCCGCATCTTCTCCCGCTTCGAGAAGCTCGACGTCATGTTCATCGCCTTCATCAGCTTTGCGCTGATCGCCGACGGCTTGCGGTTGTGTTAACAGGCCCTAGTCTATTCGAGGTGGCCACTTGGCACGAGGAGGGGACACGATGACGCATTCTGTGCCGGCATCTAACGAAGCCTTGGCTCACGCACTGGCGATGATCGTGGCCGCCAACGGACGAATCGACGCGCGAGAACTGAGCGCGCTAGACGAACTCCATGCGTTCCGGCGTGTCGGCGTGAGCCGCGAACGCTTCGTCGACATCGCCCGCTCCTGCGTGGCCGATGTCGGGGCGCATCTTTGTGATCGCTCGTGGCTCTGCGCTGATCATCTGACCTACATCAATGCACTGCTCGATGCGATTCCGGGCACCAACGACAGGATACTCGTCTGCCGGTTGGCCGCGGCGGTCATCACCGCGGATGGAAGAGTGACCCACGACGAGCGGCTTGTCTACGACCACGCCCTGGCGCGCTGGCGCATCAATCAGTCCGATGTAGCCCAAGCGATTCTCGACGATCGTGTGTGATGTGTCCTGCGCGGCGCAGCGTTGCGGTGGAAGGTGTATCCGCGCCTGACGGTTTCTCCAGGGCCGCCGGCGAGGGGGCATGAGGAACTGGCGAGCGACTGTCTCCCTGCAACGCCGCGCCACGCAGCGCAGCACCAAGTACCACGCCGTGGCCGATGTCGGACTGAAGACTACCAAGGGTGTGCCAACTCCGAACCGCACCGTCAAGGTCTCGCTCCCCCAGGAACTGATCGAGCATGACTGCATGGCCCGTCACAGCGACCGCCAGGGGCCAAGTTCACCAAGCTCAGCCGCAAGCCGTTCTCTCGCGCTCGGCTGAAGGTCTCGCTGTGAGGAACGTGCGCGTCATGGCCATGCCGTCCCAGTGGCTGCTTTGCCACCGGCTGACCGACTGCTCAGGGTCGGGAGTGCCAGTTCATCCCGAGCCCAACCGGTCGTTCACCGCTCGCCCGCAGGCGCCCATCGCCGAATGCCCGGTCTAGAAGGTGAAGCAGTCGCTCGGGAGCTTCTGTTTCGAATGACCGGTGACGGCGACCGCCGACATCGGGACGTCGGCTGCGAATGACTCAGTTCAGTCTTGATGCGACATTCGGTCTGCTGGTGTTCAATGCCGCGCTGCCGCTACATCGATGGGTGGATCGCTGACACCGTAGCTTTCCGCTAGCGTAGTCTATGGTGATGCCGCACCGCTGTCCGGCTAGCTTTTTCCAATAGCCGAAGCGGTCCAGCCGGTCTCTGCATCATTCGAGCTCGTCGAGCGTGGATTGGGGTATCCAATCCTGTCTCAGCTTCTCTCGCGCCGCCTCTTAAGTTCGGCGTCGTCCAGCGCTTCCCCCAGTTCGACCTTGTTGCGTACGCCCAGCTGCAGATAGGCGTCCCGCAAGTAGGTCCGCACCGTGGCGGGGCTCAGCTCGAGCTGCCGCGCGATCTCCTTGTTCGACTGCCCCTGCGCAAATAGCCTCGCCACACGCAGCCGGCTGGGCGACAGGTGCGCCGCCAGCCCAGCACCCGGATCGGCCGGGTCGGGCTCCAGCACCAGCCAGGCCTGCCCATCGCCCTCCGTGCGATGCAACGCCACACCGGCCGGCAGCTGCAGCGGCTGCGGGAGCTGCCGGCCGTCCCAGCCGGACCAGCGCTCGCACAGCCAGTCGAACAATTGCGCACCCAGGTGCACCAGCCGCCCGTCGCGATCGGCAATGCCGACCCGGTCGATATCGCCGCGGGGCCCTGCGCGCAACGCGTCCTGCAGCGCAAAGCGCCACAACTGCAGCAGGTGGCGCACCAGCACGTCGAAGCAGCGCGCCTCGTCGTCGCTGAACGGCATCTCGTCGGCGCCGCGGTACAGGCACATGAAGAAGCCGTGCCCGGTGGACGGGTCCTCCAGTGCCAGCGCCATCGCGTGGTCGATGCCGAAGCGGCTGTCGAAATCACGCACCGAATCCGGCAGCTCCGCGCCAGTGTCGCTGGCGCGGTGGACGATGCCGCGCTGCGTGCGGATCGCCCGGCCGTAGTCGTCCTGCGCGGCCAGCGCCAGCCAGGCGGTGGTGAACTCCGGCGGCAAGCCACTCAACTGGGCCTGATAAATGGTGGGCGCGCCCTCGGGGTCGGCATCCACCGCCAGGCCCCAGAAGCCGCTGCGGAAGGCGATCAGCTCGCGCACCCGCTGAAGGGCCTGTTCCAGGAATTCGCCGGCCGGCACGCTGCGCGCCAGGTGCCCCAGTTCGAGCAGCTGTGCGCCCAGCCTTTGCAGACTTGGCCCCGAAGGATCGGCAGGTGGCGGCATGCGGCGAGGTGGGGTGAGCCCCGTCTCCAGTGGCCTGGATGCTAGCGCGCGATGCTGGGGGAGTCTGCATTTGCAGACTTACGACGCATGGCGCCCGTCCCTACGCTCCTGCCCCGATGCCGCCGAACCGGCGGGGACACGACGAGGAGACATCATGCGGATGAACACGAAGCGGCGCGATCTCTTGAAACTGCTGGGCGCTGGCGCAGCCTTTGGCGCGCTGGGGCCGCTGGCGGGCTGCGGCGGCGGCGACGAGCTCACCGAAGCGCCGGCAGACAACCTGCTCGACACCACACCCTCCAACCAGGCCGCCACCTACCGGCATGTCGACCGCATTGCCGCCACGCGTGTGGTGTCGCGCGGCGGCAGCGTGCTGAATCTGCCCGCGCATGCCACGCCGCTGGACGCTCTGCAGTACGAGTTCGGCGGTCAGACGCTGTCGGTCGCCGACTACATGCAGCGCAACCGCACCTCGGGCCTGCTGGTGCTTCAGGGCGGTGCCGTGGCGTTGGAGCGCTACGGCATGGGCAGCGACGCCGCGTCGCGCTGGACCACGTTCTCCGTGGCCAAGTCCGTCACCTCGACGCTGGTGGGCGCGGCCGTGGCCGATGGAAGCATCGCCAGCCTGGACGACCGTGTGACGCGCTACCTGCCGGCGTTGAACGGTACGGCCTATGCCGACAACACGATCCGCGAGCTGATGCGCATGTCCTCGGGTGTGCGCTGGGACGAGACCTATTCGGCTACCGGCGATTCCGACATCGCCAGGCTGTCGCAGGCCGTGCGGGCCAACCGGCCCGGCGCCATGCTGGAGCTGATGGCCAGCCGGCCGCGCGACGCCGCGCCGGGCAGTGTCTTCAACTACAGCACGGGCGAATCCTTCGTGCTGGGCGCCGTCGTGGCCGCAGCCACCGGCGCCAACCTGAGCGACTACCTCTCCGACAGGGTTTGGCAACGCGCAGGCATGGAAGCCGACGCGTACTGGCTGCTGGAAGCCGAGGGTGGGCTGGAGATGGGCGGCGACAACCTCAGCGCCACGTTGCGCGACTACGGGCGCCTGGGCCGGTTCCTGATGCACGGCGCCGAGGCGGTGCTGCCCAGCGGCTGGATGGCGCTGGCCGGGCAACCCGACAACGCGGTCACCGACCATGGCCAGCTCTACGCCGGCTATCCGCTGGGCTACGGCTATCAGTGGTGGTCCTTCCCGCGCGGCCCCTCCGCCCTGCCCTACATGGACGGCGCCTTCACCGCCGAAGGCATCTTCGGGCAATTCATCTACATCGATACCCAGCGCGACATGGTCGCGGTGGTGCTGAGCGCCTGGCCCGCCGCCTGGGTGGACGCAGCGGAGTACGAGACCTACGCGATGCTGGCGACGGTGGCGGCGAACCTGGCGTAAGTTCGCCATTTGTCGCTCGGCTGCGCGGCGGGCAAGGTCTTGATCACAGATCGCTGTGCAGCGGTTGTTGTCCGCCCACGAATTCCGGCTGCACACGAGCTGCGAATCTGGAGGTGGACCGCGACTGAAAGCAATCGCTTTGGACAGCAGGTCCTGACAGCACTCGCTGCAAACCCTTGGCAGCCCGAAGATCAGTTCTCGACGTGTTCCGACAGGCTCACCCTATGAGCCCGTCGACGGCAATGATGGTTGCTCCACCTACCAGCCATCCCGCCATGAAATTCATCCTGAACTCCACGACCAAGCGCTTTGCCGCGCTGCTCCGCCTGGCGCGCGCCATACAGCCCGCCACGGCTGGCATCAAGCGCGTACCGCCGGTGCTGCGCCCGACATCGCCCCCACCGGCCGACCTGTTGCGTATCCCGGCATACATGCGCCGTCGGCGTCGTGCTGCGCAGCCGCACCAGCAGCGGGCAGGCAGCCTGTAGGCTGCGCCCTGACCACGAGAATCTCTGGGAGGATCATCTACCGGGGCGCCAGAGAGCCGCTGGCCGAGACGCCGTTGGGGTCGTACCTGACTGCCGATGGGAACAGCCGCAGTTCGATGACCCCGAATCGGACCTGTTGCACGCCTAAGTCGGCACGTGGCAGATCGATGACGGCCGGCTGTACTTTCATGAGTTAATCGGTCGGTTGAAGGACGGGTAGAAGGCCACCCGACCCGGTCGACGGCTTCACGGTCGTCAGCCGGAGCCCGAAGTCAATGCGCTATGAATCGTCGCAAGAAGTCCAGCACCATCGAGAACCTGATTGACATCGTCGCCGTACTGCCCTGGTGGGCTGGCGTGGTGCTCGCCATAGTCTCCTATCTCGCGCTGCACCAAGTGGCTTCTCTGCCGGTCGTCACAGCAGTTCAACCAAGCCAGTCCGGCTCGATAGTCATACAGACCATCTGGAAGGGCCTGGCCACCGGCGGCCAGTACCTCCTGCCACTCATCTTCCTGGCCGGCGCCGGCATATCGGCCTGGCGCCGCCACGAGCGTGCAGCGCTTGTCAAGAACGCCGCGAAGAGCGACAGCGCGGATGGACTGAACGGCATGAGCTGGCAGCAGTTCGAGAAGCTGGTTGGCGAGGCCTTCCGGTTGCAGGGCTATGCTGTGGTCGAGACCGGTGGCGGTGGCGCCGACGGTGGTGTCGACCTGGTGCTGAGCCAGGGCGGCGAGAAGTTCCTGGTTCAGTGCAAGCAGTGGCGCGCGTTCAAGGTCGGCGTCGATGTCGTGCGGGAGCTGTACGGCGTAATGGCGGCCAAGGCAGCAGCCGGCGGCTTCGTCGTGACCTCGGGCCGATTCACCGATGACGCAATAACCTTCGCCAGCGGCCGGAACGTCACCCTCATCGACGGGCCGAAGCTGCACGGGATGATCCGGCAGGCACAGGCCAAGCTGCAATCCGCGAGCTGGTCTGCGCCCAACACGCCGGGTTCACAACAACCTGCGCCGGCTGCTGGACACTCTGCAATTCCAACCTGCCCGGTGTGCTCGAAGCCGATGGTCAAGCGCAGGTCTCGCCGCGGCGCCAATGCCGGCGGCGAGTTCTGGGGCTGCACCGCGTATCCGGCGTGTAAGGGGACGAGCGCGATTGGCAAGCGTTAGATGAACCCGCAACTCGGAATTGAAGCTACGGATTGACTCAGGAATGATGTCGCAATTCGCTGTGCCAGCAGTTCGCGATCTAGGACGGCCGCGCTGCATATCCGTGTGCATTGCCTTCACGCGTCCAAGCCTGTCAGCAATACCTTAAGGCCAAAGTGATCACTCATAGGTTTGCCTGCCGCGTCCTCTGGACTCAAATGCCTGATTTCAAGCGATTGCAATCGCCCCATCACCGCGACATGATCGATTGCGGGGCCAGGAGCCCCAGGGATCTCGCCTCCAGTCACCAACCGGAAACGCTCTCCTAGTGCGTCAACGAGCGCTGCATACACCTGCTCCGGTTGCCCCTTTCGAGGTATGCGTTGATTGAAGTCCCCGAGTAGGACAGTGCCGGGCGTGTTGGCGTGCGCGAGAGCTTCGGGAAGGTTCATGCAGTACGTTATGTGGTCTTCCCAAGGAGCCCGATTGCGTTGACCGCTCCTCACATGCGCGTCCCGCCACGGAATACAGACCCCGACGAAGCGCAACCGACCGAGGGGCGTTTCTGTGGTTCCTGAGACAAAGCGACCAGGAGGCAACGAGGCAGATCCAAGCAGGTCAACGTCGGACCAAGGGTTACGACTCCATAGCATCACCTTGCGCTTTGACTCTCCAGTGCCGTACCCGTAGTCGGCGTTGCAGAGAATGGTGTGCCCATGCGCTGGCAATATGTCGGGCGATCCCTCGGTAATGCACAGCACGTCGCAGTCGAGCGCGCCGAGCACTCGTGCAAAGAATGCTCCCTTCTTGTTGCGAAGGGCAGCCCACTGGACGTTCCATAGGCCGATTGACAGTATGGCTCGCTCAGCGGATGGCATGACCGATCGGTGCTCCAACGCTGCAGCCCGCGGTGCGGCTTGTTTGACTGGCGGTGGCGGACACCATGCTTGCGAAGGCGCACCTCTCCCTGACAAGTTCGAGGACGCTGCATACCTAATGTCGGGCGGCAGGGTTGCCCTGATCCTTTTGGGGGAGGGTGTACGGGGCAGCAATCGAGATTTGCGGGCTGCCAATAGCGGACGCCGCAAGCTCCCGACGACCACTGGCGAGACCGTGACTACTACAAGGCAAGCAATCGCACCCAGCACGTAGGCCCAGTAGCTTTGAAGGAATCGCCACACAGCCATGGCGCCCCACAGGCCAATGATCGCCATGAGCAGCCATGCGATCCCTTTGCTGTTTCGCAATGTCTATTCCTAGCTACGAGCAGGGTGTAGCGCGTCGCCCATGGAGAGCCTAGTGCCAAATCTCAAAGCTGGCAGTGAGCACGACCGCATCGGCAATTGTCAAATCGACTGCAGCCGATCTTCCCAGAATCTCACAGTCCTGGATTGCGGCGTGACCGGTGCGGAGCACAAGAATCCCACAGTTGGGCAGAATCGTGGGCGAGCGCGCTGTCAGTGTGTGGCGCGGATGGCCCTCCCCCGCACTGACTGACTATCAGGAATCGTGAATGTCCTTCTCAATGGATCTTGGACAGGAGAGGCAGTGCCCGAGCTACAGCCCGCCGTAGTGTCCGCAAGCGTTCTGGGTCGGGTGCACCCGCACCCGATAAATGAGAGACCCGCAGGCATCATGGCCCCCTACCTCGGTCGCCAGTTCACGGTCGCCGAGTTGGACGACGAGGACAGCACCTCCTCGTCGGACCGATCCTTTCTCGGCCTGGTCCGCGCCTACCAGGTACCCGTCTTGCTGGGTCGGACGCTCGAAGTCTCGTTCGACTCCTCGCTGGGCGAAGCCCTGCAACGCCTGTTGAGCGACGCCTTGCCGGGGATTCCCTGGCACGTTGCCTACGACGGGAAGCCACTGCTGCGCAAATACCGGATCCTGCACACGAGCGTGGCCGCACCGCCAGATCTAGGCACAGGTCAGACGATGTCGCTCGCGGTGTATGCCCGGTTGCTGTCCGTGGGCTCCCTCCTGATCGACTCTGACCAAGGCCAGAAATGGCTTCACCAGCAGTGCCTGTGGCGAGTGGCCCAGGACCTGGGGCTCTCGGGACCGCCTTCGCCTATACCTGTGCTGGAGGAGTCCGCACTGGTGCTGCAGGTTCAGGCAGCGGTCTATGCCAACGTCCAGTATCACGCCGCGGGTTTTCCGTGCTACCTCTGACGCCTCGTTCGCGAAGCCTCACCCGGAGTCCGATCCTCATGCTTCAGCACATCGTCGATCGTGCTCGCCAGTTGGTAGCGCTTGGTCCGCTGCGTCTGCACGTTGCTCCCGCAGGTCCGATGGCGCCCTATTTGGGGCGCAGACTCGTCGTGCCGGCCCACGACGAAGAGGCTCTGGTCGATAGGGCGGAGATCCGGGCGCGTCGCCGAGCCCGTTGCTACGAGGTCGCGGCGTTGTCCGGCGCCACCTTCGAGTGCGGAGTTGCCGATCAGGCCGGCCCGCGCCTGGCGGCGTTGCTCGACCAGACGGTGCCCGTCGGGGGCTGGCAGGTGCTGCAAAGGGATTGGACCTTCATGTTGGCCAAGGTCTTTCTGATACACGAAGTGCTGCCGGCACCGCCGGACGAAGCCACCGGGGAGCCCATGTTCCTGGAGGTCTGCGCCACCTTGCAGTCGGTCGACGGGGAGCCCCTGGACTCGCCCACGGGTCAGGCATGGGCCGACCGGCAGCGTATCGCCTTCCGCGAGGGCATGAGCTCACAACCACCGCGCATCGCCCCCTGGGCAGGCTCGCGCTTCGGGATGAAAGTGGTAGCGGCGAACTACGCCAACATCCGTAACCCAGGCGTCGGAGTGCCCTTCTACTTCTGACCCTGGGCTGCTGCAGCAATGGGACACAAATGGCAAGTACCTTCGTGATTCACGCTGGGAGCACGGAGACACCCTGGACATCGTCCAGCAGCGCCTGAATGCTGCGCCTCGGGGCCGTGAAGCTCCGCAGGCAGACCGTGGCGCATGCATTCGGAACGCTCAAGGGCTGGATGGGCATGCACCATGTCCCGACAAGAACGCTGCAACGGGTTCGAACCGAGATGCGCCTACTGGTTCTGGCCTGGCAACCGGAAGCGGGCAATCAAGATCATTCGCGCGGGTGCACTGTTGGCCGCGATGCGGTCTTTGAACGGCGGGTCTTGGCGCAAGACTCAGGTCATTCCACGGTTTAATCCGCCGTGCACTCGCTGGTGATCCTCACGTCTAGCGCCAGACTGTTCCGTTCAGGCCCAGATCTGGACCGGCCGAACCGCATTCCAAGTGCAGCGCCGAAGCGCAGCCATGAACGGTTTGGACCTTGGGTATCCGCTTTCCAGTGCCAGGGCATCGGAATGTTGCTACCCCCAAAAGAGGGCACTCCACAGGGCGAAGACTTCAAGGGCGTTCTTGAGCACGATGCAGCCATCGCCACCTAGAGTCCATGCCATGCACTCGAACGCTGCCCTCGAAGCCCGCCTGAACATGCTTTCGCTGGCGGTCGAATGTATAGCCGCCTCGCTCTCGGGCGCCCAAGCACGCGAGGTAAGCGCGTCATTCAACGAGCGGCTGTCCCTGCTCCTGGCCGACCGAGGGCACATCAGCGACGACGTCGATGCCGCGCTGGCCGCGCAGGCCGGGTTGCTGCTCCAGGCCTTCCGACGGTAAGGGCCGGCAGGCTGGCCCCTACCGTCAGAATGCGCCGTGGACCCGCGCACGTTGGACCTCTACCGAACCCGTGCTGCTGAACTGACCGAGCGCTACGAAGCGGTCAGCAGCAGCGTCGCGCGCTACTTCGCCATTGCGTTTGCCGCGGGCTTTCGGGTCCCGGATGTCGGCGCGGGTTCCGGCCGTGACCTGGCCGCGCTGGTGGCTGTCGAGTTGACCGCGCTGCAGCTTGGCATCGAACGCTGGTCGATCGAAGCGGTCGCGGCATGACCGGGTTCGGCTGGAGGGGACTGCGGGCCGTCATGCTGTCCTTTGTGGTCGCCAGCCTTCCGGGCCTCGCGTTGGCATGGGGGGGCGACGGGCACCGCATCGTGGCGGCCGTCGCGGCCCAGCAACTCAGCCCAAAGGCTCAGGCCGAGGTGAACCGGCTGCTGATGCTGGAACCCGGCAGCACGCTGGAGTCGATCTCGACTTGGGCCGACGAGGTCCGGTCACCGACAACGGCTTCCTGGCACTACCTGAACTTCCGGCGCGACGATGACTGCCGGTATGACCCCATGGCCAACTGCCCGGGTGGCAACTGTGTGGTCGCGGCGATTGAGCGGCAGCTCAAGATCCTCGGCGGGAATGGTTCTGACGAGGAGCGGTTGAAGGCGCTGCGCTACGTGACGCACTTCATTGCCGACCTGCACCAGCCTTTGCATGCAGGATTCGCCGACGACCGCGGTGGCAATCAGTACCAGGTTCAGGCCTACGGTCGTGGGACGAACCTGCATGCCCTGTGGGACACCGGCCTCATAGAGAACTGGCCAGGTGGATTGCCGGCACTGAAGACTGCGGTAGAGGCCCGGATGGTGCCAAGCCAGAAGACCGACCCGGCAGCCTGGGCGGAGGCTTCGTGCCGGATCGTGTCCAGCGAAGGCTTCTACCCTTCAGGACACCGGCTGGCTCCGGACTACCGGTCCAAGTGGGCGCCAATGATCGAGCGCCAGCTGTCGCTGGCAGCCCGCCGCCTCGCTGACGCCCTGAACGACGCGCTCGACGGCGGGAAGTGAACGCGGCCGGCGCGATTGCGCCGGTCCTCAGTTCAAAGGGCTGCGTCCTTCAGCTTCTTCAGCGCGCGGGTCTTGATCTTGACCGTGGCCGGCTTGGCCGCGAAGACGCGCTCTTGCTTGGTGAACGGGTCAATGCCGGTACGCTTCTTCTTCGCCGGCACGTTGACTACGTTGACCTTCAGCAGCCCGGGCAGCGTGAAGGTGCCCAGACCCTTCTTGTGCACCGAGGCCAGGATGGTGGCTTCCAGGGCCGCCAGGACGGCCTTCGCTGCCTTGGCATCGACTCCAGCGGTCTGCGCCAGATGGACCGCCAGGTTGCTCTTGTTGAAGACCGTGTTGATCGGCTTCAGGGCCGTGGCCTTGGCGGGGGTGGCGGCCTTCACGGCCTTCTTCGCGGGAGCAGCCTTCTTGGCCGGTGCCTTGGTCGTTGCTTTCTTTGCAGTTGCCATTGAGTAGTTGGAACAAAGTGGATGGGTACCCTCTGAGGGGCGGCGCATTCTAGGCGCGGCCATTCAGGGCAAGCGCCGTGGGTGCAGGCATTGCACTGACGTTGCACGCACTGGTTCTGCTGGGCAAAGAGTTCAGGCGCCGGTCCCGGAACTGATACGTTTTGCGACCCAAACTTGTTTCTCCACGCGGCACAATACATGTCATGGCAAACATCGCATCACTTCTGAAGGCCGAAATCACCCGTCTCGCGCGCAAGCAAGTGCGCGCGGAGACCACGGCGTTGAAGAAAGCGGCATCGGCATACAGGACCGAGATCGTAGCTCTCAAGCGGCGAGCCGATTCGCTCGAGGCAGCGCTACGCCGACTCACCAAGGGACAGGCGAAGGCGAAAGCTGCTGAGCCTGCGGAAGAGCCTGGGCAGAAGCTCCGCTTCACAGCCAAGGGCTTTGCGTCTCAGAGACAACGCCTGGGCCTGTCGGCGGCGGAGTGCGGACTGCTGCTGGGAACTTCAGGGCAGTCCGTCTACAACTGGGAAGACGGCAAGGCAAAGCCCCGCGCTCGCCATCTTGCGGCCATTGCGTCACTGAGGACGATGGGCAAGAAGGAAGCTGCCGCGAAGCTGGCCGAACTGCGTCAGTAGAGCGACCACCTATTCCGGCCGTTCGCGGCAAGGAACGTCCGGCGCTTCTGCAGGCCCGCCCGCCCCGAGTCAGGCCGTGCCGTTCACCAATGCGGGTGACGGCCGATCAGGCCGCGCCCTGCACTCTCGTCGTCAAGCTCGACAACTTTGACATCGCCGCGCAGTCGCGATCTGGTGCATGCGCTGTTCATGAGCGCAAGCGTCAGCCGCAACTACGAAACCTCGCCCGATCTGTTCGCCATGGCGACATCTCGGGTGTTCTTCTGGACTGCGATGGCACCGAAGAGGCTGAGCAAGAACCCCATGGCATAGAACCCCTTTTCGCTGGATGCGAGAGCGGCGTTCCATAGACCGACGGCAAGCAGCAACACGGAGATGGCGAGCGAGAGCCAACAAAGGCTGTAGTAGATGCCAGTCACTGGTACGCCTTCCAGGCGATCCCGCACTGACTTCTGTAACGAAACGGCTGCAAACAGGCCGAACATCAGCAACGTGAAGTAGAAGCCCTTCTCGTTCAGTTGGATGTTCGCGTTCCACAAGCCAATCAGGAACATGCCCGCACCCACGAAGAATGCCGCCCATGATGCGCCGATGAATGCGCCAGTAGGTTGTTGAAGCTGTCGCGCCATTTGGAATCATCCTCATAGACAAACCGATCACAGATCCTAGCGACGAGTGAAGCACGGCGGGTCTTTGAAACTCACCAAACTCCGAACTACATGATCCATTGTTGGCAGAAATCGGAAGTTCAAGACAACTTCAGAATCCTCACTCTGCGGTCGTGCCGATCGGAAACAGCCGCGCTGCTATCAGTGCAACCAGGGAGCCGGCCAAGCAACTCACGATCACGAGTTCGAAATGTGGAAACACCGACAGGTCCATGCCTCCCCCAAAGCGCCTGAACGGATTGGCAAAATAGTAGCCGACCGCTCCAGCTGCCCCGCCCAATGTAGCGGCGAGGGGAAATGAAAGTCGCCTGAGCCGCAGTCCTCTTGCCAACAGCGCTGCCACGAGCCCGTAGATCAGCCCAGCAACGCTCGCGGGAAATAGACCAATGGGCCACGTTAGGAGCACTGCGAACACCGCAGCCCAGGCAACAAAGCAACAGTACTCGTCAAATCTGAGGAAAACCAGCATTGCCCCAAGAGGCGGACCGAGCAGCGGAAACAACAGGGCCGACTGCACGGCATTGCGAAGAGCTGGAGGTCTGTGCGCTGATGCAATTGAAGGCAGTGGACGCGGGCGTGGCCTCGCGGTAGGGTGCCAGGCGGACCCGGCCGAGAAGTCTGCGCTGCATCCGGGGCACGCCACAGCTAAATCGTCGAGCGCTGCCGAGCAGTTTGGACAGTAGAGCATGGTAGGGGCCAACGCGCTGAGCGTTGGATCAGCAGCTCAGCTTTTGCCGCCTGGGGTTGGATTGAACATCGCAATGACTGCGACTTCAGTGTCGCCGTCGGAGTCGTTGGTCAGCTTCATTGGTTGGGAATGGAGAACTCGGCGCCGCGGTACTGGCCTTGAAACGAATCGATGCGGTTCGGTACGTACCGCGCAATCTCTTGCTTCAGTTGCCGGTAGTTGTCGCTGCCGAGCTGGTACGCGTACGTGGACCCGATGCGCAGGACCGGCGCATTGCCGGCGCCGATGACCGTGGATGGTGAGTAGCCTGCCAGCAGCACTGCCGACACCGGACGACCGCTGTTCTGCACCAGCCACTGCACCGATTCGTAGCTGCTGAGCACAAGTACCAGCGGCGTAGATGATGGCTGTATGGACACGCGTATGGGAGCACCGCTTGGTGACCGTTGGCCTGCGCCTTCGTA
>Ga0209369_1001261_pt1 | contig 13760 bp, 10 predicted proteins | sample EBPBio142010_DNA_FD_185865 | JGI IMG/M metagenome (GOLD analysis project Ga0209369, IMG submission 185865) | Wastewater treatment Type I Accumulibacter community from EBPR Bioreactor in Madison, WI, USA - Reactor 1_10/4/2010_ DNA (SPAdes)... | ecosystem: Engineered > Bioreactor > EBPR >... | reverse complement strand
CTGCTGGTGGAACACAAGATGGACGTGGTCAGCGAGCTGGCCGACCGCATCATCGTGCTGCACAACGGCGCGCTGGTGGCCGACGGCGAGCCGGCTGCGGTGATCGCCTCGCCGGTGGTGCAGCAGGCCTATCTGGGCATCGTGCCCGAGGAGGCCGTATGACCGCGCTGGTGCTCGATCTGAAGGGTGTGCACACGCACATCGGCGCGTACCACATCCTGCATGGTGTGGACCTGCAGGTGCCGGCCGGCCAGGTGACGATGCTGCTGGGCCGCAACGGCGCCGGCAAGTCGACCACGCTGCGCACGATCATGGGCCTGTGGGCCACCTCGAAGGGCTCGGTGCACTTCAAGGGCCGGCAGATCGGTGGCCCCGGCGGGCAACTCGCCACGCCCGACATCGCGCAGCTCGGCATCGCCTACGTGCCCGAGGCGATGGGCATCTTCACCGACCTGACGGTGCAGGAAAACATGGTGCTGGCCGCGCGCAATGCCCGCCGCGCCGCCGAGCTGGACACGACGCGGCTGGAATGGATCTTCGGCCTGTTCCCGGCGCTGAAGAAGTTCTGGCTCTATCCGGCGGGCAAGCTGTCGGGCGGGCAGAAGCAGATGCTGGCGGTGGCGCGCGCCATCGTCGAGCCGCGCGAGCTGATCCTGATCGACGAACCCAGCAAGGGCCTGGCGCCGTCGATCATCAACAACCTGATCGACGCCTTCCGCCAGCTGAAGGCGCAGGACACGACGATCCTGCTGGTCGAGCAGAACTTCCAGATGGCCCGCGCGCTGGGCGACCGGGTGGCCGTGATGGACAACGGCCGCATCGTGCACACCGGCGCGATGGCGCAACTGGCCGAAGACGAAGCGCTGCAGCACCGGCTGCTGGGCCTTTCACTGGGGGCGCATCAATGAGCGCAACGACGACCACCACCGCGCCGGCCGCCACCGCGCCCGCGGCCATTCCGAAGGCCGAGTTCGACTGGAAGCCGATCGCGCTGCTGGGCGCGGTGCTGCTGGCGGCCTGGCCGCTGGTCGGCTCGTCCTCCACCTGGGTCACGCTCAGCGTGGCCGGGCTGGCGATGGGGCTGATCATCTTCATCATCGCCTCGGGCCTGACGCTGGTCTTCGGCCTGATGGACGTGCTGAACTTCGGCCACGGCGTGTTCATCGCACTCGGCGCCTTCGTCGCCACCAGCGTGATGGGCGGCATGGCCGACTGGACGGCCAGCGAATCGCTGTGGCGCAACCTGGCGGCGGTGTTCGCGGCCATGCTGGTGGCCATGGCCGCGGCCGGCGCCCTGGGCCTGGCCTTCGAGCGGGTGATCGTGCGGCCGGTCTACGGCCTGCACCTGAAGCAGATCCTCATCACCATGGGCGGCATGATCGTCGGCGAGGAGCTGATCAAGGTCATCTGGGGCCCGCAGCAGATTGCGCTGCCGCTGCCCACCACGCTGCGCGGCAGCTTCGTCATCGGCGACGCGTCGATCGAGAAGTACCGCGTGCTGGCGGTGGCCATCGGCCTGGTGGTGTTCGCGCTGCTGCTGTACGCGCTGAACCGCACCAAGGTCGGCCTGCTGATCCGTGCCGGCGTGCAGGACCGCGAGATGGTGGAAAGCCTGGGCTACCGCATCCGGCGCCTGTTCGTCGGCGTGTTCGTCGCCGGCAGCGCGCTGGCCGGGCTGGGCGGCGTGATGTGGGGGCTGTACCAGCAGAGCGTGGTGCCGCAGATCGGCGCGCAGGTCAACGTGCTGATCTTCATCGTCATCATCATCGGCGGGCTGGGGTCGACCTTTGGCTGTTTCGTCGGTGCGCTGCTGGTTGGGCTGATGGCCAACTACACCGGCTACCTGGCGCCGAAGGTGGCGCTGTTCTCCAACATCGGGTTGATGGTGGCCATCCTGCTGTGGCGGCCGCAAGGGCTCTATCCCGTGACCAACCGATAGGCGCGCCATGCTCGACCGTCTGCTCTCGCACGACTACCCGCGCAGCCGCTGGCTGGCGCTGGCCCTGATCCTGGTGGCCGTGGGCCTGGCCTTCGCGCCTTTCCTGTTCCCCGGCAGCAAGGCGCTGGGCGTGGCCGCCAAGATGCTGATCTTCATCCTGCTGGTGGCCAGCTACGACCTGCTGCTGGGCTACACCGGCATCGTCAGCTTCGCGCACACCATGTTCTTCGGCATCGGGGCCTACGGCATCGCGATCGCCAGCACGCGGCTGGGCGAAGGTTTCGTCGCGCTGTTCACCGGCCTGGGCGTGGCGCTGCTGCTGTCGCTGGTGCTGTCGCTGGTGATCGGCCTGTTCAGCCTGCGCGTGAAGGCGATTTTCTACGCGATGATCACGCTGGCCGTGGCGGCGGCCTTCCAGACGCTGGCCTCGCAGCTGAGCGATATCACCGGCGGCGAGGACGGGCTGAGCTTCAAGAACCCGGCCGTCTTCAGCCCGAGCTTCGAGCCCTTCGAGAGCGAGGTCTTCGGCGTGATGCTCGACGGCAAGGTGTTCAGCTACTACCTGCTGTTCGTGGTGGTGCTGGCGCTGTTCCTGCTGCTGCTGCGCATCGTCAACAGCCCCTTCGGCCGCGTGCTGCAGGCCATCCGCGAGAACGACTTCCGCGCCGAGGCCATCGGCTACCGCACAGTCGTCTATCGCACGATGAGCAACGTGCTGTCGGCGTTGTTTGCCACGGTGGCCGGCGCGCTGCTGGCGATCTGGCTGCGCTACACGGGCCCCGACACCACGCTGAGCTTCGAGATCATGCTCGACATCCTGCTGATCGTCGTCATCGGCGGCATGGGCACGATGTACGGCGCGGTGATCGGCTCGGTGCTCTTCGTCTTCGCGCAGAACTACCTGCAGGACCTGCTGAAACTCGGCGCCAGCGCGCTGGAAGGCGTGCCGGTGCTGACCGCGCTGGTCTCGCCCGACCGCTGGCTGCTGTGGCTGGGCGTGCTGTTCGTACTGTCGGTCTACTACTTCCCGACGGGCGTGGTGGGCCGGCTGCGGCTGGCGGCCTTCCGGAGCAAGGCATGAGCTGCCGCTCGCAATACCTGCGCTGCGCCGGCCGCGAGCTGCACTACACCGAGTGGGGTGCGCAGCACGACGAGACGGTGATTGCCTGGCATGGCCTGGCGCGCACCGGCCGCGACATGGACGACATCGCCGAGCACCTGGCGCAGCGCTATCGCGTCATCTGCCCCGACACCCTCGGCCGGGGCCTGAGCCAATGGAGCCCGTTGCCGGCGCAGGAATACTGCCTGGCCTTCTATGCCGAACTGGCCGCCGCGCTGATCAACCAGCTGCGGCTGGAGCAGGTGCACTGGCTGGGCACTTCGATGGGCGGCGCCATCGGCCTGAAGGCCGCGGCCGGCCCGCTGCGCGGCCGCATCCGGCGCATGGTGCTGAACGACGTCGGCCCGCAGCTGGCCGACGCGGCCATCCAGCGCATCCGCAGCTATGCGGGCAGCCCGCCGGCCTTCGACACGGTGAGCGAGCTGGAGCAGTACTTCCGCACCGTCTACAAGCCCTACGGTGCGATGAACGATGCGCAATGGCGGCGGCTGACCGAGACCTCCACCCGCCGCCTGCCCGACGGCCGCGTGACGCCGCACTACGACCCGGCGATGGTGATGCAGTTCACCCACCATGTGGACGACTACGCGTTGTGGGACGCCTGGGACAGCCTGGACCTGCCGGTGCTGTGCCTGCGCGGCGAGCATTCCGATCTGCTGCTGCCCGAGGTGGCCGATGCGATGCGCAACCGCGGCCCGCGCGCGGTGGTGGTCACCATCCCCGGTTGCGGCCACGCGCCGACCTTGAACACCCCGGAGCAGTACGCGCTGGTCGAGCGCTTCTTCGCCGCCTGAAGCCTGAAGCCTGAAGGCCAGTGCCAGAATGCCCGCATGATGCGGCGCAGACGGTGGTTGCTGGCTTCGATGCTGGTGTGGGGCTTCCCGATGATGGCGGCGGCGCAGACCGCGCCTTCGCCGGCCGAGGCCGCACGCTACGGCGGCCTGCATGCGGCCGCCTGGCAGGGCGATGCGGCGCGCATCGCGCAGCTGCTGGCCGGCGGCGCCGACCCGAACCCGCGCGACGGCCACGGCCGCACGCCGCTGCACGTGGCCACCTTCGCGCGGCGCCGCGAGGCCATCCGCGTGCTGGTGAAGGGCGGCGCCGACCTGGGCGCGCTGGAGAACGACCGCTACGACGCGGTGACCATCGCCGCGGTGGCCGACGACGAGGAGACGCTGGCGCTGCTTCTGCGGCTGGGCGCCAGCGCCAAGCTGACCACCAGCCGCTACGACGGAACCGCGCTGATCGCTGCCGCCCACCTGGGGCACGACGGCGTGGTGCGCCAGCTGATTACCGCCGGCGCGCCGCTGGACCATGTGAACAACCTGCACTGGACGGCGCTGATCGAATCGATCGTGCTCGGCCAGGGCGGGCCGCGCCACGTGGCCACGCTGCAGGCGCTGGTGCAGGCCGGCGCCAACACCCAGCTGGCCGACCGCAGCGGCCGCTCGCCGCTGCAGCTGGCGCGCGATCGCGGCTACCAGCCGATGGTGGAGATCCTGCTCAACGCCGGGGCGCGCTGACGCAGGCCACGGCGCCGGCGGCCGGTGCCGCCGGCACGGCCTGCAGCGCGGCGTCGACCGTGATCTGCAGGATCTGCGCCTGGCGCGCGGGATCGGCCGCGCCGCAGATCTGCTCGCAGCGCGTGTCGGTGTGATCCTCGAAATCGCAGTGCGAGGCGTCGTCGATGCGCTGCAGCCGGTGCCCTTCGGGCAGCCAGCTGGCCATGCGCCGTGCGCTGCCGCCCACATTGCAGGCGCTGGCCGGCGCGCGCAGCACCAGGGCCGGCACCTTCAAGGCCTGTGCGGCGCGCCGCCCCTGCCGGAAAGCATCCACCGGGTCCAGGCCCACCCACAGCGTCACGTGCGCGATGCGCTCGGCCGCCAGCAGGGTGGCCAGGCCGCCGGCCGAGGTGCCGATCAGCACCACCGGCAGCGCCGCGGCGCAGGGCAGGGCCGACACCTCGGCCGCCAGCGCCACCAGCGCGTCGGCATTGGCTTCGTGCCGCGTCCAGTGCGGCAGGTCGGGCACGGCCACCACGAAGCCAGCCTCGGCCAGGCGCGTGGCCAACTGCACGTGCTGCGCGCGCGAGCGGGTGAAGCCGTGGGCCACCAGGGCCGCGCCGCGCGGGGGGCCGTCCGGCAGGTACAGGTCGTAGACGGTGTCTTGCTCGCCCAGCGTCAGTGGCCGCGTCTGTGCCGGCCGCTGTGCAGCGGCGGGGCCAGCGAGCAGCGCGCACAGCAGCAGGGTCGGGGGCAGGGCGCGCAGCATCATGCGACTGCGATGGTAGGTGCAGCCGCTATGCTGGCGGCCGAGCGAAGGAGCGCATGCATGAGTGAAACCTGGGCCTGGGTCGGCGGTGGCCTGCTGGGCGTGGCGCTGCTGGTCTGGGCGGTGGCCCGCTTCCACCTGCGGGGTGAGGACCTGTCGGCCTTCGACCGGCCCGCCGCGACGCCCTTCTCGCGCGGGCCGCAGCCCGGGCCGGAGATCGCGGCCGTGCTGCAGTCGATGGCCGTGGTGCCGCCGCTGCTGCAGGCCGCGCCGCTGCGGCAGCGCAAGTTCGTGCTGCGCAAGTACGTGGACGAGGCCTTCGCCGACCGCGTGCTGGACGCCACCTTCGTGCCGGTGGATGCCGGCGGCGTGCCGGCCGAATGGGTGCTGGCGCCGGGCGCCGACCCGCGGCGCCGGCTGCTCTACATCCACGGCGGCGCCTTCATCTTCGGCAGCCCGCGCAGCCACCGCACGCTGACCAGCCGCTTCTCCGCGCTGAGCGGCGCGGCGGTGCTGGCTATCGACTACCGGCTGATGCCCGAGCACCCGCGGCGGGCCGGCATCGAGGACTGCCGCCGCGCCTGGCAATGGCTGGTCGGCCATGGCCCCGACGGCGCTGCACCGGCCGACGCGCTGTTCGTGGCCGGCGACTCGGCCGGCGGCAACCTGACGCTGTCGCTGCTGAACTGGGCGCGCGATGCCGGGCAGCGCCGGCCCGATGCGGCGGTGGCGCTGTCGCCGCTGACCGACAGCACGATGGCCAGCCCCAGCATGCGCGCCCATGTGCACAGCGACGCGATGCTCGGCCCGCTGTTCGGCGCGATGGCACGGGTGCCGCAGGCGCTGCTGCTGTGGATGGGCTGGCTGCAGAACCGCATCAACCCGTGCGACCCGGTGGTCTCGCCGCTGCGTGCCGACCTGGCCGGGCTGCCGCCAGTGCTGGTGCAGGCCAGCGCGATAGAGATGCTTCGCGACGATGCGCAGCGCTACGTCAACAAGGCCCGCGCCGCCGGTTCGCCGGCCGAACTGCAGCTGTGGGACCACATGGTCCATGTCTGGCAGATCTTCAATCCCGAGCTGCCCGAGGCCGAGCAGGCGCTGGAACGCATCGGCCACTTTCTGGAGGCAGCTGCGCCACGGCGGCAGGTCGCCACCGTGTTGCAGGAGGCTGCATGAGCAAGACCCTCGTCGCCACCACGCTGGCCAGCCTGGCGCTGCTGTCCGGCTGCGCCACCAACCCCGCCACCTCGCAGCTGCTGGGCGAGCGCTACATCCTGACCAACATCGACACCTATCCGGTGCAGATCGTCTCGGTCGACGGCGTCAGTTCCACGCTGTCGCCGCAGCGGGTGGAGCCGGGCCGGCGCGAGCTGCTGCTGCGCGGCCCGCCCGGCGGCGCGGGCTACAGCGCGGTGGAGAGCTTCACGCTCGAGGTGCAGCCCTGCACCCGCTACTACATCGTGGCGGTGAAGGCCAACCCGCTGGACACCAACTTCAAGCCACGCGTCGACCATGTGATGCCGCTGGGCAGCAGCTGCCGCGCGCCGGGCTGACGGCCTGCAGGGGCGGGCGCGGCTACCTAGAATGGCCGGTTCCGCCCTCGTTTCAGCCGCACTAGAGCCATGTCCTCCGGACTCATCCGCATCCGCGGCGCCCGCCAGAACAACCTGAAGAACCTGGACCTGGACATCCGCACTGGCGAGATGACGGTCGTCACCGGGCCCAGCGGGTCCGGCAAGTCCAGCCTGGTCTTCGACACGCTCTATGCCGAAGGGCAGCGGCGTTACGTCGAGACTTTCAGCGCTTACGCGCGGCAGTTCCTGGAGCGCATGGACCGGCCGGCGGTGGACCGGGTGGACGGCGTGCCGCCGGCCATCGCCATCGACCAGACCAACCCAGTGCGCACCAGCCGCAGCACGGTCGGCACGATGACCGAGCTGAACGACCACCTCAAGCTGCTGTACGCGCGCGCCGCCCATCTCTTCGACAAGCAGACCGCGCTGCCGGTGCGGCATGACACGCCGGAGACCATCTACGCCGATCTGCTGCAGCGGGCGGCCGATGATCCGCGGCTGGTGATCACCTTCCCGGTGGAGCTGCCGGCCAACACCACGGCCGAAGAGATCGAGCAGTGGCTGTCGGCCAGCGGCTTCTCGCGCGTGCAGGCCGAGCGCCAGGCCGAGGGCAAGAAGCTGCTGGACGTGGTGGCCGACCGCTTCCGCATCGCCGGCACCGAGAAGGCGCGGGCGATGGAGGCCATCGAGCTGGCGCTGAAGCGTGGCAGCGGCCGGCTGAACGTGTATCGATTGCACGAGGAAGGCGAGCCCGAGCTGTGGCGCTATTCCACCGGCCTGCACTGCCCGGAAAGCGACTTGCGTTATGCCGAGCCGCAGCCGGCGCTGTTCAGCTTCAATTCGGCCTTCGGCGCCTGCGAGACCTGCCGCGGCTTCGGCCGCGTGATCGGCGTCGACCTGGGCCTGGTGATCCCCGACGCGCGCAAGACGCTGCGCAACGGCGCCATCAAGCCGATCATGACACCCGCCTGGGCGGAGATCCACGACGACCTGCTGCGCCATGCCGGCACCGCCGGCATCCCGCGCGACACGCCGTGGAGCCAGCTCACCACCGCGCAGCGCGACTGGGTGCTGAACGGCTCGCCCAACTGGAACGGCAAGTGGAACCAGCAGTGGTACGGCATCCACCGCTTCTTCGGCTATCTGGAGAGCAAGGCCTACAAGATGCACATCCGTGTGCTCTTGTCCAAGTACCGTAGCTACACGCCCTGCACCGCCTGCGGCGGCGCACGGCTGAAGCTGGAGGCGCTGTTGTGGCGCGCGGGGTCCCAGGCGCAGGCCGATGCGGTGCTCGACCCGGCGAAACGCCAGCTGCCGGTGGGTGTGGGCTGGACGCGCGCGCAGCTGGAGGCGCTGCCGGGCCTGAGCCTGCACGACCTGATGCTGCTGCCGATCGAGCGCGTGCGCCGATTCTTCGACGGCTTCGAGCTGGCCGTCGGCGACGAAGCCTTGAAGCTGCTGCTGGACGAGATCCGCACGCGGCTCAAGTACCTGTGCGACGTGGGCCTGGGCTACCTGACGCTGGACCGGCAGAGCCGCACGCTCAGCGGCGGCGAGGTGCAGCGCATCAACCTGACGACTGCGCTGGGCACGTCGCTGGTGAACACCATGTTCGTGCTGGACGAGCCGAGCATCGGCCTGCACCCGCGCGACATGGACCGCATCGTGCAGGCCATGCACCGGCTGCGCGATGCCGGCAATACGCTGGTGGTGGTGGAGCACGACCCGGCGGTGATGCTGGCGGCCGACCGGCTGATCGACATGGGCCCCGGCCCGGGCGAGCGTGGCGGGCAGATCGTCTTCGACGGCGCGCCCGACGAGGCGCGCCATGCCGACACGCTGACCGGCGCGTACCTGGGCGCGCGCAAGCAGGTGGGCATCGGGCTGCGCCGGCTGGTGGACGAGGCCACGCCCAAGCTGATCCTGGAAGGCGTGCGCGAGCACAACCTGAAGAACGTGACGGTGAACCTGCCGCTGCAGCGGCTGGTGGTGGTGACGGGCGTGTCCGGCTCCGGCAAGAGCACGCTGGTGCAGGACGTGCTGTACCCGGCGCTGGCGCGGCACTTCGGCAAAGCGACTGAATCACCGGGCGAACACGACCGCCTGCTCGGCGCCGACTGGCTGGCCGATGCGGTGTTCGTCGACCAGAGCCCGATCGGCAAGACCGCGCGATCCAACCCGGCCAGCTACGTGGGCGCGTGGGACGAGATCCGCAAGCTCTTCGCCGATGCGCCGCTGGCGCGCGAGCGCAGCTACGGCGCCGGCATGTTCAGCTTCAATGCCGGCGACGGCCGCTGCCCCACCTGCGGCGGCTCGGGCTTCGAGCATGTGGAGATGCAGTTCCTCAGCGACGTCTACCTGCGCTGCCCGGACTGCGACGGCAAGCGCTTCCGCGCCGAGATCCTGGACGTGAAGATCGTGCGCGGGCCGCACCAGTTCAGCGTGGCCGACGTGCTGGAGCTGACGGTGGCCGAGGCCGCGCACTGGTTCCAGGCCGACCGCGAGGTGGTGGCGCGGCTGCAGCCCATCGTCGACGTGGGCCTGGACTACGTGCGCCTGGGCCAGCCGGTGCCCACGCTGAGCGGCGGCGAGGCGCAGCGCCTGAAGCTGGCCGGCTTCCTGGCGGAAGCAGCCTCGGGGCCGGCGCAGCGTGTCGCCAAGAAGGGCCAGCTGTTCCTGTTCGACGAGCCGACCACCGGCCTGCATTTCGACGACATTGCCAAGCTGATGCGCGCGCTGCGCAAGCTGCTCGATGCCGGACACTCGCTGATCGTCATCGAGCACAACCTGGATGTGGTGCGCGCGGCCGACTGGATCGTCGACCTGGGCCCCGAGGGCGGCGAGGCCGGCGGCGAGATCGTCTGCTGCGGCACGCCCGATGACCTGAAGGCGCACCCACGATCCTTCACCGGCACGGCGCTGCGCGACTACGAGCGCAGCCTGGGCCTGGGCGCGCCGCGTGCCGAAGAGGGCACGCCGCTGCAGTGGCTGGCCAAGACGCAGCGCCAGGCGCGGCAGGTGGTGGACGAGGCCATCCGCATCGTGCATGCGCATGAGCACAACCTGAAGAACCTGAGCGTCGACATCCCGCGCGGCAAGTTCAGCGTGATCACCGGCGTGTCGGGCTCGGGCAAGAGCACGCTGGCCTTCGACATCCTGTTCAACGAAGGGCAGCGCCGCTACCTGGAAAGCCTGAACGCCTATGCGCGCAGCATCGTGCAGCCGGCCGGCCGGCCGGAGGTGGATGCCGTCTACGGCATCCCGCCCACGGTGGCCATCGAGCAGCGCCTGAGCCGCGGCGGGCGCAAGAGCACGGTGGCCACCACCACCGAGGTCTGGCACTTCCTGCGCCTGCTGTGGGTGAAGCTGGGCCTGCAGCACTGCGTGCACGACGGTGCACCGGTGCGGCCGCAAAGCGCCGAGAGCATCGCCGCGCAACTGCTGCGTGACCACCGCGGCCAGCATGTCGGCCTGCTGGCGCCGCTGGTGGTGGCGCGCAAGGGCGTCTACACCGACTTGGCCAAGTGGGCCAAGGCGCGCGGCCACACGCACCTGCGCGTCGATGGCGAGTTCCTGAAGCTGGACCCGTGGCCGCGGCTGGACCGCTTCAAGGAGCACACGCTGGAGCTGCCGGTGGCCGACCTGGTGATCGGCCCGGAGAACGAAGCCGAATTGCGCGCCGCGCTGAGCAAGGCGCTGGAGGCCGGCAAGGGCGTGATGCACCTGCTGCACCCGCTGGACGGGCTGGCCGCGGCGATGGAATCGGGCCAGAGCACCGTGGGCATCGGCGCGGTGAAGGTGTTCTCCACCAAGCGCGCCTGCCCGGTGTGCGGCACCAGCTACCCCGAGCTGGACCCGCGCATGTTCTCCTACAACAGCAAGCACGGCTGGTGCAGCACCTGCGTGGGCACCGGCCTGGCGCTGACGCGCGAGCAGCGCAAGGCCTACGACGACTCCAAGCGCGACGACGACGACAAAGGCCGTGAGCAGAGCTTCCCGTCCGAAGAGCCCGAGGTCGAGGGCGTCATCGACCAGCCCTGCCCGGACTGCCAGGGCACGCGGCTGAACCCGGCCTCGCGCGGCGTCAGCTTCGACGGCCGGGCCATCAGCGAGGTGGCGGCCTGGTCGGTGAGCGAGGCCCGCGCCTGGGTCGACGGCCTGTCGCAGGAGGGCAAGCTGTCGGCGCGCGAGGCCGGCATCGGCCGCGACGTGATCAGCGAGATTGCCGGACGCCTGCAGTTCCTGGAGCAGGTGGGCCTGGGCTACCTGACGCTGGACCGCGCCGCGCCCACCTTGAGCGGCGGCGAGGCGCAGCGCATCCGCCTGGCCGCGCAGCTGGGCAGCAACCTGCAGGGCGTGTGCTACGTGCTGGACGAGCCGACCATCGGCCTGCACCCGCGCGACAACCGCATCCTGCTGAACGCGCTGCAGTCGCTGAGCGACAAGGGCAACACACTGGTGGTGGTGGAGCACGACGAGGACACCATCCGCCATGCCGAGCACCTGATCGACATCGGCCCCGGCGCCGGCAAGCGCGGCGGCCGGCTGGTAGCCGAGGGCTCGGCGGCCGACCTGGCGGCGGCGCCCGACTCGCTGACCGGCCGTCTGCTGGCCCGGCCGCTGCAGCACCCGCTGCAGCCGCGCCGGCCGGTGGACGCTGGCGGACCCGCGCTGCAGCTGCGCGGCGCCTCGCTGCACAACCTGCGGCAGGTGGACGTGGCGGTGCCGCTGCAGCGGCTGGTGGCGGTGACGGGAGTGTCCGGCTCGGGCAAGAGCACGCTGGCGCGCGACGTGCTGCTGGCCAACCTGCAGTTCATCAACAGCCGTGGCGCCAAGCCGAACTGGCAGGGGCTGGACGGCATCGACGGCTGGCAGCAGATCGACCGCGTGCTGGAGGTGGACCAGACGCCGATCGGCAAGACGCCGCGCTCCTGCCCGGCCACCTACATCGGCTTCTGGGACACGATCCGCAAGCTCTTCACCGAGACGCTGGAGGCCAAGGCCCGCGGCTATGCGGCGGCGCGTTTCTCCTTCAACACGGGCGACGGCCGCTGCCGCAGCTGTGAAGGGCAGGGCCTGCGCACCATCGAGATGAGCTTCTTGCCGGACGTGAAGGTGCCTTGCGAAAGCTGCCACGGCCAGCGCTTCAATGCCGAGACACTGGCAGTGAGCTGGCGAGGCAAGAGCATCGGCGACGTGCTGCAGATGGAGGTGGACGAAGCGGTGGAGTTCTTCGCCAGCATGCCGTCCATCGCCCACCCGCTGCAGCTGCTGAAGGACGTGGGCCTGGGCTACCTGACGCTGGGCCAGCCCTCACCGACGCTGAGCGGTGGCGAGGCGCAGCGCATCAAGCTGGTGACGGAGCTGAGCAAGGTGCGCGACGACATCACGCGCCGCGGCCAGAAGCCGCCGCACACGCTGTACGTGCTGGACGAGCCGACGGTGGGCCTGCACATGGCCGACGTGGAGAAGCTGATCCGCGTGCTGCACCGGCTGGTGGACGGCGGCCACAGCGTGGTGGTCATCGAACACGACCTGGACGTGATTGCCGAAGCCGACTGGATCATCGACCTGGGCCCCGAGGGCGGCAGCGGCGGCGGCCGTGTGGTGATGGCCGGGACGCCGGAGCAGCTTGTTTCGGCCGGCACGCACACCGGCGCGGCGTTGGCGCCGGTACTCGCGCGCGGCGGCTGAAGGCGTCGCTCAGGCGGCTTCGCTGCCCGCCTGCGCGGCGGCGGGTTCGGCGGCGGCGTGCGGGCCGTACATCAGCCGCATCGCGCGGGACTGCAGTTCCACCGCGTCTTCATGGTCGCCGCAGCGGTCGAGCACGTCGCTGATGCGCAGCAGCACCTTGATCTCCCAGTCGGGGTCGGCCACGTGGCCGGCCAGGCCGGTGGCCTCGAACACGCCGTCGCGCATGCGTTCCAGCGCGGCGTGGCTGGCGCGTGGGTCTTCCTCGGCCAGCTGTTCGGCCAGCGTGCAGCGCGTCTCGGCCAGCAGGCACAGGATCTCGACCGCCTGGTCGATGGCGCCCAGCACGCGGGCCCAGGCCAGGGCCTGCTGCAGGTGCCATTCGGCCGGTCCCAGCGCGTTCAGCGCGCGGTAGCAGCGCGCCATCTGGGCCAGCGCCAGGCTCATCTCCAGCGGCTGCTTGTGGCGCTCGGCCAGGTCCAGCGCCTTGGCGGCCTCGCGCAGCGCGCTGCGCGCCCGGCTCGGCAGCAGCGCGTGCTGCGGCGGCATCAGTGCATCGCTGGTGGCCGTGTTCGGTGCGGGCAGGTTCATGCGGGTCCTTTGGCGGGGGGCGGCGGGCTGCGTGGGTGCTTGGCCCCATGCTATGCGCGGGCTTTGCGCACCGCGTCCCCCGACTCGGGGGGACGGGCCGGCCGCCGGCCGTAACGCGGGGCACGTCGGCGGCCCTGGCGTGACCTGTGTCACGAGCACCCGGCTTGAGGAAAACCACCAGCGGCGTGCGCTATCCTCGCGCCGACAATCGCGGCTTTGCCTCAACTGCCGTCCGGAGACCTTCCCATGTCCAAGTTCAAGACCTTCGCCCTGCCTGCGCTCGCCCTGGCCGCGCTGGGTGCCAGCGGTGCCGCATCGGCCCAGATCGTGCTGACGCTGTCCAGCTGGGTGCCGCCGACGCACTCGCTGACGGTGACGCAGCAGGAATGGTGCGCCATGCTCGAGCAGAAGACCGCGAACAAGGTCAAATGCAACCAGTTGCCGCGCGCGGTGTCCGCCGCGCCGGGCACCTTCGATGCGGTGCGCAACGGCCTGGCCGACCTGTCCTTCACGGTGCAGGGCTACACGCCGGGCCGCTTCGTCACTACGCAGATCGCCGAGTTCCCCTTCCTCG
>Ga0209369_1001259_pt1 | contig 13793 bp, 14 predicted proteins | sample EBPBio142010_DNA_FD_185865 | JGI IMG/M metagenome (GOLD analysis project Ga0209369, IMG submission 185865) | Wastewater treatment Type I Accumulibacter community from EBPR Bioreactor in Madison, WI, USA - Reactor 1_10/4/2010_ DNA (SPAdes)... | ecosystem: Engineered > Bioreactor > EBPR >... | reverse complement strand
TGGGCGGGGCCAGATCGAGAAGCGCCGAGACGGCGTTGCGCGCGCGCCCGACGCTCCAGCTTTCGAGATAGAGCGAGAGCGAGAAGAAGAAGGCTACCGTCGCGGCCTCGAAATACTCACCCAGCCCGATCGCGCCCGCCACGGCCACCACCATCAACAGGTTCATGTCGGGTGAGAGTCTGCGGGCCGACGACCATGCCTTTGGCGCCACCAGCCAGACACCGAACACGATCGCCAGCGCGAAGAGACCGATTTCGACCATCGGCATCGGCGCCTCGCCATGACCCGCGAACAGTCCCAGCGCGCCACCCAAACCTGTCTCGATGATATGATAAATGAAACCCGCGGCCCAGAATCCGCCGCTTGCTGCCGTAAACACCTTCTGGCGGGCGAGATGCGCGGCCTGATCCGCGGCGGCGTTGCCGGCGTCCCAGGGCCTGGCACTCATGCCCGTGCCTGCGACCAGCCTGATGATCCTGTCGTCCGGAATGGATTTCGCAGTATCGAGAACGGTCATGCGCCCGTTGATCACGTCGAAGGCCAGATGCTCCTGCCCGCCGACTGCCGGCCCGACGACCTTGTTCAGGATCGAGACCTCTTCGGCGCAATCCAGCCCGCTGACCTGGAAGCTCCGCCCAGTGACAGGGCCGGACGCGGCAGGAACGACATCCGCACAGGTAGCCGTTCCACCGCAGCAGGCGCCATTCGTGCTCTCCGACGCCAACGGATGCGCGTGGTCGTGATCGTGATCGTGATTGTGGGCAGTCTTGGACGACATGGTCGGGCCTCGGATTTCTGAGTGCCCGTCACGGATACTCCCTACAGCAACTAGAGCTTCAAGAAGAATCTTGCGATCCGCTCGGAGCGAGATGGACGGCGTCGGCCGAACGACGTTTTCTCCAAGCAGGCCACTTCCATCGAGCGCGGGGCGGTCAAGCGCACATTCGAGATCTTGATCAGAGGCAGGCTTTCGCCTGATTCCGCATTACACTGTAGTCGGAGAGCATTTCGGCAATGGCCGAGTCATCCGGCAGCAGGATCAGCTCATCAGCCGCCCGCGCCTGGAACTCTCGGCCATACTCGACCACGGGCGGACAGGCCCAGAACCCACCGCCGTCAGAACTCACCGCCGCGCAGCCGCTCAGCAAGTTCGTCGCGATCGCGAGGGCGGCGAGCAGACACTTCCAGCATCTGGCGTTGGACATCATTGGCCTTCTCCGTGGTCTCAAGGCGTTCGGCGAGGCGTCCCGCTCGCTCGCCGGACCGACGCAAGGTCAGCAGGAACAGAAGGATCGCGATGGCGATGACGCCGTGGCGAAGAGCCGCGCGCGCCCATGCCGATCCGGCGAGCGTGGCGACGAGTTCACCAATCATCGCCGCCCCCGCTTCCAGTCATCGAGCCGAGCGTAGATCGTGACCGCGATCCCGCCGAGAGCCACGGCGATGAACACCCAGCGCAACGTGTCGAGATACGGCACGAGTGGCAGGACGGCGCTTTGCGTCTCCGCCAGCACCTGCTGGGCGACTTCCACCCCGGCTGCGCCGAACGTCGCGACACCCGCCGCCCCGCCACCCTTCATCGTGCGGCTGTCGGCCAGCGCCTCGCGCGCGGGCGGCGTCTCGGCTGCAAATGCGGTCGCACGGACCGGAAACCGCTCGCCCCACTGTCGCGCGGGGCCAAGGTCGACATGGATGAACCCCGAGCGCGGATAGAAGCCGAAGCCGAGGAACCCCACCTCCCGTGCCGAGGCCTCGAACGCCACCGGGTCGTGGTTCGCCATGGCGATGTCGAAGGCGGCGCCGTCAAGGTGCTTGGAGCGGGTCGCGCCGCCCACGGCGCGGTTGTGCTCGGGGCTGCGATAGGCCGAGCGCACGATCAGCGGCTTGCCCAGCCGGTCGCGCAGCGCCTGCAGCCTGTCGAGCGCGGGCGCGTTGACGAGCAGCGTGCCGGTGCCTCGGCAGGCGATTTCGGCCGGGCTGAAGTTCGGCCAGCGCCAGGTGCTCTCAGGGACGTCGCGCCAGTGGCGGTGGAAAGTCGTGATCATGGGGTCCTCCGAAAGCGAAAAAACCCGCCTCGAGGGCGGGTCATTGCGGGCAGATGGAATGGGGCGCGGCTACGGGCCGCCGCCGAAGATCTTGAGCTTGATGGCGATGCCCGCGAGCAGCGCCAGCATGACGCCGGTTGTGATCATGCGGACGGCGGTCTGTATGGCGGTACGGCGCACCAGCCGGATGCAATCCACCAAGGAGCGCAGATCGCGGATGTCGAGCGCGGCCTCGTCGCCGTCGAGGCCGACATCGGCGAGCGCGCGCTTCGCGCCTTCCTCGGCGGCGCGTGTCAGGATCGCCTCGAACTCGGCGTCGGGCATGCGGACATGGTCGTCTCCGGAGCGGCGCGGGCTCATGCGGACACGATCCCGACCTCGCCCGGCAGGGTCAGATCGGTCCATGGGCTGGCATCGACCGGATTCAAAGCCCAGCTCGAATAGACAGCCTTGGGTGCAAGCACCGGTACCGCCTCCGGGGCTGCGTCGTGGTTGGTCCCGGCGATGCGCAGGAACCCCGCCGTGGCATCGGGCCCATCTGTGCCTGCCTGCGCGATCTGCTTGAGATGAACGCCTGCAATGGCCGAGACAGACGCGGGGCCGGTCGGCCCGGTCAGCGAAAACGACATCCGCTGCCCAGCCGCGCTGCTGGCGACCCGCGTGGCGATGTCACTATCGCGCAAGGCGTCGATGCTTCCGCTCATCTGGCTGAAGCTGGCGATGGCGTGGGGAGTGCGGCGCACGAAACGCCGCCCGATGGTCGAGACGCCGTCGAGGATCGCGATATGCGCGTAAGACCAGATCCGATTCTGGTACGCCCCGTGCAGGTTGGAATTGGCGAAGACCACCCGCACGGGCTTGCCCTTGGCCCCGGTATTGGCCGCCGTCGCCGCGCTGTGCAACACGCCCTCGACGAAGAGCTCGATGGTGACGTCGGCCCCCACCGCGACGCGGACATCGACCCATTGCGGCTGGCCATTGGCAGCGATGTAGCTGGAGGAGCCCTGCACGCTCGTGTCACCATGCGCTATCGCGTGATAGCGGTTGGTGGCTTGCAGCGGTCGGATCTGCGCAACGATGTTTGTTTGCGCGTCGAAGAACTCGAGGAAGTTCGACACCGCGTCGGGGATCACATTCGCGTCGGCATTGGGGGGGACATAGCGAAACCCCAGCCAGAGATCACCAGCAGGCGCGGGGTGACCGATCGAGAACGGCACCTGAAATGGGCGCGAGCCGGAGAAGCGGATGGCGTTGACGTCGAGCGTCGGGTCGAACCCCCCGGCGGCTGTGTTCAAGAGCCCGGAGATGCCGGAGATGTCGGTGGGTTGATGGCCGAGATGCAGGATGTAGGTCATGGGAGTTCCACTTCGATGTAGAGGGAGGCATGGGCGGCGGAGAGCGCCGTGCCGCCGCCGTGATCGAGAAAGAGCGAGGCGCCGCCGGAGGTGAGGCGCCGCCCGCCGCCGAGATCGAACCATGCCTCAAGCTCCGCGACGCTGAGATCGCGGTCCCAGCCAAACTCGATGAAGGCATGGGCCTGATAGATGCGCAGATCGGGATCCTCGAAGCCCAACGCCTGAATGCCGGGCGGAACCGGGTAGCTGAACTGCGAAGACAGGGAGCGGAGCGTGCCGCCGTCGCCGGGATTGCGGCCTTGGATCTGTGGATTGAAAGCCGCGCTCGGCGCGGCCGTCCAGGTTGCAGCCCCACTCACCGGATCATCGCGCCAGACGCCGTTCCGGCCGATCCAGAGGCGCGCATTGGACGGATCAAGAACGAACATCAGCACGTCGCCCGCGCCGAAGGGGGGCAGGCCGGTCAGGCGCTGGGATGCGTTGGACGTCTCGGAGGACCAAAGTGATCCATTGCCACGCCAGCCGATCGAGCCCAGCGTGATCGGGTTGTTGCCCGTATCGAATTCCTCGCGCTGCGCGGCTGAGACGACGCCCATGTACCCGTCGAAGCTGGTGGCCCCGCTGGGCGCGCAGAGCACCTCCCAATAGCGCCGCCCGTCCGTGGGCAGGATGGCCTTGGCGCTCGGCACCCAGCGCTGGTAGTTCGCTCCGCCCGAGGTGTTCACCGCGGTCTGGTTGCCATCCGACAGCGTGTAGCCCGGCGGGCGACGGGTTGCGTCGAGCTGCCAGGCCGAGCCGATATCGACCGGCGGCGTGTTACCGCCGCCTTGCGCCAGGAGTGCGCCGCGCATCAGGAACAGGTTCATGCGACAGCCCCCGCGAGCGCGCCCTGAATGATCCAGGCATCGGCCCCGCGCTTGACGAGTGCCACGCCCGACCATTGGCCATCGAGTGCGACCGAGCCGCCGGTCACGCCATTGAGCGATACGCCCGGTGCCGCCGCGACCGTGGCAATCCCGGCGCCGACTTGGGTGACATTGATGAGTGTTCCGATCTCGAACGGCACGGTCGCCTCCTCCGGGATCGTCACGGTGACGGCAGAGGAGCCGGTAGTCTCGAGGATGCTGCCCAGATCGACGGCTTCCAGCGTGTGGCTGGTAGTCGTCAGCGTCCGGATCCTCACCATACCCGGGCGCGGTACCTCGACCCACACCCCACCCGTGAACCGCACATGCCGCGCTTCATCCGCGATCCAGACCTGCCAGCCTTCCTCGGGGGTCAGGTAGACCCATGCAGCCGCCCCGGCGGGCGACTGGTCCCAGAGGGCAAGCGCGTTGGCATTGGCGCCTGCCGCGGCGGGCACGATGGCGATCTGGCCCGCGGTGCCGGTCCCAGGAAGTGCTGCGGTCCGCGACGTGGCGCGCGCCTGCACGAGGGCAGAGAGGCGGCGCAGGTCTTCACTGAGGCTGGTGCCCCAGTTGCGCTGGCCGGGGTCATAGAAGGCGCGCAGCCCCAGTCCCGGCATGATCCGTTCGGGCATGCTTGGTCTCGCTTGTCGTTATGTGATGGCGGGGCTCAGGTGCCCCAGAGGAAGCCCCAGCCGCGATCCCATCCGGCGGCGAAGGGCGCGGTCAGCCGAAAGCGGCGTGCCTCGCGGTCAGTGACCCAGCTGCCTCCAACCAGACGACGCGACCGGACGGCGAGGTCGATCTCGGCCGTCCGGTCGGGCGCACCAGTCTCGGAGATGTCCTCCGGCGCCAATGTCCAGCTTGTCCCCATGCCAGCGTCAATCACGATGCCGGGCGGCATGAGCGGTGCGCCCGTGTCGGGGTCGATCCATCGCACCTCGATGGCATAGCCGACTCCCGGCTCCGGCCCGATCGAGGCTGCGGTGTGATCGACGATCACCGGGCTTGTCTGGGTCAGCCGGTCGCGATGGGTCCAGGTCAGCACCAGATCATCGGCGATCAGCGCATCGACATCGGGAGCATAGCTGCCATTGGCCTGCACCCGACCGGGCGGCAGGGGCCGGATGGCGCGCCGGTCGAGCGTCACGCTGTCCTCGGGCGCCAGCGCGAAAGCAAGCGTGCCGCGCCCGGTCTCGGGCAGCAGCCGGATCGCAAGGGTCTCGCCTGCCGCCCAAGAATCCTCGGTGATCCGCGCGCCTTCGTCAAAGAAGATCACCGGCGTATCTGCGGCGTGCGCACGCGGCGCGGAATCGAGGCATCCCCGGCCCACGATGATGGCCGTTGAGGTAATCCCGTCGACGCGCACCAGTTCGCCACCGAGGCTCGCCAGCGTGCCGATGCCGACCTCACCGATGTCGCGCCAGCCGGTGACCGGGAGGACGCGCGCCTCCGGGCTATCGGTCACGTCAGCAGCGAGCAGCGCCGTGGGTGCGAAAGCCACGACGCCCTCCTGCGCAGGGCCGGTGCCGGGATCGATCCAGAGTTCCGCCGCCAGCGCATCGGCGCTGGGGCGCTCGCCCGTGGCGACCACCGCGCCCGCATCGGGATCCTCCGACAGGATGCGGTCGGCCTCGGTATGGCCGAGCTCGCGCACCAGCAGCCAGTACGGGGCTTCCTCGGCCATGCGGCGGGACAGTGCGCGCGGCGGTGAGGCGACGCCGGTCCCCGCCGGCATGCGCCCGCCCGCAATGGCGGTGGCCCCCAGCGCAAAGACGTCCTCGGCGAGCTTGAGGCGGATGCCGTTGTCGCGCCCGTCGCCCTGACCGATCTCCGAGATGCGCATCACAACGTCGTCGAGCCCGAGGCGCGGCGATCGCAGCCGGATCACATCCCCGGGGCCGAGATCCGCGCCCTCACGGTTCACCACGATCTCGCCCGTGAGAAGCGGTACCGAGAGCGCCCGCAAGTCGCGCTCGGCGACACGTATCGCCATCCCCTGATAGCGGATGCCCGGATAGTCGAGCGTGGTGGCGATCACCTCGCCCATGGACTGCACCCGGGCAGTGTCGGTGACAGACACCGCCCCCGTGTCGTCGGTCCAGGCATCGGTGAAGCGCACGGTCACGCTGTTGACCAGGTCCGAGGGCGCGCGGCGCCCCAGCCGTCCCCAATCCACGACATTGGTCTCGTCGAAGAGCGGCAGTGTTGCGGCCGTGTAGTCGGCCCGGATCAGCCTAATCTCCCAGAGCCCGGTGCGCCGGTCGATGAAGAGCGTCGCGTCGATGTGGTCGAGGACACTGGCGATGAACTCCTCGATGGAGCTGTCCTGCTGCCAGATCAGCGACAGGCCGAAGCCCTCGGTGTAGAGCGTATCCGCGGCGGCCGTGAAGCTCGCCCCGATCTCGATGGTGGAATAGCCCAGACCCCAGTCGCGGTTGGTCAGGCACTCCCGGATGATATGGGCCGGGTTCATGTCCGGGCCGTTGCCGAACGCCCCGCGCAGGGAGGCGACCAGCGCCTGGCTGTCGCCGGCCGGGACCACCGGCACGCCGTCCACCGGCGTGTTGTCGATGCGTGCGGTGAAAGAGGTATCGGCGAGCGCGATGTTGAAGCCGAAGATGTCGGCAGGCGGCAGGGTGCGGATGATCGTGAGCGCGGCATCGACCGAGGAAACCGGGGAGGGCTCCCCATCGGTCACGAAGATGACGATCCGCCGCTTGGACCCGCCACCCGCGAAAAACGCACCCGCCTGAGAGAAGGCGGCGTCAAAGCTGGTGCCGCCCGAGGTGGCGTTCGAGAGTGCCAGCATCCAGGCCTCGAGCGCGGCATAGTCGTCCGGGCCCATCTCGCGCCGTTCGGTCGCGTCTGCGACGCCCACGTTCCACAGCACGATGCGGATGTCGTTCGGGCGGTCGGGATCGACGCTGGCTGCAATCTCCCGGATCAGCGCCGCAACGCCCGCCTTCTGTGCCGCCATGCGCGTGCCCGACATCGAGCCCGAGACGTCGAGCGCGATGTAGATCGCCGCGTCCGAGATATTGGCCTCGGGCACGATGGCGGCCTTCTCGGGATACCATTGCACGGCACCCGCCTCGCCGGTCAGCACGCGGGTTACGCGGACCGCCCAAGGTTTGAGATAAGGATTGATGCCGAGATAGACATGCCGCAGGACGAGGCTGCAGAGCCCGCGATAGCCGGGCACGTCGCCATTCATGCGCGCGGCCAGGTAGTCGTTCTGCCCCTGGCCCGGTCCACCCATCAGCACATCGACATCGCCGACGATTCCGCCCTCGCGGCTCTCGCCGCCGAAGAGGTCGGGCTTGTCGATGCGGATACGCCCGCCACCGGCACCTGCGTTGCTGGCGGCGCTGGTCGCCTCGAACACCTCGACCGCTTGAACCGGGAAGCTCAGCGCCTCGGGCAGGACAGACCAGGAGGTCACATTGGTGGCGGCGTTGAAACTGACGCCGCGCAGCGTGATGGTCTGGCTCGTGCCATTCGCCAATTGCAGCCGGTAGTCCCGGCCGATGCGCACCCCCGCGCGCGTCCCCGGAAAAGTGATCGTGGCGCCCGTGTCGCCCGCCAGCGCCGCAGTTGCCGCCATGCCTGCAACCGCGCCGATCCGCGTCTCCACGGCCGCGCCGCCGCCCGAAACGCCGCCGCCGGTCGTGACAGACCATGCGGTGCGGCGGTCGACGAGGATCTCGCGGATGGCATCGATCGGCCCGTGGCAAAGCGCCAGATGCATCCCCAGCGAATAGCGATAGCCGACGGTCTGGGCCTTGCTGCTACCGCCCATCGCATGCCTCCCGCTGCTCGGCGATCGTGATCACCGGCTCCACCAGCGCATCCCCGGTCGCGCGCAGCCGGTCGGCCTCGATGCCGCAGTCCAGAAACGCTTGCCAGTCGAGCCCGTGGCGGCGGAACCATGGCCGCACGCCTGCGAGGCAGTAGCGCGCATCGCGCAGGTCCTGGATCGTCACGCGCGTCACTTCTTGCCACCTTTCTTCTTGATCGGGTCCACCTTCAGGTCGCCTGCCCAGACCACGTTCGGCCCCGTGATCAGTACCGTCCCGAATACCACCGGGATCGGCCGCCCTTCCTCGGCGGTGGGCAGCGAGAAATCGTCCAGCCCCGCCGCCTGGGGCTTCTCGACCTTGGGGCGCGGGCTCAGCGCATAGGAAATCGCCGAGAGCACCAGCCCGAGGACGAGCCGTGCGATGAAGGTCCAGACCATATGGCGTTCTCAGACGATGGAGCCGCCGCCGAAGGGATTGCGGCCGGGGATCTCGGGGAAGCCCCCGAAGTTGGCGAGGTTGCCGAACTTCGCCGCGCAGGTGGCGGCGCGCAGGTCACAGCCCGGGGCGATATCGGCGAGGACCGGGAGCGGTGTGTCGGTCTCCGGGTCGATCTCCGGTGCCGCGAGCGCCGCTGCCAACTCCGGCATCGGGCGCGACAGTGTGAAGGTGGCCCCGGCATGGCCGGTGATGAACCCGAGCTGCGCGCCGAACCTGAGCACACCGCCCCGGTACCAGCCGGCGGGCTCAGCCGACGCCTCAGGGATCGTCAGGCTCGAGGCGTTGCCGGATACAGCCGTCACCGTGCCGGTCAGCCAGTAGAGCGCGATGTCGAGGCCGCAGCCGCGCCCATAGAGCGCGTGTCGGCAAAGCCGCTGGTACTTGGCCCGCACGCCCGCGCGTCGCAGCGTGCTGAAGATCGACTCGGCCTGCAGCAGGATCCGCTGCCCCTCCACCTCGGCGCCCACCACGCGGCCCTTCCAATGCGCGACCGTCTCGCCCAGCACCTGTTCGTGACCGCGGAAGATGGTCAGCGTCACGGGCGAATTGCCTATGGGAGCGAGGAAGCGCCGCGCGAAGGGATGCGAGAGCGGCCAGGTCAGTTCCAGCCGCCCTCGCTCGATCTCGCTCGTCTGCACCACGTCGCCATGGGCGACGGCGGCGGGCTCCCAGGTGATCGTCGTCCCGCCGCTCCCCGCGCTGGTCCAGGCCGTGGCGCGGCTGGTGAAACGCCAGACCTGATCGCCTTCCACGAACTGGTAGAGGAAATAGGGTCGGCTCTCGGCGACCGAGGCTTCGATGCTGTCATAGGTCATGCGGGCACCTCGATGACAGGCAGCGTGACCTCGCTGGCGACAGCGCCATGCTGGATCTCGACGCGGTCGGCATCTGCGCGCATCGCGGTCAGGAAATGCACCCTCGTCGCGAGCGAAACCGGCTCGCCGAGGTTCGAGGACAGCGTCAGCCGGTGATCCGCGCCCTCGGCGATGGCGGCAGTGATCGTGCGGAACCGAAGCGCAGAGGGCATTTCCAGCAGGATCGCGCGGCCGAAATAGGCCGAGAGCGACGCGACCGGCGCCACGCGCATCAGCGTGGATCCAGAGGTCATGGCCGCGCGCAGCTGCAGCTCGCGCCCCCAGGTCGGCAGCCAGAAGCTGGCCTGCCGCCCTCGAAGCGACCAGAGCCAGCGGCGCAGGGCGTGACGCTCGGTAGGGCCTTGCGCCTTCAGCGTGATTGTCTCGCTCCGCTCGAAGACGTCGCGCAGCGGCTCGGCCACAACCGGGCCGAAGCCGTTGTCGACGTATTCCACAGCCCGGCGCAGGCTGGCGGTGAGCGGGCGGCGCACAAGGCTCGGGTCGGTCTGGACCGGGCGGCCGAGATAGGTCGGCAGCGCCGGTGCCGCGAAGTCCGGTGCATCGCGCAGCAGGAAGCTGGCCGTGACCGTGCCATCGCTCTGCCAGCGACGGGTGATCTCGATGGCCGAGGTCAGCACGCCTGCGCGGACCGGCGCGACTGTGATGCGCGGCGCAGCAACCACCGGACTGGGCAGTTGCAGCACCAGTGGCTCCGCGAGGATCAGCCGGTCGGGCTGAACGCTGGCGATGGCCACCGCAGCCGCTGCCCCACCGTCGACCACAATCGCTGCCAGGCCCCCGGCCCGGAAATCCGCCACGCCGGTGTCGAGCAGGATCTCCGTCGCACCTTGCACCAGCTCGGCCTCGGGCTGCAGCGCCATGTGCCAGAGCGGGACATGCCAGTCGCCTGCGAACCCCACGCGGGCGAGTTCCGCAGCACGCGCCATCCCCAACGCATCCAGCCTGTGCCGGAAGGTGACGATCTCTCGCGGCCGGGGTCGGAGCGCGATCCGCTGTTCGCCCGCGCGCGATGTCAGCACATCGGTGCGCCATTCCAGCACCTCGGTGATCTCCTGCGCCGCCGGGAAGGGCCAGAGTGGCAATTCAGGCATTCAGCGCACTCCGGTTGCGGCGGATGACGTTCAGGATCGCCCGCTCGCCCGAGGGCGTGGCGAGGTAGTCGCCGACCACAGACGGGTCGAGCACGTTGATGATGCGCGTCGACATGTCCTGCGCGGTTTGGGTGGGCGCGCTGTTCATCTCGACCCCGAGCCGCCCGTCGCGCCCGCGCCGCAGCGGCAGGATTGCCTCGGGCCCTGCCTCGCCCATCAGCCCGATGCCGCGGGAGAAGGGGAAGACAGTGGGCCGGTTCACGACGCCGCCGCGCGCGAAGGCCGTCAGTTCCTGACCACCTGCGAATGCGCCGCCCTTGGCGAAGCCGAACAGGCTCGCGAAGAAGCCACCCCCGCCGCCCATACCGGAGAAGGCCCGCATCAGCGCGTTCTCGATTGGCTTGAAGGCCAGCTCGATCAGCCGGTTCGCAAGGTTCTGGGCAATCCGCGAGATGGCACTCGCAAAGGTTTGCCAGGTGAACTCGCCGGACTGCAGCGCCTCCTTGATCGGGCCGACGATGTCCTGCGCGAGGCCTTGCGCGATCTCGCGCGAGCGTTCTTGGGCGGCGCGAACAGCTTCGGCCGTCGCCTCCCAGGCGCCCCGCGCCGTATCGGCCGCCTCACGCAGCGCCTGACCCGCCCCGCGACCGGCCCCGCCAGCACGGCCCGCAGCCTCGCCGGTGGCCTCGAGCGACTCGCCCAGCCCCTCGGCGGCCGTCCGCGCGCCGTTCAGCGCGGCCTCCGCGTCGAGACCGCTGCCCGTCACCGCCTCGCGCAGGGCGGCAATGGACTCGAGCGGTGCCGTCGCCGCTTCCGCCACACCGGCCATCGTCGCGCGGAGGGCCTCGGCCTGGCCGCGCGCTTCCTCTGCGTAAGCATTCAGCCCGAGGTCTGGCATCCTGATCGGCTCGGCACTGAATGCCGCCTGAAACGCAGCGCGTGCCTCGGAACCGGCCTCGGTCGCCGACCCCGCGAACGGATTGTCGATCCGGCCGAGTTCCAGATTGCCGATCAGCGAGACCCGCCGCTCGATCCCGAGCGCCTCGAGCCCGCCGTTGATCCCCTCGAGGAAACCGTTGATCCGCTGGCCGACGCCATTCAGCATGGCCTCGACGCCCGCAATCAGCGCATTCGCCGCCTGGAAGGCAAAATCCCCGATCGCCGAAGGCAGCGCGCCCCAGAGCACTTTGATCGCCTCAAACGCCCCCTGGAAGGTGTTCAGCGCCCCGTTCCCGAAACCGACCAAGGCTTCGAGCGAGTTCTGCAGTGCCTCGGCGATGGTGGCCTTGATGTCTGCCCAGCTTGCCATGATCGCGAGACCCATAGCGACCGCGCCAAGCTTCATGCGCTCCCAGACCTCGCGCGCGAGATCGCCCAGAAGCGAGAGCGCAGTGCCAAACCCGCCCACGCCGCGCACCAGCTGCCCGAACCAGTAGATGAGCTCGCCCGCACCCACGATCAGCGCCCCGATCCCGGTGCGGATGATCGCCCCGCGCAAGAGCGTCAGCGCGCCTGCGAGGCTGATGGTGGCGACCTGCGCCGCAATGAGCCCCGCAACCCAGCGCGCGGCCATGAAGCCCGCGAAGGCAATGCCGATGGCCGCCAGCCGCTCCATGTTGTCGGCGAGCCCGATCAGTGCCGCGGCCACCGTCGATGAGGCGCCGACCATCTGGTCCCAGGTGCCGACCAGTTGCAGCGCGGCATTGCCTATCAGCGTGAACGCATCGCCGATCGTCGCCGGCATGCTGTCGGCTTCCTCGCGCAGCAATTCGAGATTGCCGATCAGCGCCGTGCGGATCACCTCGCCGGTGATCCCGCCCTCTTGGCCCAGCCTGCGCAGGCCCGACACGGTGGTGCCAAGCTCGGCCGCCAGCAGTTCGGCCAGCCGCCCGCCGTTCTGGATCACGGTGTTGAGGTTGTCCCCGCTGAGTGTGCCAAGCGCCATGGCGCGCGACAGCGCGGTCTGGACCGAGGCCGCGCGTTCGGCGCGCGCGCCGGACACGACCATTGCGTTGTTCAGCGCTTCGGTGAAATCCAGCGACTCCGCCGTCGTCAGACCCAGCTCGCGTAGCGCCGTGGCACTGGCAAGCCAGGACTCCGTGGTCTGCCCGAGGCTGGAGTAGGTCCGGCGCGCCATGGCGGCGAGCCGTTCCATGACCGCAGCGCCCGCCTCCTGCGAGCCGGTGGCCAGATCGACGCGCGAGCGCAGGTCGGTCCACTGGTCGGCATAGGCCACGAGCTGCCGCGTGCTGATCGCGGCGCCGAGGATCCCCATTACGCGCCGCACCACGGCGCCGGTGATGTCGGCCTGCCGCTCGATCCGCTTGAAATTGCGCTCGCCCGCATCGCCGATGCCCTGAAACTCGGCCTTCACCTGCCGGCCGCCCTCGGCGACGAGGCGGACGGAGACGCGTTTCTGGGCCATGGATCAGACTTCCTGACGAGCGGGGCGCGGCTTGCGGGGCCGGTTCATCGGCCACCGGGCGGGGACGCCCGGTCATCGGACGCCCGCTGTTCGTTGAACTTGCGGACCGTCACGGCCTCGATCACCGGCAGGCATTCGGCCGCGATGAGCGGGGCGACCCCCAGCGCCTGCGCTATGGCCAGCGCCGCGGCCATGTCCCAGCCCAGAACCACAGTGCCGTCGGCGCTGGATGCAACGCGCAGTTGCCCCATCAGGCGCTGCGCCAGATCCCAGACTTGCCAGCCCTCGGGAGTTGTCGGCTCGTTCAGCCGCGCCGGGCAGTCCGGGCACGGGCCTTCGCAGGCTTGGCAGTAGCGATCGCCCCCGCCGAGCCACCATTCGGCAAGGGCGCAGAGACGTTTTTTTCCTGCTCGAGGAGCAGCCATTTGGCGACATAGGCGGATTGGAAGGCATCGAAGGCCGGCCAGATGTCGAGGAGCGCGTCGATGCCCTCGGGCGTCACCGGAACCGGGTTGCCCTCGGCATCGCCGACACCCTCCCAATCCAGCACCGCGCGCCGCGCGACCGCCTTGGCCATGATCATCGCCAGTTCCTCGGGCCCGGCATCAGACGGCAGCGCCTGGATCGCGGCATCGCTGCGGGCGGAGACCATCAGGGCCGTGGTCAGCGGGCGCAGCTGCAGCCGCACGCCCGGCAACAGGTCGAGCCAGCGCGGTGCGTTCGTCAGATCGAGTGTCAGCATCAGTAGGTCTCCCGTTCGTTCACCAGCGTGACCGTGCACATGCGCCCCGTCACC
>Ga0209369_1001257_pt1 | contig 13815 bp, 12 predicted proteins | sample EBPBio142010_DNA_FD_185865 | JGI IMG/M metagenome (GOLD analysis project Ga0209369, IMG submission 185865) | Wastewater treatment Type I Accumulibacter community from EBPR Bioreactor in Madison, WI, USA - Reactor 1_10/4/2010_ DNA (SPAdes)... | ecosystem: Engineered > Bioreactor > EBPR >... | reverse complement strand
TGATCAGCTCGTCCAGCGTCTTGCGCGCGGCCGCGCGGTCCTTCATCTCGGCCTGGCTGTTGGCGATGGCCAGCATGGCCTCGGCGGCACGGTCGCCCTCCGGCGCCTTGGCCAGGAAGGCGCGGAAGGCCGAGATGGCTTCCTTGTAGTCGCGCTTGCCGTACAGCGCATTGCCCTGCCAGAAGCGCGCCGACGTGGCATAACCGCTGGCCGGCCAGCGCACCTGGAAGACCGCCAGCGCCTGCGCCGCCTTGTCGAAATCGCCACTGCGCAGCAGCGCGATGGCTTCGTCGTACTGGCGCTTTTCTTCCGGGTCGGCGTTGAATTCGCGGCCGTCGAGCGTGACCTTCTGCGGCTCGATCTTGCGCAGCCGGTCGTCCACCGCCTGGCCCAGGTCGCGCTGCTTGCGCTGCAGTTCGGCCAGGTCGCGCTGCAGCTGCTCGTTGGTGCCGCGCAGGCGGGCCATCTCGCTGCGCAGCGCCTCCATCTGCGTGTTCATGTCCAGCAGGCTGCGGCGCAGGGCCTGCAGCTGCTCGTTCACGTCGGCGTTGCGGGTGCGCGCCTCCTGCTCGCTGGCCGCCAGCTTGGCGCGCAGGTCGAGGATGGCCTTGCGCGCATCGTCGTCGGCAAACAGCTGCGCCTGGGCCGCCACCGCGGCCAGGCTCAGCGTGCAGGCAGCCAGGGCGCGCCGCATGTCACTTGTCGCGCAGGTCGACGCGGCGGTTCTTCGCCCACGCGGCCTCGTCGCTGCCCTGCACCGCCGGCTTTTCCTCGCCGAAGCTCACGGCCTCGAGCTGGCTGTCCTGCACGCCCAGCAGCACCATGGTGCGCAGCACGGCCTCGGCGCGCTTCTGGCCCAGCGCCAGGTTGTACTCGCGGCCGCCGCGCTCGTCGGTGTGGCCTTCCAGCACCATGCGCTTGCTGCGGTTGGCGCTCAGCGCCTTGGCATGGGCTTCCAGCATCGGCCGGTATTCGTCCTTGACGACGAAGCTGTCGAAATCGAAGAACACGGTGCGCTGCGCCAGCAGGCCGGCCGCGGCGCCGCCGCCTTGCTTGGACAGGTCGACCGTGGCCACGCCCGATTGCGCAGTGCCGGCGGCACCGGCGCCACCCGTACCCGCGCTGCTGGTGCTGCCGTCCGCCGGCACGTTGCGGGTTTCGACCGGGGCCTCGTCCAGCTTGGTGGTGCTGCAGCCGGCCAGCACCAGCGCGGCCAGCACGGCGGCACTGCTCAGGAGGTGACGGGTTCGGAACATGGGCTTCTCCAAAGGAACAACAGTGGACATTCAGCGGCCGAAGGGTCCCCAGGCGGGCTCGCGCATGTCGGCACCGCTGGTCAGCAGGCGGCTCTTGATGCGGCCGTCGAGTGTGGTGGTCATCAGCACGTCGCGGCCACCGGCGCGGCTGGTGTAGACCAGCAGCCGGCCGTTGGGCGCGAAGCTGGGGCTTTCGTCGTCGGTGGTGTCGGTGATGGCGGTGGCACCGCCGCCCGACAGGTCCTGCACCATCAGCTTGAAGGCGCCGCCCTGACGGGTGATGAACGCCAGCACGCGGCCGTCGGGGCTGATGGCCGGGCTGATGTTGTAGCTGCCGCTGAAGGTGACGCGCTCGGCGTTGCCTCCGGCCACCGGCATGCGGTAGACCTGCGGGCCGCCGCCGCGGTCGCTGACGAAATAGATCTGCCGGCCATCGGGCGTGAACACCGGTTCGGTGTCGATGGCCTGGCTTTGGGTCAGCCGGCGCGGCGCGCCGCCGTCGCGCGACATCAGGTAGATCTGCGCCACCGCATCGCGCGACAGCGTCAGCGCCAGGTCGCGGCCGTCGGGCGACCAGGCCGGCGCGCTGTTCGAGCCGCGGAAATTGGCCAGCATGCGGCGCTGGCCGCTCTGCACGTCCTGCACCCAGACCACGGCCTTCTGGCTTTCGAAGGACACATAGGCCAGCTCGCGGCCGTTGGGCGACCAGGCCGGCGAGATGATCGGGTCCGGGCTGGCCAGCGCGATCTGCCCGCCTTCGCCGTCGGCATCGGTGACATGCAGCTGGAAGCGCGGGCCGGCCTTGGTGACATAGGCGATGCGCGTGGCGAACACGCCGCGCTCGCCGGTCAGGTTCTGGTAGATCGAATCGGCAATGCGGTGCGACACCAGCCGCATGTCGGCGGCCACCGCCACGTGACTCTGGCCCACCAGCTCTTCGCCCTTGACCAGGTCCCACAGCTTGAAGCGCACGTCGAAGCGGCCGTCGGCCAGGCGCATCACCGAGCCCACCGCCAGCGCGTCGGCGCCGCGGCCGCGCCATTCGGCGATGTTGATGCGGCTGCTTTCGTCGAAGCTGCCGGGCACGTCGACGATGCGGAACAGGCCGCTGCGCTGCAGGTCGGCGCGCACGACGGCGGCCACGGCCACCGGCGCGACGGTCTCGTCGCGGAAGGTGGCAATGGCCACCGGGATCTGCGTGCCGCCGATGCCGGTGATCTCGACGCGGAACTGGGCGGCGGCCGGCAGGGCCGCGGTGGCAGCCAGGGCACCGACGAAACGGCGGCGCGGCCAGGGGGCGTGGGACAAGGCGGTTCTCTGTCTTCGGTTGGCTGCCGGCCGGCAGCGTGGCATGGTGCCCGCACCGCCCGGGTGGCAGATAGAGCGCCGGGGGGCGCCAAGGTTCCCTGCCACCAGGGCCACAGCGGCTGGCGCAGGATTGTAGGCACCCCCGCGGCGGGGCCCGGCCGGGCCGCCGCGATAATGCCGGCGGCCGGTGCCCCCGGCCCCCACAGCGACCCCATGCCCAGCCTGCGCCAGCGTATCGCCCGCTTCGCGCCGTACTTCGAGTCCGGCAAGCGCGGCTTGGTGGTGGCCGTGGTCTGCTCGGTGGTGATGGCGGTGACCGAGCCGCTGCTGCCGATCATGATGAAGCCGGTGCTGGACGAAGGCTTCGGCACCACCAACATCCCGCTGTGGATGGTGCCGGTGGTGCTGGTGAGCCTGTTCATCGTGCGCGGCACCGCCACCTTCGCGTCGCAGTACGCGCTGGCCTGGACGGCCAACCAGGGCGTGCTGAACCTGCGCGCGGCCATGTTCGGCCGGCTGCTGGGCGCGCACCCCGACCTGTTCACCCGCAATTCGGCCAGCCGGCTGACCAACATCCTGGTCTACGAGGTACAGGACGGTGCCAACCTGCTGGTATCGGCCATCCTGACCGTGGCCCGCGAGAGCCTGACGCTGCTGGCCCTGCTGAGCTACCTGATCTGGCTGAACTGGAAGCTGACGCTGTTCGTGGGCGTGCTGTTCCCGCTGGTGGCGCTGTCGGTGCGGGCGATCAGCCGGCGCATGCGGCGCATCACGCTGGCCAGCCAGAAGGCCACCGACGAGCTGGCCTACGTGATCGAGGAGAACGTGCTGGCCTGGCGCATCGTGCGGCTGCACGACGCGGCGTCGCAGCAGACCGGCCGCTTCTACGAGCGCAGCAACCAGCTGCGCCGGCTGATGATGAAGTCGGTGGCGGCCTCGTCGCTGATGACGCCGGTGACGCTGACGCTGACGGCCTGCGCGCTGTCGGGCGTGTTGATGGTGGCGCTGTACCAAAGCCGCACCGGCGGCACCACGGTGGGCGGCTTCGCCGCGTTCATCACCGCCATGCTGATGCTGCTGGCGCCGATCAAGAAGCTGTCGGAAGTGAGCGGCCAGATCACCCGCGGCATGGCGGCGCTGGAGCGCGGCCTGGCGCTGGTGGACGAAAGCCCGGTGGAGGTGGCTGGCGCGCACCAGGCCGCCAAGGTGCGCGGCGAGATCGAGCTGCGCGAGGTGACGCTGCGCTACAAGGACGACCAGCCGCCGGCGCTGCAGGACCTGAACCTGCACGTGCGCCCCGGCGAGACAGTGGCGCTGGTCGGGCCGTCGGGCGCCGGCAAGTCCACGCTGGTGCACCTGCTGCCGCGCTTCGTCGAACCTAGCAGCGGCAGCGTGCGGCTGGACGGCGTGCCGCTGGGCGAATGGGACGTGCGCGCGCTGCGCCGGCAGTTCGCGCTGGTCAGCCAGGACGTGGTGCTGTTCAACGACACGGTGGCGGCCAACGTGGCGCTGGGCGCGGCGGCCGACCCCGCGCGCGTGCGCGAGGCGCTGCGCAGCGCCAACCTGCTGGACTTCGTCGAGGGCCTGCCGCAGGGCCTGGACACGCTGATCGGCCACAACGGCAGCGAGCTGTCGGGCGGCCAGCGCCAGCGCCTGGCCATCGCCCGCGCGCTGTACAAGGACGCGCCGATCCTGATCCTGGACGAGGCCACCTCGGCGCTGGACAGTGAATCGGAACGCGCCGTGCAGCAGGCGCTGGAGCGGCTGATGAAGGACCGCACCACGCTGGTCATCGCCCACCGGCTGTCGACCATCGAACATGCCGACCGCGTGGTGGCGCTGGAAGCCGGCCGCGTGGTGGAGCAAGGCACCCATGCCGACCTGCTGGCGCGCGGCGGCCTGTACGCCCGGCTGCACGCGATGCAGTTCGGCACCAAGACCCAAGGAGAACCCGCATGAACGCCCCGATCAGCCGCTACCCGGTGCCCGAACTGAAGGACCTGCCCGAGGACCTGCGCACCCGCATCCTGGAGGTGCAGGAAAAGGCCGGCTTCGTGCCCAACGTCTTCCTGGCGCTGGCCCACCGGCCGGCCGAGTGGCGTGCCTTCATGGCCTACCACGACGCGCTGCTGCTCAAGGAAACTGGCAACCTGAGCAAGGGCGAGCGCGAGATGATCATCGTCGCCACCTCGGCCGCCAACCAGTGCCTGTACTGCGTGGTGGCGCATGGCGCCATCTTGCGCATCTACGAGAAGAAGCCGCTGATCGCCGACCAGCTGGCCACCAACTACCGCAAGGCCGACATCACGCCGCGGCAGCGCGCAATGGTCGATTTCGCGATGAAGGTCTGCACGAATTCGGCGGCGGTGGAGGAAGCCGATTTCGCCGCGCTGCGCGCGCACGGCTTCGACGACGAGGACATCTGGGACATCGGCGCCATCACCGCCTTCTTCGGGTTGAGCAACCGCATGGCCAACCTGAGCGGCATGCGACCCAACGATCAGTTCTTCCTGATGGGCCGCGTGCCGCGCGAGAAGAAGTGACTCAGGTCTTGTAGCCCGGGTCCATCCGGTCGCACTTGCGCAGCAGCGCCGGCCAGGCCAGGTCGGCACCCTGGCCCATGGTGACGGTCTTCATCACCTGCGCCAGCCCTTGCAGGATGGCCGGGTTGACCTGCACCAGTTCACCGCCGGCCTGGGCGTCGATCTGGATACGGCAGGTGTTCTCGAAGGTGTACATGTTCAGGAAGGCCTCGGGCACCGACTTGCCCACCGTCAGCAGGCCGTGGTTGCGCAGCATCAGGTACTTGGCCTCGCCCAGGTCGGCCTGCAGGCGCAGCTTCTCGTCGTCGCGGATCGCCACGCCTTCGTACTCGTGATAGGCCAGCGACGACAGCACGAAGGTGCTCTGCTGGCTGATCGGCAGCACACCGCATTTCTGCGCGCTAACTGCGACGCCGGCGCGCGAATGGGTGTGCAGCACGCAGCCGGCGTCCTCGCGCACGGCATGGATGGCGCTATGGATCACGAAGCCGGCCGGGTTCACCGGGAACGGCGTGTCGTGCAGCTTGTTGCAGTGCTGGTCGACCTTGACCAGCGACGAGGCGGTGATCTCGTCGAACATCAGGCCGTAGGGGTTGATCAGGAAATGGTGCTCCGGCCCCGGGATGCGCGCGCTGATGTGGGTGAACACCAGGTCGCTCCAGCCATAGGCGGCCACCAGCCGGTAGCAGGCGGCGAGATCGCAGCGCAGCTTCCATTCCTCGGCGCTGACCACTTCCTTGAGCGAGGCGATGTGCATGGGTGTCTCCGGGTTGTTCGGGCAGAAGCCGGCAGTTTAGGCCGATGCCCGCCCCAGCGCCATCGCCGGCGCGACAGGGGTGTCAGCGCACCAGCAGCACCGGCACCTTGCAGCGTGCCAGCACGCCCTGCACCACCGAGCCCAGCACCGCATTGCCCAGCGCGGTGTGGCCGTGCGTGCCCATCACCACCAGGTCGGGCCGCAGCCGCTGCACGGCGCGGGCGATCTGGTCGGGCGCGTGGCCATGCAGGTGCGTGGCGCTGACCGCCCAGCCCTGCTTCTCGACGAAGGCGCGCGGCGCGCGCAGCACCTTCTCGGCCTCGTCGCGGTAGTAGGTCTCCAGCGTCTCGTGGTCGAAGAAGGCCGCCGCCCGGTTGCTGAGCTGCGGCACCACCGTCAGCAGGTGGTATTGATGCCCGGCGCCCAGCAACTCGTCGTGCGCAGCGATGTAGCTCAGCATGCGCCGGGTGTACTTGCTCCCGTCGATGGGCAGCAGGATCTTCATCATCGTCTCCTGGTTCGTCAGTGCAGCATGCTGCCGCGGGCCCGCCGGACAGCGCTTGACGGCCATCAAGCCCACCGCCGCGGCTGCGGGCTTTGCCGGCCGGCCCTGCAGGCCGCGGCCCGGCTGCGCAGAATGCGCCCCCTATGGCCGCCGCCCTCGTCTGGCTGAAACGTGACCTGCGCCTGCACGACCATGCGGCGCTGGCCGCGGCACGCGCCTGCGAGCAGGCGCTGGCACTGTACGTGATCGAGCCGGCCTGGCTGCAAAGCCCCGAGTTCGACCCGCAGCACCTGCAGTTTGCACTGGCCTGCGTGGAAGACTTGCGAGCCCAGGGCCTGCCGCTGGTGGTGCGGGTGGGCGATATGCCGCAGGTGCTGCAAGCCGTGCAGGCCGATTTCCCGTTCACGCAGCTCTTCAGCCATGAGGAGACCGGCCCGCTGTGGACCTGGGACCGCGACCGCGCAGTGGCCGCCTGGTGCCGGCAGGCCGGCGTGGCGTGGCAGGAGTTCCCGCAGACCGGCGTGGTGCGCCGCCTGCGCCAGCGCAGCGGTTGGGCCGGCCGCTGGGCCGCGCGCATGAATGCACCGCAGGCGCCCGGCCCGGCCGGGCTGGCCGGCGCGATTGGTGTGGCCTTGGCGCCGCTGCCCGATCTGTCATCGCTGGGCTTGACGCCGACGACGCGACCCCTGCCGGCCGCCGGCGAGGCCGCCGCGCAGGCGTTGCTCGACGACTTCCTGCAGCAGCGTGGCGCCGACTACCGGCGCACGCTGTCGAGCCCGCTGACGGCCGAGCAGGGCTGCAGCCGGCTCAGCCCGCACCTGGCCTTCGGCACGCTGTCGATGCGTCAGGTGCACCAGGCCACCGAGGCGCGCATCGCCACGCTGGCCGCCGGCCAGGCCGAGGACAGGCGCTTCGCCCACGCACTGCGCGGCTTTGCCGGCCGGCTGCGCTGGCACTGCCACTTCATGCAGAAGCTGGAGGACGAGCCGCAGATCGAGCTGCGCAACTTCGCGCGCAGCTGCGACGGCCTGCGCGAAGGCGACTTCGACACCACGCGCTTTGCCGCCTGGTGCGAGGGCGCCACTGGCTACCCGATGGTCGATGCCTGCATGCGCAGCCTGCGCGCTACCGGCTGGCTCAACTTCCGCATGCGGGCCATGCTGGTCAGCTTTGCGGCCTATCACCTGTGGCTGCATTGGCGCGAGCCGGGGCTGTTCCTGGCGCGGCAGTTTCTCGATTTCGAGCCCGGCATCCACTGGAGCCAGATGCAGATGCAAAGCGGCACCACCGGCATCAACACGCTGCGCATGTACTCGCCGATCAAGCAGGCGCAGGACCACGACCCGCAGGGCCTGTTCATCCGTCGCTGGCTGCCTGAACTGGCCGGCGTGCCGCTGGCAAAGCTTGCGGCGCCGTGGACGATGAGCCCGGCCGAGCAGCGTGCCAGCGGCTGCGTGATCGGCCGCGACTACCCGGCGCCGATCGTCGACCAAACCACCGCGCTGCGGCAGGCCCGCGACCGGCTCTATGCGCTGCGCGGCACCGCAGCCGCGCGCCACGAAGCCGATGCAATCCAGCGACGCCACGGCTCGCGACGCAGCGGCCTGCCGCCCAGTGGCGGGCGCACGCGCCGCACGGCGCCGGCCGCATCCGCGCAGGCCACGCTGTTCGGCGACGCCTGATGGGCACGCACGTGCACAAGGGCAACAAGGCGGCGCTGCCCAGCAAGCCGTGCGCAGCCTGCGGCCGGCCGATGAGCTGGCGCAAGGCCTGGGCCAAGAACTGGGACGCGGTGCGCTGGTGCAGCGAGGCCTGCCGCCGCCGCGGCGCCCCGCCAGCCGCGCGATGAGCACGGCCCCGCTGCGCCAGCTGGTGGTGGTGATGGGCGACCAGCTCGACCGCGCGTCGGCCGCCTTCGACGGCTTCGACACGGCGCAGGATGCCGTGTGGATGGCCGAGGTGGCCGAGGAATCCACACACGTCTGGAGCAGCCAGCCGCGCACCGCGCTGTTCCTGTCGGCGATGCGCCACTTCGCGCAGGCGCTGCGCGCCGAGGGCTTCACGCTGCACTACCGGCGGCTGGACGATGACGGCAACCGCGGCACCCTGGCGGCCGAGCTGGCGGCGGCACTGCAGCGGCTGCGGCCGCAGCGCGTGGTCTGGGTGGAGCCGGGCGAGTGGCGCGTGCGCGAGGCGCTGCAGGCCACCGTGCAGGCGGCCGGGCTGCCGCTGGACGAGCGCGAGGACCGGCATTTCCTTTGCAGCCGCGCCGAGTTCGCGCGCCACGCCCGCGGCCGAAAGCAGCTGCGCATGGAGTATTTCTACCGCGAGATGCGGCGCCGCCACGGCGTGCTGATGGACGGCGACCAGCCGGCCGGCGGCGAGTGGAACTACGACGCCGACAACCGCGCCGCCTTCGGCGCCGACGGCCCGGGCTTCCTGCCGGCGCCACCGCAGTTTGCGCCGGATGCGATCACGGCCGAGGTGATTGCCCTGGTGCAGCAACGCTTCGCCGGCCACCCCGGGCGGCTGGAACGCTTCGGCTGGCCGGTGACGCGCGCGCAGGCACTGCAGGCGCTGCGTGCCTTCATCGACGAGCGGCTGCCGCAGTTCGGCCTTTGGCAGGACGCGATGTGGGGTGGCGAGCCGTGGCTGTACCACTCGCTGCTCAGCGCCGCGCTGAACCTGAAGCTGCTGTCACCGCGCGAGGTGGTCGCCGCGGCCGAAGCCGCCTGGCGTGAAGGCCGCGTGCCCATCGCCGCGGCCGAAGGCTTCATCCGGCAGATCCTGGGCTGGCGCGAATACGTGCGCGGCATCTACTGGCTGAAGATGCCCGGCTATGCGGAGCTGAATGCGCTGGATGCGCAGCAGCCGCTGCCGGACTGGTACTGGACCGGCGAGACCGACATGGCCTGCCTGCGCGATGCCATCGGCCAGACGCTGCAGCACGGCTACGCGCACCACATCCAGCGGCTGATGGTGACCGGCCTGTACGCGCTGCTGCTGGGCGTGCAGCCGCAGGCGGTGCACCGCTGGTACCTGGCGGTGTACGTGGACGCGGTGGAATGGGTGGAACTGCCCAACACGCTGGGCATGAGCCAGCATGCCGACAGCGGCCTGATGGCCAGCAAGCCCTACGTGGCCACCGGCCGCTACATAGAGCGCATGAGCGACCACTGCCGCCACTGCCGCTACCGGCCGGCGCAGCGCACTGGCGCCGACGCCTGCCCCTTCACCACGTTGTACTGGGACTTCCTGCTGCGCCATGCCGAACGCTTTGCATCGCACCCGCGCATGGCGCTGCAGGTGAAGAACCTGGCGGCGCTGGACACGGCGGAACGCGCGGCCATCACCGCGCGGGCCGAGGCCCTGCGCCGCGGCGAGGTGGGCGTGCGATGACCGAGCCGCTGTTCGACGACGACGACCCGTTCCCGCCCACACCGGCCGCGGCCCAGGCTCGGCTGCAGGCGGTGCGCCCGGCTGCCTATGCGCGCAGCCGCAACCACCTGGACGGCGCCGTGACGCGGCTGTCGCCGTACCTGACGCACGGCCTGCTGACGCTGCCGCAGGTGCTGCAGGCCGTGCAGCGGCAACACGGCCCGTTGCCGCGCGAGCACAAGCTGGTGTTCGAACTGGGCTGGCGCGAATACTTCCGCCATGTGTGGGCACACCTCGGCGACAGCATCTTCACGTCGCTGCACGAGGGCGTGCTGCCCGATGCAGCCTATGCGCGCGAACTGCCGGCCGACCTGCTGCAGGCGCGCACCGGCGTGCCGGCCATCGATGCAGCCGTGCGCGAACTGCAGGCCACCGGCTGGCTGCACAACCATGCCCGAATGTGGCTGGCCTCGTACATGGTGCACCTGCGCAAGCTGCACTGGCGCACCGGCGCCGACTGGATGTACGGCCTGCTGCTGGACGGCGACCTGGCCAGCAACCACCTCAGCTGGCAATGGATGGCCGGCACCGGCAGCCACAAGCCGTACCTGTTCAACGCCGAGAACGTGGCGCGCTACGCGCCGGCCGGCTGGCACAGCCCGGGCAGCGTGATCGACCAGGACTACGCCGCGCTGGACCGCCTGGCGCGCCAGCCGCAGCCAGTGGCCGGCGGCGACGCCACGGCCCTCGCGGCGCCGCCAGCGCTGCAGGCCGCGCCGCCGCCGGGCTTCACCCCGCCCGATGCGCAGGCGGTGCGCGGCCGGGTGCTGTGGATCGTGCATGCCTGGTCGCTGGCCGACCCGCCGGCCGACCTGCCGGCCGATGCGCTGCGCATCGGCTTGCTGGTGGCGCCGTGGCATGCGCGCTGGCCCTGGAGTGCCGCACGCTGGCGCTTCGTCACCGAACGCATGCGCGCGCTGTGCAGCCGGCCGGGCGACCAGCTGTGGTGGGCCACGCCCGAGCCACTGCACGCGGCCTTGGCCGCCGCTGCGCAGGTGCACGCGCGCGACGATGCACATCTGCAGGGTCTGCTGGACCACTGGCATCCGCAGCCGGCACCCTGCCTCTTCGAGCCGGTGGCGCGGCCGTGCCGATCGTTCTCGCAATGGTGGTCGCGCACGCGGCTGCGTGCCGACCTGGCCGACGCCTAGCCCTTGGGCGGCAGCAGCGCCTTCAGCTGATCGCGCAGGGCCTTGCGGCCGGCGGCATTGGTGGCGCGGTAGGCGGCCAGCGCCAGCTCCAGGAAGGCGGCCTCGGCCGCGCTGGGCGCAGGGTTGGCCTGCGCTTCGTCCAGCCAGCCGGCTGGGCGGCCGCAGTGGGTTTCGATCTGCCGCGCCAGCTTGTCGCCGATGGGCCGCGACGACTTGACCTGGCTCCACATGCTGGGCGACACCTGCAGCTGCGCCGCGAAGGCCTGCTCCAGCCCCTTGGGTGGCGCACCGCCGGCCAGCGCCTTCTCGGCATAGGCCTGGAACAGCGCCAGCGCGTTCTGGCGGCGGATCATCGTCAAGTTGGAGGACAAGGCGGGCGTGAATTCCGTGCGCTGCGGGAGAAGCATTGTCGCAGGGACTTGACGAAGCCGTAAAGACACTTTACAGTGCCAGCCAACGTTTGCCCTGAACCGGTATCCGCCCTCGACGACCCCCTCCGCCATGAAGCCGCTGCACACCCCCCTGCATGACATGCCCGCGATAGGCAGGCCACGGCGTGGGCGCGCGGCGGCCACATCGCCGCAGCGGAGAACCGTCCGCCTTCACTTGACGCATCCGGGCATGGCGCAGACCTGATCGCGCCTGCCACAAGACCTGCCCTGCAGGCCCGGATGCATGACGCATCCGGGCCTTTTTTGCTTTTCGGACCCTTCACGACACAGACGACCGTTCCTGACCCCTTCGGGTGTGCCCATGCACACCGGCGCCAACCGCCACGGTGGGCAGACGCCGGGATGTGCGTGGCCCTGGCCCGGCACCGTGCAGCGAGGCACCGCATCCGACGGGATGCTCGCGCATGGACACAGCCGAAGGGGCAGCCACCATCGAATCGCCGATAGCGCAGGCCGGCACACTCAGTGGACACGACCATGGACATGAACAGCTCCCCCCTGACCGAAACCGTCGAAGGCGGCGTCCCCATCAAGATGTGGACCCGCGGCGTGCCGGTCGACGAGTCCGCGCAGCGCCAGCTGCACAACGCCGCGCGCCTGCCGGTGGTGTTCCGCCACATCGCGGTGATGCCCGACGTGCACTTCGGCATCGGTGCCACCGTCGGCTCGGTGATCCCGACGCTGCGCGCGATCATCCCGGCCGCCGTGGGCGTGGACATCGGCTGCGGCATGATGGCCGCCAAGACCACGCTGCGCGCCGAAGACCTGCCCGACAACCTGGGCCCGCTGCGCGCCGCCATCGAAAAGGCGGTACCGCACGGCCGCCAACCCGGCAAGCGCGACCCGGGTGCGTGGTCCACGCCGCCCCCGGCGGTGGACGCTGCCTGGGCACAACTGGCACCCGAGTTCGACGCGCTGTGCCAGGACTATCCGGCGCTGCGGCGCACGCAGCACCGGGCGCACCTGGGCACGCTGGGCACCGGCAACCATTTCATCGAGGTCTGCCTGGACGAGGCCGGTGCGGTGTGGTTCATGCTGCACTCGGGCTCCCGCGGCGTAGGCAACGCCATTGGCCGCAGTTTCATCGCGCTGGCGCGCGAGGACGCGCTGCGCCAGGACACCCACCTGCCCGACACCGACCTGGCCTACTTCGAGGAAGGCAGCCGCTACTTCGGCGACTACGTGCGCGCGGTGGGCTGGGCGCAGCGCTACGCGGCCCTGAATCGCGAGCTGATGATGCAGGCCGTGGTGGAGGCCGTGCGCCGCACCATCGCCAAGCCCTTCGACAGCCACGTGCAGGCGGTGAACTGCCATCACAACTACGTGCAGCGCGAGACGCACTTCGGCGAGCAGGTGTGGGTCACCCGCAAGGGCGCCGTCAGTGCGCAGGCCGGGCAGCTGGGCATCATCCCCGGCAGCATGGGCGTGCGCAGCTACATCGTGCGCGGCAAGGGCGACCCCGAGTCCTTCCACAGCTGCAGCCACGGCGCCGGCCGCGCCCTGAGCCGCACCGAAGCGAAGCGCCGCTTCAATCTGGACGACCACCGCGCCGCCACCGACGGCGTCGAATGCCGCAAGGACGCAGGCGTGCTCGACGAAACGCCGGCCGCCTACAAGGACATCGACGCCGTGATGGCCGCGCAAAGCGGCCTGGTGGAAGTGGTGCACACGCTGAAGCAGGTGGTGTGCGTCAAGGGTTGACCCGCTACATCAGCACGATGTCGTACTGCTCCGGGTTCATCGACGGCTCGGTGCTCAGCGAGATCGGCTTGCCGATGAATTCGCTCAGGCCGGCCAGGTGCACGTTCTCCTCGTCGAGGAACATCTCCACCACCGCCGCGCTGGCGACGATGCGGAACTCCTTCGGATTGAACTGCCGCGCCTCGCGCAGGATCTCGCGCAGGATGTCGTAGCAGACCGTGCGCGCGGTCTTGACCTGGCCGCGCCCCTCGCAGGTGGGGCAGGGCTGGCACAGCATGTGCGCCAGGCTTTCGCGGGTGCGCTTGCGCGTCAGCTCCACCAGGCCCAGCTGCGAAAAGCCGCTGACCGTGGTGCGCGTGCGGTCACGCGCCAGCTGCTTGCGGAACTCGGCCAGCACCGCCTGCTGGTGGTCTTCGCGCGTCATGTCGATGAAGTCGACGATCACCATGCCGCCCAGGTTGCGCAGCCGCAGCTGCCGCGCGATGGCGCCGGCGGCCTCGAGGTTGGTCTTGAACACCGTGTCCTCGAAGTTGCGCGCGCCGACGAAGCCGCCGGTGTTGACGTCGATGGTCGTCATCGCCTCGGTCTGGTCGATGACCAGCGTGCCGCCGCTCTTCAGTTCCACCTTGCGGGCCAGCGCGCGGGCGATCTCGTCCTCGATGCCGAACAGGTCGAAGATCGGCCGCTCGCCGCGGTACAGCTCC
>Ga0209369_1001256_pt1 | contig 13826 bp, 13 predicted proteins | sample EBPBio142010_DNA_FD_185865 | JGI IMG/M metagenome (GOLD analysis project Ga0209369, IMG submission 185865) | Wastewater treatment Type I Accumulibacter community from EBPR Bioreactor in Madison, WI, USA - Reactor 1_10/4/2010_ DNA (SPAdes)... | ecosystem: Engineered > Bioreactor > EBPR >... | reverse complement strand
TGCCAAGCCCCAGAATGGTACGACCGAGCGCGATGGCGCCCGACGAGACGACGAGCACGTCGGCTCCGGCCTCGGCCAGCGTCGCGATGTCGTCGGCCATCGAGGCCAGCCATTCGCGCTTGAGGCCGCTCGATCGGTCGACCAGCAACGCCGAGCCGATCTTGACGGTGATACGCTTGTAGGTCCGCAGCGAAGGGATCGTCATTTCTGGGCCTACTTCGTCCAGCGTGCGTCGGAGGGAGCGACGTCGCCGCTTGCCTGGCGCGCTTCCTCGACGATGCTCATCAGTGCGCGCAGCGTCTCTTCGATACCCTCGCGGGTAACGGCCGAAAGCAGGATCGGGGCGCGCCCAGCGGCGCGCTTCAGCGAAGCGACCTTCTTCTTGCGCGCATCGGGATCGAGCGTATCGACCTGCGACAGCGCCACGATCTCGATCTTGTCGGTCAACCCGTGGCCATAGGCTTCGAGCTCGCCGCGCACGATCTTGTAGGCCTTGCCCGGGTTCTCTTCCTGGGCCGACACCAGATGCAGCAGCACCCGCGTACGCTCGACGTGACCGAGGAAGCGGTCACCGATGCCGACACCTTCATGGGCGCCCTCGATCAGGCCGGGAATGTCGGCGATAACGAACTCGCGGGCATCGATGCGGGCAACGCCCAGGCCCGGATGCAGCGTGGTGAAAGGATAGTCGGCGATCTTGGGCTTGGCCGCCGTGACCGAGGCGAGGAAGGTCGACTTGCCGGCATTGGGCAGCCCGACGAGACCGGCGTCGGCGATCAGCTTGAGCCTGAGCCAGACCCACATTTCCTGGCCTTCGAGGCCGGGATTTGCCCGACGCGGCGCCTGGTTGGTCGAGGTCTTGAAATGCTGGTTGCCGAAGCCGCCGTTGCCGCCCTTGGCCAGCAGATAGCGCTGGCCGACCTGGGTCAGGTCGCAGATCAGCGTCTCGTTGTCCTCTTCATAGACCTGCGTGCCGACAGGCACCTTGAGCGTGATGTCGGCACCCTTCGCGCCGGTCATGTTGCGGCCCATGCCGTGAATGCCGGTCTGCGCCTTGAAGTGCTGCTGATAACGATAGTCGATCAGCGTATTCAGTCCGTCGACCACCTCGAGCCAGACATCGCCGCCACGGCCGCCGTCACCGCCATCAGGGCCGCCGAACTCGATGAATTTTTCGCGCCGGAACGACACAGCACCCGCGCCGCCATTGCCGGAGCGGATGTAAACCTTGGCCTGATCGAGAAATTTCATCGCACTGTTCGTCTTCTATTGCTTATTTCGTTGTTGCGGCGCTTCTGCCATAGCGCAAGGCGCGGCGAAGGGCGAGAGCGGATTGGCGCGGATGCCATGCGGCATAGGGAGACGAACCGGATGAAGCTGGTCACCTACAACACGCAATACGGCGTCGGCCGCGACGGGCGCTACGACCTCGAGCGCATTGCCCGCGCCCTTGACGGCGCCGACATCGTCGCGTTGCAGGAAGTGACCCGCAACTTCATGCGCAACAACATGGCCGATATGGTCGACGGGCTGGCAAAACTGCTGCCCGACTTTTTCCACGTCTACGGCGTCGCCATGGACATCGACTTCGGCATGCTCGGCGACGATGGAAAGCCGGCAAACAAGCGCCTGCAATTCGGCAACATGGTGCTGTCGCGCTGGCCGATCGTGGCCTCCCGCAATCTGCTTCTGCCGCGCAGCCGGCGCATCAGCCGCGGCAACCTGCAGCGCTCGGCGCTGGAAGCGCTTGTCATGGCACCCTCCGGGCCGCTGCGCGTCTATTCGGTGCATGTCGACCATGTCAGTCAGGAGGAACGGATCGCGCAGATCCGTCATCTCAAGGAGCGGGTCTACGCCTTTGCAATGGAAGGCGGCGCCATAACAGGCGCTGCCGAATACGGATTCCCAGAACTCCCCAGCCCTGAGGAATTCGTGCTGATGGGCGACTTCAACATGGTACAGGGCTCGCCCGAGCACCTGGTCATGACCGGTGCGCCCGATCCGGTTGAGGGTCCCCAGATCGTCGCCCATCACCCTGTCGACGCCTATGCGCTGGCGGGTGGCGTCCCGGACGGATCGGTCTCCTGGAGCGACACGACCCATCCGGAAAAAACCCGCCTCATCGACTACGTCTTCGTACAGGCCGACCTTGCAGCGAAGGTGAAGTCCATCCGCATCGACGCTGACGCGGACGGCTCCGACCACCAGCCGGTGTGGGTGGAGCTGGCCTGAGCGCATGACCCGAAGCGCCACAGCATCCCATGCGCGTCCGATTGGACGCGCAGCACTATGGACACCTCAGAAGCGCGCCCACGACCGCAGGCTCGCCCAGGTCTTGCGGTCGAGGCGATAGCGCTCGACCGGCACCTGGCCGGCAACGATCGAATTCACCATACCCTGGCCGGCATACTGGAAGCCGCACTTGTGGATGACGCGCCGCGACGTCGGGTTGATGACCCGGCACGAGACGTTGAGCACATTGGTCTCGGTCGCGCGGAAAGCGAGATCGACCAGCGCATGCGCAGCCTCCGTGGCGTAGCCATGCTTCCAGTAGGGCTCGCCGATCCAGTAGCCGAGCTCGAGGCCACGATCAGTGGCGTTGAGGCCGGCCGAACCGACGAAGGCACCGCTGTCGGCAAGGGTGATCGCATAGACGACGCCGCCGCCGCGCTTGGCCCGTGCCATGGAAAGGAAGGCGCGAGCCTCGGCCTCGCCATAGGGGTGCGGCATGCGCGACAGCATTTCGGCAACGTGGCGATTGTCGGCAAGCTGCACCAGCTCGGGGATGTCGTCCTCGTGCGGCGGCCGCAACACCAACCGCTCCGTCAGCAATATGGGGCAGTCTATCGACAGCCTTTCGTCTTCGTAGTCTTCCTTCTCGGCAACCATTTTAGTCCTCCAGGCAAAGAAAAAGGGGAGATGGCGACCCATCTCCCCTGATCCTTTTCCTGGCTTGGCCAGACACCGGTTCCCGAGATGGGGCGCCGGTGTTGTAGTGCGGAACCGGCTACTCCGCGGCCTTGAGCATCGGATTTACCGACACGTAGGTTCGGCCATTGGCTTTCTTGGCAAACGACACTGCACCTGCTTCGAGAGCAAAAAGGGTATGATCCTTGCCCATGCCGACGTTGACGCCGGGATGCCAGGTGGTGCCGCGTTGACGAATAATGATGTTGCCGGGAATCACTGCTTCCCCGCCGAACTTCTTCACGCCAAGGCGCTTCGACTCTGAATCGCGACCGTTGCGCGACGAACCGCCAGCTTTTTTATGTGCCATGGATGTTCTCCTTCAGTCGCTCTATTACTCTGATTCCGCGACGGCTGCAGCCTTTTTCGGCGCTGCCTTCTTCGCGGGCTTCTCAGCGGCTTCTTCAGCCGCAGCTTCGGTCTTCGCCGCCGCCTTCTTCGAAGGCTTGGCACCGCCCGTCAGGATCTCGGCGATCCGCACCGTGGTCAGGTGCTGGCGATGGCCGCGCTTGCGGCGCGAGTTCTGGCGACGACGCTTCTTGAAAGCGATGACGGTCGCAGCGCGACCCTGTTCCACCACTTCCGCCGTAACCACGGCGCCGGCCACGAAGGGCGCGCCGATCTCGGCCTTGTCGCCCTCGCCAACGGCGAGCACTTCGACGAATTCCACGGTCTCACCGGCGACACCGGCGACCTTCTCGATCTTGATCACATCATTGGCGGCGACGCGGTACTGCTTGCCGCCCGTTTTGATGACTGCGAACATTTTATGCCTTTCGCTGTTCGGTCGACCTTGTTGAACCACCTGGGCGGTCCGGCCGTCTTTTTGTCAGTCGTTACGGGTTCAAAAAACAAGCGGCGCAGAGAACCCTCCACGCCGAATGCAGGCGTCCCGTAACCGAAGGTTGCCGAGGAGTCAAGGCGAACACTCGCCAAAAAGCCGCCATACGGCCGCAACCAGGCATCGCCGCCCGATGCAGGCGCAATAGGCGCGCACCCAGGAGGACCCAACTCAGATACAGCGGCTGGCAAGGCCAGACAACTGGCCGACGGCACGGCCGTCAGACGCCGTCGATCCACCGGCGCCGCAAGGAACACATCATGTTATAGAAACTGCGCGTCGCGCGTGTCGAAAGCAGGTCCGGTTTCGAGCTAAAAGGCACCGGGCGAAATCATACGGGAGTCATGCTCTTCCGTGGGGAACGAGACCTAATTGCAGCCAGCACGCTGGACAAAGCCCCCCGCTCTGCCGCCATCGGGGCGACATTTTCGAGCGAACTGACGCAGCGTCCCACTGGCAGATTCAAGCCGGCTGAAAAGATACGTCATCGCAGCCATATTTGGCCTTGTGCGATGACCGATGAGCCGTTATCTAGTGCGCCGCGCCGGTAACGGCCGATCACATCCGCGGAGAGGTGGCAGAGTGGTCGAATGCACCGCACTCGAAATGCGGCATGGGTGCAAGCCCATCGGGGGTTCGAATCCCTCCCTCTCCGCCAAACCTCCATCCTAAACGCCTGATATCAAAGCAGAATACGAGAAGGCTATGCGCCTTCCCCATTCTATTCCCCACTCCATTTCACAGACCGAGGTAGCGCCGCCTGCGAACGTCGGATGTTCAAGCGAACTTAGAGGCCTCTGGATGCCATTCGTCGATCAGGTCAAATAGCGGACCGAAATCGAGATAGCGGTCGTGCAGCCTCCGCGCCAGATCAGCGTCCCCGGCATCGGATATGGCGGCCACCACCGCCTCAAGGCTGACAACACTGAACGGGAGCACGTCGGCACATATTGGCGCCAGATGTCCTTTGTACCTGTCAATGGCCGCTGCCATTTCCTGATTGAGCGACGGCGACACAACAACAAAAGCTCCACGATCAAAATGATGACGCTCGTGAACCATCGTGTAGCAAAGTGTATGCTCGGCAAAGAACTGACGGAGCGGAGCCTGATGCAACGACCCGTTCTCTGGATCGAGGAAAAGTTTCGAACGGCGAGCGACATCGAGGTGCCGTTCTTTCACGGGCGTTGAGGCTCCAGGCCGACATTCCGAATATTTGACCTCAATTCCTAAGAAGCACGCCTTTCCGTCCTCCCCAGTGTACGCAATCAGAACGTCCAGGGCAGTGTGGTCGCCAATGTAGGACTCGTCGCCCCGCCCCGGTGAGGTCTCGAAATAGACCCCATCGACCTGTTTGACCTTGACCCCAAAGGCCTGCCTGAGAACCTTCTTGGATAGGGCTGCATCCAACTTCAGCGGCCCAAACAGGTTGAAGACGAGCGCTGAACTGCTCAGCAAATTCTCCCAGGCGCGGGCTTCATCGATTAGTGCACCGCGCTCTCGATAAGCGATCTCGCGCCGAGTGAGCTTGGCAATATCTGGCCGAAGATAGTTGACGCCGGCACGCGCAGCAGCAGGCTCCAGGCGGCTTCCGAGCGGCCGAGTGATGTGCTGACCATTGGTATAGCTCCCGACGCCATACCCCCTGCGGCCCCTCCAGACGGATTGGAGCAAGCGTGAGCAAGACTGAAAGCGCGAATCCAACGGCTCGTGAACTTCAAAGCGCTCAAGGATTTCGCGGGGAGGGATAGGCAAGGTTGGTTTGTGATAAGGCAGCATTTTCTCTCCTTCTCGCTACTTGTCGCGAAGGATTCGCCGTCTCTCCCGACATGTCCACGGCAGGTTAGCCCGTTGGACCAAGGTTATCTGACGCATGCCCTGACGGCTATATGTGCAAGTGCGATCGTTCGCACGCCAACCTGAAAGAGCAACATATGGACGATCAAGAGGATATCAATTGCGAGCTGAGCGGTGACGAGCGAGCCTTGGCAGACCTTGAAGCAGGCATCCCTGCGTATGGCAAAAGATACAGCTCCGGTTCTCATAGTCAGCTACAGCGGGCCATTTGGGGAGATAATGAGGATGCGCTCCTATACGACACCCTAGCGGCCAAGCGACGGCGAGAAGCGCAATGCGAGAAACTCGGATACATAACCGGGGATCAGTTTTTCGAACTCTACGACGCGGTCTGTTTTGCAAACTCCAGAAACTGGGTCATGAATGTCACGGTTGACATCCAGCCAGGATATTTGGGCATTGTTGGCGAAGGTGAGATATTTCGGGCCTTCAGAGTTTGGCTGGCTCGCTATCGCGACTGGTGCTCACAGCGCCGTATCGAGAGCGTCTACATCTACGTCTGGGAGCGCCCGCGAGATAAAGGCCTACATGTCCATATGCTATGCCACATACCGGACGGGCTTCAGACTGAATTCAAGAGTTGGGCATGCTTGTCAGTTCAGTCCTTGAGTAAACCGGGGGCATATGCGGCACACCTAACCCCGGAAGTCCGCCGCAGAAAACAAGCCACTGCCGAAAATCAATGGAGGCCGTTCAAATATCGGATGAAGGGCTTGTCTCCGGAGGTATATCTGCCCGGAACTGGGGTGATGAAAACTCTCGTCGATCAAACCGGCATAGACGCAAAACCTCAGGGAGAGATCACCGGTAAGCGTGTAGGGTCTTCTCGCTCCATATCGTGGAAGGCGAGGAAAGCAGCACAAATTGACGGCACGTTCACACCGCTAGCTTGTGATGGAGACACACCAGCTAGCATGTTCTGGACAGACGCATATTTGAAGGGTCGGCAGGCCCCGGCGAAACGTTTGTTCTGAAATTGAAAAAACACAGACGATGGCGGGCTTGTACACAGGCTGGGACATTCTAACGTACGGAAATCATTTCCTAAAATGAACGCCGATTTGGTAAATGGCGCCGATCCGGCTTAAGGGACAATCCTGAGCCTGATGGGCTTAAGCGAACCCTTGACCTCTGGGGCCAAGCTATGGGGCTTCCCATATATGGCCGCGGCCAGCTTGATAAACGCCTCGGCGCCTTTCTCAGGACCAGCCCGCGCCCCGCCATCGCGAGTTATCTTGCCGCTTGAAGGAAAGAAATTCAGGCTTCCAACTTTCAGATGGTGCCCGTCATTTAACTGCTCACATACCAGTCCGACCTGGACGGCCCATGACAAAACTTGCCCGCATTCCCTCTCTGTCCGTTCTTGGCGTGACGGCTGACGGTTGTCGCACATCATATTCTCCATCGTGTTGAATTGCTGTTCGCTGTGGCCCGGACAGCTGGAAGGCGAAGGAAGGAATTGATTGATTGAGAGATAAAGTGAAGGAGAAGAAACGGGAAAGGAAAGGGGAGGGGCGGAACAGACATCTTTCTCATTATGGCCTTGAGAGGTTAGGTTGATAACCCTAGGCCAAAAAACGAGGGGCTACCCCCCTACCGGTCAGCCTCTCCCTCTGTTAGGGAATGCAGCCAATCGACAGCGCTTTCAAAAAGGACGAGACGGCGCTTGCCGACCTTCACGCTACGCAACCGACCGGAACCTATCTCCTTGTAAGCTAGGCTCCGGCCAATGCCTGCCCATTCACAGAATTGCCGCAACGTCATTGCGCCGCGTTGGGCTTGACCTGCTTGATTCGGCATAGGTTGCTCCGCCGTAAAACCTACATTGCACGACGGCTATAAGGTCGAGAGTTCCTTGCGCTAATCCGAACGAACCGACGTGCCAGTTTTGAGCCGCATACAGCGGCCTGCGATGCACATCTGGCGCGCATTGCGATCACAGCATCGAAAGCAGCGTAACATTGGCGATGCCTGGGTTGTGCTCCCAGTGCCTTGAAGTCTTCAAGTGACTTCAATAGGGGTTATGTGTTTGCTTTTGGCTTTCGCGTACGGGGCTGCTTCGTGGTTTTTGCCAGTTTATTTTCCAAGAAGGGGCTCGTTTCTCTTATTCGGAAAGCTTCCGCTGGCGCGGAGGTAATCTTCGAAGAAGAATTGAGTGAGATTGCCGAGACCCTGGAGATTAACAAGCCTGTCAAGCTGCGGTCTGGAGTGTCCACGACGATCCGACACGACGTTCGCATCAAGGCGTACGGCGAGGTGTTGATCGAAGGTTTTATATTCGAGGGCAAGGTTGAGGTCGTTGGCGGAACCGCCAGCTTCGAGAGATGCACATTTGGCCATTCCAATGCTCTTGTTGTGGTATCGGGCGACAAGACCCGCTTGAGCATCAAAAACTGTTCTTTCTCTGGCAAACGCAGTGATGCAGCAATCAAGATAAGCGAATCCGCAAAGGCTATTATTTCGAATAGTGGCTTCGAGCGTGTCGAGGGAAGTCCGGCGCTCTGGATTAGCGGCCAGGACAGCCATGTGGCCGTCTCAAGTTCTCGCTTTTCCGACTTCAAGGCCAGCGGCGTTAGCTGCCAAGGAGGAGCCGACGCGACCATCACGGATTGCAGCTTCGAGCGGTTCGAGAAAGCCAGTGCCGTAGCCGTTGGTGGTCAGGGTAGCTGTCTGACGCTTACGACCTGCCGCTTTTCCGACGTCAGAACCAACGGCGTCAATTGCCAGGGCGGTGCCCAGGCAACCGTCACAGATTGCAGCTTCGAGCGATTTGAGGATAGGCCAGCGGTCTGGATCGATGGTCAAGGCAGCCTTGCGACAGTTTCGAGCTGCCACTTTTCCGATGTCAATGCCAACGGCGTTAACTGCCAGGAGGGAGCCCAGACAACCGTCACAGATTGTAGCTTCGAGCGGTTCGAGAAAGCCCCTGCCGTCGCCGTTGGTGGTCAGGGTAGCTGTCTGACGCTTACGACCTGCCGCTTTTTCAACGCCAAGAACAATGGCGTTATCTGCCAAGGAGGAAGTGAGGCAACTGTCACAGATTGCAGCTTCGAGCGATTTGAGAATAGGCCAGCGGTCTGGATCGGTGGCCAAGGTAGTCGCCTTGTGCTCTCGGGATGCCGCTTCGCCTACCTGAAAATCAATGGCATCCACTGCACGAACGGGGCCGAAGCGAGCGTCACGGACTGCGGGTTCGAGCACTGCATGGGAAGTCCGGCAGCAGCGGCAACGGATCAAGGCAGCCGCCTGATACTTTCGGGCTGCAGCTTCGCCGACATGACAACCGAAGGCATCTACTGCTTCGCTGATGCAGAAGCGACAGCTACGGATTGCAGCTTCGAGTTGTTCAAGCGAGGATTCCCGGTAGGAGCAAGTGATCGCAGTCCCGTGAAGATTGATGGCTGCCATTTTATAAATATTCATACAGCTGTTTTTAAGTTATTCTCTCAAGGTCATATCGATGCAAGAAATTGTACTTTCTTGAATATATTCGATTTGTTAGCTTCATGCGGATCGAATTCCAAGATAGAGATCAGTGCCTCTACAGGGAGCGGACTGGAAAGTGATGTGCTCCTGGCGCAAAGGGGCGGCGTCATTCATATGACTGGCGTCACGCTTGAGACCGTTAGGGGCAGGCTGGCGGTTGCCGAGAACGAAGGTTCCGCCGTCACTCTTGCGAACTGTCGAATTACCGACCTCAGCAACTCTGAACTTACACTGATCGATGGAGGTCGCATCGACGTTAGGGACACCCTGGCGACCTCAACCGTCGGAACCGAGCAAGCAACCGTCTCGCTGACCCCAGTCAAAGAAATCGCGAGCCTGAAGGCCCTTCGAAACATGATCGGCTTAGCCGGAGTGAAGCGGCAGGTCGAAGCGCTCTATTCCTTGGCCGAGGCGGAACAGCGGCGGCGCGCCACCGGTTCCGGGGGCGCCGATATTTCCTTACACCTGATTTTTACGGGTAACCCTGGAACGGGCAAGACCTCTGTCGCGCGTTTGATCGGTCAAATTTATCGCGACCTTGGTCTGTTGAAAAAGGGGCATGTCGTTGAAGTCGACAGAGCTGCCTTAGTCGGCCAATACATTGGCCAAACTGCGGTCCAGTCCAATGCTAAGATCCAGGCAGCCCTTGATGGCGTTCTCTTTGTTGATGAGGCCTATACGCTTTGGAGAGAAGGCAGTGAAAAGGATTTTGGCATCGAAGCCATCGAAGCCATCATGAAAGGCATGGAGGACAATCGGAACCGGCTTGCTGTGATCGTGGCGGGCTACGCCCCACAGATGCGTCGCTTCATCGAAGCGAACCCCGGCCTCAAATCGCGTTTCACACGTACAGTGCATTTTGACGATTACGAGGTCGAGGACCTCGTCGCAATCTATCGAGAACTGGCGACAAAATCGTCCATAAGGCTGACGGAGGGTGCTGGTGCTGCACTAACGGATGCGGTCGTTGAGATGGTCCGAACCAAGGATGAGAATTTCGGCAACGCTCGTGATGTACGAACTCTGTTCGAACGAACGATGGAACGGCAGGCCCAGCGGTTGCGAGCTGCGCCACATAGCGATCCCCATGTAGTGGAGAATGGCGACGTTCCAGTCTTGTCCCGCCAAATGACAGATCAGTTCCCGGTACTTCTCTCACGCCTGGAAACCATGATCGGGCTTGCATCAGTGAAGACCGAAATCAAGCGACTGATGAATGTCGCGCAGGCGAACAAACGCCGAGCTGAACAAGGCATGCCCCCCATGCCTTTGTCTCTGCATATGGTGTTCACCGGCAACCCAGGCACAGGCAAAACGACCGTGGCGCGGATCGTTGGCCAGATGCTGGCAGCGCTTGGCCTGCTTGGAAGCGGTCACGTGATTGAAACGGACCGTAGCGGGCTGGTGGCCGGCGCACCGGGACAGACAGCCCTGAAAACGCAGCGTGCGATAAAGGATGCGCTAGGCGGCGTCCTGTTTGTCGATGAGGCATATACTCTTACCAGGGACGACGAGTCCGGATTCGGGCAGGAGGCTGTGGATACGCTTCTGAAGGAAATGGAGGACAAACGCGACAGGCTTTCGGTTATCGTCGCTGGCTATCCGGAAGAGATGAAACGCTTCATTGCCTCCAATCCAGGACTCGAGTCGCGTTTCACGCGTTTCATTCACTTCGATGATTATTCTGCGGAAGAACTTGCAGCCATCTTCAAGATGATCGCCGACGAGCAGGGAATGATACTGTCGCCTGATACTATCGAGGCTGTCAGGTCTTTGTGCGCCAACCTCTACGCAGGACGTAGGCAAGGCTTCGGCAACGGTCGAGCTGTTCGCGGAATCTTCGAAAAGACCCTGGAGAACCAAGCCGAACGAATCGTAGATGACGCCGATGCCAACCTACGGGAGATCCAAGCTTCCGATCTCCCAAAAACGGTGCCATAGGAACGGCACGCCTTGTCACGCCACTTCTTTCGCAGAATCGTTACAGGGAGGCGCGCGGTTAGATAAACGTCCGCAAAATAGGCTCAAAATCGGGCGGGCAGTGGCCTGCGGGAGGCAGAAACGACAAGTCCATCCCCCTACCCCCGGAGCCAGAAATGAGCACAGGCGCGCCTGTTTTCCCGTCCCCCGATTTCCACTTCATTCGCACCAAACTATGGGGCCCTAGTAAAGATTTTGCGCCTCCACCAGAGCCCCACGATTGCACAAAGTTTTCAGCGGCGGTCCCTAGCCATGCTTGACCAAATTAGAAAGAGCAAGAGGAGAAGGATCACCGAGAACACCAGCTGAACAGCTGTAAGGTAAATGCCAAACACCAAGTTCGTTTTGACGACGTTCATGCCCAGCGCAGCGATACCAAATATCACTCCGAGAACCGCGACTAGCACCTCTCCATTCCCAGAAATGCTTTGTGCGTTGGGAGTGGTCCAGAACAGGAATATGAGGCACATTACCGACAGAGATGACAGCATAACGCCGCCGAACATGTGGCCCGTGCTCAGGCTGTATCTGCCGCAAAGGTGGACTGTCCATATCAAGCTAACAATTAGCGCGACAATTGTAGCAACCCAATATGCCGCCTTCCAAATAGGCTGGAAGTCATTTGTGACACTTTCATAGAGAAGATACACCCCAATAGACAACGCTGCCATCAGAAAAATAGAGCTGATCGTCCCCCCGAATGGGATTCCGTCACCAGATTTCTCGGACGCTGAGGCGGACGATCCGGTTTCGAATTCATTTTGTACTTGATCAGACACGCTGCTCCCCCTTCATTACCACAACCCCGCCAGGGATAATGCCCATGCGGCCCTTTGCCTGTCGAGTCTTCCGATCCGACCACACGGTCTGTTCGCCGAAGGAATTGTCAGATAGGCGCCTAAGTCGCCTCTACGCACCAGGCACGACGATCAAAACGGCGAAATACATATTATAGTTGGTAACGGCGAGCAACGATTTCCGCAACGCAGTTGCGCATGGATATGCGCAAACTCGTTGGAGATAACTTCGCCCGGCTTCGGCGAGAAAAAGGCCTCACTCAGGAAGAGGTCGCGGTACGCTCGGGCTTTAGCCAACAGTATCTAAGCGGCCTAGAGAGGGGAAAGCGCAACCCGACCATCATCACACTATTGGAGCTGGCACAAGCTATAGAAGTTACTCACCTTGATCTGCTGACTCCGCATAATGGACGGGGTAAGAAATAGAGGAAACGCTACGGGCCGTCGCGCCACATTTTGCAGCACTTTGACTTGATCTCGGGTAGTCGCTCGACGGGCAGTCATCACCGAATGCCCGTGTCGAGTCCGCTAGTTTCCGAGAAAATCTTCCGGCGCGTCATGACCGTTCCAGTCGAAGCCTTCGATATTGCCAGAACCACCGGCGGGCGAACTGATAAACCATTGCACGCATTCAGCTTTTGAGTAATTCAGATTAGCTAATGCAATATAGTTCTTAAGCGCTTTGAACTGCGCCTTTTTGCTGACCTTTGCCAGCAGTTCGCGACCCGTTTTGTTCATAACCCAAGGCATGTCTTTGTATTTGAGACACAAGCGCTCAAATTTCCAGACTTCTGCCGCTCGCTCCACCATGGGCTCTATGTCACCTGGAATGTCGACGACAGAATCTTGCTCGACGGGCACGCCATCGCACGACTTCACGGAACGATATCCAGCATCGAAGCTCTGAGGATGTACTTTACGCGCTTGCGCGATCAGCTTGCCGTAGCGAGCCGATATATTGCCTTGGCACGCATCGGTTTCGCCGGAACTCACTCCAAGCTTATAAGCTTCCTTCTTGGACATTGCCAACGTCGGAGTAGTGAAGGCAAGGGCCACCACAAGGCCAGACGCTATGAATCCGCTTTTCACTTATTACGCCCCCCCAAGATTTTCGCTGCAACTTACAGCCTAAGGGTTTCTATTCTTCAGCAATACCCCTCGGCAATAAGCAGTGTGCACGACCTCTCCACGATTTTACGATGCCGGACCCAGCCCTAAGGTTTGCGGGCAGTTCCTGCTCTTGCGGCATCTAGAAAACGCGACCATGCCTGCATCAGCTCGCGGCGCTTCTCAATGGCATCGGCCCGGCGATAAGCGCGCTCCACTGCATTACCGATCTCGTGCGCAAGAGCTGCTTCCGCCACCTCACGAGGAAACTTCGTCTTGTCACCTGCCCAATCTCTAAAGGACGAGCGGAAGCCGTGGACCGTTACGTCCACCTTTAGCCGTCGCAACAGCATTTCCATCGCAGATGGCGACAATGGCTGATCCTTTTTCTGCCCAGGGAAGACATAATCGGACACCCTCGCGTCGTAGAGACGTTTGGCCAGGCTGAGCGCACGATTAGACAGTGGCACCCGGTGTTCCTTGGCAGCCTTCATCCGCTCAGCCGGGATCGTCCAAATGCCAGTGTCTAGATCGATCTCGCCCCACTTCGCGCCGTACACCTCTCCCGATCGCGCTGCGGTGAGGATAAGGAACTCCATGGCGCGTGCTGCCATCGCGTCTGCCGTTTGCAATCGCCAAACAAAGGCTGGAACATCATGAAAGGGCATTGCAGCATGGTGCCCTCGGGTCAGCTTCTTTCTAGCGGGCAGCACATTTTTTAGATGCCCGCGCCACAGCGCAGGATTCTCTCCCACTCGCCACCCTTTAGTCTTTGCGAAATCTAGCACTCT
>Ga0209369_1001248_pt1 | contig 13926 bp, 13 predicted proteins | sample EBPBio142010_DNA_FD_185865 | JGI IMG/M metagenome (GOLD analysis project Ga0209369, IMG submission 185865) | Wastewater treatment Type I Accumulibacter community from EBPR Bioreactor in Madison, WI, USA - Reactor 1_10/4/2010_ DNA (SPAdes)... | ecosystem: Engineered > Bioreactor > EBPR >... | reverse complement strand
GCGCGCACCGCCAGCAGCGACCCCGAATGGAAGTACGTCAACGTGCGGCGCTACTTCAACTACCTGGAAGCCTCGATCGACCGCAGCACGCAGTGGGCGGTGTTCGAGCCCAACGGCGAGCGGCTGTGGGCCAACATCCGCGAGACCATCGCCTCCTTCCTCTACAACGAGTGGCGCAACGGCGCGCTGCTCGGCGCCAAGGCCGAGGACGCGTACTTCGTGCGCTGCGACCGCTCGACGATGACGCAGAACGACCTGGACAACGGCCGCCTGGTCTGCCTGATCGGCGTGGCCGCGCTGAAGCCGGCCGAGTTCGTGATCTTCCGCATCGGCCAGAAGACGGCCGACGCGCGCGATTGAAACCCCCGCAGGAGCAAGCACCATGGCCAGACAGGTTCCCTACGGCGCCTTCAACTTCATCGTCAACTTCGCCGGGGCCGAGGCCTTCGGCGGCTTCTCCGACGTCTCGGGCATCGGCTCGGAGATCACCGTCGCCGAGTACCGCTACGGCAACGACAAGGAAAACCACGTGCGCAAGGTACCCGGCGTGCACAAGGTGGGCGACGTCACGCTGAAGCGCGGCGTCATCAATTCCGAATCGGTGTGGCAGTGGATCCGCGAGGTGCGCAGCACCGGCGTCAACGGCCAGAAGGACGTGTCGATCACGCTGCTGGACGAGGCCCGCAACCCGGTGCAGACCTGGCTGCTGCGCAACGTCATCCCGATGAAGTACACCGGCCCCACGCTGGCCGCCAAGGGCGGGGGCGACGTGGCGATGGAAGAGCTGGTGCTCAGCGCCGAAGGCCTGGAGATCGCGGTCTGATCGCGTTCTGAGCCCGCCATGTTCGGCCTGAGCTTCCAGACGCTGCCCACGGTGGAGCCCGCACATCCGTCGCGGGCCGACATCGCGCTGTTCGTCGGCTGGACGACGCGCCGCGCCGGCCAGCCGCTGCCGCCGGCCATCGCCAAATGGCTGCACGAGCGCCGCTATCCGCTGGACGCCGCGCTGCGCGACGTGCCGGTGCCCATCGACGCCTGGAGCACTTTCGACGCGCTGTTCGACGGCCAGGCCCGGCCTCTTGCGGCCGGCGGTGCCGCCGCGGCCGACGACTACCTGAGCCTGGCGGTGCGCGACTTCTTCGCCAACGGCGGGCGCAAGGCCTATGTGCTGCGGCTGGGCGACCCGTGGCCAGTGCTGCCACACCTGTCGGCCGAGGTCCGCGCGGTGCATCTGGCCGCGCTGCTGCCGCCCGAAGGCGCCGCCAGCTGGCAGCGCGAAAGCTGGCACGGCATCGAACATGCCTGGGCGCTGGACGACCTGAGCTTCGTGCTGGTGCCCGACCTGCCGGCGCTGCTGGCTGATCGCAATGCGGTGGTGCCACCCGATGCGCCGGCCGCGCCGGTGGTGCCGGAGGTCTTCGTCGAATGCGCGCCGTCGCTGCAGCCAGCGCCACCGGCGGCCGGCGTGCGCCGCGTGGCCGCGCCGCGCCTGTCCGATGAAGCTTTCGCGGCCTGGAACGACATCGCACAGCGGCTGCGCGAACGCCTGGCCCGGCGCCGCCGCGACCTGATGATGCTGCTGGCGCTGCCGCTGGCCGCCGACGACACCCGGGCCGCGCGCCGGCTGCAGGCGGCGGTGAGCGTGCGCTCGAGCATGCTGCAACTGGCCACGCCGTGGCTGCAGCCGCTGCGGCCGCCGCGCGTGGCCGAAGGCCTGCTGCCGCCCGATGGTGCGCTGGCCGGGCTGGTGGCCGGCAGCGTGCTGCAGCGTGGCGCCGCGCGCACGGCGGCCGGTGCCGCACCGCGCGGCGTGCGCGCCGTCTGGCCGCAGCCGCCCGACGAGGCGCTGCGCACGCCCGACCCCGCGCAGGAGGACGACGCGCTGGTCGGCCGCTTCGCGCTGTTTGCGCCTACGCCGGACGGCGTGCGCCTGCGTTCCGACCGCAGCGCCAGCACGCAGCGCGCCTGGCGCGACGCCGGCGTGGTGCGGCTGCTGGGCCAGTTGCTGCGCACGGCGCGGCAGGTGGGCGAGACGCTGGTCTTCGAACCCGCCGGCGAGGCGCTGTGGGCGCGGCTGCAGGGCCGCTTCGAGCAGGTGCTGACGCGCTACTGGCAGGCCGGTGCGCTGCGCGGTGCCAGCGCGGCCGAGGCCTTCGACGTGCGCTGCGACCGATCGACGATGACGCAGAACGACCTGGACCACGGCCGCGTGGTCGTGCAGCTGAGCTTCGTGCCGCAGGCCGGCATCGAGCGCATCCGCATGGCGCTGGCGCTGGCCGAGGACGGCGGCGTGCGCTGGGCCGATGCCGATGCGGTCGAGGAGAGCGTCGCATGATCGGCCGCCCCGACACCGCACGGCACGCGCCGATGGGCGTGTTCAATTTCCACGTCGCCTTCGCCCGCGACGGCATCGACGGCGACACCGCCACCGACGACGTGGCGCTGTGCCAGGGCGCCTTTGCCGAGGTCAGCGGCCTGGAGGCGACGATGGAGCCGCGCACCATCCGCGAAGGCGGGTTGCAGTGGGGCGCGCACCAGCGGCCCGGCGCGGTGAGCTTTGCCACGGTCGTCTTCAAGCGCGGCATGACGCCGGCGCGCGACCTGTGGTGGTGGTTCGAGCTGATGGGCACCGGCACCTTTGCCGCGCGGCTGCGCGCCGAGGTGCAGATCCTGGGCAGCGACGGCACGCCGGTGATGCGCTGGACGCTGCGCCGCGCGCTGCCGGTCAAGTTCAAGTGCGCCGACCTGAACGCCCGCGCCACCGATGTCGGCGTCGAGGAACTGCACGTGGTGCACGAGGGCCTGGAGCATTCCGCATGAACCAGCCGCCGCTCGCCAAGGCCGAGATCAAGATCGGGCAGGACGGCCAGCCCTTCGCGGTGCAGTTCAACCCCACCTCGCTGCAGGTGGAGATCACCAACAGCATCAACCAGCAGGGCGAATCCGGCGGCACCAACCAGGTGTCCACCCAGTCCAGCGCCAAGATGGGGCTGGACCTGCTGTTCGACACCAGCGGCAGCGGCGAGGACGTGCGCAGCAAGACCCGTGCGCTGCGCGCCGCGGTGCGCGCGCCGCAGGAGCCCGGCGCCAGCCCGGCGGCCGCGGCCGAGGCCGGCGCCGCCTTCGTGCCGCCGCTGGTCACCTTCCAGTGGGGCACCTTCCTGTTCGCCGGCATCGCCGAGAGCTACCGCGAGACGCTGGACTTCTTCTCGGCCGATGGTGTGCCGCTGCGCGCCCAGGTGGCGTTGAGCCTGAAGGAGCAGGCCGGCGAGTTCACCGCGCTGGAGCGGCCCAACCCGCGCGGCGCGGCCAGCCCTGCGGCCTTCGAGGTGCCCTCGGCGCTGGGCAGCGGCGGCGCCGCCGGCGTCGCCGGCCTGGGCGGCGACCTGCGGGCGGCGCGTGCCATTGCCACGGCCAACGGCGAGGCCAGCCTGCGCTTTTCGGCCGGGGCCAGCCTGGCGCTGGGCGGCGGTGTGCAGTTGCGCGAGGCGGTGGGCTTCACGGCTTCGGCAGGCGTGGGCGTGGGGGTCGGTGTCGGCGTGGGCGCCCAGGTGTCGGCGCCGGCGCTGCGCTTCGATGCGCGGCGGCTGCAGCCCGCCGCGCCGGCCGTGCAGCTGGCCACCGATGCCGGTGCCGGCTTCGGCATCGACGGCCGCGCGCTGCCCAGCAGCCCGGCCGGGTTGCGCAGCGATGTCGGCGTGGGCCGCGCGCTGTCCGGCCGGCTGCGTTTCGAGATCTGAAGGAGCCGCACGATGCCCGTGGTCATCAACGATTTCGAGATCGTCGTCCCCAGCGCCGAATCGACGCCCGCCACGCCGCCTGCAACGACCACCGCGCCCACCGGCCCGGTCTGGTCGGCCGAACTGGCCAGCCGGCTCGAAGAGCAGCTGCGCCTGGGCGTCGAGCGCGCGCAGCGCCTGCAGGCCGACTAGGGTCGCCATGCCGCCGAACGCCACCACCGAAGAACGCCCGGTCGCCGAGCGCGTGGCCTATGGGGCCCGGCCGACCGTGCAGGTCGACGGGCAGGAGGTCGCGCTCGTCACCGAGATGCTGCGCGCCGTCACCGTGCACGAGGCCGAGGGCGGCCTCAGCAGCCTGAGCCTGACGCTGTCGAACTGGGGCATGTCCGTGGGCGGCAGCATCGGCTACCTGTTCAACGACGCGCAGCCGCTGGCCCTGGGCAGCGTGCTCAAGCTCTATGCCGGCGAACGCAGCGCGGCGCGCGCGCTGTTCGAAGGCAGCGTGCATGCCATCGAGTGCGCGGCCTCGGTGGGCACGCCGCCGGAGATCACCTTCCTGGCCGAGGACAAACTGTTCAACGCGCGCCTGGCGCGGCGCAGTGCGGTCTACCGGGACATGGCGCCGGCCGACGTGGTGCGGCAGGTGGCCAGCGGCCTGGGGCTGGAGGCCGATGTCGGCGACCTGGGCGGCGACAGCGCCACGTGGGTGCAGCTGAACGAAAGCGACCTGGCCTTCCTGCGCCGGCTGCTGGCGCGCCACGATGCCGACCTGCAGCTCAACGACCGCGTGCTGCAGGTGCGGCGCATCGCCGACCGCGACCGCGGCACGCTGCGGCTGCAGATGTACAGCCAGCTGCAGCGCGTGCGGGTCATCGCCGACCTGGCCGACCAGGTCACCGAAGTCGGCATCAGCGGCTTCGATGCCGCCAGCGGCAACCGCTTCCAGGTCAGCAGCACCGGTACGGTGAGCGGGCCGGGCAGCGGCGCGTCGAACCTGGCGGCAGCACTGGGGCAGCGCCGCGAGCACCTGGCGCCGCTGGCCTGCCGCAACGAATCCGAAGCGCGCGCGCTGGCCGACGCCGCCTTCGACGCGCGGGCCCGCCGCTTCGTGCGCCTGCATGGCAGCACCGAAGGCAATGCCGAGCTGCGCGTGGGCACCGTGGTCGACATCACCGGCCTGGGCGCGCGCTTCGACAACCGCTATGCCGTCGTCGAAGCCACCCACCGCTGGGACCTGCTGCGCGGCTACCAGACCGATTTCGTTGCCCAGTCGGCCAGTCTCAACACCCCCTGAATCCCCGCCATGGACCGTGCCGATCCCCACACGCTGCTGCCCACCGGCACCCCGCCGGTGCTCGGCCCGGCCTGGGCCGGCGGCCTGTTCCTGGCCGAGGTGCTGAGCGTGGCCGACCCCGAGCGCCAGGCCCGCGTGCAGCTGCGCCTGCATGCCGCGCAGGGCGCCGCCGACCAGGACGCGCCGCTGTGGGCGCGCATCGTCTGCCCCTTCGCCGGCAATGACCGCGGCGCCTTCTGGCTGCCCGACCCCGGCGACCTGGTGGCCGTGGTCTTCGTGCAGGGCGACATGCGCATGCCGGTGGTGCTGGGCGGCCTGTGGCACGGCAGCGCCGCGCCGCCGCAGGCGATGGACGGCAATGGCGACAACCACCTGAAGGTGCTGCGCTCGCGCAACGGCGTCAAGGTCACGCTCGACGACACGCCGGGGCAGGAGCAGCTGCGGCTGGAAACCCCCGGCGGCTGCCAGCTGACGCTGAAGGACGGCCCGGGCGTCTGCGAGCTGATCGACAGCAACGGCAACAGCGCCAAGTTCGAAGCCGACGGCATCACCATCACCGCCGCGGCCAAGGTGACGGTCAATGCGCCGCAGGTGGCGGTGAGCGCCGGCATGGTCCAGGTCGATGCGGGCATGAGCCAGTTCAGCGGTGTCGTCAAGTGCGACACGCTGATCAGCAATTCCGTGGTGTCGGCGTCGTACACGCCGGGCGCCGGCAACATCTGGTGAAGCGCATGGCCGCGGTCGAATCACGCCCCTCGCCCCATGCGCACGCGGTGCGGCTGCGCGGCCCGGCACGGGCCGGCGCGCCGGCGGTGCTGGTGGACGTGGAAGGCGACGATTTCCTGGCCGTGATCGGCGGCGCGCTGCAGCGCATGCAGTGGCCGCACAGCGGCTGGCCGGCCACGCTGCCGCTGCCGGCGCTGGCCGACCATGGCGCGCCGCGCATGCTGTACCGGCCGATCCACCGACGCTTCAACCTGCTGCTGCTGGACACCCACTGCCAGGTCTTCGGCACGCCGCGGCTCGACCCGCGCAAGATCGAATCCGCCGGCTTCGTGCTGCGCCGCTGGGTCGGGCCGGAGGCCGCGCGCCAGCAGCCCGACGCGCTGGCGCGGGCCGACGCCCGCCACTGGCAGGCCTGGCAGTTGCAGGGCGAGACCGCGCTGGGCTGGCGCACGCTGCTGGACGCCCGCGAGGCCGATGCCGACCCCGACCCGGCGCGCCGGCCGCTGGCACGCAGCGGCAATGCCACGCTCGACACCTTGCTGGCCGCGCGCGCCGCCAACCGGCCGGCCGAGGCGGTGCACCGGCTGTACCCGCTGCCGCCGGCGTTGAACGATGCCGCGCGGCGCACGCTGCTGTGGGGCCTGGTGCCTACCGGCGACGCGCCGCGCCCGGCCACCGCGCCGGCGGTGGACTATGCGGCTGCGCGCGCGCCGGGCACCGTGCGCAACGACTTCATCGCCCACCTGTCGCCGTACCTGCGGCGCGCCGGCAGCGTGCGCGAGCTGCCGCCCGGCCGTTTCGACGCCGCCTGGCTCGACGCCCCGCTGCAGCTGCCGGCCGATGCGCCCGAGGTGGCCGGCGGCAGCGAGCTGCAGCGCGCGCAGTTCGCCGCCTTCGTGCGCCAGCTGGCGCTGGAATTCGACATCGCCGCGCCGCGCGCCGCCGCGCTGCGGGCGCTGCTCGACGAGGTGCCTTTGCTGCGCCTGCGCGTGCCGGCCGTGCCGCCGGGTTTCGACCCGTACCGGCGCGTCGATACCTCGAACTTCCTGGTCGCCTGCGCGCGGCTGGTGGCCGAGCCCGATGCGGTGTCGGTGGACATGCCGGAACGCTTCGGCCCGCTGCCCGAGGGCTGGACCGCGCGCTTCGCCGATGCCGCGCTGGACCTGCTGCAGCAGCGCGCCGACGGCCTGCGCACGCTGCAGGGCGGCTTCGACGACAGCGCCGCGCTGTATGCGCTGCGCGCCTTCGTGCGCGTGCGTCGCGACGACGGCTGCCCGCCGCTGCTGGTGTGGAGCGAGCCGACGCCGCTGTTCCGCATCGCGCCCTGGTATGCGTCCACCGGCGCGCCGCAGGCGCGCATCGCGCTGCCGCCCTTCGACCGCGACAGCCTGCAGGCGATGAAGCCCAACGTCGCTTTCGAGCTGCCGCCTTCGCTGCAGAACCTGCTGGCCAACAACGCGCCGGCCGACCTGCTGGACGGCAAGGGCAAGGAAGGCGGCGGCCTGGGCATCGGCTGGCTGTGCAGCTTCAGCATTCCGATCATCACGATCTGCGCGTTCATCGCGCTGAACATCGTGCTGTCGCTGCTGAACTTGTTCCTGCGCTGGATGCCCTTCGTCAAGATCTGCTTGCCGATCCCCACGAAGAAAGGCTGATGCGATGGCCCGCGACCCACGACTCGCCCCGCCCATCGGCTGGCCGCTGCTGGGCGTGCCCGATGCCGACGGCGCGCTGGCCTGGCCCAGCCTGGAACGCAGCGTGGCCGACGGCCTGCGCAAGCTGCTGTCGGTGCGGCCCGGCGAGCTGCTGATGCATGCCGACTACGGCGCCGGGCTGCAGGACTTCCTGCACGAGCCCAACACGCTGGCGGTGCGCGCGCGCATCCAGGCGCGCATTGCCGCCGCAGTGGCGCGCGATGAGCCGCGTGTGCAGCTCGACCGCATCGACCTGCGCGAAGACGAGCGCGACCCGGCCACGCTGCGCATCGAGCTGCACTACCGGCTGCGCCGCAGCGGGGATGCGCAGCGCGTCGCCCTGTCGATGAACCTGGGAGGCTGAAGGCCATGCCGCTGCCGCTGCCCCTGCTCGACGACCGCCGCTTCGACGACCTGGTGGCCGAGCTGCTGGCGCGCATCCCTGCGCACACGCCCGAATGGACCAACCCGCGGGTCGGCGACCCGGGGCGCACGCTGATCGAGCTGTTCGCGTTCCTCGGCGACACGCTGCTGTACCGCGCCAACCAGGTGCCGGATCGGCAGCGCCGCGTCTTCCTGAACCTGCTGGGCCTGGGCCTGAAGCCGGCGCAGCCGGCGCGCGGCCTGGTGGCCCTGAAGCCCGCCGACGACCAGCGCGAGGCGCTGGACCTGCGCGCCGGCGCGCGCATCGAGCGGCCGCTGCCCTTCGAGACGCTGCAGGAAGTCTCTATGGCGCCGGTGGCCGGCGAGGTCTACATCAAGCGCCGCGTCAGTGTGGAGTCGCATCCCGAGCTGGCCGACACGCTGGCCGAGCTGGGCGCGCTGTACGGCGGCCGCGCGCTCGACACCTACGAGACCACGCCGCTGTTCACCGACGGCCTGGCGCTGCCGCAGGGCGTGGACCTGGTGGCCGACACGGTGGATCGCTGCCTGTGGATCGCGCTGCTGGCGCCAAAGGCAGCGCGCGGCGAAGACCCGCTGGCGCTGCGCGACCGGGCGCGCGAGCAGCTGGCGCGCGATGCCGAAGGCCTGCCGCGGCTGATCAACGTGGGCGTGCTGCCGGCGCACACCGTGCCCGACGCGCAGAGCGCCATCGCCGAGGCTGCGCCGCAGGACGTGCGCTGGGAGATTTCAGTGCCCGGTGCGAACGCCACCGACTACCACACGCTGGACATCGCCGCCTGCAGCGCCAGCGGCCTGCGCCAGGCCGGCGTGCTGCGGCTGGTGCCGCCCGGGCCGGCGCTGATCGGCGTGGGCCCGGCGGCCCGCGGCATCGACGCCCGCGCCGGCATCGACGACGAGCCGCCGCGGCTGGACGACCCCGAGCGCGCGCTGCGCCTGGTGGCCTGGCTGCGGCTGCGCGCCGCGCCGGCCACGCAGCAGCTGCGGCTGGCCTGGGTGGGGCTGCATGCGGTGCAGGTGGTGCAGGGCAGCCGCAGCGGCCCGCTGGTGGTGGCGCAGACCCGCGGCCTGGCCGACGAGCGCATCGCGCTGCCGCTGCGCGACATCGACCCGGCCACGCTGCAGATCGCCATCGCCGAGCCCGGCGAGGACTACGTGGCCTGGCAGCGCGTCGACGACCTGGCGCTGCTGCCGCAGGCACCCGGCAGCGCACGCGAGGCCCGCGCCTACGAGCTCGATGCCGCCGCCGGCGAGCTGCGCTTCGGCGACGGCGTGCGCGGCCGTGTGCCGGCGGCCGGCGCGCGGGTCAAGATCGTCAGCGCCCGCGCCGGCGGCGGCCGTGCCGGCAACCTGGCGCCCGGCAGCCTGCGCGAGCTGAACGGCCAGCGCGTGCGCGACGGCGCGCCGCTGGCGGGCCTGAAGCTGCTGCAGCCGGCGGCCACGCGCGGCGGCGAGGACGCCGAGGACATCGCCACCGCCGAGGCCCGCATCCCCGGCGTGCTGCGCCACCGCGAGCGCGCCGTCACGGCCGACGACCACCGCACGCTGGCGCTGCAGACGCCCGGCGTGGACATCGGCCGGGTCGAGGTGCTGCCGCGTTTCGTGCCGCGCAACCGGGCCTTCGGCGTGCCCGGCGTGGTCAGCGTGATGGTGCTGCCCGGCGTGCCCGGTGGCGGCGTCGGCAGCGCGCCGAACCCGCGCGCCGACCGGCCGCTGATCGAGGCCGTGCATGCCCAGCTGGCGCCGCGCCGGCCGCTGGCCACCGAGCTGTACGTGATCGGCTGCGAATACGTGCCGGTGGCGTTGTCGGTGGCGGTGGGCCTGCGCGACGACGCGCCGCGCGATGCCACGCTGGCGGCGCTGCGCCAGGCGCTGCGCCGGCTGCTGTGGCCGCTGGCGCCGGGCGGCTTCGACGGCCAGGGCTGGGCGCTGGGCCGCGCGTTGGCCGACCGCGAACTGGAGGTCGAGGCTGCGCGCGTGCCCGGCGTGGCCAGCGTGGCCGGCGTCAACCTGTTCGCGCGCGACGGCAACCGCTGGTCGCTGCTGGCCCGCGACGCCACCGGCGTGCAGCGCCTGGCGCTGGCCGGCTGGCAGCTGCCCGAGCTGCTGCAGGTGGTGGTCGAGGTCGGCGGCAGCGTGCCCACCATGGTCGATGGCGGCCTGCCCGACGACGGCAGCCCACGCGTCGCGGTGCCGGTGATCACGGACCTGTGCTGATGGACGCCAACGGCCAACGCTTCTGGATGTGGTCCGAGCCGGCCCACTGGCCGGTGCTGGACGGCTGCAGCGTGGCGCCCGCCGCGCCCACCGTGGCCGGCCGGCATGCGCAGGCGCCGCGGCCGCTGCTGGCGCTGCGCGCCGAACGGCCGGCGCCCGAGCGCATAGACGGGCCGGCGCGCGAGGCCCTGGCCGAAACCGAGCTGAACCGCCTGCCGCTGCTGCGCGACGGCTTCGGCACCTTCGCGCGCTGGGATGCCGCCACGCAGACGCTGCTGGGCTTCGGCGCCTTTGCCGGCGAGGTGCCGCGCCATGCCAGCAGTGCCGCCGGCGCACCGCTGGCGATGGCGCTGGATGCCGACGACGTGCTGCTGCTGGCCTTTGCCGAGCGCATCGAGCTGGTCGACCTGCGTGATCGCTTTGCGCCGATCGCGCTGCCGCTGCCGGTGGGCGACGAGGCTTTCAGCGCCCATGCGCTGGCCTGCGATGCGCAGGGTGGCCGCTGGGCGCTGGACCGCAGCCGCCGGCGCCTGGCGCGCATCGCCGGCCGGCCGTGGCCCGACCGCGCCGGTGTGCTCTACGACGCCAGTACGTTCCGCCCGCTGCCGGAGAACCCTGATGCGCCGCGGCTGGAACTGTGGCCCGAAACGCTGCCCGCCGACCTGCGGCCGGTCACGCTGGCAGCCAGCGCCGCCGGCCGGCTGGCCGTAGCCGCCTGGGCGGCCGATGGCGGGCTGCAGCTGCTGCTCTTCGATGCCCACGGCCGGGCAACAGGGCAGCTGCAGCTGGAAGGCGCCGCGCATGCCCATGCGCTGGCCTGGATCGACGAGCAGACCGTGGCCCTGCGCCTGGCCGACCTGACCGAGGTGCTGGCCTATGCGCTGCCCGACGCGCCCGCCGAGGGCCAGCGCCTGGCGCCGCTGGGCCGCCGCTACCCCAGCGCCGATGCCGCGCCCGGGCCCTTCGTGGCCGCGCAGGCCTGGCCGCCGCAGCTGCCGCTGGCGCAGCCGCCACAGCCGGCGCTGGTGGGCCCCGACACCGCGCTGCGCTTCAGCCGGCCGCTGGTGCCGCTGGCCTGGCGCGGCTTCCGCGGCCAGGGCCAGGCCCAAGGCCGCACCGTCGACAGCGGCCAGCTCGGCCTGGAATGGCACCGGCTGTACGTGGAAGCGCTGCTGCCGCCGGGCTGCGGCCTGCTGGTGGAAGTGGCCGCCGCCGACGACGGCAGCGCGCCCACGCAGTGGTGGCCGCACTGGTTCGGCGATGTCACCGCCGCGCCGCCGCTGCCCGAAGGCACGCCGCGCGGCGCGTGGCAGCGCGAGGCCAGCGAGCTGCCGCACCGCGCCGGCCTGCTGGACTGCCCGCCGCAGCCCGGCCGCGTCGGCCTGTTCGGCGTGCTGCTGCAGCGCGGCGGCCAGCAGCTGCGCAGCCTGCGCGGCCGCTTCCTGCACCTGCGCGTGCAGCTCTTCGGCAACGGCCGGGCCACGCCCGAGGTGGCTGCGCTGCGCGCCTGGGGCGAGCGTTTTTCCTACGTGCGCCGCTACCTGCCCGAGCTGTACCGCGACGAGGCGGTGTTCGACCGCGACACCACCGGCGCGGCCACGCCGCACGACTTTCTGGAGCGCTACACGCAGCTCTTCGAAAGCCTGCTGACGCCGCTGGAAGACCGCATCGCCGAAGCCCATGTGCTCAGCGATCCGGCCAGCACGCCGCCGCAATGGCTGGACTGGCTGGCCGGCTGGACCGGCGAGCGCTTTCCGCCGGGCCTGCCCGAAGACGCGCGCCGCGAATGGCTGTGCCAGGCGCCAGCGCTGCGCCGCGAACGCGGCACGCTGGCCGGGCTGCAGCGCGCGCTGGACATCGCCACCGGCGGCGCCGTGGCGCAGGGCCGCATCGTCGTGCTCGAGGACTTCCGGCTGCGCCGCACGTTGGCCACGCTGCTGGGCATCGACCTGAACCGCGACGACGACCCGCTGCTGCCCGGGCTGGTGGTGTCGGGCAATTCCTTCGTCGGCGACACGCTGGTGCTGGGCGATGCCGACGACGCGCAGGCCCGCGCCGAGTTCCTGGCGCTGTTCGGCGACAGCACTGACAGCGCCGCCGAGCTGGCCACCGTGGCCAGCGTCTACGAACGCACCGCGCACCGCGCCACCGTGCTGGTGCACGAGGGCCTGGACGAGGCCCTGCAGCGCCGCGTGGCCGCCATCGCCGAGGCGGTGGCCCCGGCGCATGTGCTGCTGAAGGTGATGCCGGCGCGCGAGCCCTTCCTGGTAGGCGTGGCCGCGCTGGTCGGCGTCGACAGCTTCCTGCGCGCGCCGCAGCCGCCGGGCACCGCGCGCATCGACCGCAGCGCCATCGGCCGCGGCGACCGCATCCGCGCCGGCGGCGCCTTCGACTGGCGGCTGGAAGACGGCGTGCCCGGCAGCGAGGCCGAAGGCGAGCCGCGCGCCGTGCTGCGCGCCCCACCCGTGCAGGACCCGGCACTGCCGCTGACGCTGGACGGCCGCCGCTCGCGCCCACCGGCCGGCGGCGAGATCGTGCGCTGGCGCTTCACCCGCGAAGACTGAACCCCCACCAAGGAGAGAGCCTCATGGCCAAGCTGGAAATCAACGTTCCCTTCGAGACCGACCAGGCGGTGATCGTCGTCGAGGTCGACCCCGCCAAGCCGCTGGCCCGCGGCCGGCACCTGTTCCGCCTGGAGGTCACCGACGATTCCGGCAACGTCTCGGAGCCGGACCAGGTGGTGGTCATCGTGGCCGACCGCGAGCGTCCGACCGCGGTGCTGCAGGGGCCGCAGATCGCCGACGTCGGCAAGGAGTTCAAGCTGTCCGGCGAGAAGTCCTTCGACATCGGTGGCTCGATCAAGAGCTATCGCTTCACCTACCTGGGCCCGCAGCTGGGCTGAAGGAGCACGCGCCGTGCCGGTGCTGGAGCTGAACAAGCCGCTGGAGCAGCGCGAGCCGGTGCTCGTGGTGCAGAACCGGCTGGCCGTGGGCGTGCACCGCTTCGCGCTGGTGGTCGTCGACGACCGCGGCGCCGAAAGCGAGCCCAGCCTGCTCAGCGTCACCGTGCGCCGCGTGCCGGTGCTGCCCACCGGCCCGGTGGTGGTGGAGCCGGTGTTGGTGCGGCCCGACCCGATCGGCCCGGTGGTGGTGAACCCGGCGCCGGTGTCGCCGGGGGTGGTGAACCGCATCGACACGCCGGTGGTGCGGCCGCGGCGCAGGCCGCGCAACGACGGAGGCTCGAATGGCCCTGAATGACAGCGACCTGGACGACGCCTGGGCCGGCGGCCCGCGGCCCGACCGGGTGTACTACGACACCGGCGTGCTGCTCGATGCCGAGGACTTCCGCGACGAGCAGACCTACCACCGCGGCCGCCTGGCCCGCGCGCTGGGCTACCTGGGTGGCGCGGGCACGCTGGTCGGCCTGCGTGCCCGCGTGCAGCGGCCGCCGGCCGGGCTGGAACTGCAGGTCGGCGGCGGCCTGGCGGTGGACCGGCTGGGCCGGCTGATCGAAGTGCCGCGCCCCTGGTGCCTGCGCCTGCCCGAATGGCTGCGCGCGCAGAGCGCCGATGCGCTGCGCGCCGCGCTGGGCCCGCAGGGCGTGGTGGCCGACCTGTACCTGCGCTACGTGGCGCGCGGCCGCGGTGCCACGCCGGCCTTCGCGCAGGGCGCCTACGACGCCACCGACGCGCTGACCCCGGCGCGCGTGCGCGATGCCTTCCGCTTCAGCCTGGTGTTGCGGCCCGAGGCCGCGGCCGACCCCGGCGCGCCGAACTTCCTGCCGCAGCCCCGTTTTGCCGCGCTGCGCGAAGCGGACGCTGCACCGCGCGAGCAGCGGCTGCGCAACGCGCTGC
>Ga0209369_1001247_pt1 | contig 13940 bp, 14 predicted proteins | sample EBPBio142010_DNA_FD_185865 | JGI IMG/M metagenome (GOLD analysis project Ga0209369, IMG submission 185865) | Wastewater treatment Type I Accumulibacter community from EBPR Bioreactor in Madison, WI, USA - Reactor 1_10/4/2010_ DNA (SPAdes)... | ecosystem: Engineered > Bioreactor > EBPR >... | reverse complement strand
ACCAAGAGCTACACGGCCAACGGGCTGAACCAGTACACGGCCGCCGCTGGCAGCGCTGTCACGCACGACGCCAACGGCAACCTGACGGGCGACGGCACCTGGACGTACGGCTACGACCAGAACAATCGCCTGAAGAGCGCCAACCGGGCCAGCCCGGCCATGGCCATCACGCTGAGCTACGACGCCGAAGGGCGCCTGCGCGTCACGAGCCCCAACGGCGTTGCCAGCAACCGGCTGTACGACGGGCAGGACCTGGTGGCCGAGTACAACAGCGCCAGCGCGCTGACCGTCCGCTACGTGCACGGCCCGGGCGTGGACGAGCCGCTGGTCAGCTACAGCGGCGCGGGCGTGGCTACCAAGAGCTGGCTGTACGCCGACCACCTGGGCTCCATCGTGGCCGCGGCCGACAGCACCGGCACCAACACCGAAGTGAACAAGTACGGCCCGTTCGGCGAGCCGCACACCGTCGAAGGCGGCACCACGTTCCGCTACACCGGCCAGCAGATGCTGGCAAGCACCGGGCTGATGTACTACAAGGCGCGGTTTTACTCGCCCAGGCTGGGCAGGTTCATGCAGACCGACCCCATCGGCACCGCCGATGACATGAATCTCTATGGATACGTGGGTAATAACCCGGCCAACTTCAACGATCCGACAGGGTTGTTGGCGAGCGAGGCGTTCCTATTGGGTTCGCAGTTCACGGATGGATTCTTTGGGTATCAGCCGCTGCCCGGAGATGCGAGCACTGCCGCGAAGTTTGGACGTGGCACTCGGGTAGCTGCAGACTGGGGACTGGTAGCATTTGATGCTGCGAATTCGATTGTTTCGCCGACGCCTGATGTAGGAGTTTTGGGGGCGGCAGGGATCACAGCACGGGCAGCTGCGAAGCAAGGCGGCGAATCGGCTGCAGCTGCATACGGGCGGCAAGCGCACAAAAACTACGAAAATACCCTCGGCCGCGGCGATGATTATGTTTTTAATAGGGCGCTCGATAGCGGCCGGCGACCAGATGCGATCGACGCGACAAATAGAGTTGTGCGAGAACTGAAGCCTGACACTCCAAGTGGAATTCGCCGAGGCATGGCTCAAATCAAGCAGTATGTTGATGAGCTTGAAGCTACGACAAAGCAAAAGTGGCAAGGGGTTTTGGATCTTTATAAGGCGCCTAGGAAGTGAGATGGACGCAGTATTTTTAAAGAAAACGATTGATGCTGTAATGCGCACGGAAGGTTTCGTACGCAAGGGGAGTTCATGGTGTCTTTCGTCAGAGGAAGTTGTTGCCTGTCTCGCTCTTAGAAAATCTACGCATGGCAATTACTTTTATTTGGACGTAAGTGCGAGTTTGATTGTAGGTGGTCAAAAAACTGCCGTAGCTTCGCTAAGCATGAATGCGTTGAAGCTTGTCATGGAAGATTCTGATCGAGATATTTTGGCGCAGGCGCTCGATATTGGATTGAATTCGACGGTGTGCCCATTAATTTTCACTGAGGTAATGAGATCGAGAGTTTTGATGGTGTGTAAAAATTACTCAAGATTGGATTATTTGAGGCAGGCATATAAAGAAAAATCGTTCGATGGGGCTTTGATTGGATGGAAAATGAGAGAGGTTTTAGAGGGCGGCTAGGGGGTGCGGCATGCAACGGAGTCAGGTCTCAATGCCGTTCGTTTAAGGGAATTTAGAGGGTTATCCTACGCCAGGCCTCATTCAAGCTTTCATAGGCGAAGAGACTGCCAAGCTTGAATGAAATCAAGTACTTGGCATCTAAAGCGAACAGTATTGGGTCAGGTCTTGCCTTGCCTTGCCTTGCCTGTTGCCCCCTGAGGATGCCCTGCACAACCCATTGCTGAGTGTGCTACAGGTGGGTAATTTTCGTATGGTGCAATTCGCGCTGCGAATCGACACATTCGGCAGGTTTTCGCCCCACAGAATGCCTGTCGCACCGCCTTTTGCGGCCTTCGCCCCGTTTTTGGGCCCACTCACCCCCGGGCTCCCTGTGTTTGCATCAGCGCATGGCGCGCCATTCACAGATTGGACAGTGCAAAGAGCGTCACGATCTGAGCCGTGTTCTTCTTGAGACACCTCCCTCGGCCCACTCTGGATGAGGCCAGCATGAGTTTTGTTGGATGAAAGTGTGGTGCTCGGCATTTTGGTCGTCAATGCCTTTGAGGTTGGATTTCCACCGACCCTGCAACGTAGAGGCATTAACTCGATGAAGTCGCCCGCTTTCAGCGCGAATTCGGCGCAGTGCAGCATGCGGTGCTGCAGCACTGCGAAATGTCGGCCCTGCGTGCATGCACCCAGGGCCATGAGGGCGCTGATGGTGTGAGCGTCAACGGGCGTTTTGTGGGCTGCTTGCTCGCTAAGGCACATAGGTTGCGTCAGTAGCAACTGGCTTGCCGCGGCAGATAGTCTTCATACCAGAGGCCAGAGTCATAGGCAATAGTGAGGAGTAAGCTTCCGCTAAGGTTTTCTTCGGTTTCGAGTTTGCGAGCCACAGCAAGGCACGCCGCACTACTGTTTCCAATGAAAATTCCCGTCTGCAGATAGAACCATCGCTGTGAATCAACTACATCATTCAGTGATACGTTTCTTGTAGCATGTATCAATGACCAGTCGAGAAATGGTGCGGCTACTCCGACCGAGGCACCTTCAACGCGATGATCAGTATAAATACCATTACCCATGTCGCAGCCCTCCGGCTCCACTAGGACTCCCCGCACCTCATATCCTGAATCGCGCAGTGCTCGGGAAACACCGGTAAAACTTGCACCGGTGCCGGCGCATCCAACGAAAACGACCTTTTTTTTCGCCGTGTGCTGAGCTAATTGATCACTGATCTCTGCGCCCGTCAGTATGTAATGAGCTTCTACGCCCCACGTGTTTTGAAATTGATCGGTGTAAAAGTAGTGCTTTCCCAAGTGTGTCTGATTGTCCAAGTGATGCTGCACAACCTCCTTGGGAGTCTTTCCCGCATGAAGCATCTCCTTGCCTATCAGCTTGGCTCCAAGGAATTCGAGCAGATCTCGTTTGCGCTTGCTGAAGGAAAGTCCAACCGCCAATTCAACATCAATCCCGTACTTCTGGCATGCCGATAATAATCCAAAGCCAAATCCGCCTCCGGTTTTTTCGACGACTGTGGTTTGTCCCGGGATGATATTCTTCGCGGCAATGGCTTTCTCTATAATATATTTGGCGGCTCGGTATTTGTGACTGCCGGCTGGGTTTTCCAGTTCGGCTTTGACAAAAATTCCGTAGGAACAGGAAATTAGTCGACTCATTCTAAGCTCCTTGCCGTTTTCCCGTAAGTTTAGTATTTTTCAGTATTGAGCTCGACAAAAAAAATAAACCCACACAGACAACGGCGCATAGAATGTTAGTTCCATCCCACCCAAGCCAGCTGAGCAGGAGAGCGGGTGCAAATGCTCCGATGGTTGCCACGATCGAAACTCCCAGATCATTCAGGCCCTGAACCTCAATGGCAGCAAACATGCCTTCGATTTCCTGTGTGAGAAGCGCTGCGCCCCCTACATACGTTAAATTCCAGCCAAGCCCTAGTACAATGAGTGAGGTTGACAACGATTTATAATCGCTTGTCATAATATTGATGGAACTGCTCGCCAGCAGTAAAAAGACACCCATGAATATCACGATTCGTAGTCCAAGGCGTTGGATGATAAGGCCGGTGAAAAAAGAAGGAGCAAACATTGCCAGCACATGCCACTGGATGGCAGAACTGACATCAGAGAAATGCACATGAAGATGAGACATGTGCATGGATGATTGAATCATCAGCAGATTCATGAGCCCGTAGCCTGTCGCCGCGATCGTAATTGCTAGCAGGATCTTCCTATTTTGCAACACCATTTGCAAGCCCGTTTTGTGCCGCTTTGCCGTACGACTATTCGAATGCGACGAATCGGCATCCCTTGTAAAAAGGTTTAATATTAAAGAGAGCACGGCCAAGCCCACAAAAGCTGCGTAACAGGCCGCAAACGCTTGATGCCCATTCAAGTCTTTCAGGGCATTTGTCAGGGTTGGACCCACCACGGATGCAATGACACCTCCAGCCACCACCAGGGAGATTGCTTTCGGCTTTAGTTGCGCAGGTATTCCGTCCGTGGCTGCAAATCGATTGAAATTTGCAAATGCTATATAGATGCCCAGCAATGCGTGAGACGCTACCAATAGTGTGAAGGATTGACGTTCTACGGCCATATACCCTACCACCCCTGCGCATGCCAAAGGTAGTGTGGCGAATAGAAAGGATTTCTTTCTACCCAGCGACGCCATTAATCTGGATGCCGGGTAGGTCGCAATCATGACAAGGAGAAACTGAAATCCGTAAGGCACAGTGGACGACCAAGGAGCGGGAGCCAGTGAAGATCCGACAATTGCTGCCATGGTTACCGACATGACAGCCGTGGTGAGATTGATAGATTGTGCGAAGAAGTAGATATAAATCTTGAAGGGGAGGCGTGCAGTCATGGTTGCATGTGGTGATACTGAGAGATGTCAATGCTCGAATTTTGATAGGTGCACATCAATCGCTCCTTGTTTTTTCCAAGTTTTTTGCGCGTAACTCTTATTTTTCCGATGGCCTCCGGAGATGAAAGATGGGTACCGCCACAGGGAATGTGTATATCCTGGTACCGCCAGGTCCGCGCATCGGCAATCTCCGAGTGCACATCGATGAAAATAGGATCCCTGTGTGCCATTATTTCATTCGTGTGCTGCTCGACACGAATAATCTCATTGGCCGTGAAAGGTGTATCGACCAGAAAATCAAAGCGTGCGCCTTCCTCCTTGATATGACAACCAATGGTGTAATCGATCAACTCGGGGCGAATGGCTAGGGCCGCCGCATAGAGAAAGTGGCTGGCGCTATGCGACAGTGTCAGTTTTTGGCGGCGCTCGACATCAATGCACACAGTAACCGCTGCACCAGATCGGAGTTGTGTCAGCATGTGCATATCATCCGAATGAACGTAATGGGCCACTATTCCTCCTGACTTTCCACCTTTGAACCCCTCAATATGAAGAGGAAGTCCATGGAGAAGCTGCGCGCTGACATAACGCAATGGACCTGCCGAGGTTTGTATCGAGCCGGTATCAGATTCCTGGCCTCCTCCTTCCGGATAGGCTATGGTCTCATCGATCTCCAGATACCCATCGCCGATTTTTGTGATCTTCGTATCGAGTGATCTTAGATATTGATTTCGATAGTAGATTTTCTTCGTATATCGTTTCTCTTCAAGCATTCACTACTACCTTTGTGCGTTGAGGGTAAGTGATTTGAATGGAGGATTTGATTCTTATATTGGCTCCGGAGGGAATATCTTCGGAAATCATACAGTTCGGACCAATAAAAACATCATCTCCAATCTTGACTCGGCCAAAAACTGAAGCGAATGAGCCGATTTGCACGCGATTGCCTATAATGGGATGCCTTGGCTCAAGGGTGTTTCCTGAAATGCCTCTAGCTCCGAGTACTACACCGCCAAGACAGTAGCAATCATCTCCAATGGTTGTCGTCTCTCCTATTACTGTACCAAATCCATGATCCAGGATGAATCTTTTGCCAATTTTGCTTTTGAAGTGGATTTCCGCGCCTGAAATCATCTTTCCTCTTTTGGATAGAAACGCAGGCAGAGATGGATCAAATAAATTTGCGGCCCCAGAGCAAAACTGGGTGTCTATCCAGTGAGCCAATCGGTAGTGAAGCACTGCGGGGAAGGATGTGTAGGTTCTTAATATTAAATGAGGGTCGAATTTGGATGCCGGATCCTTGTTGGAGAAGGCGATCAAGTCATCTGAAATTTGTTGCACGACGTCATGCAATGCACCGAAATGCGTCAGGCGGATGTAATCTTCCCTGCTAGCGCATTCGAGCAACGCTGCAAAAGAAAAAGCTTCGATGGAGTTTCTTATTTCTCTTGTGTTGTCTGCCACTTCTTCGGTCATTCCTATCTCCTGCCCATAACTGTTATGAAGCGCCAGCATGGTCCGCTGGACGAAACTGGCGGCGCTGTCTATATCAACGTTTGGATAGCGCCCGTTTTGAAACCACGACCAGGGCGATAACTGCAACACAGACCACCAGCGCCAGCGGATCGAAGGACTCACCCATCAGCATGATCGAATAGGCGTAGGTGAAAAATGGTTGCAGCAACTGCAACTGGCTGATCCGTTGAATGCCTCCCAGCGCCAGGGCTCGGTTCCACGAGAAAAAGCCCAGCAGCGAGTTGATGAATGCGAGGAAAGCGAGAGCGCTCCATTGGACTGAGCCGAAATGCTCAAACTGTGCCACGTCGAACTGCCAGATTGACAGCGTCGCAAGGATGGGCAGATTCAGCACCAAGGCCCAGCACATCACCTCCCATCCTTTCATTTCCTTGGACAACGCACCGCCCTGGGCATAGCCGAATCCGGCCAGTACCACGGCGCCGAGCAGCGCTAGGTCGCCCAGATAAAAACCACCGCCCATGTCACTTCGCAGGGCGGCAAACAGTGCAACGGCCACAAAGCCACCCACCGAAGCCAGCCAGAACAACACAGGCGGCCTATCCTTCGTGATCAGCGTGCCAAAAATAGCAGTTGCCAGCGGCAACGCTGCCAGCACCACACCGCCATGGCCTACGGGCACATGCTGCATGCCCACCGCAGTCAGCACCGGGAACCCATACACCACTCCCAGGGACATCAGGAACAGGCGCTTGACCTGCGAAATGTTGGGCCTGGCCGATCGCAAGAACAGCAGCACAGGTACTGCCGCCAGTGCGGCGAGAAACGAGCGGAACAATCCGATCTGGATTGCGCCAAGGTGCCCCGCCAGGGCCTTGGCACATGGCAATGTCAGGGCAAAGGCCGCAACCGACACAACCCCCAGCACATAGGCCTCAGCCTCGGCCGATGAGTTGGATCGTTGGGACGGAGCATTGAGTGTCGTCGCGGTGTGCTTCATTTCAGATCTGCTTGTGATGGGTGTTGGGTTGGGAAAGCTGCGACTTGCTCAAAAAGAACACCAGCGAGGTTCGATTGCCTCCGCGCACCTGTCTCACGCCGTGCGGGATCTCGCAGCGGTTGACGAGGAAATCGCCATACCCCGTCCGGATCTCTCGCTCCTTGCCCTTGTAGTCGACGAAAAACTCACCGCCCTCGTATTGATGGCCGAACTGAATCACGCAGGAGTAGCGATAATCCAGATTGCTATAGGTGTCGATATGCTTGCCAATGAAGCTACCATCACGCAGTACGTTCGCCTGGCATCGACGGATGTAGTACTCGCCCCCCATTAGCGCGGACAGCAAATCTCGGCAGTGACCCTGGTTCAGCCGATCAACGACGTTCTTGCCCAGCGGATCGTTGCGGTAGACCGGCAACTCCTCCTTGCGATCCTCCATGAAGCGACCGACATCAAGATTGTTGTGTTCGCCAACATCGCCAACGCGGATGAGTTCCTTGGGCACGGTTTCGCAAGCCCGATGGAAGAACTCCAGATCCTCTTCTGAAAACAATTCGCGCCCATTGAGCCATGCGTAGGCATGAGTCTGGATGTCTCGGGTGGCGGTGTTGATGATGTCTTTCATGGTGTGGCTGGTGTACTGGGTTGGTTGAAATATGTGGGTCGGAAGGGATCGAAAACGCCGCGGCACAGGTGGTCACGCTGCACGCGGAGCGTCGCGAGGAACCCCCACACTTCGCAGGCAGGGCCTAAGCGGCCTACCTCGTTCTCGCAAGTGCGACGCAGATCCGCAATCACGTGGTACGGAACCAAGGGGCGGCGGTGGTGGAAGTCGTGGTTGGGCAAATCCTGCGGATAGACGTACAGGCGAACGGGCAGGTCGCAAAACAGCAGCGCCGCCCACCAGCGCAGCCAGGAAAGCGCTCCGCCTTCGGGCAGAGGACGACCCTGAAAACGTCCCCATGTCAGGCGTCCATAGGCCTCAGCGGTACCGGCGTCATTTCCTCGTGGGGCAAACCACAGGTGTTCGGTGATCAGTTGCAGCCACAGCGAATGCCGGAACAGCCACCAGGCGGGCACGCCAAAGAGCAGTAGCGCGCGCTCCCATCCGTCGATTGCTATTGCCCCTGCGGCTGCGAGGCTCAGCAGCCCGATGCGGGCTAGCCTTTCCGGCCAATGCGGCTGCAGGCAGGTCGCTTTCAGGGCCTGGCGACACTGGGCCAGCACGAACCGCGGCGTTGCGGGCAGCAGCCAGACTCGCCACCAGAAACTGCTCTCGCTCATACCCACTCGAAAACCACACGACTCGATGAAGCGCTGGTCAGGGTCTTGCGAGGAGCACAGGACACGCAGGTGGTGGTGGTCAGTGACATGGCTGCGCCCATAGGCGCGCCAGCCTTCATAGAAAAACGGGGTAGTGAACGCAATCGTGGCGGCCACCTCGGCCCAGCCGCGCGCGGGCATGGCCGACCCGTGTGTCATGTAGTGAAAGGTCGCTTGCAGGCAGCGTGCCCGATAGATCACGACCACCCAACAAATAGCCACCGCCAGAACGCCCGGCCAGAGTGAGTAGTTCGAAAGTACGTGATCAGCTCCCCAGACGGCGAGACCTATCAGGCACCAGGACCAAGCGATATGCCATAGTGTGCGCAGAGTGGAGAGCGGTTGCATCGCCTGGGCGCGCTCGGCGTCGCCGAGCACCCGTCCCTTGCCGGTGATCCAGGTCCAGAACGGTTGCCAAGGCAGATGGTCATAGTCTGCTCGTACGTTGTAGCGAGAACCATGCCGGGAGTACAGCACTGTCGTTGCCATCTCAGTAGACTCGTTTCAGGTAGAGCACAGGGACAGGTTGGTGCAACCAGTAGAACGGCATCATGCGGTTGTGATCGCCACCGACCACCAGGGCATGAGGCCAGTGTGTGCTGAACAGTCGCCCCATGGCCGCGTACTCAGCACATTGATGCAGGAGCACTTGCCGCAACTGTTCGCGGTCACGCCCCTGATGCCAAGCCTGATAGAGAGGCATGCGTGCATCCAGGATCGCGTCTAGGTTCACATGGGAGGGCAGCAGCGCAGAGAAGCTCTCATTGAGCAACGCTGCATGGGATTCGTCGACCAATGCTTGCCAAGCCTGCTCACCGCCCGCCAGGTCTGCGATGAACACGGACTCTGCCGGTCGGTGCAGCGCCCGAAGGATTGCTGCTTGGCTGTGATCCAGCTTGTGACGGAAAGTGGTTTTGGTTTCACCGACGCGCGCCAGCGTGGATGGGTCGAACCCTTCAAAGTCACCCGCCGCAACCACTAAGCGGGATCGAATTCCGTGGCGAGAGAGCAAGTCCTGCAGCGGGGGAAGTACACCTACCACTCGGCTGGCCACCAGCCCCACGCCGCTCCCCAACCCGTCAAACGTATAACGGTAGCCACTTTTGACTGCAACATACCCGTAATCGGGGCACACGGGGGACACCAGCGTTACTTCCTCGCCTATCAGCCCCTTGAGCAGTACTCCAGCGACGGCCGCGATGTAATCATTTCCCGACAAATGGAAGGACTGCTTTTGGAATAGGTGGCCGAGATCGGCGACGAGAGCCTGTGGCAAATCACGCAACGACGGATAGCGGGTCATGAGTGGCGGGGTCATCGCCAGGTTTTTCCGCACGCAGCAAGTGATAAGCGTTAGCAGCGTGGGGCGCACGAAGTTGACGAAGGGCTTCTCGAACACCACTTGTGGCTTGCCGTCAGAAGTGATTTGCTGCCATGCGAAGTTGTCCTTGAATTGGGCTTTGATAGCGCGGTAGAACGCGAGGTACTTGGGCTCTCCCGACGCAGCCATTCCGCCGTGTCGGCGGAACAGATCGACGATGTGGGGCAGATCCGCTTCGAGGCCCAGATGGTCGATCAGATCCGCCGGCGGAGCGTACCCGGATGCAATCGGGGACAGTACCGCTTTGCTAAGCATGCTGTCGGTGAGCTTCCCGCGGCGGGAATAGGTAAGCAGCGACATGTGGGTCTCAGCGAAAAGACAGCGCTTGGCTGGCTGGCATCAACTCAATCGAGTGAACGCTGGTGGTCGATGGTTGATCCAAGGCCCACATCACCGCTTCGGCCACCTCTGTCGCTCGCAGCACGGGCGTTCCATGTGGGGTGGCATTCTGGGGCCTGACGGCTCCGGCCCGAATCTGATGAAACTCAGTGTCTGTGCGTCCGGGGGCGATATTGGTCACGCGGATACCACTGGCAGCCAACTCTGTCCGGAGGTTAGCGCCGAAGTGCTCGACAAAGGCTTTGGTGGCGGCGTAGACGTGGCCCGTGACGTAGGGATAAAACGCAGCGACAGAGGTCACATTGACGATATGTCCGTTTGCGCTTGTGCGCAACGATGGCAGCAGCACTGAGGTATTGTGGAGAACACCCATGCAGTTGGTCATCACCATGGTGTGCATCTGCGATGGTGTTAGCGTCTCGAAAGTGCCGACGCCCAGCATTAAGCCGGCGTTGTTCACCAGTGCGTCCACTTGAGCAAAGCTTTCCGGCAGCGAGGCGAAGGCCTGCGCTACGGCCTCATGATCTTGCACGTCGCAGGCTATGGTGTGTACGGCGTGGTCGCACAAATCTGCTTGAAGTTGGTGCAGGCGATCAGCGCGCCGCCCCAGCGCCACTACCCTGTTCCCTTGCTGCGCGAGCATTTCTACGCAGGCTTGACCTATCCCTGATGTGGCACCCGTGACCCAAACGGTGCGAACTGATTCGGTCGACATATTTGATGGACTCCCATGTGGATTTGACGCGTTCCCAATTTCTTCAATGGCAGAACCAATTGCAGAGTGCGCGGATAATAGAAATGCAAACGCAGCGCCAGCGATACAGTGAACCAATCGGTTACCGAACTGTTATGGCGCATAAACAGAGCAGTTGTCAGGAGGGCTGTGTGATCACGGTAGACCGGGAGAGTCAGGAGTCGCTGCCGGAACAGGTATGTGATGCCTTGCTGCGGCTCATCAGTTCAAAGTGGCAGGATCGCGATCAATTGCCCTCGGTGCGGCAGCTCGCTGCCAGCTCCGGAGTCAGTGCCTGGACTATCAATGAGGCCTATCGGCGTCTGGTGGCCCGTGGCGTGGTCACCTCCCGCCCTGGTGCGGGTTACTTTGTCGCACGGAGTTCAGTCCGCAAGGCCACCGCTACGCCGTCATCGGCGGCCCGAGCGGTCGTTCAGCCGGTCAATGCCGTGAGCTTTGTGCGCAATGCAGTCGATCCTGCCAGCCATGTGGTGCCGGCTGGGACGGGCTTCTTTCCCCGATCTTGGATTGAGGATGCGATTCCAGTATCCGTGGTGTCCAAGGTGCTGCGCGATCCGGTCATGTCCACGCCGGCGCCGGCGCATGGTCTGCTGGATTTTCGGCACCAGATCGCTGCGAAGTTATCGCTGGCAGGCATTGGGGCATCTATCGACCAGGTCGTGAGCACCTTTGGGGTCACTCATGCGATCCAATTGATCTGTCAACACATGCTCAAACCTGGTGATCGCGTTGTCATTGAGGATCCCAGCTACATGGTGCAGCAGGCCCAGCTGCAGGCGATGGGGGTCGAGCTACTGGCCGTGCAGCGACGCGCCGATGGGCCCGATCTGAACCAACTTGAGGACATCGCCCGCCAGCATAAGCCGCGGCTGGTTTTCACGCAAAGTACGTTACACAACCCCATGGGCTGCACCTCCAGTCCAGCCAACTGCTACAGCCTCCTTACGCTGGCGGAGAAGTACGAATTCCATATCGTCGAGGACGACACGTTCGGCGATCTAGCGCCGGCCAGCACCTTGCGGCTAGCGTCCCTGGATGGCTTTCGGAGGGTGTTTTACGTAGGCAGCTTCACCAAGGTGCTCAGCCCGGCCGTGCGCATAGGCTTTGTCGCAAGTCCACTGGCGGATGTCGAATCGCTCCTGGAGAAGAAGGTTCTTGGCGTACTGACCGGGTCAGCGCTACAGGAAGCGATCGTTTCGCAGATGCTGAAGTCCGGCGCCTACAGTGCCCATGTCAGCAGCTTGCGGCGGCGTCTTACCAAGGCTCATTTGGCATCCCGCAAGGCGCTCGCTACTGTGGGAGTTGAGTTCGACACTGCGGTTTTCGACGGCCTCTATTTGTGGGGAGCATTGCCTGATTCGGTTGACATGGAAGAATTACTGCGCCATGCCTTTCACCAGGGGATTTTGCTGACAAAGGGGGGCATCTTTTCTCCCACGGGGCAGTTCGAGCACCACTTGCGATTTAATGTGGCGTTTGGAACAGACAAGTGCCTGCTTGCGCTGCTTTGCCAGCACATTCCTTCGCCCGAATCGGGGTGAAGTATGGCATTGGCATGAGCCGCAAGAACTATGGCCCGGGTTTGCCCGCTACCATCTTGCCCTTGAGTGAGCGCCGCTCCGGCACGCTGTATATAGATGGCGCGCCATCGGGGAGGGGGGCCAGGCCACGGGTATCAGTGTGTACTGTTGCGATCAGCACAGTCTCTGGCAGCGCGGCAGTTGCGGGAACACAAATGGCTTGTTTCGCCAGTTCCTGCCCAAGGGAACGAACCTGAACATCAAGTGAACCACGCTGCACAGGATCTATTGGTCGGGGCAGGATCCGCAGGTGGCCAGCACGGCGCGCAACACCCGGTACGACTGTTCATCCCGGCTCTCTCCGGCCAGGCAATTCGGCCTGCTGTACCTCGCCTACGACCTGGCCACTTGCTGGATGGAGACGGTCGTTCGAACCAATACGGTCTGGCCCGCGGGCACGAACATCCGGATTCCCGTGGCAAACGTGGCCAATCGATGGGCGTGTGAGATTTCCGCCAGGAGTTCGCTAGTGCTGGTGCAGTTCGCTGACGAGCCTTTGATCGATCTCGGGGAGTGCGCCTTGAACAACATGGGCGACTCGTACCTGAGTGATGCATCCCGGACGATCATATAGCCGCTTGTGAAACAGATGCGGGTGCTCCTGGTACCACTGCTTCATGCCCTGCATAGGCGTCTTGCTGCCCAGCGCTGACTGGGGTAGTTGGTGGTTGTACAAGGCTACATAACGCAGCAAGGTCTGCTCCCTGTCGTCTCGGCTGTTGAACCTGTGCGTCTTCAGGACATCGGCAATGCGGCCATTGAACCTCTCCACCATGCCGTTGGTTCTCGGGGTTCTGGGCTTGGTCAGCCGGTGCTCGGTGCTCAGCTCCTGGTACAGCTGATCAAACTCATGGTTGCCGCTGGGCTCGCGCTCGCGGCTGGCAAACAGGCGGTCCGTGAACTCCTTGCCGTTGTCGGTCAGTAGCTTGTTGATCTTGATCGGGCAGGCCTTGTTCAGTGCCTTCAGAAACGCCTGTGCACTGGCCGCTGTCTTGTTGGTCTTGATGGCCACGAACACCCAGCGCGTGGCCCGGTCAATGGCCACGAACAGATAACGCCGGCTGCTCTCGTCCTGCATCTGGGGCAGGTACTTCACATCCATGTGCAGGTAGCGCTTGGAGTCTATGCAATCATCCAGGATGCGACACCTGAGAACCAAGCGCTGGTCTCAGCTGCTGCACGCGCTCAAGAACCCGGCGGTCGATGGCATCCGCTACCGGTCGCCCATCGCCGAAACATCGACCCTGCGGCTTTGCTCGAAGCGCAATCCATCATGCGCAGATTCAAAGTCGTGCCGATTTGAATGCAGTGTGCCGCATCCCTGCAGCCCGTTGCCGATGCACCATCGCGCCGGCGGAGGCGTCGCCGTGCAGGGGGGATCCGAGACATCCGCGTCCCGCGTACGGCTGCACCAGGCTTGCGAAACCGCCGGCATTGGCGTGCGCACCTTAGAGTGCTGGAAGGCCCGCCAAGGGCTCCTCGCGGGCGACGGCCGGCCTACGGCCGTAGCGCCCTCCACCAGCCCATGCCTTGGCGCCTGCCGAGCGCGAGTAGATCCTGCGCGTGGTCAACGAGTCGAGCTTTCAGCGCGAGCTGCGCGC
>Ga0209369_1001246_pt1 | contig 13965 bp, 14 predicted proteins | sample EBPBio142010_DNA_FD_185865 | JGI IMG/M metagenome (GOLD analysis project Ga0209369, IMG submission 185865) | Wastewater treatment Type I Accumulibacter community from EBPR Bioreactor in Madison, WI, USA - Reactor 1_10/4/2010_ DNA (SPAdes)... | ecosystem: Engineered > Bioreactor > EBPR >... | reverse complement strand
GTCCAGGCCCGCCTGCTGCCATTCGACCGCGCCATCGAAGAGGCGGCGATGGACCTTGGCTCGCGCCCCTGGCAGGTGCTGTTCGACATCACCCTGCCGGTGATTTCCCCCGCGATCCTGTCGGGCTGGCTTCTGGCCTTCACCATCTCGCTGGACGATGTCGTGATCACCTCGTTCACCACCGGCCCCGGCTCTACCACCCTGCCGCTTCTGATCTGGTCCAAGGTCAAGCTTGGCGTAACCCCCGACATCAACGCGCTGGCGACACTGATGGTGGTGGCCGTCGGAATCGGGGTGGTCGTCGCCGGCATCGTCATGAACCGGGCCGAGGCGCGGCGGTTGGCCGATGAACGCCTGGCCTACAGGACGAACGGATGACCGCGCTTCTGGGCATACCCCTTGGCGACAAGGGGTCGGGCCGCGACCGCTATGGCCGGGCGATGACGCTGTATGTCCGGGGCCGGATCAGCCCCGCACAGCTGGAGGTCTACCGCGTCGCTGCCGCGCATGACCGCCTGCACCCCGAGCTTTTCTTCGCCGACCGCAACCTTCCCGCGCCCGACGCGAGCTTAGATGGAGACCCTTCGATGACCTTTGCCCCCGAGGATCGCAAGATCGCCAATATCCATGACGCCGAGTTCCGGCCCTTCGTCTATCCCGACGGCCAGGCTTTCGGCGACGATATCCTGCAACTCGACACCGACACTCCGCTGGGAGAAGGCTTCCACGTCTACCGGATGCCCGCCGGGATGACGACGCGCCGCCATATCCACAACGGGCACGAACAGTTCCTGATCATCGAGGGCGAGCTGATCGAGGATGACGGCAAGGTCCTCGGCCCCGGCGATCTGGTGTTCTACCGCGACGGCACGGAACACCATTCCTACACGCCGAACGGCTGCCTGCTGGCGGTGCATATCGCCGGACCGGAAATCTCGACGCGCTAATCCGGGGCCGCCGGGGCGCCGTCATGACCGGCGCCCCGCACATGATCCACAGGCATCCGGCGGGTCCGAAGCGTGGATGGCCTTCGTCAGGGAGGGCGCGGGTTGCGACCTCCCCTTTCACTCCGTCACTGCTTCACCGTGATCCTTCCGTCGGTCATCGGGGTATAGGGTCCCGTCTTCGCCATGTATTCCGCGGTGACATCGGCAAGGTCCGGGCCGAAGTCATAGGCATTCGCCGCATCGACGAACATCGAGAATCCGTCGCCCCCGGTGCGGACATAGTTGTTCGACACCACCTTGTAGGTGGCCGCCGGGTCGATCGGAGCCCAGGTATCGCCAGCCCCCACCATCACGTCCGAAACCCGCGACCCCGCCGGGGCTTTCGGGTCGAACGTGTACTTCAGCCCCGCCACTTGCAGGAAGCGGCCCGCACCTTCCTCGACCTGGCTGACGCCATTCTCCAGCGCTGCAACCACGGTCGCACCCGTCACTTCGAAGGTCGACAGCGTGTTCTGGAAGGGCAGGACTGTCAGCACCTCGCCCATCGTCACCGGCCCCGCGTCGATGCTGGCCCGCACCCCGCCGCCATTCTGCACCGCGATGTTGACGCCCTGCCCGGCCACCCGGTCCAGCATCGCCTCGGCGATCAGGTTGCCCATCGGGCATTCCACCGCTCGGCAGGTTTCCCGGCTGCCGTCGATGGCCGCGGCCGTCTCGGCCACCACCTTGTTGCGGATCTCCTCCAGGGGTTTGGCAAGCTCGGCGATCCGGTCCAGCGTCGGCTGGTCCTCGGCCACCGCCGCATCCATGATCAGCGGCTCGCCCGTGGCACTGACCACCTCGCCCGCGTCGTTGAAGGTGACGTTCAGCTCGCCCAGGAACTTGCCATAGGCATAGGCCGAGACGATGGCCGTGTTGCCCACCATCGTCGGATAGGGACCTTCCGCCTTGTCCGCGGTGTTGGACAGGTAGGTATTGGTATGCCCGCCGACGATCACGTCCACGCCCTTGGTCTCGGCCGCGACGCGCTTGTCGACCTCATAGCCCGAATGGGACAGGACGATGATCTTGTTCACCCCCTCGGCTGTCAGCGCATCGACCTCGGCCTGAACGGCTCCGACCGGATCGGTGAAGATCACGTTCTTGCCCGGGCTCGCCAGTTCATCGGTATCCTGCGGGGTCAGGCCGATCAGGCCCAGTTTCTCGCCCCCGCGCTCGATGACCACCGACTTCTTGATCTTTTCCTTCAGCATGGCCTCGCCCGAAATGTCGGCGTTCGACATCAGCACCGGGAACTGGACGGCATCGATGAACCCGGCCAGCACTTCCGGCCCGTCATCGAACTCATGGTTGCCCACGGTCATGGCGTCATAGCCCAGCTTCGTCATGAACTCGGCCGTCATCTTGCCCTTGTAGTAGGTGTAGAACAGCGTGCCCTGAAACTGGTCTCCGCCGTCCACCAGGATCGAGTTGTTCGACCGCGCCCGCGCCTCGGCCAGCGCCGTCACCAGCCGGGCCGAACCGCCGAAGCATTTCTTCTCGGTCGCGTCCTCTGCCGAACAGGCGGAATCGAAGGCCGAAATCGGCTCGAACCGGTCATGAAAATCGTTCGTGTGCAGGATGGTCAGCGTGTAATCCGCCTTGGCCAGGCCCGCAGACAGCGCCAGGATCGCGCCAGACAGGTAAAGCATACGCATGGAACTGCTCCCTTGTTGGTCCATCATGTCACCGTGACTCTGCCCTATGCCTGAGTCAAAGGACGATTGTCGCCATGTGGCGCAGGATCGCGAAACCCTCATGACACTGCTTGCCCGTTGACCGCGTGCTCACAGCCGGGCAAAAGCGCCCTATGCTGATCCTGAAGATCTTCCGCCGCCCCGAATGGGATGCCTTCCGCGCTGCGGGCGAAACCCTTGGCGCGCCGGTCGATCTGGCCGACGGCTACATCCACTTCTCCACCCCCGCCCAGGTGACAGAGACGGCCGCGAAATGGTTCGCCACCGAAAGCGACCTCGTGCTGGTGGCCTTCAACCCCGACCGCCTCGGCCCGGCCCTGAAATGGGAACCTTCGCGCGGCGGGCAGCTTTTCCCGCATCTCTACCGCGCGCTTCGACTGGACGAGGTGGTCTGGGACAAGTCGTTGCCCCTCGGCGCCACCGGCCATATCTTCCCCGAGGGCCTGCTGTGAGCCTTCTGGAGCAGACCGGCCTCGCGCTCCTGCACCGCATCGACCCCGAACGCGCCCATGCGCTCTCGCTTCTCGCGCTGCGGTCGGGCCTTGCCCCCCTGCCCGGTCCGGTCGACCTGCCCCGGCTGCATATCTCCCTCGCCGGGATGCCGCTCCTGAACCCGGTGGGCCTTGCTGCGGGCTACGACAAGAACGCCACCGCGCTTGCCCCCCTTTCGCGCGCGGGCTTCGGCTTTGTCGAGGTCGGCGCGGCGACGCCGCTGCCGCAACCGGGCAACCCGAAACCGCGCCTGTTCCGGCTGACCGAGGACCGCGCGGCGATCAACCGCTTCGGCTTCAACAACCAGGGCATGACCGCCATTGCCGCCCGCCTGGCCCAGCACCCGCGCGGCCCGGTGCCGGTGGGCCTGAACCTCGGGGCGAACAAGACCTCGGAAAGCCGCGCCGCCGATTTCGCCAAGGTGCTGGCGACCTGCGGCCCGCATGTCGATTTCGCCACCGTCAACGTCAGTTCGCCCAACACCGAACGCCTGCGCGACCTGCAAGGGGCCGCCGCCCTCACCGCGCTTCTGAAAGGGGTGATGCAGGCCCGCGCCGCCCTGCCCGTCCCGATCCCGGTCTTCCTGAAGATCGCCCCCGACCTCACCCCCGACGACCTGGCCCAGATCGCCGAGGTCGCGCTTGCCTCGGGCATCTCCGGCATCATCGCCACCAACACCACGCTTTCGCGTGAAGGTTTGAAATCTGCAAGCCGAGGCGAAACGGGCGGTCTTTCCGGCGCTCCATTGTTCGAAAAGTCTACTCGCGTGCTGGCGCAGCTGTCGCAGCTGACCCACGGCCTCCTGCCGCTGATCGGCGTCGGCGGGATCGGCAGTGCCGAGGACGCCTATCAGAAGATCCGCGCCGGAGCCTCGGCCGTGCAGATCTACACCGCGATGGTCTACCGGGGCATTTCGCTGGTGCCTCAGATCGCGCGCGGACTCGACGCGCTTCTCGCCCGCGACGGGTTTGCCACTGTCGCGATGGCCGTGGGCGCCGGCCGCAGCGCCTGGCTCTGAGGACGCTGCCGCGTCCTCCTGGCCAGAATACGCCAGGTCGCCGCTCAGAACGCCTTGAAGGTCATCGTCGTCAGCGTCCGCTGGATGCCCGCAATGTCGAACAGCCGCGAGGACAGGTAATGCCCGGTATCCTCATCCTCGGGGATATAGACCTTGGCGATCAGGTCGTAATCGCCGCTGGTCGAATACAGCTCGCTCACCACTTCCCGGTCCCAGATCGCATTGGCGACCTCATAGGTCTGGCCCGGGGTGCAGCGGAACTGGACGAAAACCAAAGCCATCGGAACGCTCCTTCTTTCCGGCAAGGATAGGCGAGAAGATGCGCAAGCTGAACAGCCGCGCCAGATCTTTCGCAGAATAATTTCTGCCCCGGCTACTCCGCTTCGCCCAGGGCCAAGGGTGCTGGCGCCCGCCGCAGATCGTCGATCGACAGCGGTGCCGAGGGCCGCGCCAGCCGGTTCCGCACCACCCAGTGCAGCCGGTGCTGTGCCCGGGTGATCGCGACATAGGCCAGCCGCTTCCACAAGGGCACCCCCGCCTCCGAGCGCCCGGAATAGGCGGCGGCGGCAAGGTCCGGCGCGAAGACCTGCACCTCTTCCCACTGGCTGCCTTGCGCCTTGTGGATCGTTACCGCCGCCCCGTGCAGGAACGTCGCTCCCATCGGCGAGGCATGTGGGATGAAGGGTTCCTCTTCGTCCGGCTTCTCGATCTTGAGACCTGCGGCTCCTCCGCCCCCACCACATGCAGCCGCGCGAAGCCGGGACGGTTGCCCTCGCCCATATAGATCACCTGCGCGCCCTTGATCAGCCCCCGCGCCTCCAGGTCGATCCGCTTCTTGCGATGCTTCAGCGGCAGCTCGATCCCGTCGCAGATCAGCGGCTCGCCCGGCAGCAACTTGTCCTCCGGGGCGCCATAGGCCGACCGGAAGGCCTGGATCAGCCGCACCCGCGTCGCATTGCGCCAGACCAGCACCGGAGAGCGCGCCATCAGCGCGGCCTCCACCCGCTCGGCCCAGACCACCCGCTCGTCCTTTCGCGCGGCCTCTTCGACCAGCCGCTCGAAGGCCTCGAAGCCGATGCGATCATCCCCCAGCGCATGCGCAAGGTCGAGGATCGGGTTGTCCTCGGTCTGGCGGTGGATGCGGTGCAGGATCAGCTTCCGCCCCTCGGACAGCCTGTCGAACACCATCTCGCCCGACTGCCCGACCGGGGCCAGCTGCGCAGGGTCGCCGAACAGGACCAGCGTCGGGAAGATCTCGCGCAGGTCCTCGAACTGGCGCTCGTCCAGCATCGAGCTTTCATCGACGAAGCCCACATCCAGCGGCTCTTCCCGCCGCTTCCAGCCCTTGATGAAATCGCTGCCCTTCAGCCCCGCCGCTGCCAGCGCGCCGGGAATGCTTGCCACTTGCTGATAGAAGGCATGCGCCCGGTCCAGCGCCAGATCCGTCAGCCCGGCAATCGCCAGGCTGTCGATGACCGGCCGCGTCCCGGTTCCCGCCAGCCACTCGGCGATCTTCTCGTATTCCGGGTCATAGACCGGCGTGTACAGGATACGGTGGATCGTCGTCGCGGGCACCCCCCGCAGCCGCAGAACGCTCGCCGCCTTGTTCGTCGGCGCCAGGATCGCCAGCGTGCGGCGGTCCTTGCGCTTGCGCCCCTCGTAGTCGCCCGAGATCACCTCGACCCCTGCCGCCTTCAGGCCGCGATACAGCTCGGCCAGCAGCATCGTCTTGCCCGACCCGGCCTTGCCCACCACCGCCAGGACCGAGGTCCGGCCTTCGGCCATCGGGGTCAGTTCGCCCTCGGCCAGGTCGATTCCGGCGCCCGCGAAAGCGGCGGCAAGCCTGTCGAAAGCATCGGCCTGGTCGTCGGAAAAGATCAGCGCGGGGGACTGCATCCTGCGACCATAACCGCTGCAAGACCCAAGCGGTAGGGTCAGTGCATCCTGCGGCCCTTCGTCGGCGGCGGCTTCGGCGGCTCATCCTGCCCTTCGCCGGACGCGGCGATCTCGTTCCTTGCCACCTCGATGGCTTCCGAGACCCTGGACGCCAGCCGGGGCAGGCCGTTCTTGCTCGCATAGGCAAGAAGATCCGACAGAACGTCGAAGACCCAGTCGTGACGCATTCAACCCCTCGGCCAGAAATCCGTGCCGTCCCCCGGTCCGGCCTTTCAGGTCAAGGCCAGACCACGACGACTCACTTAAGCACAGATATCCGCCCGATGGGTGAATTGGTTGTTAAAGGTAGAGTTTAGCGCGATTTGCTCGCCTCTAGCGTGTCCTCGAAGGTGCGCAATCCGGTGTGCGGCGCCTGCACCAGCACCGCCATGTTGCCCGGCTTGTGCTGGTTCTTCCACATCAGGGTATGCGCCCGCGGAATGTCGGCCCAGGAAAACACTTCCGACATGCAGGGATCAAGCCGCCGCTCGCACATCAGCTTGTTCGCCGCCGCCGCCTGCTTCAGATGGGCGAAATGGCTGCCCTGCAACCGCTTCTGGTGCATCCACATGTAGCGCACGTCAAAGGTGCAGTTGAACCCGGAGGTCCCGGCGCAGATCACCACCATGCCGCCCTTCTTGCACACCAGCGACGACACCGGGAAGGTCGCCTCGCCCGGATGCTCGAACACCATGTCGACGTTCACGCCCTTGCCGGTGATGTCCCAGATCGCCTTGCCGAAACGCCGCGCCTCTTTCAGCCAGGCGTTGTATTCGTCAGAGTTCACCTTGGGCAGCTGCCCCCAGCATTTGAACTCGTTGCGGTTGATCACGCCCTTCGCGCCCAGCGACATCACGAAATCGCGCTTCGATTCGTCGCTGATGACGCCGATGGCATTCGCCCCCGCCGTGTTGATCAGCTGGATCGCATAGGACCCCAGCCCCCCCGAGGCCCCCCAGACCAGCACGTTCTGCCCAGGCTGCAGATCATGCGGCGCATGGCCGAACAGCATCCGGTAGGCCGTCGCCAGCGTCAGCGTGTAGCAGGCCGATTCCTCCCAGGTCAGGTGCTTCGGGCGCGGCATCAGCTGCTGCGCCTGCACCCGGGTGAACTGGCTGAACGACCCGTCCGGCGTCTCGTAGCCCCAGATCCGCTGGCTGGGAGAAAACATCGGGTCGCCCCCGTTGCATTCCTCGTCGTCGCCATCGTCCTGGTTGCAGTGGATCACCACCTCGTCGCCGACCTTCCAGCGCTTCACCTTGTCGCCGACCGCCCAGACGATCCCCACGGCATCCGAGCCCGCGATGTGATAGGCCGCCTTGTGCCCGTCGAAGGGGCTGATCGGCTGCCCCAACCCGGCCCAGACGCCGTTGTAGTTGACCCCCGCCGCCATCACCAGGACCAGCACCTCATGGCTGTCGATGGTCCAGGTATCGACCACCTCCTGCACCATCGCCTGCTCCGGGGCGCCATGCCGTTCCCGACGGATCGCCCAGGCATACATCTGCTTCGGCACATGCCCCATCGGAGGCATCTCGCCCAGCTCATAGAGGTCCTTCTTCGGCGCGTCGTAGATCACGGGTGCAGTTTGCGTATCCAAAGCCAACTAAGCCTCCAGCCAGATGCCGCGCCGCAGAATCGCCGCGCCTTTGCGGGCAGATAATAATTCTTCGCGCAACTTTGCAATAGTATGATTGGGCGATATTGAAATTTTATGTCTGCGGCGTCGCAGCAACGCTGATCTCCGGCACCGAGGCCGCGTAGAAGTCCAGCAGCGCCCGCGCAGCCGGCACCGGCTGCAATCCTGCCGACACCATTCCGCGCCGGATCAACGGCTCCAGCCCCTCGTCCAGCACCGCTCCGGCTCCCTGCGGCGGCAGCTTCAGCACCGCCCCCGCCGCCTTCAGGCCCTGCACAAGGGCCTCGACCCGGGCCATCAGCTCCTCCCGGCTCGCCACCCCCGCGCCCAGCGCGCGGGCCACCAGCGGCACCGGCAGCACCGGCACCACTGCGGCAATCGCCGCCATCAGCCGCTCGCCCAGCCCTTCGACCGTGCCCCCGTCCGCAAGATGCGCAGTCAGGGAAACCGGCGCGCCGAAGCCCGCCGCCGCCGTCCCGAACCCCTTCGTCTGCCCCCGGAACCGCGCCCAGAGGAAGCGCGCCGCATGCCAGGCCACCCAGAGCGGCCGGTTGCGGAACCGCCGGGCATCCGAGGCCGCCGCCTCGACCAGCACCCGGTCCTCCAGCACCCGGTCATAGGCCAGCCCCACCGGCACGAAGACCACGTCGCGCCCGCCAGGCTCCCAGCCCTCGACGATATAGCTGATCAGACCCAGCTTTGCCGGCCCCACCCGCCCGTCCAGGCTCAGCCCCCCTTCCGGGAACATCGCCTGCGTCGTCCCCTCCTCGGTCGCCATCTGCACGTAGCGGGCCAGAACCTTGCGATAAAGCGCATTCCGGCTGCCCCGCCGGATGAAATAGGCCCCCATCGACCGGATCAGCGCCGACAGCGGCCAGACCCGTGCCCATTCCCCGACCGCATAGCTGACGGCCGACCGTCCCGCGACCAGCCATGTCACCAGCACATAATCCAGGTTCGAGCGATGGTTCATCACGAAGATCACCGTGGCCTTCGGATCGATCCGCTCCAGCGCCCGGTCGATCTTGCCCACCCGCACCCGGAACAACAGCCGCGACAGCCACTTCGCCGCCCTTGTGCCGAAGCCGAAATAGACCGTCGCCGAAAATCCCGGCACGATCTCGCGCGCATAGCGCCGCGCCTCCTCGAAGGCGACCTCGCCCGGCACCCCGGTTTCCGCTGCATGGGTCATCGCCGCCTCGACCACCTTCTGGTCATAGGCCAGCCGCGCCACCATGTCCGACCGTCGCGCCAGCTTGAAAAGGTCGACCTTCCGGTCCAACCGCGCATTGAGTTGCGACAACGCCCGCTCTGCCCGCCGCCGGAAGAACCAGCGCACCGAAGGAAACAGGAAATGCGTGGCAAAGCTGACCGCCGCGAAGCCGAGGATCAGGACAAGCAACCAGACCGGAACCGCCACCGTGCCGAACATGGCCCCACCCTGCCCGAAACCGGAAACCTCGTCGATGATCTTCGATCACTCTTCGGAATGCCGCCCTGCGACGAGAAGACGAGGTCGCACGAGGAGCATCGCCGCAGCGCAGCGATTGACATTGGCACGATCTTTCCCATATGCCATCATCAGCGCAATAAAATTACCCTCCCGACTCGCGAGGCTCCCGTGTCCGAAAAACCCTGGCTCTTCCGCACCTATGCCGGCCATTCGACCGCCGCCGCCTCGAACGCGCTCTACCGGACCAACCTCGCCAAGGGGCAGACCGGGCTTTCCGTCGCCTTCGACCTGCCCACCCAGACCGGCTATGACAGCGACGACCCCCGCGCGGCGGGCGAGGTCGGCAAGGTCGGCGTGCCCGTCGCCCATCTGGGCGACATGCGGGCGCTGTTCCGGGACATCCCGCTGGAACAGATGAACACCTCGATGACGATCAACGCCACCGCCCCCTGGCTGCTGGCGCTGTATATCGCCGTGGCCGAGGAACAGGGCGCCGACATCGGCGCGCTGCAAGGCACGGTGCAGAACGACATCATCAAGGAATACCTCTCGCGCGGGACCTATATCCTGCCGCCGCAACCCTCGCTGCGGCTGATCACCGATGTTGCGGCCTATACCGGGAAACACCTGCCGAAGTGGAACCCGATGAACGTCTGCTCCTACCACCTGCAAGAGGCCGGGGCCACGCCGGAACAGGAACTGGCCTTTGCGCTCGCCACCGCCTGCGCCGTCCTCGATGATCTGAAAGTGAAAGTTCCGGCCCAGGATTTCCCCTCGCTGGTCGGCAGAATGTCGTTTTTTGTAAATGCCGGCATCCGCTTCGTGACCGAGCTGTGCAAGATGCGCGCCTTCACCGCGCTGTGGGACGAGCTTCTGGAAACGCGCTACGGCATTACCGACGCCCGCTTCCGCCGCTTCCGCTACGGGGTGCAGGTCAACTCGCTCGGCCTGACCGAACAGCAGCCCGAGAACAACGTCTACCGCATCCTGCTGGAGATGCTGGCCGTCACCCTTTCCAAGAACGCCCGCGCCCGCGCCGTCCAGCTTCCCGCCTGGAACGAGGCGCTCGGCCTGCCGCGCCCCTTCGACCAGCAATGGTCGCTGCGCATGCAGCAGATCCTCGCCTACGAGACCGACCTGCTGGACTATGAGGATCTCTTCGACGGCAACCCCGCCGTGGACCGCAAGGTGGCCGCGCTGAAACAGGGCGCGCTGGAAGAACTCGCCCATATCGACGCAATGGGCGGCGCCGTCGCCGCCATCGCCTACATGAAATCCCGCCTGGTCGAGGCCAATGCCGACCGCCTGGCAAAGATCGAATCCGGCGAGACCACCGTCGTCGGCGTCAACCGCTTCACCACCTCCGAACCTTCGCCGCTGACAACCGGCGACGGCACGATCATGCAGGCCGACCCCAAGGCCGAGGCCGACCAATGCGCCCGCCTCGCCGACTGGCGCGCCAACCGCGACCCCGCCAAGGTCGCCGAAGCCCTTGCCGCCCTGCATCAGGCGGCCGAGACCGGAGCGAACATCATGCCCGCCTCGATCCTTTGCGCCAAGGTGGGCGTCACCACCGGCGAATGGGGCGGCGCGATGCGCAGGCTCTACGGCGAATACCGCGCGCCGACCGGCGTCAGCCAGAACCCCTCCAACCGCACCGAGGGGCTGGAGCCGGTCCGCGACGCCGTGGCCGCGGTCGCTGCCAAGCTTGGCCGCCCGCTGCGTCTGCTCCTCGGCAAGCCCGGCCTCGACGGCCATTCCAACGGCGCCGAGCAGATTGCCGCCCGCGCCCGCGACTGCGGGATCGAGATCACCTACGACGGCATCCGCCTGACCCCGCAGGAGATCGTCACCGCCGCCGCCGAAAAGGAACCCGACGTGATCGGACTCTCCATCCTCTCCGGCAGCCACCTGCCCCTGATCCGCGAAACGCTTGAACTGATGCGGAACGCGGGCCTTGCCCAGCCCCTCGTCGTCGGCGGCATCATCCCGGACGACGACGCGACGACGCTGAAGACGATGGGCGTCGCCCAGGTCTACACGCCGAAGGACTTCCAGCTGAACCGTATCATGCTGGACCTGGTGGCCTTGGCCGACCCCGCCCCCGTCGCCGCCGAATAGCGACCGGCCTGCAGCGCATCGCTCGAAATCGCCGACAGGATCAGCCCCGCGCCCGCGGCCTTGACGCAAATCAAGGCTCGCCCCCCTTCATAGGCCTATCCGGACAGCATGGAGCCAGCCGGAGCCAGCCATGTTCAACCGCATCCGCCAACTCATCGCCCGCCTGCACGAGGTGCAAGAGGTCAACGCGCTGTCCGACCGCGACCTCGATGACCTCGGCATGAGCCGGGAACAGCTTCTGGGCTTCCTGAAGATGCCGCGCGACATCGGCGAGCGCGTCGCCGCGATGGGCCGGATCTTCGGCGTCCCCGACGTCGAGCTGAAGCGCGATCATGCCCGATGGGTCGAGCTGCTCACCGTCTGCGGTTACTGCGCCGATCGCGCCGCCTGTTCCCGTGTCTTGGCCAAAGGGGACGCCGCCCAGCCGTCCGAGACGCATTTCTGCGGCAACCGGGCCAGCTTCGCCGCGATCTCCGCGCATTAGCCCGCCCTCGGCGACGGCGGCGTTTTCCGCTCTTGCCGGGGCCGCGCGCGCGCCGCATTAATAGCGCGGGCGGCCTTGCTTTGTCCTTACCGGGGCAAGACGCCGGAAAGACCGGAATAAAGACGGGATAACAGGGCCTTGACCCGACCCGCAGGGGATAGAGACATGACCTTCCACATCGGTGCCAAGCCGGGCGACATCGCCGAAACCGTGCTTCTGCCCGGCGACCCCTACCGCGCCCGTTGGGCTGCGCAGACCTTCCTGGACGGCGCCGTTCTGGTGAACGAAGTGCGCGGGATGCTCGGCTATACCGGCACATGGCGCGGCCAGCGCGTCACCATCCACGGGTCGGGCATGGGGATGCCCTCGCTCTCGATCTACGCCAACGAGCTGATCCGCGACTATGGCGCAAGGACCCTGATCCGCATCGGGTCGGCGGGGGCCTTGCCCGAACATGTCAAGGTCCGCGACGTGATCCTGGCGCAGACCGCGTCGACCGTCGGCTCGCCCTCGCGCACCATCCTCAAGGAACTGAACTTCGCCCCCTGCGCCGATTTCGGCCTGCTGTCAAAGGCTTACGCAGCCGCCACCGCCAAGGGCACCCCTGTCCATGTCGGCGGCATCTATTCCTCCGACACCTTCTACGACGAACGCACGGACCTTTCCGACCAGCTTCTCCGCCACGGCTGCCTGGGGATAGAGATGGAGGCAGCCGAGCTTTACATGGTCGCCGCCCGCCACGGCGCCCGGGCTTTGGCCGTCCTCACCGTCTCGGACCACATCACCACCGGCGAGGCGCTGCCCGCCGACCAGCGCGAGCGCAGCTTCGGCGCGATGATCGAGATCGCGCTGGAAGCCGCCCTCGGCTAACCCGCCAGGAAATCCGCCACCCGCGCGCCGGCGCTGCCCTTGACCAGGGGCCGCGCCGCCCACAGCCGCAAGCCCCCCGCCAGCGGCACCCGCTGCGGAAACGGCGCAACCAGCACGCCCCGCGCCAGATGTCCCGCGACCAGCGGCCCGTGCCCCATCAGCACGCCCGCCCCGTTCACCGCCTCTTCCACCGCCAGCGCGTAAAGCGAAAACACCGGGCCCCGCACCGCCACCCTCAGCCCCACCGCCCGCAGCCAGACCTCCCAGTCCCGATCCCAGGCGGTATCCGACAGACAGGGCACGGTGTTCAAATCCTCCACCCGCCCCAGCCGCGCCGCAAGCGCCGGGGAACACACGGGAAAAAGCTCATCCGCCACCGCCAGCCGCCCCCCGCCTTCCGCCGGAAACAGGCTCAGGTCATGCAGGCTGCGCTTCAGGTTCGGCGGTGCCTCCAGCGCGGTGATCGACACCGAAATCTCCGGCGCGGCGGCCCTGAGCGCGGGCAACCGCGGCGACAGCCACAACTGCGCAATCGCGGGCAGCGTGGCGATATGCACCTCCCTCGGCAGCGCCAGCGCCCGCAGCCGCGCCTCGGCTCCGGCCAGCGCATCGAAGGCCCCCGTCAGCTCCTCCACCGCCGCCAGCCCCAGCGCCGTCAGCCGCACCCCCCGCGCCTGCCTCTCGAACAGTGCCGCCCCCAGCCGATCTTCCAGCGCCTTCACATGCGCCGTCACCGCGCCGGGTGTCACGCCCAGCTCGGCGGCCGCCAGCGTGAACGCCCCCGTCCGCGCCGCCGCCTCGAAGGCACGCAGCGCATTCAGCGGCAAACGGGTCAGGGGTGGCGGGGCGACGGGCATGGCTTAACTTTCCTGACCCTAATTTTCCGCAGAACTGATTTGCCCGCAAGCCCCCCCGCCTTTAGCCTCCCCTCGAAAGGAGACCGCCATGCCCCATCTTTCTCCCCGCCCCTGGGTCCCTGCCGCTTGCGAGACCTACATCCAGCGCCTCGCCACGGACGCAGGCAAACCCTCCGCCACCGTCTCCGCCCGCCTCGACCACCTCATCGCGAAGAACCGCGATATCCACGATCAGGACTGCTTCAACCTGAACCCCGCGACGAACGTGATGAACCCCCGGGCCGAGGCCGCGCTGGCCTCCGGCATCGGCTCGCGCCCCTCGCTCGGCTATCCCGGCGACAAGTACGAGATGGGGCTGGAGGCGATCGAGGAGATCGAGGTCATCGCCGCCGAACTCGCCTCCGAGATCTTCA
>Ga0209369_1001245_pt1 | contig 13985 bp, 15 predicted proteins | sample EBPBio142010_DNA_FD_185865 | JGI IMG/M metagenome (GOLD analysis project Ga0209369, IMG submission 185865) | Wastewater treatment Type I Accumulibacter community from EBPR Bioreactor in Madison, WI, USA - Reactor 1_10/4/2010_ DNA (SPAdes)... | ecosystem: Engineered > Bioreactor > EBPR >... | reverse complement strand
GGGCAGCCATTGGCCAGCGCCCACTTGATGAAGTCGCTGACGATCAGGAAGTAGCCCGGGAAGCCCATCTTCAGGATGGTGACGATCTCGAACTCCAGCCGCTCGGCATAGCGCGGGCGTTGCCTTTCGCGCTCGGCCGCGTCCGGATAGAGCATCTGCAGCCGCTGCTCCAGGCCTTCGAAGGACAGCTTGCGGAAATAGTCCTCCAGCCCCATGCCGTCGGGGATCGGGAAGTTGGGCAGCTGCGGCTTGCCCAGCGTCAGCTGCAGGTTGCAGCGCCGGGCGATGGCCACGCTGTTGGCCAGCGCCGACGGCAGGTCGGCGAACAGCGCCTCCATCTGCGCCTGGGTCTTGAAGTACTGCTCGGCGCTGAAGCGCTTGACGCGCCGCGGGTTCGCCAGCGTCTCGCCTTCGGCAATGCAGACCCGCGCCTCGTGCGCCTCGAAATCCTCGGTCTCCAGGAACTGCACCGGGTGCGTGGCCACCACCGGCAGGCCCAGTTGCGCCGCCAGTGCCACGGCGCGGCGCACGTGCGTCTCGTGGCTGGCCAGGCCGGCACGCTGCAGCTCGATGTAGAAGCGGCCTTCGAAGCGGGCGGCCAGCCGCCGGGCGACGGCCTGCGCACGCGCTGCATCGCCGGCCAGCAGCGCCATGCCGACGGCGCCCAGGTCGGCGCCGGACAGCGCGATCAGCCCGGCGTTCAGCTCGTCCAGCCATTCCCACTTGATCCAGGCCTGCGTGCGCTGGGCGTTGCGCGTCCAGCCGCGGGCCAGCAGCTCGCACAGGTTCAGGTAGCCGCGCAGGTCCTGCACCAGCAGCAGCAGCCGGCTGGGCTGCTTTTCGCCGGCCTCGGGCTCCATCCACAGGTCCACGCCGAGGATCGGCTTGATGCCCTGGCCGCGGCAGGCCTGGTAAAACTGCACCGCGCCAAAAAGGTTGTTCAGGTCGGTCAGCGCCAGCGCCACCTGCCTGTCGGCACGCGCCGCGGTGGCGGCATCGTCGATACGCAGCATGCCGTCGACGACCGAGTACTCGCTGTGCAGGCGCAGATGGACGAAAGACATGTGGTCATTGTAGGCAGCGCCCCCTGCCAGCCGGCCTGTCCCGGCTCCTAGAATGCGCGCCTTTCACCAGACGCAACGCCACTGCGCATGAGGGCCCTGCTGCTGAAGATCCTGGGGGCCCTGCTGTTCCTGACGGCCCTGGTAATGTGGGTGTCGCGGGCGCCCGATTGGCCGGTGGAATCGCTGGTGGCGCGCTGGGCGCCGCCGCCCTCGCAGTTCATCGATCTCGACGGCCAGCTGGTGCACCTGCGCGATGTCGGCCCGCGCGACGACCCCGAGCCGCTGGTGCTGGTGCACGGCACCTCGGACAGCCTGCACACCTGGGAAGGCTGGGTGCCGGCGCTGTCGGCGCGGCACCGGGTCATCAGCTTCGACCTGCCCGGCTTCGGCCTCACCGGGCCCAGCGCCGCCGGCGACTACCGCGGCGACACCTATGCGCGCTTCGTGCTGGCGCTGATGGACCGGCTGCAGGTGCAGCGCTTTGCCATCGGCGGCAACTCGCTCGGCGGCGAGGTCGCCTGGCGCACCGCCTGGCTGGCGCCGCAGCGCGTGACGCGGCTGATCCTGGTGGACGCGGCCGGGCCGGCCTTTGAGTCCGATTCGGTGCCGATCGGCTTCCTGATCGCGCGCGTGCCGCTGCTGAACCAGGGCTTCGAGACGCTGCTGCCGCGGCCGATGGTGGTGGCCAGCGTGCGCAACGTCTACGGCGACCCTTCGCGCGTGAGCGACGAGCTGGTCGACCGCTACTACCAGATGGCGCTGCGCGAAGGCAACCGCCGCGCGCTGGTGCAGCGGCTGCAGCAGAACCAGCGCGGCGCCGATGCCGAACGGCTGCGCGACCTGAAGCAGCCGACGCTGATCCTCTGGGGCGGCAAGGACAAGCTGATCCCGCCCTCGGTGGGCAGGCAGTTCCAGCAGGCCCTCCCCGGCAGCGAGCTGGTGGTCTTCGACGACCTGGGCCACGTGCCGCAGCAGGAAGATCCGGCGCGCACCGTGGCGGCGGTCAAGGCCTTCCTGGAGCGGCGCTGAGGCCAGATCAGTCGGTCTCCAACAGCTTCAGCACTTCGGAACGGAACTCGCGGCGGTACAGCACGAAAACCACCGCGGCGGTCACCGCCGCCATCGCCCACGGCGCAATGAACCACGACGCGGCGGCGAAGGACATGTAGTACGCGCGCAGCCCGTCGTTGAAGCTTTCGGCGGCCAGGCCCATCACGCGGCCGGCGCGGTCGGCAAAGCGCTGGCGCTGCGCGTCGTCGGTGATGGTGTCGGCCTCGGGCACCGCCGCCACCAGCAGCACGCCCACGCTGTACTGCCGGATGCACCAGGTGAAGCGGAAGAAGGCGTAGACGAAGATCGCCGTCAGCACCACCACCTTGAAATCGAAGACCAGCAGCGAGGTGCGCGCCGCGAACGGAATCTCGCGCACCAGGTCGCTGGCCTGCTCGGTGGCACCCAGCACCGCCACCAGCGCACCGATGATCAGGATGGTGGTCGACGCGAAGAAGGACGCGATCGACGACAACTGCTGCACCACCACGCCGTCGAGCACGCGCACTTCGCGGTGCGTGGTCTGCAGCATCCATTGGCGGCGGACGCGGTTGGAACTGCCCAGGAAGGACGGCTGCGTGCGCGCGCGCCGCCGCGCGAAGATCGCATAGCCCACCCAACCGGCCAGGAAGAAGGCCAGCGCCGCCCAGTCGGCCGGCGGCAGCAGGCGCAGCAAGTCCGTCAGCCGTTGCATGGCCGGCACTGTACGCGCTGGCGCGCCGGTGCCGGCCCAGGCTCAGCGTGCCAGGTCGAAGACCAGCACCTCGGCGTCCTGGCCGCCGGACAGCTGCAGCCGCGTCTCGCCGTCCAGCAGCGCGGCGTCGCCGGCCTGCAGCGCGTGGCCGTTCACCTGCAGCCGGCCGCGCGCCAGGTGCACATAGGCCAGGCGCTTCGGGTCCAGCGCGAGGTCGGCCGCTTCGCCGCCGTCGAACAGGCCGGCATACAGCGCGGCGTCGGCATGCAGGGTCAGCGCGCCGTCGCGGCCGTCTTCGGCGGCCAGCAGGCGCAGCTTGCCGCGCTTGCCGGCGGCGTCGAAATGGCGCTGCTCGTAGCCCGGCTCGATGCCACGGTGCCGCGGCAGGATCCAGATCTGCAGGAAGTGCGTCTGCTGGCTCGGCGCGTGGTTGTACTCGCTGTGCATCACGCCGCGGCCGGCGCTCATGCGCTGCACGTCGCCGGGGCGGATGACGCCCGAGGGCGCGTCGGCGCGGCGGCCGTTGCCCATGCTGTCCTGGTGCGCCAGCTCGCCGCTGAGCACGTAGCTGATGATCTCCATGTCGCGGTGGCCGTGCGTGCCGAAGCCGCTGCCGGGGGCGATGCGGTCCTCGTTGATGACGCGCAGGTTGCCGAAGCCCATGTGCGCCGGGTCGTAGTAGTCGGCGAAGGAGAAGCTGTGATAGCTGTTCAGCCAGCCATGGTCGGCATGGCCACGTTCTTGTCCGGGGCGAAGGGTGATCATGGTGTCGGTCTCCGCAAAGGTGTTTCGATGCAACCAATGTAGAGGCGCCGCCCCCGGCGCAACAGCGCCGCGGCTTGAGTGCGCCGTTCAAATAAGATGAAGCCGCCCCCACGCCTGCCTGCCCGCCCATGCCGCAATCGCACCATGCCCTGACGCCCGAGGCGCTGACGATGATCGACACCATCGCGCGCACCGGCAGCTTTGCCGCAGCGGCCCGCGAGCTGGGCAAGGTGCCTTCGGCGCTGACCTACAGCGTGCGCCAGCTGGAAGACGCGCTGGACGTGCTGCTGTTCGACCGGCGCTCACGCCAGGCCAAGTTCACTGCCGCTGGCGAAGAGCTGCTGAACGAGGGCCGCCGCCTGCTGGCCGAGGGCATGGCCGTGGCCAACCGCGTGCGCCGCGTCGCCTCCGGCTGGGAGACTCAGCTCACCGTGGCGGTGGACGACGTGATCTCGCGGCGCACGCTGCTCGACCTGTGCGAGGCCTTCTATGCGCTGGACCCGCAGGGCCGGGCCGGCGCCGGCAGCGCTGGCAATGGCGGGCCCGGCACGAGGCTGAAGCTGCGCACCGAGGTGCTGGCCGGCACCTGGGAGGCGCTGGTCAGCGGCCAGGCCGACCTGGCCATCGGCGTGGGCCTGAGCAGCCCGCCGTCCGGCGTGGCCATCGAGCCGCTGGGCGAGATGCAATTTGTCTTCGTCGTCGCCCCGGGCCACCCGCTGGCCACCGAGACCGAGCCGCTGCCCGATCCGCTGCTGCTGCGCTACCGCGCGGTGGCGGTGGCCGACAGCGCGCACCGGCTGTCGCCGCTGACGGTGAACCTGCTGCCTGGGCAGGACGTGCTCACCGTGGCCAGCATGGCCGCCAAGATCGAGGCGCTGCAGCGCGGCCTGGGCTGCGGCTACGTGCCCGAGCCGATGGTGCGCGGTGCGCTGCAGGCCGGCCAGCTGGTGGCGCGGCGCATGCTGCGGCCCAACACGCCGATGAAGATGGGCTACGCCTGGCGCTGCGGCCAGGGCCGGCGCGAACGCGCCACGCTGGGCCTGGCGCTGCAGTGGTGGCTGAAGCAGCTGGGCGTGCCCACCACCCGCCGCGCGCTGCTCGAGCGCCACGGCGCCTGAGCCGCGCGCCGCGCGCATGGCCTACGTTGGCCGCTTTGCGCCTTCGCCCACCGGGGCGCTGCATGCCGGCTCGCTGGTGGCCGCGCTGGCCAGCTGGCTGGATGCGCGCGCACACGGCGGCCAGTGGCTGGTGCGCATCGAGGACGTGGATACGCCGCGCTGCGTGCCGGGCATGGACCACCTCATCCTGCTGCAGTTGCAGGTCTGCGGGCTGCAGCCCGATGCGCCGCCGATGTGGCAATCGGCGCGCGACGCCGCCTATGCGCAGGCGCTGGGCCGGCTGCGCGACAGTGGCTGGGCCTACGACTGCGGCTGCTCGCGCAGCGACATCGATGCCGCGCTGGCTGCGGCTGGCCGGCCGCGCGGCCGCCATGTGCAGGCCGTCTACCCCGGCACCTGCCGCCAGGGCCTGCAGGGCAAGGCCGCGCGCGCGGTGCGGCTGCGCACCCGGCATGCCGGCATCGGCCCGCGCATCGACTGGGTGGACCGCCGGCTGGGCCCGCAGACGCAGGACGTGGAGGCCGAGGTGGGCGACTTCGTGCTGAAGCGCGCCGATGGCCTGTGGGCCTATCAGCTGGCGGTGGTGGTGGACGATGCCTTCCAGGGCATCAGCGATGTGGTGCGGGGCGCCGATCTGGCCGACAACACGGCACGGCAGATCCTGCTGCAGCGCGCGCTGGGCCTGCCCACGCCGCGCTACCTGCACCTGCCGCTGGTGCTTGGGGCTGATGGCCACAAGCTGTCCAAGCAGAACCGCGCGGCCCCGCTGGACCTGGTCGAGCCCGTGGCGGCCCTGCAGGCCGCCGGCCGCGTGCTGGGCCTGCCGCCGTTGGCGGCCGCCGATGCGCCGGCGTGGCTGCAGGCCGCGGTGCCGGCCTGGGCCGCGCGCTGGATGGCATGATGCGCGGCCTTTTCAACAACGGATGCGATCGATGATCACCACCCCCTCCGGGCTGCAGTACGAAGACACCGTGGCCGGCAGCGGCGACACCGCGCGCAGCGGCCAGCACGTGCAGGTGCACTACACCGGCTGGTTGCACGACCCGGCGGCGCCCAACGGCCGCGGCCGCAAGTTCGACAGCAGCAAGGACCGCGGCCAGCCCTTCGCCTTCGGCCTGGGCGCCGGCCAGGTGATCGGCGGCTGGGACGAAGGCGTGCAGGGCATGCAGGTCGGCGGCACGCGCGTGCTGCTGATCCCGCCGCAGCTGGGCTATGGCGCACGCGGCGCCGGCGGCGTGATTCCGCCGAACGCCACGCTGGTGTTCGAGGTCGACTTGCTGTCGACCTGAGGACTCAGCGCGCCGGGCGCGGCTTGCCCGGGCGTGCGCCCGGCTTGGCCCACGGTGCACCAGGGCGGCGCTCGTCGCCGCCGAAGCCCGGGCGGCGCGGCTTGCCCCGCCCTGGCGGCGCAAAGCGCGCCGGCTGCGCCGGCTTCGGCTCGGGCCGGCGCGGCTCCAGCCCGGCGATCACCGCCGGCGGAATGCGCTGCGTGGTGAAGCGCTGGATGCTGTGGATCATGCTGGCGTCGCGGCGCTCGGCCAGCGTCACCGCCAGGCCCGAGCGGCCGGCGCGGCCGGTGCGGCCGATGCGGTGCACGTAGTCCTCGGCCTTCATCGGCAGGCCATAGTTGATGACGTGGCTGATGCTCGGCACGTCGATGCCGCGCGCCGCTACGTCGGTGGCCACCAGCACCTTCAGCTGCCGCGAGCGCAGGCCCTGCAGCACACGGTTGCGCCGGCCCTGCGGCATGCCGCCGTGCAGCGAGGCCACGTGGTGGCCCATGTCGGCCAGCCGGTCGGCCAGCCAGTCGGCATCGCGCTGCGTGCTGGTGAACACCAGCGCCTGCTCGACGTCGCGGTCGGTGAGGATGTGGTCGAGCAGCGCATTCTTGTGCTCGTGGTCGTCGGCCCAGTGCAGCCGCTGCTCGATGTCGGCATGGGTGTCGGTGTGCGAGGCCACGTCGATGCGCTGCGGCGTGCGCAGCAGCTGGCCGGCCAGCGTACCCACATGGCCCGCGAAGGTGGCGCTGAACATCACCGTCTGGCGCGCCTTGGGCGTGATGTCGGCGATCAGCCGGATGTCGTCGATGAAGCCCATGTCGAGCATGCGGTCGGCTTCGTCCAGCACCAGCAGCTCCACCTGCGACAACTCGGCCTTGCCGCTTTGCAGGTGGTCGATCAGCCGGCCCGGCGTGGCGATCAGCAGGTCCAGCGGGCCGCGCAACGCCTTCAGCTGGGCACCGTAGGGCACGCCGCCGACCACGGTGGCCACGCGCAGGCCGGGCACGTGCCGGCCGTAGGTGACGGCCGCCTTGGCCACCTGCAACGCCAGCTCGCGCGTCGGCGCCAGCACCAGCACGCGCGGGCCCTGCGGCGCGCCCTTCTCGCGGCGCACGGGGGCTTGTTCACGGGCCGCCAGCACGCGCTGCAGCGCCGGCAGGATGAAGGAAGCGGTCTTGCCGCTGCCGGTGCGCGCCGAGACCATCAGGTCGCCGCCGCCCAGCGCGGCCGGAATGGCACGCTGCTGCACTTCGGTGGCCTGCGCATAGCCGGCTTCTTGCACGGCACGGGTCAGGGCCGCGTTCAGGCCCAGGGATTCGAAACTCATCGTCGTCTTTCTTCAGAACGGCGCGCTCGCGCACGCCGGCGACGCCCAAAAGGCGCCGTCGAGGGTCGGGTCGCAACAGGAAGCACGCGTCCGTCCGGAAAGTGGACGGGGGGACGGATCAGGGCGACGGCATCGCCGCCAACCACGGCTCCTTCGGGGGAGCCATCACGTCCGGGCCGCGCAGCAAGAGCGCTGCGGGAAAGACACGATGAGGGTCAACAGGGATGAACGAAGGGCCTGGAACCCAGGCCCAACGCGCATTGTACCCGACTGCGGGTTATCACTGAAGCTGCAGGAAGTGCTGGCGGTAGTGCAGCAGCTCGTCGATGCTTTCGTGGATGTCGGCCAGCGCGGTGTGCGCCTGGGCCTTCTTGAAGCCGTCCAGCACCGCCGGCTTCCAGCGCCGCGCCAGTTCCTTCAACGTGCTGACGTCCAGGTTGCGGTAATGGAAAAAGGCTTCCAGCGCCGGCATGTCCTTGGCCAGAAAGCGGCGGTCCTGGCAGATGCTGTTGCCGCACATCGGGCTCTTGCCCGCCGGCACGTACTGCTTCAGGAAGGCGATCACCTGCGCCTCGGCCGCGGCCTCGTCGACGGTGGAGGCCTTCACGCGGTCGATCAGCCCGCTTTTGCCATGCGTGCCCTTGTTCCAGGCGTCCATGCCGTCGAGCACGGCGTCGCTCTGGTGCACGGCCAGCACCGGGCCTTCGACGCGGCGCGTGATCTGCGCGTCGGTCACGACGACGGCGATCTCGATGATGCGGTCGGTGGTCGGCGACAGGCCGGTCATCTCCAGGTCGATCCAGATCAGGTTGTGTTCGTTCGGCGGCAGCGTGGCATCGCTCATGTCGTTGTCTTCCAGGGCCTGCGGGCGCGCCGATTCTCGCCGAAGCCTACACTTGCGCCCCGATGCAAAGTTCCACCGTCACCCTGGTCTTCGCCGCTGCCGTGCTGCTGTCGCTGGCGGCCAAGTTCTGGCTCGCGACGCGGCAGATGCGCCACGTGGCCGCCCACAGCCACCAGGTGCCGCCGGCCTTTGCCGGCACGGTGACGCTGCAGGCGCACCGCCGCGCCGCGCAGTACACGCTGGCCAAGGGCCGCTTCGGCCTGCTGGCCACCGCCTTCGGCACGCTGGTGCTGCTGGGCTGGACGCTGCTCGGCGGCCTGGACCTGCTGAACCAGGCGCTGCTGGACAGCGTGCAGCCACGCTTCGGCAACATGGCCTACCAGCTGGCGCTGCTGGTGGCCTTCACGCTGATCGGCTCGCTGCTCGAACTGCCGCTGGAGCTGTACAGCACCTTCCGCATCGAGCAGCGCTTCGGCTTCAACCGCATCACGCCGAAGCTCTTTGCCGTCGACCTGCTGAAGAACACGGTCGTCGGCGCGCTGATCGGCCTGCCGCTGGCCGCGCTGGTGCTGTGGCTGATGGGCGCCGCCGGCAGCCTGTGGTGGCTGTGGGCCTGGGGCGCCTGGGTGGCCTTCAACCTGGTGCTGCTGGTGCTGTACCCAACCGTGATCGCGCCCTGGTTCAACAAGTTCGAGCCGCTGGCCGATGCGGCGCTGGCCGAGCGTGTGCAGTCGCTGATGCGGCGCTGCGGCTTCGCCGCCAAGGGCCTGTTCGTGATGGACGGCAGCCGGCGTTCGGCCCATGCCAATGCCTACTTCACCGGGCTGGGCGCGTCCAAGCGCGTGGTGTTCTTCGACACGCTGCTGCAGCGGCTGTCGCCGTCGGAGGTGGAAGCCGTGCTGGCGCACGAGCTGGGCCACTTCAGCCACCGCCACGTGCTGAAGCGCATGGTCGGCATCTTCGGTTTCAGCCTGCTGGCGCTGGCGCTGCTGGGCTGGCTGTCCACGCAGGCGCCCTTCTACGCCGGCCTGGGCGTGTCGCCGAACCTCGACGCGCCCAATGACGCTGTGGCGCTGCTGCTGTTCATGTTGGCGCTGCCGCCCTTCGGATTCTTCGTGTCGCCGCTGATGGCGCATTTCTCGCGCCGCCACGAGTTCGAGGCCGATGCCTACGCGTGCGCGCAGGCCAATGGCCAGGACCTGGCCAACGCGCTGCTGAAACTGCACGAAGACAACGCCAGCACGCTGACGCCCGACCCGGTGTACGTGCGCTTCTACTACTCGCACCCGCCGGCCTCGGAACGGCTGGCCGCCCTGGCCCTGCAAACCCGCTGAACCGCCATGCAAGACCTCGTCACCCAGCATTGCCAGCCGCTCGAAGGCCAGCCCCCGATGGCGGCCGAGCAGATCCAGGCCCACCTGCAGCGCGTGCCCGGCTGGGCGCTGCGCGACGGCGCCATCGAGAAGGAATACCGCTTCGGCAACTTCCACGAGACCATGGCCTTCGTCAACGCGCTGGCCTGGATCGCGCACGTCGAAGACCACCATCCCGACCTGGCGGTGGGCTACAACCGCTGCGCGGTGCGCTTCAACACCCATTCGGTGGGCGGCATCTCGATCAACGACTTCATCTGCGCGGCCAAGGTCGACGCATTGCGTTCTTGAGCGACGCGCCGGCCCTGCCGCTGGCCCGGGTGGTGGCCGCGCACGGCCGCCATGCCTATGTCGAGACGGCCGAAGGCCAGCGCGTGCAATGCCACCTGCGCGGCCGCAAGGCCGACCTGGTGGTGGGCGATCGGGTGCACTGGCAACCGGCCGGCGACGGCGGCGTCATCGAGTCGGTGGCGCCGCGGCGCAACCTGCTGTTCCGGCAGGATGCCTTCCGCAGCAAGAGCTTTGCCGCCAACCTGGACCAGATCCTGGTGCTGGTGGCCGGCGAGCCGATGTTCAGCGAAGCGCAGCTGACGCGCGCGCTGATCGCCGCCGAAAGCGCCGGCATCGCCGCGCTGATCGGCCTGAACAAGATCGACCGCCCGGCCGCCGCGCTGGCCCGCGAGCGGCTGCAGCCGTACCGGGCGATGGGCGTGCCGGTGCTGGAGTTCGCGCTGAAGACCGCGCCGCAGGAGGCGCGCGCGCTGCTACAGCCGCTGCTGCAGGGCCGCACCACGCTGCTGCTGGGGCCCAGCGGCACCGGCAAGAGCACGGCCATCAACCTGCTGGTGCCGCAGGCGCAGGCCCAGGTGGGCGAGATCTCGCAGGCGCTGAACTCGGGCCGCCACACCACCACCAGCACGCTGTGGTACTGGCTGGATGCGGCGCGCAGCGGCGCGCTGATCGATTCGCCGGGCTTCCAGGAATTCGGCCTGCACCACATCGACCCGACGCAGCTGGCCACGCTGATGCCCGACCTGCGGGCGCAGCTGGGGCACTGCCGCTTCTACAACTGCATGCACCGCCACGAGCCCGGCTGCGGCGTGCGCGATGCGGTCGAGCGCGGCGACATCGCGGCGCAGCGCTACCGGCTGTACACCGGCATCCTGGACGAGCTGCAGCAGGCGGCCGGCTAGCTAGCTAGCCGACGATGTTGGCCAGCGTCAGCAGCGCCAGCAACAACATCCACAGCACCACCGAGCGCCACACCAGGCCGACCACGCTTTGCAGGTGACCGCTTTGCAGCGGGGTGCCGGCGGTGGAGCCTTCGGCGCGGCCGGCGCCGGCCTGCACGCCGCCGCTGAAGGTCTTGGAACGGTCGGGCGTGACGCCCGGCGCCGCGTCGCCGCCGAGCTGAACGCCCACCGCGCCGGCGGCCGCCGACAGGATGATGCCCTCGTTGGGCTGCTGCCACAGCCGCGCGTCGCGGCGCCAGCCGTTGACCGCCTCTTCGAAATTACCGACCACCGCGAAGCCGAAGGCCGTCAGGCGCGCCGGCACGGCGTCGATGTGGCCGAACAGGTCACGCGACAGTTGCATCAGCCGGTCGTTGTCGGGCGCTTCCAGCGCGCGTTGTCTATAGGCCCAGTAGCGGCTGACGAACTCGACCATGCGGTACAGCACCGCACCGGCCGGGCCCAGCCCCAGCGCCGAGCAGACCACGAACCAGAAGAACACGCCGAACACATGGCGGTGCGCGGCCAGCAGCGAATGTTCGACCACATGGCGCAGCACCTCGGTGTGCGGCAGCTCGCTGGCGTCCAGGTGCAGCCATTCGGCCAGCAGGCGGCGCACCTCGTCGTCGTCGCCGGCATCGAGGGCGTCGCGCAGGTCGGTGAAGTAGTGGCTGAACTGGCGGAAGCCCAGCGTGAAGTACAGCACCAGCACGTCGAAGGCCAGCGCCAGCAGCAGGCTGTAGCCCGCCAGCAGCCGGTAGACCAGCACCGCCAGCAGCGTGGGCACGCCCACCGCCACGCCCCACACCACCCAGGCGTGGCGCGGCTTGCCTGCATCGAAGTTGCGTCCCGCCCAGCCGACCCAGGCCACCAGCCGGTGGTGCACCCAGTTGTCGCGCCGCAAGGGCTTCAATTGCTCGATCAGCAATGCGACCAGGACCGCGAAGAAACTCATCGGGCGCGATGATAGCGATGGGCCCCGCGCCGGCCCGCGCGCTCAGCGGCTGAGGAAGCCGTACAGGTTGCGCAGCATCGCCGCGGTGGCACCCCAGATGAAGTAGCGGCGCGGCTGCCCGTCCGGGCCCGGGGCATCCCAGGGCATCGACAGGAACTGCCGGCGCCCGCCTTCCCAGTGGAACTCGTGCCGCTGGTGGAAGGCCGGCGTCATCAGGAAGCTGAGCGGTACCTCGAAGGCCTCGGCCACCTCGAAGGCGTCGAGCCGCAGGCTGAAGGGCGGCTGCACCAGCGCCACCACCGGTGTGACCACGTAGTTGGTGACGGTGGTGTAGTGCGGCAGCCGGCCGATCACGTCGACCGCCTGCGGCGGCAGGCCGACTTCCTCCTCGGCCTCGCGCAGTGCGGTGGCCACGGCGTCGGCATCGCCTTCTTCGACGCGGCCGCCGGGAAAGCTGATCTGCCCGGCATGGTCGTGCAGGTGCGCGGTGCGCTGCGTCAGCAGCACCTGCAGGCCTTCGGGCCGCTGCACGAGCGGCACCAGCACCGACGCAGGGCGCAGCTCGCGGCTGGCATGGCCGGCATCGCCAGGGATTTCGGGCTGCCATTCCACCGGCAGGCCGAAACGCTGGCGCAGGGCCTGCGGGGTCAGGCGCTCGGGATCGACCGCCGGCAGGTGGGCGTCCGTGCCGACCACCGGGACGGCGTTCGGGTCGAGGATGCGGGGGCGGGGCGGGGTCATGCTGGAAGGCCAACTTTTGTCGGCATGCGGCTGCGCCGCGTTGCCGACGAAGCCCGCTTCGCGCTGCGCGCGACCTGTGGCTGCGCCACAGGCTGACCGATGGTCAGGCGAGCTTCTCCTTGATACGGGCCGACTTGCCGCTGCGCTGGCGCAGGAAGTACAGCTTCGCACGGCGCACGTCGCCGCGGCGCTTGACTTCGATGCCGGCAATGATCGGGCTGTACAGCTGGAAGGTGCGCTCCACGCCTTCGCCGTTGGAGATCTTGCGCACGATGAAGCTGCTGTTCAGGCTGCGGTTGCGCTTGGCGATCACCACGCCTTCGAAAGCCTGCACGCGCTTGCGGGTGCCTTCGACGACGTTGACGCTGACGATCACCGTGTCGCCGGGGGCGAAATCAGGGATCTTCTTGTTCAGGCGGGCGATTTCCTCGTGCTCGAGGGTTTGGATCAGGTCCATGGGGTTCTCCAGGCGATCATGCCGGCGTGCTGTTGGAGAAGTGGCCTTGCACCGGTAGGGCGAGGCGTGGCACGGCAGAGGATCGAAAAGCCTTTGATTATAGCCTGAGGCTGCGCAGAAAGCGCTCATCGGCCGCATCCAGCCGCCCGGCCGCCCGGGCGGCCTCGATCAGCTCGGGCCGGCGGCGGGCCGTCAGCTCCAGCGAGCGCTGCCGCCGCCAGCGCGCCACCTCGGCATGGTGGCCCGACAACAGCACCGGCGGCACCGGCACGGCGCCCTGCGGGCCCTGCCAAAGCTCGGGCCGGCTGTACTGCGGCCCTTCCAGCAGGCCGTCGGAAAAACTGTCCTGCTGGTGCGAGGCCTCGGTCAGCACCCCCGGCTGCAGCCGGGCGACCGCGTCCAGCAGCACCAGCGCCGGCAGTTCGCCGCCCGACAGCACGTAGTCGCCCAGGCTGATTTCCTGCGTGACGTGGGCGTCGATCAGCCGCTGGTCCATGCCCTCGTAGCGGCCGCACAGCAGGATCGCGCCGGGCCCAGCGGCCAGCTGCCGCACCAGCGCCTGGTCCAGCCGCCGCCCGGCGGGGCTGAAGTGCAGCACCGGCGCTGCATCGGCGCGCGCCTGTTTGGCCGCCTGCAGCGCGCGGTGCAGCGGCTCGGCCAGCATCACCATGCCGGGGCCGCCGCCATAGGGCCGGTCGTCGACGCGGCGGTAGGCATCGTCGGCAAAGTCGCGCAAGGGCCACAGCTGCAGCTGCAGTTGCCCGGAGTCGAAGGCGCGGCGGGTGATGCCGTGCTTCAGTGGCGCATCGAACCACTCGGGGAACAGCGTGATGACGTCGAAGCGCATGGCCGGCGCGTCAGTAGTCCAGGCCCCAGTCCACGTGGATGCAGCGGCCCTGCAGGTCGACACGGTCGATGAAGGCCTCGACAAAGGGGATCAGCCGCTGCGGCGCGTCGGGTTCGCCGTCGGGGCGCACCTGCAGCACGCTCTGGGCGCCGTTGTCCAGCAGGCCGGCCACGCTGCCGAGCAGCGCACCGTCGCGGTTGCGCACCTGCAGGCCGATCAGGTCGACCCAGTAGAACTC
>Ga0209369_1001237_pt1 | contig 14097 bp, 14 predicted proteins | sample EBPBio142010_DNA_FD_185865 | JGI IMG/M metagenome (GOLD analysis project Ga0209369, IMG submission 185865) | Wastewater treatment Type I Accumulibacter community from EBPR Bioreactor in Madison, WI, USA - Reactor 1_10/4/2010_ DNA (SPAdes)... | ecosystem: Engineered > Bioreactor > EBPR >... | reverse complement strand
GAATCATCAGCCCGCGGTGCGCCGGTACCAGGCCACGCCGTCGGCGTCGATCTCGCGGCTGATCTCGCCCCGGTGCAGCAGGTAGTTCAGGCAGGCCTGGCTTTCGCCGGTGGCCAGGTTCAGCAGGCCGGCGTCGTGTTCGCCGATGGCCCGTGCGAACAGCGCACCGAAGACGTCGATGGTGCGGCGCGGCTCGCTCAGCGACTTGCGCAGCCGCGCCAGCGTGCGCAGCTGCGTCGCTTCCAGGTAGTCCAGCCGGGCATGCAGGCCGCGAAAGGCCTCGTTGTGCGACGGCAGCACCAGCACGTCGTCGGGTACCTGGGCCTTGATCTTCTGCAGCGAGGCCAGCCAGTCGGCCATCGGGTTCTCGTCGGGCTCGGTGGGGTGCACCGACACGTTCGACGAGATGCGCGGCAGCACCTGGTCGCCGCTGATCAGCAGCTTCAGTTCGGGGCAGTGGTAGCAGGCATGCTCGGGCGAATGCCCGGTGCCGACGATGACGCGCCAGTCGTGCGCGCCGATGCGCAGCACCTCGCCGTCGACGATGCGCCGGTAGCTGTCGGGCATGGCATGGATGCGCTTACCGAAGTTGCCGAAGCGGGCGCGGTAGTTCTCGATGGCGGCGTCGCTCCAGCCGGCGCGGTGGTAGAAGGCCACGCCGTCGTCGGGCGCCTCGCGGCCGGTGTCGGCCATCAGCACGCGGCAATGCATGTATTCCAGCCGCGTCATCCACAGCCGGATGTCGAACTTGCGCGTCAGCCAGCCCGCCATGCCGATGTGGTCGGGGTGCATGTGGGTGGCGAACACGCGGCTCAGGCGCTTGCCGTCGGTGGCGCTGGCGAACAGCTGCCGCCAGGCGGCCAGTGTTTCGTCGGTGCGCATGCCGGTGTCGACGATGGCCCAGCCGTCGCCGTCCTCGATGCCCCAGATGTTGATGTGGTTCAGCATCATCGGCAGCGGCATGCGCATCCACACCACGCCGGGGGCCACCTGCAGCGCAGCGCCCGGTTCGGGCGGCTGCGCGAAGGGGTATTCCAGCGTGGGCTTGGGCAGCCGGTCGCGCTCGCCCGACAGCGCGGCATCGGGGTTGGCGGGGGCGGCTGCCTTGGCGCTCATCGGGGGGCCATGCGGATGGCGCCGTCGATGCGCACGCACTCGCCGTTCATGTAGCCGGTGCTGACCATGAATTCGGCCAGCGCGGCGAACTCGTCGGGTTGACCCAGGCGCTTGGGGAAGGGCACCGACGCGGCCAGCGCGTCCTTGACGTTGTCCGGCAGGCCGGCCAGCAGCGGGGTTTCGAAGATGCCCGGCAGGATGGTGTTGACGCGGATGCCTTCGGTCATCAGGTCGCGCGCGATCGGCAGCGTCATGCCGACGATGCCGGCCTTCGACGCCGAGTACGAGGCCTGGCCGATCTGGCCGTCCTGCGCCGCCACCGAGGCGGTGTTGACGATGGCACCGCGCTCGCCGTGCTCCAGCGGCGGCAGGGTCATCATGCCGGCGGCGCTCTTGGCGATGCAGCGGAAGGTGCCCACCAGGTTGATCTGGATGATGCGGTCGAAGTTCAGCGTCGGGAAGGCCTTGATCTCGCCGGTCTTCTTGTCGCGGCTGGCGGTCTTGATGGCATTGCCGGTGCCGGCGCAGTTGACCAGGATGCGCTCCTGGCCAATGGCGGCACGGGCCTTCGCGAAGCCGGCGTCCACCTGCTCCTCGTTGGTGACGTCGACCTTGCAGAACACGCCGCCCAGGGCCGAAGCCAGGGCTTCGCCGGCCTCGGCGTTCAGGTCGAACAGCGCGACCTTGACGCCGCTCTTGGCCAGGCGGCGGGCGGTGGCCGCACCCAGGCCGGAAGCGCCACCGGTGATCACGGCCGAGATGTCAGATGAGAGTTTCATTGGGGTAGCCTCTATGAGTGGTTGTCACTTGCGCGACGCTTCGGAAGGTCGCACGACGCGCTATGCTGCGCCCTCGCATTTTGTGCCCGGAATCGACGGGCTCCACAGCAAAGGAAACGCATCATGGCTGAAGCTTATATCGTCGCCGCCGCCCGCACCGCCGGTGGCAAGCGTGGGGGCCGTCTGTCGGGCTGGCATCCGGTGGACCTGGCCGCGCAGGTGATCGACGCGCTGCTCGATCGCAGCGGCGCCGACCCGGCGCTGGTCGAGGACGTGATCATGGGCTGCGTGCTGCAGGCTGGCGAGCAGAGCGGCTGCATCGGCCGCATGGCGGCCATTGCCTCGAAGCTGCCGCTGGACGTGCCCGGCGTCACCATCGACCGCCAGTGCGGCTCGTCGCAGCAGGCGCTGCACTTCGCCGCGCAGGCGGTGATGTCCGGCCAGATGGATTGCGTCATCGCCGCCGGCGTCGAAAGCATGAGCCGCATCCCGATGGCCAGCCTGGGCAAGGTCTACAAGGAAGCGGGCCTGGGCCACTACATGAGCCCGACGATCCGAAAGCGTTTCCCCGGCCCCGACTTCAGCCAGTTCATGGGCGCGGAGATGCTGGCCGAGAAGTACAAGCTCAGCAAGGACGAGCTCGACCGCTTTTCGCTGCAGAGCCACCAGCGCGGCACGGCGGCGCTGGCGAACGGCGCCTTCAAGGCCGAGATCGTGCCGGTGGCCGCGCGTTCGGCCGAAGCCGGCGAACTGGGCGAGTTGCACGTCGCCGATGAAGGCGTGCGCACCAACGCCACGCTGGAAGGCATTGCCAGCGTGAAGACGCTGCGCGAAGGCGGCTACATCACCGCCGCCAGCGCCAGCCAGATCTGCGACGGCGCCTCCGGCGTGATGGTGGTCAACGAGAAGGGCCTGAAGGCCCTGGGTGCCAAGCCGCTGGCGCGCATCCACCACATGTCGGTGCGCGGCGGTGACCCGGTGATCATGCTCGAGGCCCCGCTGCAGACCACCGAGTACGCGCTGAAGAAGGCCGGCATGAAGATCGACCACATCGACCTGTTCGAGGTGAACGAGGCCTTCGCCTCGGTGCCGCTGGCCTGGCTGCAGTACACCAAGGCCGACCCGTCCAAGCTCAACGTCAACGGCGGCGCCATCTCGCTGGGCCACCCGCTGGGCGCTTCGGGCACCAAGCTGATGACCACGCTGGTGCACGCGCTGCACGCCCGCGGCAAGCGCTACGGCCTGCAGACCATGTGCGAAGGCGGTGGCCAGGCCAACGTGACCATCGTCGAGCGCCTGTAAACGCCGGAGCCTTGCGATGATCCCCCGCCGCCTGTTCAGCCCCGAGCACGAGGAGTTCCGCGCCTCGTTCCGCCGCTTCCTCGAGAAGGAGGTCATCCCTCATCACGAGGCCTGGGAGGAGCGGGGCTACGTCGACCGCGAGGTCTGGGCGTCGGCGGGGGCCAACGGCTTCCTCTGCCCGAGCATGCCGGAGCAATACGGCGGCTCGGGCGCCGACCGGCTGTACAGCATGGCGATGATGGAAGAGACGTCGAAGGCCCGCACCACGGGCCTGGGCTTCTCGCTGCATTCGGAGATCGTCGCGCCCTACATCCTGAAGTACGGCACCGACGAGCAGAAGCAGCGCTTCCTGCCGCGTATGGCGCGCGGCGAGATCATCGGCGCCATCGCGATGAGCGAGCCCGGCGTCGGCTCCGACCTGCAATCGGTGAAGACCCATGCGGTCAAGGATGCCGAGGGCAACTACATCCTGAACGGCGCCAAGACCTTCATCACCAACGGCTGGAATGCCGACCTGGTGATCGTCGTCGCCAAGACCAACCCCGCGCTCGGCGCCAAGGGCACCAGCCTGCTGCTGGTGGAGCGAGGCATGAAGGGCTTCGACAAGGGCAAGCGGCTGAAGAAGCTGGGCCTGAAGGCGCAGGACACCTCGGAGCTGTTCTTCGACAACGTGCATGTGCCGGCGTCCAACCTGCTGGGCGTCGAAGGGCAGGGCTTCATTTACCTGATGCAGGAGCTGCCCTGGGAGCGCATGCAGATCGCCATCGGCGCCACGGCGTCGGCGCAGCAGGCCATCGACGACACCTTTGTCTACGTGCGCGACCGCAAGGTCTTCGGCAACAGCGTGGCCAGCTTCCAGAACACGCGTTTCAAACTGGCCGAGATGCAGTCGCAGGTGCAGATGGCGCGGGTCTTCGTCGACCATTGCATGGGCCTGCTGCTGGCCGGCGAACTGGACGCGCCCACCGCGTCGATGGCCAAGCTGAACTGCACCGACATGGCCGGCAAGGTGATCGACGAATGCCTGCAGCTCCACGGCGGCTACGGCTTCATGTGGGAATACCCGATCGCCCGCGCCTATGCCGACACGCGCGTGTCGCGCATCTATGGCGGCACGAACGAGATCATGAAGGAGGTGATCGCGCGCTCGATGGGCTTGGGGAAGTAACTCGCCCATGGAGCAGATCGATGGGCGCATGCCGGTGCTCGTCGGTTGTGGCGATGTCACCGACCTGGACACGCCGGCGGATGCCGGCCGTTCGCCCTATGACCTGATCGCCCAGGCCTCGCGCCTGGCGCTGCAGGATAGCGGTGCCGCTGGCATCGGCGCAGCCATCGACACGGTGGCGATGATCCGCAGCTTTGCCGACACCTCGCCGCGCTTCGCGACCAAGCTCGGCACCTCCACCAACCCGCCGCGCAGCGTGGCGCAACGGCTGGGGCTGAATGCGGCGCGGCACATCTACAGCTACAGCGGCGGCAACATGCCGCAGTACCTGCTGAACCTGTTTGCCGAGGAAATTGCCGGCGGCCGCATGCGCGCCGCGCTGTTGTGCGGCGGCGAGGCGCTGCGCACCCAGCATGGCCTGGAGCGCGCCGGTGCCGCGCCGGGCTTGTGGACCGAGGACCCGGGCGGCACGCCCGAGCTGATCGGCGACCCCCGCCGCGGCTGGAACGACCATGAAGAGCTGCACCGCATGCGCGCGGCCATCGTCATGTACCCGCTGTTCGAGAACGCGCTGCGCGGCGCGCGCGGGCGCTCGATCGACGCGCACCAGGCGCACATCGGCGCGCTGATGAGCCGCTTCGCGGCGGTGGCGCGCGACAACCCGCAGGCCACGCGGCGCGAAGGCTGGAGCGGCGAACAGCTGGTGACGGTGGACGCACACAACCGCTGGATCGGCTACCCGTACCCGCGGCTGATGAACGCCAACGCCTTCATCGACCAGGCGGCAGCGGTGGTGATGACCAACGTGGCCACCGCGCGCGAGCTCGGCATCCCGCGCAGCCAGTGGGTGTTCCTGCACGGCTGTGCTGACGGGCATGACCACTGGTACGTCAGCGAGCGCGTGGACCTGCATTCGTCGCCGGCCATCCGACACGCCTCTCGCCACGCACTGGCGATGGCCGGCAAGACGCTGGACCAGATCGACGTGTTCGACCTGTACAGCTGCTTTGCCTCGGTCGTGCAGATCGGCTGCGACGAGATCGGCCTGCCCGAGGACGATGCGCGCGGCCTCACGGTCACCGGTGGGCTGCCCTTCTTCGGCGGGCCGGGCAACAACTACGTGACGCATTCGATCAGCGAGATGATGCGGCGGATGCGCGCGCGGCCCGACGCCTTTGGCCTGGTGACGGCCAACGGCAACTACGTGACCAAACATTCCTTCGGCGTGTACTCCACCGCCGCGCCGCAAGGGCCGTGGCGGCGCGAGGCGCCGGCCGCGCTGCAGGCCCGGCTGGGGGCGCTGCCGAAGGCGCCGTTCACGGAGACGCCGCAGGGCGCCGCCACCATCGAGACCTATACCGTGATGCACGGCAAGGACGGCCCGGACTTCGGCGTCGTCTTCGGCCGGCTGGCGGCCACCGGCCAGCGCTTCGTCGCCAACCTGCCCGACGACCCGGCCGCGCTGTGGGACCTGCAGCAGCGCGACAGCCTGGGCCGCCGCGGCCAGGTGCAGCGCGCCGCGGACGGCCGCAACCTCTTCATTCCAGACTGACACCGGAGACACACCCATGTACCCAGGCAAATACGCCAAAGAGCACCCCGAGCGCCCGGCCTTCATCATGGCCAACACCGGCGAGGCGGTCAGCTACCGCGAGTTCGAAGCGCGCAGCAACCGGCTGGCGCACCTGCTGCGCGCGCAGGGGCTGAAGCGGCTGGACCACTACTCCATCTTCATGGAGAACAACAACCGCTTCCTGGAGGCCTGCTCGGCCGGCTACCGGGCGGGGCTGTACTTCACCTGCATCAACAGCTTCCTCACCGCCGACGAGCTGGCCTACATCATCAACAACAGCGAATCGCAGCTGCTGGTGACCTCCAAGGCCAAGCTGGCGGTGGCGGCCGAGGCGCTGAAGAGCTGCCCCAAGGTCAAGCTGTGCCTGGTGGTGGACGGCGGCGCCGACCTGAAGCCGCTGTTCCAGGACTATGCGACGGCCATCGCCGCCTACCCCGACACCCCCATCGCCGACGAATGGCTGGGCACCGCGATGCTGTATTCGTCGGGCACGACGGGCCGGCCCAAGGGCATCGTGCGGCCGTTGCCGGAAACGCCGCCGGCGGAGCCGCTGCCGCTGTTCCACTTCCTGCACAAGCTGTGGCGCTACCGCGAGGACATGGTCTACCTGTCGCCGGCGCCGATGTACCACTCGGCACCGAACGCCGCGGTGAGCCTGACGCTGGGCGTGGGCGGCACCGTGATCATCATGGAGCACTTCGACCCTGAGCAGTACCTGAGCCTGATCCCCAAGTACAAGGTCACGCACAGCCAGCTGGTGCCGACGATGTTCAGCCGCATGCTGAAGCTGCCGCCCGAGGTGCGGAACAAGTACGACCGCAGCACGCTGGAGATCGCCATCCACGCCGCCGCGCCCTGCCCGGTGCAGGTGAAGGAGCAGATGATCGAGTGGTGGGGCCCGATCATCCACGAGTACTACGGTGCCACCGAGGGCCTGGGCTTCACCGCCTGCGACAGCGCGCAGTGGCTGGCGCACAAGGGCAGCGTGGGCAAGGTGATGATCGGCGACCTGCACATCCTGGACGAGAACATGCAGCCGGCACCCAAGGGCACGCCGGGCGAGATCTGGTTCAAGACGGCCACGCCCTTCGAGTACTTCAACGACCCCGAGCGCACGCAGGCCACGCGCTCGGCCGACGGCACGATGAGCACGGTGGGCGACGTCGGCTATGTGGACGACGACGGCTTCCTGTACCTGACCGACCGCAGCACCTTCATGATCATCAGCGGCGGCGTCAACATCTACCCGCAGGAATGCGAGAACCTGCTGATCACCCACCCCAAGGTGGCCGATGCGGCGGTGTTCGGCGTGCCCGACGAGGAAATGGGCGAACAGGTCAAGGCCGTGGTGCAGCCGATGCCCGGCGTGCCGGCCGGCCCCGAACTGGAGGCCGAGCTGATCGAGTTCTGCCAGGCGCACCTGGCCAAGCTGAAGTGCCCGAAGAGCGTGGACTTCATGGACCAGCTGCCACGCCTGCCCACCGGCAAGCTGTACAAGAAGCCGCTGCGCGAGAAGTACTGGGCCGGCCACAAGTCGCGCATCGTCTGAGCCGGTGGCCACGATGAGCGCGCCGATCGACCTGCGCAGCGACACCGTCACCCGGCCCACGCCGGCCATGCGCGAGGCCATGGCCCACGCCGAGGTCGGCGACGACCAGTACGGCGAGGACCCCACCACCAACCGGCTGCAGGCCGAGATGGCTGCCTTGCTGGGCAAGGAGGCGGCGCTGTGGCTGCCCAGCGGCACCATGTCCAACCAGGTGGCGGTGATGACACTGGCCCGCCCCGGCGACGAGGTGGTCACCGCGCGTGAATCCCACGCGGGCTGGCACGAGGTGGGCGCCGCCGCGGCCAACGCCGGTGTGCAGATCGTCGAGGTAGGCACCGGCGGCGTGTTCACCGCCGCGCAGTTCGAGGCGGCCATCAAGCCGGCCGGGCTGCCGGTGTTCCCGGTCACGACCGTGGTCGAGATCGAGAACACGCACAACCGTGCCGGCGGCGTCGTCTTCCCGCAGGACGAGGCGCAGCGCATCTGTGCGCTGGCGCGCGAGCGTGGCATCGCCAGCTTTCTGGACGGCGCGCGGCTGTGGAATGCCGCCATCGCCAGCGGCCGCAGCGAGGCCGAACTGGCCGCCCCCTTCGACCTGGTGTCGGTGGCCTTCAGCAAGGGCCTGGGCGCGCCGGCCGGCTCGCTGCTGGCCGGGCCGAAGGAGCTGATCCAGCGCGCCAACCGCATCCGCCGCCGACTGGGCGGCGCGATGCGGCAGACCGGCATCCTGGCCGCCGCCGCGCTGCACGGCGTGGCGCAGCATCGTGCGCGCCTGGCCGAAGACCATGCCAACGCCCGCCGACTGGCCGAACGGGTGGCCGGCTGCCGCCAGGTGCAGCTGGACCTGGCCACCGTGCAGACCAACATCGTCGTCTTCCACCTGAAGCCCGGCGCACCGGACGCGCCGACCGTCGTCGCGCGGGCACGCGAGCAGGGCACGCTGGTCTCGGCCTTCGGGCCGCGCACGGTGCGCGCGGTGACGCACCTGGACGTGTCGGCGGCGCAATGCGATGCGGCGGCCGACGTGCTGGCCCGCCTTCTGGATTGACGGCATGACTCCAAGGCTGCAAGGCAAGCGCGTGCTGGTCACGCAATGCACCCACTTCATGGGCCCGGCGCTGTGCGCGCTGCTGGCCGAGCAGGGGGCCGAGGTCATCGCCAGCGAAATCTCGCTGGCGCCACCCGAGGCGGCCGAGGCGGTGGTGCGCGTCGCCGGCCACGTCGATGTGCTGGTGGCCAACCTGGGGCTGCCGGCGCCCAGCACGCCGGCCGATCAGGTGGGCGACGCCGAATGGCGCGAGGCCTTCGCGGTGATGGTCGATCCGCTGCCGCGGCTGGCGCGCGCGGTGCTGCCGGCGATGATGGCGCGGCGCTCGGGCAAGATCCTGGTGATGGGCAGCGCCGCGGCGCTGCGCGGCCAGAACCGCACCGCCACCTACAGCGCGGCGCGCGGCGCCCAATTGGCCTGGGTGCAGTCGGTGGGCCTGGAGATGGCGCGCCACGGCGTGCAGGTGAACGCCATTGCGCAGAACTTCGTCGACAACCCGACCTACTTCCCGCCCGAGGTGCAGGCCAACCCGCGCTTCCAGGAGCGGCTGAAGCGCGAAGTGCCGCTGGGCCGGCTGGTCAGCGCGCGCGAGGACGCCGAGTTCGCTGCCTACCTGTGCAGCGACGCGGCCGACTGCTTCGTCGGCCAGGTCTTCCCGATCAGCGGCGGCTGGGCCTTGCGCTAAGCCGCAAAGTCAAGCCGCCGTGACCGGCGTGCCGCGCACGGTGATGCGGTGCATCACCCGGCGGTGGCCGTGGTAGTCGTTCAGCGCGTAATGCCAGGTGGCACGGTTGTCCCAGAAGGCGATCGAGCCGGCCTGCCAGGCAAAGCGGCAGCTGAATTCCGGCTTGCCGGCATGTTCGTACAGCATCTTCAACAGCGGCGCGCTTTCGGCCGCCGTCCAGCCGTCGAAGCGGGTGGTGAAGGCGGCGTTGACGTACAGCGTGCGGCGGCCCGTGTCGGGGTGGCGGATGACCACCGGATGCACCACGTCCTGAGTGGCGGCCTGGGCATTGCCGATGCGCCCGCCCAGGTCGGCCGCCTTGGCATAACCGCCCTGCGCGCCGAACACATGGGCGGTGGAATGCACCGCGCGCAGGCCCAGCAGCGTCTTCTGCAGGCCCGGGGACAGCGCGTCGAAGGCCGCCGCCATGTTGGCGAACAAGGTGTCGCCGCCACGCGGCGGCACCTCGCGCGCCAGCAGGATCGAGCCCATCGCCGGCGCTTCGTCGTAGCTGTGGTCGGTGTGCCAGTCGCCGCCGATGTTGGTGGTCTGGTCGGCTTCCTTGCGCACCTCGGCGATTTCGGGGTAACCCTCCACCGGGCGGAAGAAGCGGTTCACGTCGATCGGCGCCCAACGCCGCGCAAAGGCCAGGTGCTGCTCGGGCGTGATCTGCTGGTCGCGGAAGAAGATCACGCCATGGTCGTGGAAGGCCTGGCGGATGACGCCGAACTGCGCGTCGGACAGCGGTTGCGACAGATCGACATCGCTGATCAGCGCCCCCAGTGCCGAAGCGTAGGGCGTGACGGTCGGTGTGTTTTTGGGCATGTTGTCTCCTTGTTGTCGTGGGGCGGCAGCGCCGGCCAGGCTAGGGCGCGCGGCCCTGGCGCAGCATCTCGACGGTGTCGCGGATCAGGTGGCCCGAGATGCTGAAGCGCGGCGGCACCTGCGGCAGCGCATCGATGTCGAACCACTGCGCGTCCTCAATTTCCTCTTCCTGGCGGACGATGTCCCCGCCGGTCCATTCGGCGCTGAAGGCCAGCATCAGGCTGTGCGGGAAGGGCCAGCTCTGGCTGCCGTAGTAGCGCAGGCCCTGCACCTGCACGCCTACCTCCTCGGCCACCTCGCGGTGTACGCATTCCTCCAGCGATTCGCCGGGCTCGACGAAGCCGGCCAGCGCGCTGTACATGCCCGGTGCGTAGTGCGGCGAGCGCGCCAGCAACAACTCGCGGCCGCGCCACACCAGCACCATCATGGCCGGGCTCAGGCGCGGGTAGGCGCTGTGGCCGCAGGCCGGGCAGCGGCGCGCGCGCTCGTGCGCCTGCAGCTCGGTGGGCGTGCCGCAGACGCCGCAGAAGCGGTGCGCGCGGTCCCATTCCAGCACCTGCGCGGCGCGGCCGGCCAGACCCATCAGCGGCGCCGGGAACTGCATCATCGCGCCGCGCAGCGCGCTGCCGCGCCAGCCGGCGGGCGCCTCGGCCAGCTGCAGCGCCCAGCAGTCCTGGCCGTCCAGCACGCCCAGGTAGTGGCGGGCCTGCGCCAGGCCCTCGAAGCCCTGCAGCGGCAGCGGCTGCAGCATCGGGTCACCGCTTTCGGGCAGCAGCAGCTTGCCGTCGACGAAGGCAAAGCACCAGGCCAGCGGCGTGCCCGGCTCGGTGGGCCGGACGGCGGGGACGAAGATCATCGGGTCTCGCTCTCAGGGCGCCAGCGTCGGCGCGGTGTTGGGTTCGATGGCGCTTTCCTGCGCGGCGTCGATCTGCAGCGGCAGCGTCTCTTCCTTCAGCGGCAGCGGCCGGCCCAGCCACAGTGCATGCACCAGGTGGTCGTCGCGCGGCGCCAGCGTGTTGGGGTGCACCAGCACGTCCAGGCCATTGCGGTTCAGCATCAGCCAGGGCACCAGCGTGGCGAACTGCGACACCTCGAAGGCCACCTGGTACATCGCCGCCGTGTGCGGGCCGACGGGCGCATCGTGCCAGCGGCCCAGCTGCACGCGGAAGCGTTCGCCGATCTGCTGGCGCAGTGCCTCGGCCACGGCGCGGGTGTGCGCCGGGTCGTAGTAGACGTGGGCGTGGTAGCTGAGGATGCTGGACAGCGGCTGCATCGACAGCGACTGTAGCGCTTCAGCCCGGCACCGCGAACACCAGGCAGGTGGTGCTGCCGTGGGCGTAGAGCTTGCCGGCGGCATCGACGATGCGGGCCTCGGCCGTGGCCAGCTGCCGGCCGGCATGCACCACCTGGCCGATGGCGCGCAGCGGGCCGCTGCGGTCGGTGGCAGCGCGCACGATGTGGATGCCAAGCTCGGCCGTGGTGTAGCCCTGGCCGGCCTCGAGCACGGTGTGCACTGCGCAGCCCAGCGCCGAATCCAGCAGCGTGGCGTACCAGCCGCCGTGCACGCTGCCCAGCGGGTTGTAGTGCATGCGCTGCGGCGCGCCCTGGAACACCGCGCGGCCGCGTTCCACCTGCACCAGGTGGTAGTCCAGCGTCTGCATCATGTGCGGGAAGGGCAGCTCGCCGGCCAGCAGCGCCTGCATGATCTGCAGGCCGCTGCGCCCGCGCAGCTGCTCGGGTGTGGCCACGCCCGGCACGGCGCCCCCGGCGGCGGCCTGCACGGCCTGCAGTTCTTGTTCCCAGTCGGCAGCGGTGCTCATGAGCGGTGATGAACAGTTGCAGATGCAATCATTGTAGCTACAATGGTTTGCATGGACGTCCCCACCAAGCCGCAAGGCTGTACCAACTTCAAGCTGCGCCAGCTGGCGCGGCGCGTGTCCCAGCACTACGACGCCGAGGTCGGCAAGGCCGGGCTGAAGACCACGCAGTACTCGCTGCTGTCGCACGTGCTGCGGCTGGGCCCGATCCGCCCGGGCGACCTGGCCGAGCGCATGACCATGGATGCCTCCACGCTGACACGCAACCTGAAGCCGATGCTGGCCGCCGGCTGGCTGGAACTGTCGCCGGGCGAGGACGGGCGCAGCCGGCTGGTGCACATCACCGCCGCCGGCCGCGCCAAGCGCGCCGAGGCCCAGCGCCACTGGAAGGCCGCGCAGGAGGGCTTGAACCGGCTGCTCGGCATCGAGCAGGTGCAGGCACTGCACGCGCTGGTGGACGACTCTCTGGCGCGGCTAGAACCGGTGGCGCACGGGAGCGGCCATGAGTAACGCGTCGGGAATCTCGTCACGGCAGTTCGCGCTGTGGGTCGTGCTGCTGGCCGCGGCCGGCAGCTACGCGCTGACCACCGGCGTGCGCCAGAGCATGGGCCTGTTCGTCAGCCCGCTGAACACCGCAACAGGGCTGGGCATCGGCAGCATCAGTCTGGCCTTTGCCTTCGGCCAGCTGTGGTGGGGGCTGACGCAGCCCTTTGCCGGTGCCATCGCCGACAAGCTGGGGGCCGGCCGCGTGCTGTTCATCGGTGTGCTGATGGTGGCGCTGGGCACCTGGCTGACGCCCTACATGAACAGCACGCTCGGCCTCATCCTGGCGGTGGGCGTGCTGGCGGCCGGGGGTGCCGGGATGGCCGGTCCGTCGGTGCTGATGCCGGCGGCCACACGACTGATCGCGCCCGAGCGGCGCGGCATCGCCTTCGGCGTGGTCAATGCCGGCAGTTCCTTCGGCCAGTTCCTGATCGCACCGATCGCCGGCATGCTGATGCTGAGCTTCGGCTGGGCCAGCGCGATGCAGGTGCTGGCGCTGGTGGTGCTGCTGTCGCTGCCGGCGGCCTTCATCCTGAAGGGCGCACCGCCGGCGCCGGCGGCGGCCGCCCCGCAGCGGCTGAGCGCCGGCGAGGCCATCCGCACGGCGCTGCGCGACCGCAACTACCTGCTGCTGGCGGCCGGCTTCTTCGTCTGCGGCTTCCACGTCGCCTTCCTGGCCACGCACCTGCCGGGGGTGATCGCGTCTTGCGGGCTGCCGCTGCAGTTCGGCGCCTGGTCATTGGCGCTGCTGGGGCTGTTCAACATCATCGGCAGCCTGGGCATCGGCTGGGCGATGGCGCGCTGGCGCTCGCGCTCGCTGCTGGCGCTGCTGTATGCCACGCGGGCGCTGGCGGTGCTGCTGTTCCTGCTGGCGCCGAAGACCGGGCTGGTGGTGCTGATCTTCGCCGCGGTGATGGGCCTGACCTTCCTGTCCACCGTGCCGCCGACGGCCGGGCTGGTGGCCAAGTTCTTCGGCCCGGCCAACATGGGCACGCAGTTCGGCGTGGTGATGCTGGTGCACCAGGTGGGCGCCTTCGCCGGCGTGTGGCTGGGCGGCAAGGCCTTCGAAGTCACCGGCAGCTACGACTGGTACTGGTACGTGGACATCCTGCTGGCGGTGGCGGCGGCGCTGATCAACCTGCCGATCCGCGAGGCGCGTGTGCAGCGCCCGGCTGCGGCATGAGCGCCCCGGCCGCGATGAACCCGCGCACGCGGGCGCTGCTGGAAGGGCCCATCCTGCCCACGCTGCTGCGGCTGGGCGCACCCAACGTGGCGGTGATGCTGGCGCAGGCCAGCGTCGGCCTGATCGAGACCTGGTTCGTCGGCAAGCTGGGCACCGATGCGCTGGCCGGCATGGCGCTGGTGTTCCCGCTGGTGATGCTGATGCAGACCACCTCGGCCGGCGCGATGGGCGGCGGCATCGCCTCGGCCATCGCCCGCGCGCTGGGGGCGCGGCGCAGTGACGACGCCAACGCGCTGGTGCTGCACGCGGTGTGGGTGGCGCTGGGCTTCGGGCTGCTGTTCAGCGTGGCGCTGCTGGGCGGCGGGCGCTGGATCTACACCCGCATGGGCGGCAGCGGCGGTGCGCTGGACGCCGCGCTGGCCTATTCGAACTGGGTGTTCGCCGGCGCGGTGCTGGTGTGGCTGTTCAAC
>Ga0209369_1001235_pt1 | contig 14117 bp, 9 predicted proteins | sample EBPBio142010_DNA_FD_185865 | JGI IMG/M metagenome (GOLD analysis project Ga0209369, IMG submission 185865) | Wastewater treatment Type I Accumulibacter community from EBPR Bioreactor in Madison, WI, USA - Reactor 1_10/4/2010_ DNA (SPAdes)... | ecosystem: Engineered > Bioreactor > EBPR >... | reverse complement strand
GACTTTCCTGAATGGAGAACGTGTCGCTGGCGAGGATGGCGCTGGGGCCGCCGTTGGTGACCGTGAGGGTGTAGGTCAGCGACTGGCCGACGACCACCGGATTCGGCGTTGCCGTCTTGGCGAGCGCGAGGTTGGCGCTGCGCACGACGGTATCGCTGTCGGTGGCGCTGTTGTTCGCGTTGTTGGGATCGGTGACGGTGGCCGGCGGCGTGATCGAGGCGCTGTTGACCGCGGTCTGCGACCAGGCGGCCGGACTCGCGACGAGTGCGGCGGCGAACAGGGCGAAGGCGGCGATCGAACGGCGCGCGATTTCGGCGATGCAAGTCGGTTTGGCCAGCACTGAAACTCCCCCTGGGCCGACCGCGAACCGGTCGTCCCGTTCACCCGTAGAAGCGACGCAGTTCCCCGCGCGGCGCCATGTTGTCGATTGCCATACAGACAGCCCGTCGAGCACGGGCCCTTCAGGCGGATAAGGCGTTGCCGCATGCAGGCCCGATGGACAGGCTGCCGCCGGCATTTCAACTGCGACTACCACTTTTCCGCCGTTGCCATGGCGCGGTAAACAAGATTCGTGCCAAATCCCGGAACTTCGTCACGAAAACGCGCAACCCGCTGATCCGTTGCAGGTTTTTATCGTGGCGAAAAGTCCACCATTGATGCCATGGTGTCAGCGTATTTGGTCACATTTTGCACCATTTCTGCCGACCACGTCCCGCTTCGGCGCGCGCTTCCGTCCGCCGGCGTATGCCCGCCGATGCCGAAACGGCAGGGCCATGATCGCCCAAGCCCCTGTTCCTGCTAGAATTTTTGCACCCGGCCCGCCGGCCATTCCTCACGCTTTCGCCATGCGCCGACCGCCCGCGGTCGCCGCCAAGGACGCTTCCCCTATGTCGCAGCCCTCCGCCCTTCGCCCGGCCGTCTCGCCGGCCGTCGACCTCGCCTACACCCTGGACGACAAGTTCACCCGGACCGAGGGTCGCATCTACCTCTCGGGTGTTCAGGCGCTGGTCCGGCTGCCGCTGATGCAGCGGCTGCGCGACCAGGCGGCCGGCCTGGCCACCGCCGGCTTCATCAGCGGTTACCGCGGCAGCCCGCTGGGCGGCTTCGACCTGGAGCTGTGGAAGGCCAAGAAGCACCTGGCCGCCGCCGGCGTGAAATTCACCCCCGGCCTCAACGAGGACCTCGGCGCGACCATGGTCTGGGGCACCCAGCAGACCAACCTGTTCCCGGGCGCGAAGGTCGATGGCGTGTTCGGCATGTGGTACGGCAAGGGTCCGGGCGTGGACCGCTGCGGCGACGTGTTCAAGCACGCCAACGCGGCGGGCACCTCGAAGTTCGGCGGCGTGCTGGCGCTGGCGGCCGACGACCACGCCTGCCGCAGTTCGACCCTGCCGCACGGCAGCGAGGGCGAGTTCCAGTCGGCGCTGATGCCGGTGCTGAACCCCGCCGGCGTGCAGGACATCCTCGACATGGGCCTGATCGGCTGGGCGATGTCGCGCTACACCGGCCGCTGGGTGGGCTTCAAGACGATCGCGGAAACGGTGGAATCCTCGGCGTCGGTTGACGTGAATCCGCTCGCGCTGCAGATCGTGACGCCGGACGACTTCGAGATCCCGCCGGGCGGCCTCAACATCCGCTGGCCGGATCCGCCGCTGGACCAGGAGATGCGCCTGCATCGCTACGCGGTGAAGGCCGCGCAGGCGTTCGCGCGCGCCAATCGCCTCGATCGCGTGGTGATCGATTCGCCGAACCCGCGACTGGGCATCGTCACCACCGGCAAGAGCTACCTCGACGTGCTGCAGGCGCTGGAATACCTCGGCCTCGACGCGCGCGCCTGCGCGGACCTGGGCATCCGCGTGTACAAGGTCGGCATGACCTGGCCGCTGGAGCCGATGGGCATCCGCGCGTTCGCGCGCGGGCTGCGCGACATCGTGGTGGTCGAGGAGAAGCTCGGCTTCATCGAAAGCCAGATGAAGGAGCTGTTCTACAACTTCGAGGGCGACCGGCCGAGCATCGTCGGCAAGTTCGACGAGAGCGGCGCGTGGATCCTGCCCAGCACCGGCGAACTGACGCCGGCGACGATCGCCGGCGTGATCGGCCGCCGCATCCAGCGCTTCCACGCCAGCGAGCACATCGAGAACGTGATGCGCTGGATGGCCGAGAAGGAAGGCGAACTCGCCCTGCCGCGGGCCAGCTTCCCGCGCGTGCCGCACTACTGCAGCGGCTGCCCGCACAACACCTCGACCAAGGTGCCCGAGGGTTCGCGCGCGCTGGGCGGCATCGGCTGCCACTACATGGTCACGTGGATGGACCGCAGCACCGACACCTTCACCCACATGGGTGGCGAAGGCGTGACCTGGTGCGGCCAGGCCGCGTTCACCGACACCGAGCACGTGTTCCAGAACCTCGGCGACGGCACCTACTTCCACTCCGGTTCGCTGGCGATCCGCCAGTCGATCGCGGCCGGCGTCAACATCACCTACAAGATCCTCTACAACGACGCGGTGGCGATGACCGGCGGCCAGCCGGTGGACGGCACGCTGACCGTGCCCCAGATCGCGCAGCAGATGCGCGCCGAGGGCGCCTACACGATAGTCATCGTCAGCGACGACATCCTGAAGTGGACGCGCCAGCGCTACCTGTTCCCGAACGACGTCGAGTTCTACGACCGGCGCGAACTGGACGAGGTGCAGAAGAAGCTGCGCAAGACCAAGGGCGTCAGCGTCATGATCTACGACCAGACCTGCGCGACCGAGAAGCGCCGCCGGCGCAAGCGCGGCAAGCTGCCGGACCCGCAGAAGCGCGTCGCGATCAATTCGCTGGTCTGCGAAGGCTGCGGCGACTGCGGGGTCAAGAGCTTCTGCGTGTCGGTGCTGCCGAAGGAGACCGAATACGGCCGCAAGCGCGACATCGACCAGAGCAACTGCAACAAGGACTTCAGCTGCATCGAGGGCTTCTGCCCGAGCTTCGTCACCGTGCACGGCGGCCAACTGCGCAAAGGCAACAAGGTGAATGCGGCGGATCGCCTCGCCGACCTGCCGATGCCGGCGTTCGCCAGCGCGCTCGATCGTCCCTGGAACATCCTGATCACCGGCGTCGGCGGCACCGGCGTGGTGACGATCGGCGCGCTGCTGGGCATGGCCGGCCACCTCGAAGGCAAGGGCGCGACCGTGCTCGACCAGACCGGCCTGGCGCAGAAGGGCGGCGCGGTCACCACCCACATCCGCATCGCGAAGGCGCCGGACGACATCCACGCCGTGCGCATCGCCGCCGGCGAGGCCGACCTCGTGCTCGGCTGCGACATGGTCGTCGTCAACGACTACTGGGCGCTGTCGAAGATCCGCGGCGACCGCTCGAACGTCGTGCTCAACAGCTACGAGGCGATGCCCGGTACGTTCACGACGCGCCCGGACATGCAGTTCCCGGCCGCGGACATCGTCGCCGCGGTGCGCACCGCGCTGGGCGGCAAGGACCCGTCGCTGGTCGACGCCACCCAGCTCGCCACCGCGCTGATGGGCGACGCGATCGCCGCCAACCTCTTCATGCTCGGCTACGCCTGGCAGCAGGGGCTGGTGCCGATCTCCTTCGACGCGCTGATGCGCGCGGTCGAACTCAACGGCGCCGCGGTGCAGATGAACAAGACCGCGTTCGCGTGGGGCCGGCTCGCCGCGATCGACCTGGGCGCGGTCGTCGAGGCCGCCGGCATCGTCAAGAACGCGCCGACTCCCGCCGAGGCCACGCCGCACGCGCTGCCGCTGCTCGCGCCGACGCCGTCGGAAGGCCATGAGTCCGGCCTCAACCCGCAGGCCGCGAACCTGCGCGACGCCCAGGAACTGCGCCACGTGCCGGCCAGCGGCGGCGACGATGCGTTCGCGCCGCTCGACGACACCCGCCTGTCGCGTTCGCTCGACGAGCTCATCGCCCGTCGCACCGCCTTCCTCACCGACTACCAGGACGCGGCCTACGCCAAGCGCTACCGGGATCTCGTCGCGAAGGTGCGCGCCGCCGAACAGGCGAAGGCGCCGGGCGCCACCGACCTGTCGGAAGCCGTCGCCCGCTACGCGTTCAAGCTGATGGCGTACAAGGACGAATACGAAGTCGCGCGGCTCTACACCAGCGGCGACTTCCAGCGCCGGCTGCAGCAGCAGTTCGAAGGCGACTACACGCTGCGCTTCCACCTCGCACCGCCGCTGCTGGCGAAGAAGGACGCGCAGGGCCGCCTGATCAAGCGCGAGTACGGCCCGTGGATGCTCAAGGCCTTCGGCCTGCTGGCGAAACTGCGCGGCCTGCGCGGCGGCACCTTCGACGTGTTCGGCTACACCGAGGAGCGGAAGATGGAGCGGCAACTGATCGCCGACTACTTCGCGACCGTCGATGCGCTGCTGTCGAAGCTCGACACCGGCAACGCCGCCCTCGCCGCCGAGATCGCCTCGGTGCCGGAACACATCCGCGGCTTCGGCCACGTCAAGGAAGCGCACCTGCACAAGGCCCGGACCCGCCTGGCGGACCTCATGGCGAAGTGGAACGCCGGACCGGCGGAGACGCGTGCGGCGGCGTGAGCCGCCGCGCCGCCTTCAGTTCCGCCGCGCCCAGCGCGCATAGCCGGCCTCGCGTTCGGCGTCGCTGTAGAAGTGGCGCATGAACGGCGTGTCGTAGAGCCGCGACAGCAGGTTCCCGGGCATGCGGAACTCGCGTTTGATCCGGAGGTAGAGGTCGGAATAGCCCTTGCCGTCGCCGACGTTGCGGTGCGGCAGGCGCAATTCCGGCAGATCGAGGAACGCGGCGAGCGGCGCCTCCATCCGCGGCAGGTCCTCCTGCCGGTAGATGAACAGTTCGATGCCGGGATGGTCGATGCGCGTGCAGCCGGCCGCATGGTCGAAGGGATGCGCGTAGACGTCGAGGCCGCTGTAATAGCGATGTTCGAACCAGCGCAGGCCGTTCTGGCACATCTGCCAGAAACGCTCCTCGACCAGCGCCACCGCATCGACCTCGTTGAGCGTGGATTCGCCGTGGTACTGGAACAGGCCCGACAGCGCCCAGGACACGATCTCGCGCGTGGCGGAAATCACCTTCACCGGTCGCGCGCGTTCATGCACGAGGACCCGCGAATACTGCATGCGGTTGGACGGATAGCCGGTGACGATGTCGGTGGCCCAGTGCAGGTGGATCACGCCGCCGTCGTAACCGGCCTCGTCCAGCGCGGTGGCGATCGAATGCGAGCCGACCTTGCCCATCTGGTACACGTGCAGCGCGGCGTCGTACAACCACTCGCTGCTCGGGTTTGGAATGCGCTCCTCGTACCAGCCGTGGTAGCAGTAGTGGATCTGCGCGGCGGCATCGGTGGGCAGTTCCAGCTCCGGATAGCGCGTGCGGTAGAAGCCGGGATCGAAACCGTCGAGCCGCTTGGCATCGAAGATCCGGCGCTCGTAGTAGCCCTGGTGGAAGAAATGGTGGAACGCGTGCGCCTCGCCTTCTCCGGTCAGGGCGACGTCGGGATTGGACGCGAGGTATTCGCGCCAGCGGAAGTCGCGGAGGATGCGGCCCGCGTAGGGCGACTGGTAGAGGATCGGCAGCGCGGGCGGCGGGATTTTCGGCGGATGCAGCTCGATCGCGAAGGCGAAGGACGTCGCGTCGTCGTCCAGCGGGACGGCATCGAGTCGCGCGGCGAGTTCCGGGTGCATCTCCGGCGCGATCGGCGACGGCACGTCGGCGCCGGCGAGCGCATCGTGCCATTGCGCGACATCGTCGTTCTCGGCGACGGGCTGGCTGCGCCAGCGGACCGAGCGGACGAGCTGCACGAACGACATCTTCGGACGGCTCAGCGCTTCGCCGTCGATGTCGCCCACCAGCACCGGGCCGGCCTCGCCCGCCGACAGCACGACCAGGTCGCCGATTTCGATATCGTGCTCGAAGCATCGATCGCGCTCGATCGACGCCTCGTCGGGGATCGGTTGCAGGGGGAGCGCGCAGCACGCTCGGCGCTGGAAGTCCTCGACGATCGCCGGCTCGATCGCGCCGAACCACCAGATGTTGTGCTGTCGCATGCCTGCCTCCATCCAGAATCGCCCCTTCGAACGCATCGAAGCGACGATCGTTGACCTGGAGACAACGGACACACACAAGAAACGCGCATGCAGCACGGACGCCGGTCCGCCCCCGATATCTCCTCGAATCCGCACCGGGGTGCACGGACTCGCGCAGGCAGTCTACTCCGTATGGCGATCGAGGATACACGCTTCGATCACATTCTCCGATTGCATGCGTCGATCGCGCGCGTCGATCACGCGCCTCGATCGCTTGCTTCGATCACACGCTTAGTTCATGCGCAGCGCTCAGCGCCGGGCGAAGCGGTCCAGCGCCTTCTCCGCCTGGCCGCGCTCGTGATCGTCCATGGTCCGCGCGACCGCGCGGTAGTCGTCGATAAGCCTCGGATCGTCGGGCATCGCCGCGGCCAACGCGCCGAGCACCTGTCCGCGTTCGTAGTCCGAGCCGATCCCGCTCGCGCTGCGCAGGATCGCGCGGCTGCGCGCGAGGTCCGGCGCCGACGCATCGACGAGCGCCAGCAGCGCCTCGCGCTTCTCATAGTCGGAGCCGATCGCGTCGATCACTTCCATGACCGCCGCATCGGGCAGCGCCACGCCGCTCGCCGTCGCGGCCTGCAGCGCGGATCGGCGGTCGTAGTCGCTGCCGATCCCGCGCATCGCTTCCACCGCCAGCGCGACCGCCTGCGGACGCGGCGTGCCGCGCGTCATCGCCGCCTGCAGCGTGCGCTGGCGATCGTAGTCGCTGCCGATGCCCTGCAACGCCCGCGACCAGGCCGCGGCCACGGGGCCGTCGAACGGCAGCTTGGCGGTCGCGGCGATCAGCCATTCGGCACGATCGTAATCCGACCCCATCTCCGCCGCGATCGACAGCAGCGACACCTGCTGGTCCGGGGTCAGGCCCGGGCGCGCGAGCGCGGCGTCCAGCGCACGACGCTTGTCGTAGTCCGAGCCGATCGCGCGCAGCAGCGCCAGCGCCTGCGCGATCTGGGTCGCGTCGGGATCGGCCTGCACGAAGAATCGCGCGAGGTATTCGGCGCGCACGCCGTCGGCGTCGATCTTCTCGATCTCCGCCAGCAGCCGCGGCACGCCGCCCGCGGACAGCAGGCGCGCAGCGCGCGCTTCCGCGTCGAAGCCGCTGAGCCGGTAGATCTCGGGGATGCGTTCCGCGAGCCAGGCCTGGGTGGCGGCGTCGAACGGCTTCGCGACGCCGTCGATGGTATAGCTGCGCGCCGCGCCCCCGGCGGCGCCGGTCATCCGCAGCCGCCGGGTCTCGCCGGCATGACGACGGGCGATATCGAGCACCGCGCCGTCGCCGAGTCTGGCCACCGCGCGTTCGTCGCCGGTGAAGGCGACATCGCCGTCGATGGTCACGGCCAGCGTGTCGCCCGGCGTCGGCATGGCGCCGCCGACGCGATAGGTGGTGTCGCCGTTGCGCAGCGTGATCGACAGCGGATGCGGATCGAGCAGGTCGGCGAGCCGGCCGGGACGGGCGATCACGATCACGCCAGGCAGCGCGACCAGCACCAGCGCCACGACCGCGACGACCAGCCAGCGACGGCGCGCGGTCGGCGCGGAGGCGGTGTCGTCGCGGCGTTCGAGCAGTGCGCGCACGCGCTCGACGATGCCGCCGTGATGCTCGGCCATCGCCAGCGCGAGGCCGGCGGCGGGCAGCGCGCGCGCCTGCGGAGGCGCGGTGCGGGCAAGGCACTCGGCGAGGCATTCGGCCAGCGCCCGCGCGCCGCCGCGGCCGGCCGCGGTGCGGTCGCACAGCGTTTCGGCCAGGGTCTCGAGTCGGCGCCGGGCGAGCCAGGCCAACGGATGGAAGAACAGCGGCGCCAGCGCCAGGCGCTGCAGCAGGCGCCAGCGCGGGTCGCGCCGCTGCAAATGCGCCAGCTCGTGCGCGAGCATCGCGCGCTGCTGCGCAGCGTCGAGGCCCTCGGCCCAGCGCGGCAGCAGGATCGCGCCGGGCAGCGCCACGGGGCTGTCGAGCAGCGGCAGCAGGCGCAATTCGGGTGCGGACAGGCGCAGCTCGACCGCGAGATCGCGCAGCGCCGCCTGCAGCGCCGGCGAGGCCACGAGGCCATCGCGCTGTGCCCGCCGGCGCAGGCGTCGCAGCGCGCGCCATTGCCGCAACAGGCGCAGCGCGAACCAGGCGGTGCCGAGCGCCCACGCGAGCAGCGCCAGCGCGATCGCATCGGTCGCCAGCGGCAGCGCGATCACCGCCGGCGTCCGCAGCGGGGGCGCGTCGTTCGCCATCGCCGCGGGCGCGGTCGGCATCGCGTTCGCGGCCTGGAGCGCCGTCGCGGGCGCCGTGCGCACCGGGCCGGGAGGCACGGACGCTACCGCGGGCGCGCCTGCGGGCGCGATGACCGGAACGGTCGCGGGGACGATCGCGGGGACGGCCGCGATGCGCGCTTCGCTCGGCGCGTCGATCGCCGACATCGGCAGCGCCTGCAGTCCGGCGGACACGAATGCGCCGAACAACGCCAGCCGCCACGCGAATTCGGCCCAGCCCGGATGCTTCAGCGCACCGGCCCGCTCCAGTGCCCACACGAACGCGAGCAGCAACGTCGCGTGCAGCGCGAAGGCCATCAGCAGGCCGGCCATCGCCGACAGCGAGGGCGCATGGGCGGCGACTGCGGCGACAAGGGAGGCGATCGTGCCGTCCATCACGGCGTCCCTCGCTTGTCCGCATCGGCAGCGGCGTCGGCGTCGGCGAGCAGCGCGCGCACCTGTTCGAGGTCGCCCGGCGCGACCTCGCGTTCGCTGACCAGATGCGCCAGCAGCGCCTTCGAGTCGCCGCGGAACACCTGCGAGATCAGGCTGGAAACCATGCTCCGCCTGACCTGGGCCTCGGTCACGCATGCCCGGTAGACCAGCAGCCGGCCCTCGCGCCGGGATTCCACCACGCCGCGCTTCTCCAGGCGGGTGAGCAGCGTCGCCACGGTGGTGTGGGCCAGGCCGCGGTCGGCGAGCGCCGCGGTCGCGTCGGCCACGTTCAGTTCCCCGGCCCGCCACAGCACCCGCATGAGGTCGAGCTGCAGGTCGCTCAGGACGATGTCTTCGGCCACGGCCGCACTCCTCTACACCTGTAGTACTACATTTGTAGAACTGAGCCGTCCGGCTGTCAAGCACCGCATCCGCCGTTCATCGGCAAGGCGTCGAGGAGACGAGATCGCGGGCATGCCGTCGCGAGCATGCCGTCGCGAGCATGCGGTCGCGGGGATGCCGGTCGCGGCATCGCGCGCGGCACGCCCGGACGCGGGGGATCGCAGCGCCGGCGCAGGCGCAGGTCGCGCGGCCGCGGCGCTTTACGAATTCGTACGTTGGGCATGCATACTGCGTGCATCGCCCGTGGCAAGGACACGCCATGTCGCCGTCGCTTCCGCTGTTCGCCCTGCTCACGGTCGCCGCCTGCGCGCCGGTCGCGCCGAACGACGCGCCCCCGCCGGACCCGTCGCCCGATGCCGCCGCCGAGCCGCAGATCCGGGTCGGCCCCGGCCTGGACGGCGCGGCCTGCGACGCCAGCCGCGCCCAGGACTTCGTCGGGCGCGCGGCGGACGCCGATACGCAGCAGGCCGCGAGGGCCGCCAGCGGCGCGAAGGTGGTGCGCGTGCTCCGGCCCGGGATGATGGTGACGATGGAATACCGCGGCGACCGCCTGAACCTGCGCGTCGACGGAGCGGGCAAGATCCTGTCCGTCACCTGCGGCTGACGCGCGCGCCGCCGCGATGCGGATCGCGTGGGTGCGGGTCGTGCGGCTGAGGGTCGTGCGGGCGCTGGTCGCGCGGGTGTCGGTCGCGATCGACGCGGACCGTTATTGATACGGATCAGCGTGCGCCGCGGCGCACGGGTCCATCGTGGACGACGACGGCAACGGGAGACGGTCGATGGCGACGCGCGCGGGTTCCGGCTGGACGCTCTGGGTGGCACTCGCCGTGCTGGCGGTCGTGGCGTGGTTCACGCTGCGCGACGCGCCCCCGCCGGCGCAAGCGCCGCCGCCCGTCGCGCAGGCGCCCGCCACCGCACCGGCGCGTGCCGACGACAATCCGCTGGCCGTGCCGCCGCCGCTACCGGCCCGCGGCGCGCACGGCGATGTCCGCTATCCCGATTTCCTGCCGCCGGAAGCGATCGACACGCTGCGCCTGATCGCGCACGACGGCCCGTATCCGCACCGCCAGGACGACGGCGTGTTCGGCAATCGCGAACGCCGCCTGCCGCCGCAGCCGCGCGGCTACTACCGCGAATACACGGTCGAGACGCCGGGATCGCGCGATCGCGGCGCGCGCCGGATCATCGCCGGCGGTCGGCCGCCGAGCGAATTCTTCTACACCGACGACCACTACCGGAGTTTCCGCCGCTTCACCCTCGACGGCACGGAGGACGCGCGATGAACACCATGGAGCTGCATGCGCTGCTCGTCGATCCCGAGCGCGCCGGCGCGTACTTCGTCGATGCGCGCGATCGCGAGGCGCTGGTCGAGGCCGCTCGCGTGCTGCGGTTCTCGGTGCATGCGCTGGACCTGCGGACCTGCACCGATACCGATGCGGTGCTGCGCGAGATCGCCGAAGCGCTGGCGTTCCCCGACTGGTTCGGCGGCAATCTCGATGCGCTGGCCGACTGCCTCAACGACCTGTCGTGGCTGTCGGCGCCCGGCTATCTGCTGGTGCTCGAACATATCGGCCCGTGGCGCGAACAGGCCGCGGACGACGTCGAGGCGGTGATCGAGATCCTGCAGGACGCCGCCGCGGGCTGGGCCGACGACGGCGTGCCGTTCTGGGCGATGCTGCCGCTGCCGAGCCACGAACTCGCCGCGGTGGAAGGCGCGGACGAGGCTTGAACCGCCGCGCGCGGAGCGCCGCATGCCGTCCCCGCCACGACGCCTTCGCGTCACACCCGACGCGCGACGCTGCACCGCGGCATCGGCACGGCCCTCGCCTGACCGGATTTTTTTGCGACGCAACATGCTGCGCAGCCCTTCCGGCGCCGCGTTCGGCGTTGCCCGCGGTCCGCAGGCAACCCGGCTTGACAAGGGCGAGGGTTTGAGAGGATGTTCTTCCTGCCTTTCACGGAAGGCCCCCCACTGAAGGTCGCTCGCCGACCCGACAAGCAACGCACGACCCGGGCCATCGGACAGGCCGCAGACACCGGTGCCGCCGGTCGGGGAACCAGCGTTTCCGACGTTCACGCACGTTGAAGGGGAATTCCAACATGTCTACGAGTCCGATGGGACAGCACCGCCTTGGTCGTCGCTGGGGCTGGGTGCTGGCGTACGGCATCTTTCTGATCGTGGTCGGCATCTTCGCCATGCTGCACCCGCTGGCGACCGGGCTGGCCATGGGCGTCCTGCTCGGGGTGAGCTTCCTGTTCAGCGGGGTCGGCTCGCTGATCGCCGCATTCAAGGATGCGGGCTGGCAAAGCAAGACCGTGGACATCCTGTTCGGCATCCTGAGCCTGCTGGCCGCCGGCGTCTGCATCGTCAATCCGTTCAGCGGCGCAGTCGCCATCGTCTGGATCATCGGCATCATGTTCCTGATCATGGGCGGGTTCGAGCTCGCCGCCGGTTTCAGGGCGAGCAGCGACAGGGGCTGGCTGATCCTGCTCGGCGTGATCGATGTGCTGCTGGGCGCCTGGGCCGCCTTCTTCATGCCGGCCGATACCGCGCTGGTCGCCCTCGCGACGCTGGTCGGATTCGCGTTCCTGTTCCGGGGCGCGCTGCTGTCCGCGCTCGCGTTCAAATTGCGCGGCCTGACCAGCGCCTGAGCCTAGCGACACCGTCCGTTCCGATGCGGTACCCGCGCCACGGCCGTCCGTGGCATCGATTCCCGGTGGTTCTTCCAGACACGATCCGGAGCACGCAGATGGGAGCACGCAGATGAAAGCAGACGATGCGCACAAGGTTCAGCAGGGCTCGGTGGAAAGCGATCCGTCGATCAGCGTGGTCGTCGTCGAGGATGGGCCCTATCTCGTCCGCGGCGCGCCGCCGCTGCACACCCAGACGATCGTCCGCAACGAACACGGACAGTCCTGGACCTATCGCCAGGGGCGGGCGTTCGCGGTCCAGGACAAGACCGCACTGTGCCGATGCGGTCATTCGCGCAACAAGCCCTACTGCGACGGCACTCACGCCAAAGTGCGCGTCGATCTTGCCGAAACCGCGTCCTTCGAGCCGATGCTGGAAGACGCGGAGGCGATCGACGGGCCGCGCTACCGCTTGACCGACAACGAGCGCTACTGCGCCTTCGCGCGGTTCTGCGACAACGGCGAAAGGATCTGGAACGAGGTCCAGATCCCGGGCGAACAACACGGCGAACTGGCCGCCTACATGGCGCACCAGTGTCCGGCGGGCCGATTGCTGGTCTGGGATCGCGAGACCGGCGAGCCGGTGGAGACGCCGCTCGCGGTCAGTCTGTCGCTGATCGAGGACCCCGGGATCGGCGTCAGCGGGCCGCTGGTGCTGCGCGGCGGCATCCGGGTGCAGAGCGCCAGCGGCGAGAGCTACGAGATCCGCAACCGCCAGGCCCTGTGCCGTTGCGGCGCCTCATCGAACAAGCCGTTCTGCGACGGCAGCCATGCCTCGATGAAATTCCACGACGGGCTCGAGACGTAGGCCGGGCGCTTCCGCCCGGCGCTGCGGCGCGCCGTCACCCGCCCGCGGTTTCGGACGACGCCGCGGGCACGCCCGGGAGCGCGGCGGCCGCCGGGCTCGGCCGCGCGTAGCGCCAGGCCACCAGCCACGCGCAGGCCAGCAGGATCGCCGCGAGCAGGAAGGCGATCCCCGGAAAATGCGCCGGCGCCTTCGGGCCGATGAAGAAGCCGAACGAGCCGGCGAACAGCCCCGGCGCGAAGATGCCGGCCAGCGACACCAGCCCGGTCAGCGCGCCGTTGACCCGGCCCTGCACTTCGGGCCCGACCTCGCGCGAGATCAGCGCCATCGTCGCCGGCCCGGCGATCGCCCACAGGCCGCTGATCGGCAGGCCGGCGAGGAACATCCAGCCGGCGCCGGCGAAACTGAAGATCACGAAGCCGATCACGCCGCAGGCTAGGCCGAGCAGGATCGCGCGGCGTTCGCCCAGCGCCTTGACCAGCTTGCCCACCAGCACCGCGTTGACGATCACGCTGATCACGCCCACCACCGCCAGCACGTAGCCGGCATGCTTCTGGTCCCAGCCGTAGCGCACGTCGGCGAACAGCACGAACGTGCTCGGGTACACGTAGTGCGCGAAGTTGGCGATGAACACGACCGCGACCAGGCCCCAGATCGCGGGGTATTCGCCGAGCAGTTTGACCCCGCCCATCGGCTTGGCGTGCGACCAGTCGAAGGTCGGCGTGCGTTTCTCCGGCGGCAGCGATTCAGGCAGCACCAGCAGGCCGTACAGGAAGTTCGTCAGCGCCAGCCCCGCCGAAAACCAGAACGGCAGGCGCAGGTCGATGTCGCCGAGCACGCCGCCGATCAGCGGACCGGCGATGAAGCCGAGCCCGAACGCCGCGCCGATCATGCCGTAGCCCTTGGCGCGCTCGGCGGGCGCGGTGACGTCGGCGATGTAGGCGTTGGCGGTGCTGAAGCTGGCCGAGGTGATCGCCGAGATCACCCGGCCGACGAACAGCCAGGCCAGCGACGGCGCCAGCGCCATGAACACGAAGTCGATGCCCAGGCCGAGGCAGGACAGCAGGATCACCGGCCGCCGGCCGAAGCGGTCGGACAGCGCCCCCTGGATCGGCGAACTGAAGAACTGGATCGCCGCGAACGTCACGCTGAACGCCCCGACCCAGTACGCCGCATGCGACTTGTCGCCGCCGACGAACCGTTCGACCAGGTGCGGCAGCACCGGGATGATCGAGCCGAACGCCAGCACGTCGATCAACACGGTCACGAAGATGAAGACCAGCGCGGCGCGGCGCCGGCCGGGGGCGGGGGTGAGGTTCACGACGGACCGGGGAGGCGGAAGCGAGACGCGCAGTCTACCCGGCGGTGGGGACCGCGCGGACCCGCCCGGGCCTTCGACGAAAGACGCGGCCGTCCCCGTTGCCGCAGTGCACCAATTGTGCTGTAGTCGGGTCATCCCGCAATGG
>Ga0209369_1001224_pt1 | contig 14229 bp, 1 predicted proteins | sample EBPBio142010_DNA_FD_185865 | JGI IMG/M metagenome (GOLD analysis project Ga0209369, IMG submission 185865) | Wastewater treatment Type I Accumulibacter community from EBPR Bioreactor in Madison, WI, USA - Reactor 1_10/4/2010_ DNA (SPAdes)... | ecosystem: Engineered > Bioreactor > EBPR >... | reverse complement strand
TCCGCCAAGGCCCACGTGGCCCTTGGATGCATAGTATAAATTGCCCTCCGGCGACACGAACGGGAACATGTCGTCTTCCTTCGTGTTGATTTCTTCGCCAAGGTTCACCGGCTCTCCCCAGCCGCCGCCCACGCGCTCGCTCTTCCAGATGTCAACGCCGCCCCTGCCCCCCGGCATGTCGGAGGCAAAGTAAAGCGTGTTCTGGTCCGGTGAAAGGGCCGCATGGCCCGTGCTGTATAAGTTTGAGTTGTACGGGAAAGCCTGCGGGGTACCCCATTTGCCGTCCGTTCCTTTTTCAGCAATGTACAGGTTCAGCACCACGAACTCCCCCTTGCGGCGGTCGTTCTCCGTGCGGTTGCGCGTGATGAAGGCCGTTTTGCCCGCTTTGTCGTAAAACACCGGGCCGTCGTGCGGGCTGGTCTTAAATTTTTTCGCCTGCAGTTTGCCCTTTTTGGCATATTTGCCGTCTTTGGCCTGCGAATAATATACGTTCAGGAAGCCCAGGTTGTCCCAGCCGTATTTGCCGTTGATGCTTCCCTTCCTCCGGTTCGAGGCGTACATCAGGCCGTTTTCGTAATACGCCGGGCCGAAGTCGCCCAGACCCTTGTTGAAGGGCATCTCCTCCACCTTAAAGCGGGCGCTGTCGCGTTTTAAAAAATCAAAATAGTTCGTCAGGCGGCGGTATTCCCTGACCGTTTTGTCCTCCGGATCCAGTTTCGCAAGGCTGTCCAGAAAACCGCCCGCCCGTCTGTAGTCGCCCGTGTAACGCAGCGACTCAAAGTACATGCGGTAGTCCGCAACGGAAGCCGAACGGCCCTTGTCCAATGCACCGTAATATTTTACCGCATCCTTATAATCACGCGTGTAGTAATTGGTTTCCGCTGCCTTGCGCACCGCATCCCAGTCCGCTGCCTTTCCCTTAGCGGAACCCTTTACCGCCTTTTTGGCGAGTTCCTCGTATATCGGAGCGGCCTTCGAATAGGCAAGGTAACCGTAGTATTTATCCGCAAGGTTCTTCTTCGATCCCTGGGCGGCCAGGTTTAATGCCATAGCCGACATGGCCAAGAAAAATACCGCCGTGTATATGTTAAAGTATAATTTTTTCATGGGGCTTAGAAGTATCTCGGTGACAGGTATGGTTTTTTCTTGGATCGGATGTCGAAGCTCAGCATCACCTCATGCGTGCCGCGGTGGTTCGCGCGGAAGGCATTGATGCCGTTGTAGGGGAAGTCGAACGCGTATCCGAAGCTGACCGACTCCTTGATCTGCACGGCAACGTTCAGGCCCACCGACTCGTTGAAACGGTACATCGGCCCTATCCAGAGCGTGTTCATGATTAAAAAGTTGGCGTTGATGTCGAAGGTCAGCGGCGCATTCTCCGATACCTTCACCAGTGCGCTCGGCTTGAAGTCAACCACGCTGTTCAGTTTGAAAACGTAGCCGCCCGTGAGGTAAAAGTGGCGGCGCTGGAGGCCCTCACCTATGTTTACCCCGTCGCCAAGGCGGTTGCGCAGCAGGCGCGGAACGGAAACGCCGATGAAGTGGCGCTCGCCGTAGTAGTATAAACCCGCCCCGAAGTTCGGGCGTACCTTGCTCGCGTAGTAGTTGTACACCGGATCGTTCGGATCGTAGGTAACCAGCTGGTTGAAGTCGTACACCTGCCAGTCAACACCCGCGCTCATCCCGAAGGAAAGACGGTGCCCACGCTTATTCAGGCGCAGGTGGTAGGCGATGTCGGCAAAAACAGAGGTACGGCTGCGTGCTCCGATGCGGTCATTGCTCGCATGCAGGCCCAGGCCCAGGTTCTGGTTGGCCACCGGCGCATGCAGCGACACGAACTGGCTCATCGGTGCACCCTCGATGCCAACCCACTGGAAACGGGCTATGCCCACTCCGCTCACCGAGCCGCGGCTGCCCGCGTACGCAGGGTTGAAAAGCAGCGGGTTGAACATGTACAGCGAAGACTGCTCCTCGGTCTGCGAATACACCCGAAAAGTGCTCATCATGAATCCCGATACCGTCAGTACCGACATCAAAAGGGCTGTGATTCTTCTTTTCATATTTTCTTACTTTTTGTTTGGTCCCCTGCCGGTTTGATCCGGCAGGGGATTTATCAAATATTTTATTCTGTTCGGGATTAGTATTGGAGTTCAATATATCCCGTAAGTATGTCTGAATCTTTGGTGAGTTGGATTACATAGAAGTAGGTACCCGCCGGCAGGCGATCCTTACCGATGGTGGCCATTCCGCTTGAATATCCGTCCCAATTGTTTTGATAAGGGCTGGCATCAAATATCTTCGCTCCCCAACGGTTGTAAAGCTCCACCCTGGCTTCCGGATAGGCATTTATGCCCGGGATAAACCACACGTCGTTGTGTCCGTCACCGTTCGGTGTCACCAGCTGCGGAATCTCTGCGAAATTACAGTTGATGTTTACCGAGAGTGTATCGCTGCAGCCGTTGGCATCAACAACCGTAACGCCATAAACACCGGCTTCGACAAACGATATCACCGGACCAGACTGTTGGTTAGACCAGGTATAGGTATACGGCTCCGTACCGCCGAGGGCAATTACTTCAGCCGAACCGTCTCCAAGTCCGCATTTACCCGGAATGATTTTCACCAGTTCAAGGTTGAGCACTTCAGGCTCAGTGATGGTAACAGTAGCCGTGGCAGAACAACCGATGGCATCCGTTACGGTAACCGTATAGTCGCCGGGTGCCAGACCGGTGAGCAGTGAGTCGGAACCCGCAGTTCCCCAGTCAAAAGTCAACGGTGCAATGGCATCATTCACGATAACCGTTGCCGTTCCGTCATTTGCGCCGTTACAGGTAACATTGGTAAACACGGGCACGATGGTAATGGCTGACCTTGTCACCACAAAACTGCAGGTTGTTGAATTGCCAGCCGCATCGGTGGCCGTGTAAACAACAGTGGTGGAACCCACGGGGAAATTAGAACCCGGTGAGAAGTTGGACGTAACCGTCATGTTGTTTGTACAGTTGTCCGTAAATGTAGGCGGTGTCCAGATAATCAGCTCTTCGCAGCTGTTAATGTCGGCCGGACAGGCAACTGAAACCGGAGCCTCATCATCGGAAACAAGCACGTCAAACGTACAGACGGAAACGTTGCCCGCATTATCGGTAAACGTATAGGTAACGGTTGTCGTTCCAACCGGGAACACATCGCCGGGGGCATGTGAAGCCGAAATTAAGACATTACCGCAGTTATCGGTAGCCGTAGGCGGTGTCCAGGTAACCACAGCCGAACATTGGCCGGCATCGTTGGACACTGCTATATCAGACGGACAGGCAGAAACCACCGGAAGTTCATCATCCACTACTGTCACCACAAACGAATGCGTGGTAGTATTACCCGCTAAATCTGTTGCAGTGTAGGTAACCGTTGTAATTCCAACCGGGAAGGTACTTCCGTTGGCAATGTCAGGACCGAAGGCCTGTATACCGCAGTTGTCCGTGGCCGTCGGATCGGTCCAGTTTACTACCGCCGAACAGTTGCCCGGATCGTTGCTTACCGTAATGTCGGCAGGGCCGTTTGCAATCACGGGTAATTCACTGTCAACAACCGTAACCACAAACGAACATGTGGCCGCATTGCCGGCAACATCCGTGGCCGTATAGGTAACCGTAGTAGTACCAACAGGGAAGAATGTACCAGGGGCATGTGTTGAAGTCAGGGTTACTCCCGGACAATTATCGAGTGCCGAAGGAAGTATCCATGAATGGGTTGCCCCGCACACTCCCTCGTTATTGTTTAAAATTACATCAATCGGACAGGCTACAATCTGCGGAGCCTGAACGTCAAGTACAATTATGTTAAATGAACATACGGTTGAATTGCCCGCGGCATCAACAGCCGTATACGTAACGGTAGTAGTACCAACCGGGAAAGTTGTTCCGGGAAGATGGCTTCCCGATACAGACGTTACACCGCAGTTATCCGTAAATACAGGAGGTGTCCATAAAACGGGTGCACCGCAGGTATTGAAAGCGGCATTCACGGTTATATCCGTAGGACAGTTTGCCGTGGCCGGGGCCTGCGTATCGTTAACCGTCACCGTAAATGAACAGCTCACGCTGTTACCGGCTGCATCAACGGCAGTGTATACAACCGTGGTGGTACCTACCGGGAACACATGTCCGCTGTTAAACGTAGATGAAAGGGATACCACACCGCAATTGTCGCTGGCCGTTGGCGCAGTCCAGGTTACGGCGGCCCCACAGATTCCGGCATCATTTGAAACCGTAATGTTTGCAGGACATGCCGTAAGAACGGGAGCCTCAGCGTCAACTACGGTAACATCAAACGAACAGGTGGCCGTGTTGCCCGCGGCATCCGTGGCCGTATAGGTAACCGTTGTGGTACCTACGGGGAAAATATCTCCCGGATTGTGCGTGGAAACAAAACTTACGAGCGTACAGTTGTCGGTAGCCACAGGAACAACCCAGCTTACCGATGCCCCGCAGATACCCGCATCATTTGAAACGCTGATATCGGAAGGACAGCCCGCAATAACGGGAGCCTGTGTTTCCGTTACGAATACGTTGAACGTACAGGTAGTCACATTACCGGCTGCGTCAGTAGCAGTATAGGTAACAAGGGTATTGCCCACGGGGAAGGAAGAACCCGGGGTATGTGAACTGGTAAGGGTAACACCCGGACAGTTATCAAATGCCGAAGGTGCAATCCAGGAAACAACCTCGCTGCAGGTTCCCGCGGCAGCAGGAACAGTTATGTCAATCGGACAACCGGAAATGGTAGGGAACTGGGTATCCTGAACCGTCACGTTAAATGAACATGAATCAACGTTTCCGGATGCATCGGTGGCAATGTAGGTCACCGTGGTGGTACCCACGGGGAAGCTTGTCCCAGGCAGGTGTGATACGGTAACCGTTACGGCTCCGCAGTTATCCGTAACAACCGGGGCTGTCCAGCTTACCGGAGCGGCACAGGTGTTAAATGCATTGGATACGGTTATGTCAGCGGGACAGTTAGTAAGAACCGGAACTTCCGTATCCGAAACCACCACATTAAATGAACATACCGCAGTATTTCCGGATGCATCGGTTGCCGTATAGGTTACGGTTGTGATACCAACGGGGAATACGTCGCCCGGATTATGGGAAGAGGTAAACACTAATCCGCCCGCACAGTTGTCTGAAGCCGCAGGAGCAACCCATGTTACGGAGGCACCGCAGATACCCGCATCATTGTTGGCTGTGATATTTCCGGGACAGCCGGTAATTACCGGTGCCACGTTGTCTACAACCGTTACGTCAAATGAGCATTCAGTGGTATTGCCTACCGCATCAACCGCAGTATAGGTAACCGTGGTGGTTCCCACGGGGAATACATCACCAGGAACAAAGTTGGATGTGAAACTTACCAATATACAGTTATCGGTGGCCGATGGCGTATTCCAGCTTACGACTGCCTCGCATACCCCGGGATCCGTGGAAACCGTGATATCGGAAGGACAACCGATGATTACGGGGAATTCCGTTTCAGTAACCGTTACCACAAAATTACATGTGGCAACGTTACCGGCGGCATCCGTGGCGGTATAGGTTACCGTGGTGCTGCCTACGGGGAAGATGTCTCCCGAATTATGGCTGGAAACCAGCGTGGCGCCCGGACAGTTGTCGAAGACGGAAGGAGTGTTCCATAAAACCACGGCTTCACATAAACCGGGAGCGGCAGGCGTGGTAATATTGCTCGGACAAACCGAAATCACGGGAACCTGAACATCGTTCACGGTAACCGTGAAAGTGCAAGTATCCGTATTTCCGCCCGCATCGGTGGCAACATAGGTAACCGTAGTGGTTCCCACGGGGAAAACGGTACCCGGCAGGTGTGAAGCCGTCAGGGTAACACCCGGGCAGTTGTCGCTTGCAACCGGAACTATCCAGGTAACGCTCGCACCGCACATATTGAAGTCGTTATTCACGGTAATATCCGAAGGACAGCCGCTGATAACCGGCGCCTCAGGATCCGTGACTGTTACGGTGAAACTGCATAAAGTCGTATTACCGGAGGCATCCGTTGCCGTGTAGGTAACAGTGGTCACACCAACGGGGAACAGATCGCCGGAATTATGTGTGGAGGTGAAGCTGCTGACTCCGCAATTATCTGAAGCAACAGGGACAACCCAGGTAACAGCCGCACCGCATATACCTGCATCATTGGTAACATTGATGTCGACAGGACAGCCGCTGATAACGGGAGCCTCATTTTCGGTCACCGTAACATTAAAGGTACAGGTTGCCGTATTGCCTGCGGAATCAACCGCAGTGTAGGTAACTGTCGTGGTGCCCACGGGGAACACGTCACCGGAATTAAAGTTTGAAGTAAAGGTGCTTATGCCGCAATTATCTGATGCCGTAGGAACGGCCCAGTTAACCGTGGCCGTACACTGGCCCGGATCGGTATTTACCGAAATATTGGAAGGACAGCCCGCAATAACGGGAGCCTGGCTGTCTACCACGGTAACATTAAATACGCAGGTCGCCGTGTTTCCGGCAGAATCAGTTGCTGTGTAGGTAACCACCGTAACGCCAACGGGGAATACATCGCCGTTGTTATGGCTTGAGGTAAGCGTTACTCCGTGGCAGTTATCTAAAGCAGAAGGCAAAGTCCAACTTACGGGAGCCGAACAAAGACCGGACAGGTTGTTTACGGTAATGTCAGCCGGACAGGCCACAATCTGCGGTGCCTGTGTGTCGGTAACCGTAACGTTAAACGTACAGGTATCGGTATTGCCGGCCGCATCAAAGGCTACGTAGGTAACCTGTGTGGTACCCAGCGGGAAGGTACTTCCCGGCAGATGCGAAACCGTAAAGTTTACACCCGGACAATTATCCGTGATGAGCGGAAGCGGCCAGGAAACGGCAGCACCGCATGTATTAAAGTCATTTCCGGCAGTTATGTCCGAAGGACAGTTTGAAATTAAAGGAGCCTCATCATCGGTAACCGTTACGTTGAACGAACAGGATGATGAATTGCCGGACTGGTCGGTAACCGTGTAGGTTACCGTGGTAGTTCCCACGGGGAAAGTGAATCCGGGATTATGGGTACTCGTAACCGTGAAACCGGAACCGCAATTATCCGTGGCTGTAGGAGCCGTCCAGGTTACCGCCGCACCACAAATACCCGCATCATTTGATACGGTAATATCGGTAGGACAGTTCACAAGTACAGGGGCCTCAGATTCAAGAACGGTAACCGTAAATGAACATTCCGAAATGTTTCCGGCACTGTCAACAGCCGTGTAAATTACGGTAGTGGTTCCAACCGGGAAGGAATCACCCGGGTTATGCGTGGAGGAGATACTCTGCATTGCACAGTTATCGGTGGCTGTAGGAACAATCCAGCTATAAACTGCCGAACAAGAGGCCGCATCGACAGGGAGAACAGTATCGGCGGGGCAGCCGGCAATAACCGGAGCCTCAGTGTCTTCCACTGTAATCACAAACGAGCATGTGGCCGTAAGTCCGGCTGCATCAGTGGCCGTAAATGTTACGGTTGTGGTACCCAGCGGGAAGAAATCACCCGAATTATGGGTAGAAGATACGGCAACGCCAGGACAATTGTCAAAAGCAGTGGGCTGGATCCAGGTGTAATTTGCACCACAGAGACCCTGTGAATTTGAAACCGTAACATCAACCGGACAGCCTTCAATCGTGGGCACCTGTGTATCCAGAACGGTTACGTTGAAAGTACAGGTATCGCTGTTTCCGGCTGCATCCGTTACAAAAGAAGTAACAAGTGTGGTACCCACGGGGAATACAAAACCGGGCGAATGTGAAGAGGTGATGGTAAGACCAGCAGAACCGCAGTTATCGGTTGCCGTAAGTACCGGCCAGTAAACCTGCTGTGAACAGGTGTTGAACAGATTGTTTACCGTAATGTCGGACGGACAGTTCGTAAACTCGGGAGCAATCACGTCAATAACGGTCACGTCAAACGAACATGTATCCGTATTGCCTGAAGCATCAGTCACTATATAGGTAACGGTGGTAGTGCCCACAGGGAAAACATCACCCGGATTATGCGTGGAAGTAACTACCGGAGAAGCACAGTTGTCGGTAACCGAAGGAACCGGCCAGGTAACCGAAGCTCCGCATATACCCACTGTTGCATCAGTAGTAATATCGGAAGGACATGAGGTGAACACCGGAAGTTCATTATCAACCACAATGACATCAAATTCACATATTGTGGTATTTCCGGCCGTATCAACCGCCGTATACGTTACCGTGGTAACACCTACGGGAAATAAATCACCCGGACTGTGTGATGAAGTGAAACTGAAAATTCCGCAGTTGTCGGTGGTAACCGGAACGGTCCAGTTGGCAATACCGTCGCAGTTACCCGGAGTGGTATTTACCGTGATGTCTGAAGGACAGCCCGTAATAACGGGTGATTCGGAATCAACAACCGTTATATCGAATTCACATACCGTAACATTTCCGGCCGCATCCGTGGCCGTGTAAATTACCGTGGTCACACCTACGGGGAAGTTGTCTCCCGAGTTATGCGTAGACGTCATGGTAACCGTACCGCAGTTATCAAATGCCGTTGGAAGCACCCAGTTTACGCGGGTTCCACAGGCTGAAGGGAAGTTATTTACGGTAATGTCGATCGGGCAGGCAACAATAGTCGGCGGTTCATTATCAACCACCGTTACATTGAACGTGCACTGGGTAATGTTACCGGCAGCATCGGTAAAGGTATAGGTTACCGGCGTGGTACCTACAGGGAAAGACTGCCCCGGCGAATGGGTTGAAGAAACAGTTACCGCACCGCAATTATCCGATGCCGAAGGAGCCGTCCAGGTTACAGAATTTGAACAAAGTCCCTGGGCAACGTTTACGGTAATGTCAGACGGACAACCGGAAACAACCGGTGCCTCCGTATCCTCAACCGTTACGGTAAATGTACATACCGTAACATTTGCGGCGGAGTCGATTGCCGTATAGGTAACGGTGGTTACCCCGATCGGGAATACATCACCGGAATTATGCGTGGAAGTAAAGCTGAATATGCCGCAGTTGTCAGTGGCAACCGGAAGAGTCCAGGTGGCAACACCTTCGCAGGAACCTGCCGTAGTACCCACGGTAATGTTTGTGGGACAACCCGTAATAACGGGAGCCTCCGAATCAACAACCGTAATATCGAAACTGCACTGGGTTATGTTACCGGCAGCATCCGTGGCGGTATAGGTTACCGTGGTAATTCCAACCGGGAAGTTCTGACCCGAAAAATGGGTAGATGTTAACGTAACTCCCGAACAATTATCCAATGCCGTAGGTACAATCCAGTTCACGCGGGTACCGCAGGAAGACGGGAAGTTGTCGGCGGTAATGTCAATCGGACAGCCGATAATGATGGGAGACTGTGTATCATTTACGGTTACGTTGAAAGTACAGGTTGTATCATTTCCGGATGCATCCGTGAATGTATAGGTAACTGCCGTCGTTCCAACCGGGAAGAAAGCCCCGGGAGAATAGTTGGAGAATGAACTCACAAAACCGCCACAATTATCTGTAGCGGTAGGCACAACCCATGAAACGTTTGCGCCACATGCATCCGCCGCATTTCCAATCGTAATGTCGGCAGGACAGTTAACCACAACGGGTGACTGGGAATCGGTAATGGTTACCGTAACCGTAGCCTGGTCGCATAAAACGGGTGAACCGTCATCACAGATGGAATAAACAAAAGTATCCGTACCGCAGGCAGTTGGGCCGGGAGTGTATGTAATAGCACCGGTAACAGGATCAACGGTTACGGAACCTTGCGTAGGAGCCGTGATTATGGTTACGGTGGTTAAATCTATCAGTCCGTCAGGATCAAAATCATTTGAAGGAACATTAATCACCACAGGAGTATTCTGATCGGTGGTGGCTGCATCATCAACGGCTACCGGCGGATCATTCACCGGTGTAACGTTTATGACTATCGTGGCCGAATCGCAAGCTCCGAAATTATCACATAAGGTAACACAGAGACTGTCAAGTCCGTTGTATTGTGAATTTGGCGTGTAAGTGATACAAACCGTACCGTTAAATACAGTAGGACCGCTTACCGTTCCGTTCAGCGGTGAACCGCAGAGACCGGCAGTAAAGAAATTACCTGAATCAGGATCCGTAATCGGTAAACAAACCGTAATCGGTGTATCCTCCGGAGTGGTTACCGTGCTGTCCGGAATTTCAGGTGCATCATTAAGTGGCGTAACGTTGATGGTTACGATAGCCGTGTCGCAAAGCGAAGGAACGTCCGTATCGCAAAGTGAATAGGTAAAGCCGTCCGGACCGTTGTAATCCTGGGCAGGCGTATAGGTGAACGTTCCGTCAGGATTGAGTACCAGCGTACCGTTGCTTACGTTGCTTACCAGCGTATAATCGGCACCCGGGCCGTCAGTCAGGTTATCGTTCGTGCCCACGTTGCCGCTCAGCTGTGTATCCTCAGGGGTGGTGTAATTGTCATTCACGGCCACGGGCGGATCATTCACCGGCGTAACGTTGATTACGATGACCGCAGAATCGCAGGCCCCGAAATTGTCACAAACCGTAACACAAAGGCTGTCAAGACCATTGTAATTTGCAGTCGGCGTATATGTGATGCAAACGTTACCGTTGAACACGGTTGGGCCGCTTACCGTTCCGTTCAGCGGTGAACCGCAGAGACCGGCAGTAAAGAAATTACCTAAATCAGGATCCGTAATCGGTAAACAAACCGTAATTGGTGTATCCTCAGGCGTGGTTACCGTGCTGTCCGGAATTTCCGGTGCATCATTAAGTGGCGTAACGTTGATGGTTACTACAGCCGTGTCGCAAAGCGAAGGAACGTCCGTATCGCAAAGTGAATAGGTAAAGCTGTCCGGACCGGTGTAATCCTGGGCAGGCGTATAGGTGAACGTTCCGTCAGGATTGAGTACCAGCGTACCATTGCTTACGTTGCTTACCAGCGTATAATCGGCACCCGGGCCGTCAGTCAGGTTATCGTTCGTGCCCACGTTGCCGCTCAGCTGTGTATCCTCAGGGGTGGTGTAATTGTCATTCACGGCCACGGGCGGATCATTCACCGGCGTAACGTTGATGACGATGACCGCAGAATCGCAGGCTCCGAAGTTGTCACAAACCGTAACACAGAGACTGTCAAGTCCACTGTAATTGGTAACGGGCGTGTACGTGATACAGAGTTCTCCGTTGAACACCGTAGGACCTACGATGGTTCCCTGTGAAGGCGAACCGCAGAGACCGGCGGTAAAGAAATTACCAGAATCCGGATCCGTAATCGGAATACAGATCGTAACCGGCGTATCCTCGGGGGTCGTTCCCGTGGTATCTGAAATTTCGGGGGTGTCATTTACAGGAATCACACTTATAAATACGGTAGCCGTGTCGCAGAGCGAAGGAACGTCCGTATCGCAAAGTGAATAGGTAAAGCCGTCAGGACCGTTGTAATCCTGGGCAGGCGTATAGGTGAACGTTCCGTCAGGATTGAGTACCAGCGTACCGTTGCTTACGTTGCTTACCAGCGTATAATCGGCACCCGGGCCGTCAGTCAGGTTATCGTTCGTGCCCACGTTGCCGCTCAGCTGTGTATCTTCAGGGGTGGTGTAATTGTCATTCGCGGCCACGGGCGGATCATTCACCGGCGTAACGTTGATGACGATGACCGCAGAATCGCAGGCCCCGAAGTTGTCACAAACCGTAACACAGAGACTGTCAAGTCCACTGTAATTGGTAACCGGCGTGTACGTGATGCAGAGTTCTCCGTTGAACACCGTAGGACCTACGATGGTTCCCTGTGAAGGCGAACCACAGAGGCCGGCGGTAAAGAAATTACCGGAATCCGGATCCGTAATCGGAATACAGATCGTAACCGGCGTATCCTCGGGAGTCGTACCCGTGGTATCCGAAATTTCAGGAGTATCGTTAAGCTGAGTTACGTTAACCGTTACCGTGGCCGTATCGCAGTATACCGGAAGTCCGGTATCACATATTGAATACGTGAAAATATCGGTGCCGTTAAAATTCAGGGCCGGTGTATAAGTAACTGCGCCCGTTACCGCGTCAACGGTAACTGAGCCGTTGGAAGGCCCGCTGAGGATCGTCACACTGGTTAAATCCAGGTTACCGTCAACATCCGTATCGTTTGCCGGAACGTTGATGACAACGGGCGTTTCCTCCGGTGTGGTAGCAAAATCATTCACCGCAACAGGTGCATCATTAACGGGCAATACCGTAACGGTAACAACTGCCGTATCACAGAGACTCGGAAGGGGTGTGCCGTCATCACATACAAGATAAATGAATGAATCGGTACCGTTAAAATTAAGAGCCGGTGTATAGGTTACCTGGCCTGTGAGCGGGTTAACGAAAACTGAACCGTTGGAGGGCGGAGTGACGATGGCTACAGAGTTTGGAACTAAATTACCATCAATATCCGTGTCGTTGTTCAGCACATTTATGGTTACCGGCGTATCTTCATTCGTGGTTGAAGCGTCAGCATTGGCCACGGGAGGATTATTTATGCCGGCAACAGAAACCGTAACCACGGCAGTATCGCACAATGAAGGCAATGGCGTACCGTCATCACATACAATGTAAGAGAAGGTTTCAGTACCGCTATAGTTTGTATTTGGCGTGTATGTAATGTCTCCGGTAACGGGATCTATGGAAACAGTACCGTTCGTAGGCGGAGTAACAATGGCTACCGTGGCGGGTAACAGGTTTCCGTCAACATCTGAATCATTGTCAAGGACAGGGATTGTTACCGCAACATCCTCCGGGGTTGAAGCGAAATCATTATTGGCAACCGGAGGGTCATTTACCGGTGTAACCGTAATAACGATTGTGGCATCATCACAGGCTCCGAAATTGTCGCAAACTGTTACGCAGAGACTGTCAATACCATTAAAATTAGTGTTGGGTATGTAGGTTATACAGAGTTCACCGTTGAAAACAATGGGACCGCTTACCGTTCCGTTATCAGGGGCATCACAAAGACCAGCCGTGAATGAGTTCCCCAAATCCGGATCGGTTATCGGAATACAGATGGTAACCGGGGTGTCTTCAGGGGTTGTCGTAGTTGTATCTGAAATTTCCGGCGTGTCATTCACAGGCACAACGGTTACCGTTACCGTAGCAATATCACAGACTACGGGCATGCCCGTGTCGCAGATGCTGTAAGTAAAGACGTCCGTACCATTCCAGTTGGCGTTCGGCGTGTATGTAATCTCTCCCGTAACCGGATCTATGCCAGTTGTTCCGTTTGATGGACCCGTAACGATGCTTACACTCGTTAAATCTAAATTGCCGTCCACATCCGTGTCATTGGCCGGTACATTAATCACCACGGGAGTATCCTCACCCGTAGTGGCATTGTCGTCATTGGCCACCGGCCCGTCATTCACCGGCGTTACTGTTACCGTTACGAGAGCCGTGTCGCAGAGGGAAGGAAGCGGAGTACCGTCATCACAAATCTGGTAGATAAAGGTATCCGTACCGTTCCAGTTGGCATTGGGTGTGTACGTAATCTGACCCGTAACCGGGTTTACGCTTACCGTACCGTTGGCCGGTGGTGTGCCTATGGCTACCGTATTGGGAACCAGATTGCCGTCAACATCCGTATCGTTTGAAGGTACATTAATGACCACGGGGGTATCTTCAAAAGTAGTGGCATTATCGCCGTTGGCTACCGGAGCATCATTCACCGGAGCTACCGTAAAGCTGATAACAGCCTGGTCGCAAAGCGCAGTAGGATCACACAGTTCGTATGGAATGGAAGCTGCGCCGTTGAAGTTCAGGGCCGGTACATACGTAACGATGCCCGTGGTAGCATTGTAAGTCCAGCTGCCCTGGGCATTGGTTATGGAAGTTTGGATGCCGGCAAGGGAAGGATTTAAATCTACCGTGAATCCACCGAGCACGTTCGTCGGTGCGGTCGGGTTACCGTCAGCATCCGTGTCATTGGGTAAGATCGATACGGTGGCGCCGGGACTGTCCTCGCCAATCGTGCCGCCATTGTCGTCGTTGGCTAGGGGCGGGTCGTTCACCGGTGTTACCGTTACGGTTACCGTGGCCACGTCGCAGAGTGCGGGAAGCGGCGTACCGTTATCACACACCTGGTATGTAAAGCTGTCCGTGCCGTTCCAGTTGGCATTGGGCGTATACGTTATCTGACCCGTAACCGGATCCA
>Ga0209369_1001223_pt1 | contig 14231 bp, 13 predicted proteins | sample EBPBio142010_DNA_FD_185865 | JGI IMG/M metagenome (GOLD analysis project Ga0209369, IMG submission 185865) | Wastewater treatment Type I Accumulibacter community from EBPR Bioreactor in Madison, WI, USA - Reactor 1_10/4/2010_ DNA (SPAdes)... | ecosystem: Engineered > Bioreactor > EBPR >... | reverse complement strand
CCGAGCCGCCGGTGGCCGCCAGCTCGGTGTGCAGGTGGTCGATGCTGATGCCGCGCTCGGACAGGATGCGCGTCAGGCTGGCGACGATGCCGGGCCGGTCGTCGCCGATCAGCTCCAGCGTCACGCCGCGCGGCATGCCGGGGCGCGCCTCGGGCTCGCTCTTGGCGATGTGCACGCGCAGGCCCGAGCCTTCCAGCCCGCCCAGTGCGGCCGCCAGCGCGTCGGCGTTCTCGCGCGGCACCTCGAAGTGCACCATGCCGGCGAATTCGCCGGCGAGCCGGGCCATGCGGCTGTCGGTCCAGTTGGCGCCGAAGCGCTGCGCACGGTCGGACAGCAGTCGCACGATGCCGGGCCGGTCGGCGCCGATCACGGTGACCACCAGCGAGGCATGCGTGGGCTGCTGCGGATCGACGTGGACCACGGGCTTGCGCACCATCGGCGCCTTGGTGGCGAAGCGCGGGTCCTGCTCGAAGGCCGGCAGCGCGCCGGTGCGGGCGGCCTGCTGCACCACCTGCGTCAGCAGCTTCAGGCCCATCGGCGCAAGTGCGCGCTCCCACAGCTCTCGCGCGTTCTCGCCCTTCTGCACGAAGCACCAGTCCTGCGCCGCCACGGCGCCGGCATCCCAGCCGTCGGCCAGGTGGTAGACCGAGCCGCCGGCAATCGCGTCGCCTTCGAGGATGGTCCATTCCACCGCCGCGATGCCGCGGTGCCGCGGCAGCAGCGACGGGTGGTAGCCGATGCCGCCCAGCCGGCTGCGGGCCAGCGCCTCGTTGCTGACGCGCGCGTGGGTGTGCGCGGCGACGATCAGCTCGGTGCCTTCGGGCACGGCCTCGCCGGGCACGATCTTCGGGTTGGCCAGCACGTGCAGCGGCAGGCCCTGCTTCTGCGCGGCCAGCGCCAGCCGGTCGTCGGCCGCCGGCGCGACGATGCCGACGATCTGCACCTCGGGCGCGGCCTGCAGCGCCTGCAGCACGCTGGTGGCAAAGAAGCGGGATCCGACCAGCGTGACTTTCATCGTCTGTCTCCGTAGGGGGTGTGCAGGGGCGTCGGTGGTGTCAGTCGTCGACGAAGCCGGCCTTGTAGAAGCTCCAGGCGCGGCCGTCGTGCAGGTAGAAGTGGCCGTCGGCGCAGAAGTCCTTGCCGGGAAAGTATTCGCGCCAGGCGCGCGGCACCAGCCGCGCCAGCTCGTCGTCGTCGAGCAGTTCGAACTCGTCGGGCGTGATGGCGCGGCCGACGCGCAGCCGGGGCTTCTCCATGTCAGCGTGCCGCGACCTTAGGCAGGCCGGCGGGCCATCGAGGAACCGCCGCGGATCCGGCTCCGCCGGTCCGCCAGCGGTGCCCCCTCGAGGGGGCGCGCGGAGCGCGTAGGGGGTGGGACATCAGTGCCGGAAGTGCCGCGTGCCGGTGAAGACCATCGCGATGCCGCGCTCGTCGGCGGCGGCGATCACCTCTTCGTCGCGCACCGAGCCGCCGGGCTGGATGACGCAGGCCGCGCCTTCGTCGATGACCACGTCCAGCCCGTCGCGGAACGGGAAGAAGGCATCGCTGGCCACGGCCGACCCGGCCAGCGACAGCCCGGCATTGCCGGCCTTGATGCGTGCGATGCGCGCCGAATCGACGCGGCTCATCTGCCCGGCACCGACGCCCAGCGTCATGCCCCGGGCGCAGAAGACGATGGCATTGCTCTTGACGAACTTGGCCACCTTCCAGGCGAACAGCAGGTCGTCCATCTGTGCGGCCGTCGGCGCCAGGCGGGTGACCACGCGCAACTCGCTGCGCGCCACGTTCTTCAGGTCCGGCGTCTGCAGCAGCATGCCGCCACCCACGCGCTTGAAGTCCAGCGCGTTGGCGGCCGTGCCCAGCGGCACTTCCAGCACGCGCAGGTTCTGCTTGGCGGCGAACAGCGCGCGCGCGCCGGTGTCGTAGCCCGGCGCGATCAGCACCTCGACGAACTGCTTGTGATCGTTGATGCGCCGCGCGGTGGCTTCGTCCACCGGCCGGTTGAAGGCCAGGATGCCGCCGAAGGCCGAGGTCGGGTCGGTGCTCCAGGCCTTGTCGTAGGCCTCGACCAGCGTGGCGCCCACGGCCACGCCGCAGGGGTTGGCATGCTTGACGATCACGCAGGCTGGCGCGTCGAAGGTCTTCACGCATTCCCAGGCCGCGTCGGCATCGGCAATGTTGTTGTAGCTGAGCTCCTTGCCCTGGGCCTGCGTCCAGCGCGCCAGCAGGCCCTCGCCGGGCGCGCCCTCGCGGTAGAAGGCCGCGGCCTGGTGCGGGTTCTCGCCGTAGCGCATGTCCTGCGTCTTGGCCAGCTGCAGGTTGTAGACGGCCGGGAAGGGCGCACGCGCCGGCACCGCATCCACCTGCGCCTCGGCGCCTTCGGCCACCGCGCTCAGGTAGTTGGAGATCATGCCGTCGTAGGCGGCGGTGTGGGCGTAGACCTTCTTTGCCAGGTGGAAGCGGGTGTCGCGGCGGATGGCGCCGTCCTGCAGCTCGGCCAGCACGCGCGGGTAGTCGGCCGGGTTGATCAGCACCGCCACGTCGCCCCAGTTCTTGGCGGCGGCACGCAGCATGGCCGGGCCGCCGATGTCGATGTTCTCGATGGCCTCTTCCAGCGTGCAGTCGGCGCGCGCGGTGGCCTGCGCGAAGGGGTACAGGTTCACCACCAGCAGGTCGATGGTGCCGATGCCGTGCTCGCGCAGCGCGGCCACGTGCTCGGGCAGGTCGCGCCGCGCCAGCAGCCCGGCGTGGATGCGCGGGTGCAGCGTCTTCACGCGGCCGTCCAGCATCTCGGGGAAGCCGGTGACTTCGGCCACCTCGGTGACGGCCAGGCCCGATTCGGCCAGCAGCTTGGCGGTGCCGCCGGTGGACAGCAGGCGCACGCCCTGGGCGGCCAGCGCGCGGGCGAAGTCGACGATGCCGGTCTTGTCGGACACGGACAGCAGGGCGGTCAGTTCAGCCATGGGGGTTCACTTGATCAGCTTGTGATCCAGCAGCTTGCGGCGCAGCGTGTTGCGGTTGATGCCCAGCCACTCGGCCGCCTTGCTCTGGTTGCCTTCGGCCTGGCGCATGACGACATCGAGCATCGGCTTTTCCACCGCCTGCATCACCATGTCGTAGACCGAATGCGGTTCGGTGCCACGCAGGTCCTTGAAGTACTGCTCCAGGCTGCTGCGCACGCATTCCTCGATGTGCTTCTTGCTCATCCGCACAGCGCCATCGCGGCGTCGTTGGCGGCGGCCTGCGGCAGCAGCGGGTGGGTTTCGGCCAACGCGTCGAAAAAGGTGGCCACCGCGCGCAGCTGGGCGTCGCAATGGTCCAGCGTGTTCATCACCGCGCGGAAGGCTTCGCCGCCGGGCAGTGCACGCACCGCCCAGCCGATGTGCTTGCGCGCGGTGCGCACGCCCACTGCCTCGCCGTACAGCGCGTAGTGGTCCTGCAGGTGTTCCAGCAGCCAGCCGCGCACCTCGCGCGTGGCCGGCGCCGGGGCCTCGACGCCGTGTGCCAGGTAGTGCGCGATCTCGCGGAAGATCCAAGGCCGGCCCTGCGCGGCGCGGCCGATCATCAGCGCGTCGCAGCCGGTGTGGCGCAGCACCTGCCGAGCCTTCTGCGGCGAATCGATGTCGCCGTTGGCGACCACCGGAATGCGCAGCGCAGCCTTCACCGCGGCCACCGTGTCGTACTCGGCGAAGCCCTTGTAGCCCTGTTCGCGGGTGCGGCCGTGCACGACGACCATCGCCACGCCGGCGGCTTCGGCCGCGCGCGCGATGCGCAGCGCATTGCGCTCGGTGTCGCACCAGCCGGTGCGCATCTTCAGCGTCACCGGCACGCCCTGCGGCGCGCAGGCGGCGACCACGGCGTCCACGATGTCCAGCGCCAGCGGCTCGTCGCGCATCAGCGCCGAGCCGGCCCATTTGTTGCACACCTTCTTGGCCGGGCAGCCCATGTTGATGTCGATGATCTGTGCGCCGCGGTCGATGTTGTAGCGCGCGGCCTCGCCCATCATCTGCGCGTCGGTGCCGGCGATCTGCACGGTGATGGGCGCGCTTTCACCATCGTGGTTGGCGCGGCGCGAGGTCTTCAGCGAATCGCGCAGCTCGGGCCGCGAGGTGATCATCTCGCTGACCGCATGGCCGGCGCCGAGGCGGCGGCACAGCTGGCGGAACGGCCGGTCGGTCACACCCGCCATCGGGGCGACGAACAGGTTGTTCGCGAGCGCATGTGCGCCGATGTGCATGGCGGGCGGGGGAAGGGGGCAAGACGGGAGGCGGGAGTATAGCGGCGTGCCCTGGCGTGGCTGCCCATAATCCGGCGCGATGGAAGCCTGGCTGCACACCCTGCTGAACGCACTGGCGCTGCCGCAATTCGGCCTGAGCACGGTGTTCGTGGTGGCGCTGCTGTCGGCCACGCTGCTGCCGATGGGTTCGGAGCCGGCGGTCTTCGGCCTGGTCAAGCTGAACCCCGAACTGTTCTGGCCGGCGGTGCTGGTAGCCACCGCCGGCAACACCATCGGCGGCGCGATCAGCTGGTGGATGGGCTATGCGGCCGAGCGCACCTACGAACACGTCAAGCACCGCCCGCCGGCCGAACTGCGTGCGCTGGGCTGGCTGCGCCGCTTCGGCGCCAAGGCCTGCCTGCTGAGCTGGCTGCCAGTGGTCGGCGACCCGCTGTGCGCCGTGGCCGGCTGGCTGCGCCTGCCCTTCTGGCCCTGCGTGCTGTACATGGCCATCGGCAAGCTGCTGCGCTACGTCACGATGACGGCCGCGCTGCTGTGGGTGTTCCCCGGCCGGTTCGAGTTCTAGGCGCCGCCACGTGCTCAGGCGTGACAAGCTGCGCAACCTGGGTTTGCACCGATCCCTTGGTGCCGCCGAAATCACAGGCAGCGCCGCCGACGCGGTGAGAATGGATGCAGTGGCCGGCGCCCTGGCCCGCAAGTCTTAACGCTCCAGCTCCGTCCGATGCAAGCCACGCCCGCCTACGACGCACTGACGCACACCTACACCCGGCTGCACCGGCTGAGCCACCTGCAGTCGCTGGCCGGCTGGGACCAGGCCGCCAAGATGCCGCCCAAGGGCAATGCGGCGCGCGCCGCCGCGCTGGGCGAGATGGCGGCGCTGATGCACCGCATGCGCACCGACCCGGCGCTGGCCGACACCATCGCGCGCGCCGAGCAGGAGGCGCTGTCCGAGATGCAGCGTGCCAACTTGCGCGAGATCCGCCGCGACTGGCTGCGCGCCAACGCGCTGCCCGAATCGCTGGTGCACCGCCGCCAGCTGGCCGGCACGCGCTGCGAGCATGCCTGGCGCAAGCAGCGCCCGGCCAACGACTGGCAGGGCTTCCTGGGTAACTTCCGCGAGGTGCTGGCGCTGGCCCGCGAGGAAGCCCGCCTGCTGTCCGAGCACACCGGCCTGTCGCGCTACGACGCGCTGCTCGACCGCTACGAACCCGGCATGAGCAGTGCCACGCTGGACCGCGTCTTCGGCGAGCTGCGACGCTGGCTGCCGGGGCTGATCGAGCGGGTGCGGGCGCACCAGGCCACGCAGCCGGTGCTGCAACCGGTGGGCCCCTTTGCGCTGGACGCGCAACGCCGGCTGTGCGAACGCGTGATCCACCTGCTGGGCTTCGACTTCGAGGCCGGCCGGCTGGATGTCAGCACCCACCCGTTCTGCGGCGGCGTGCCCGAGGACGTGCGCCTGACCACGCGCTTCGACGAGCACGACTTTCTGGGCAGCCTGCTTGGCACCGTGCACGAGACCGGCCATGGCCGCTACGAGCAGAACTTGCCGCGCGACTGGCTGGGTCAGCCGCTGGCCGAGGCGCGCTCGATGGCCGTGCACGAAAGCCAGTCGCTCAGCTTCGAGATGCAGCTCGGCCGCCACCCCGGCTTCGTCGCACTGCTGGCGCCGATGGTGGCCGAGGCCTTCGGCGCGCAGCCGGCCTTTGCGCCGGACAACCTGCACCGGCTGATGACACGCGTCGAGCCCGGCCTGATCCGCGTCGATGCCGACGAAGTGACCTACCCGGCGCACGTGATCCTGCGCTACGAGATCGAGCGCCCGCTGATCGAAGGCGAGATCGAGGCCGAGGACATCCCCGCGCTGTGGGACGCCAAGATGATGGAGCTGCTGGGCCTGGATACGCGCGGCGACTACCGCAACGGCCCGCTGCAGGACGTGCACTGGACGGACGGCGGCTTCGGCTACTTCCCCTGCTATTCGCTGGGCGCGATGTACGCGGCGCAGTGGTTTGCCGCCATGCGCCGCGACCTGCCCGACCTGGACGCGCGCATCGCCGCCGGCGAGCTGACGCCGGTGTTCGACTGGCTGCGCACGCACATCTGGACGCAGGCCAGCCGCTGGACCACCGACGAACTGGCGCTGCGGGCCAGCGGCGAAACGCTGAACCCGGCGCACTTCAAGGCGCACCTGGAGGCGCGCTACCTGGGCTGAGCGCCCGCGGCCCTCAAGGCATGCCGTCGCGGCCCGCGGCGGCAAAGCAGGTGGAGCCCGGCTGGTCGGGGCAGATCACCACGTAGGTGGCGCGCTTGCCGCAGCCGGTGGCGCCAATGGTGTATTCGGCGCGCTCGATGCCGAAGCGGAAGGACACCGGCTGCAGCGTCTCGCGCGACAGCACCTGGGTGCTGACGTTCGGGCAGTTGAACTCGAACGCGGCGCGCCGCTGGGCGATCGACAGCGCTTCCGGCTGGGCCTGGTCGATGAAGGGCGGCCCCGAGGCGCACCCCGCCAGCACCACCGTGGCCACCAGAGCCGCCGCACCCCATGTTCTGCTCATCGTCATGCTCCTCATTCGCATTCGGGATAAGCGGATCTTAGGTCAGGCGCCGCGCTGCGCCAAGGCCGCGTCCAGATCGTTCAGCACCTCGTCCAGCCGCTGCAGCGTGCGTGCCGCACGGGTGCGCAGCCGCGGCTTGCGGCTGACCAGCGTTCGCTGCGGGTCGTCGAGCACCGCCTCGTCCAGCCGGATGCCGTGCTGCGCCAGCGTGGCCGACAGCGCACTGCGCCGTGAACGCAGGTCGGCGCGCGTCTTCTGGTAGGCATGCTCGGCCAGTGCACGTCGCTGCGCATAGCCGAAGGTGTTGGCCAGGAACATCTCCGGGTCACGGTGGTCGGGCTCGAAGAGCACGATGTCGGTGTGCGGATGGCTGCGCTCGTAGCCCTTCATGCCCAGTTCCAGCCGCGAGTGGATCAAGCTACGGAAGGTCTGGCTCAGCACCACCGGCAGGCCGCCGGACACCAGCCGCGGGATGGTCGGATCGCCCAGCACGCGGTGCTGCTGCGAATGGCTGGCGTCGAAGGGCACCAGCGGGTTCAGACAGAACAGCAGGTCCAGCCCCATGTCCAGCAGCACCGTGGCATGCAGCGTCTTCTTCAGCGCGCCGTCCACGTACCAGCGGCCGTCGATGGCCACCGGCGGAAACAGCCCCGGCAGCGCGGCGCTGGCGGCCGCGGCCTGCGAGATCGGCACATGGTCCCAGCCCGGCTGGCCGAAGGGCGCGGCCTCGCCGCTGTCCAGGTCGGTGGCCACCAGCACCAGCTTGCGCTTCAGCGTGCGGAAGTCGTTGCTGCGGCCCGGCGCGCTGAGCACGCGGCGCACCTGCGCTTCGAGCGGCGCATGGCTGAACACGCCGGTGGGCAGCGCGCGGCCCAGCAGCTCGAAGGCCGACAGCAGCGCCCGGCGCTTGAACAGCACGCGCAGACCGGCCTGCGCCACCAGCCCGGGCAGCAGCGCGATGCGGCGCAGGTATTCGCCCCAGGCCGGGCGGATGAACAGCGACGGCCGGATCAGGTCCTCGTCGGGACTGTCGTTTTCGATGAAGGCGCTGCACAGCTGGCGCGGCGTCATGCCGTTGGCCAGGCCCGCGGCAATGAAGCCGCCAGCGGACACGCCGACATAGGCCTCGACGTCGTTGAAGTCGACGCCGTCCAGCGATTCCTGAAGCGCGCACAGCGCACCGATTTCGTAGATGGCGCCCAGCGGGCCGCCGCCGGCCAGGGCCAGGCCGATGCGCGGCGCCCCCGGCGCCCTGGTGGCGCCCCGTGGGGCAGTCGAACGGGACATGGTCAGCGGGTGGTCTTGCGCGGCGCAGTGCGGCGGGTGGTCTTCTTCGCCGCGCGCGGCGCGGGCTTGGTGGCGGCCTTCGGTGCCTTGGCCGCGGCCTTGGCGGCCGGCTTGGCCGGCGCGGTCTTCGACAGGCGGGCCACGGCGGCGGCCAGTTCGTCCACGCGCTTGATCAGGGCGTCGACATCGCGCGCGGTGGGCACACCCAGCTTGTGCAGCGCCTTGGCCGTGCGCTGCTCGAAGATCGATTCCAGCTTGTCCCAGTGCTGCCCGGCGCGGGCGCTGACGTCGCCGGCCATCGCGCTCATGCGGTCGGTGACCTCGCCGATCTTTTCTTCGGCGGCGCTCTGCGTCTTGCGCTGCAGGTTCGTGCCTTCCTTGATCAGCGACTCAAAGACCTTGAAGCGGCCTTCCTGCGCCTTGGCAAAGGCGCCCATGCCGGCCAGCCAGATCTGCTGCGCCGACTCCTTGACCGATTGCGCGAGCTGGCTGTCCATCAGCCCGGCCGGCAGTTCGGGCCGGCTTGCTGCGGACTTCTGCGCCTTCTTCACCATGTTGCCTCCTGCGGGTGCGTGGGTGCGGGCGGCAGTCTGCCAGCCGCCCCAGGCCCCAATGTAGTGCGAAGCACCGCCGCGGGGCCGCGAATTCTCTAGGGCGGTGGCTCTACCCCAGCCGCGGCCGGGCCGGCCCCCGAGGTGCCCCGCGACGGCGCCAGAATGAGGCTTTGGTCCTGCCCGGTGCCCTGCCCATGTTCCAGCCTATGCGTGCCCTGGTCCTTCTGCTGCTGGTGCTGGCAGGTTGCAGCAGCCTGCGCAGCGACGAGTTCGACCAGCGCTTCGGCCGCGCCGACCCCACCCGCTTCGACCGGCCGCAGACATCGGTGCCGGGCGCGCCCAGCTGGCATGCCGACGTGCAGCCGATCCTGCAGCGGCGCTGCGTGGTCTGCCACGGCTGCTACGACGCGCCCTGCCAGATCAAGCTCGGCGCCTGGCAGGGCGTGGCCCGCGGCGGCAGCAGCGAGGCGGTGTACGACGCGACGCGGCTGCGCGAGGCCGATCCGTCGCGGCTGTTCATCGATGCCCAGAATGCCTCGCAGTGGCGGGCGCGCGGCTTCTTCCCGGTGCTGAACGAGCGCGCCCCCACGGCCGAGGCCAACCTGGCCGGCAGCCTGCTGTACCAGACCCTGGTGCTGAAGCAGCAGCATCCGTTGCCGGCCGGCCCGGTGCTGGGCGCGGATTTCGATTTCTCGATCGACCGCACCGCCTCGTGCCCGCGCGTCGAGCAGTACGCCAGTTTCGCGCAGCGCCAGCCGCTGGCCGGCATGCCCTACGGCCTGCCCGGGCTGGACGCGACCGAGCTGGCCACGCTGCGGCGCTGGCTGGAAGCCGGCGCGCCGTATGAAGGCGAGCCGCCGCTGAGCCCGCTGCAGCAGCGGGAAGTGCAGCACTGGGAAGCCTTCCTGAACGGCAATTCCACGAAAGAGCGGCTGATGAGCCGCTACCTGTACGAGCACCTGTTCCTCGGCCAGCTGCAGTTCGAAGGGGATGACGCGCAGCGTGCCTTCCGGCTGGTGCGCTCGAGCACACCGCCGGGCGAGCCGGTGCGCGTGATCGCCACCCGGCGGCCCTACGACGACCCCGGCGTCGCGCGCTTCTGGTACCGGCTCGTACCGGAGCAGGAGGTGCGGCTGGCCAAGACTTTCATGCCCTACGCGCTGAGCGCGCAGCGCATGCAGAAGTACCGGCAGTGGTTCCTGGCCGCCGGGCCGCAGCCGGCGGCGCTGCCGTCCTATGCGCCGGAGGTGGCCAGCAACCCCTTCGTCGCCTTCCGCGATCTTCCGGTGGACGGGCGCTACCGCTTCCTGCTGGATGAAGCGCAGTACTTCATCATGAACTTCATCAAGGGCCCGGTGTGCCGCGGGCAGATGGCGGTGGACGTGATCGAGGACCATTTCTGGGTCGGATTCGTCGACCCGGATGCGCAGCCCGAAGCGGTGGCCCGCGATCTGCTGCAGCGCCAGGCCCAGCAGCTGACGCTGCCGGCCGAGCTGGGCAGCGATGCGGGCCTGCTGCTGCCCTGGCGGCAGCTGGCGGAGCAAGAGCGGCGCTTCCTGCAGGACAAGCGCCGCGTGCTGCAGCAGAGCTTGCAGCAGGGGCCGGCCAAGCTTGATCTGAAGCTGATCTGGGACGGCGACGGCCACAACCGCAATGCCGCGCTGACCATCTTCCGCCACTTCGACAGCGCCTCGGTGGTGCAGGGCCTGGTGGGGGCGCCGCCGAAGACGGCCTGGGTGATCGACTATTCGCTCTTCGAGCGCATCTTCTACCTGCTGGTCACCGGATACGACGTCTATGGCAACGCGGGCCACCAGCTGGGCAGCCGCCTGTACATGGACTACATGCGCATGGAAGGCGAGTTCAACTTCCTGATCTTCCTGCCACAGCGGGTGCGCGAGTCCACTGCGCGGTACTGGTACCGCGGTGCTGCCGACGAGGCCGGCGAGTACGTCTACGGCCGCGGCAACCGGCTCGACGTGGAAAGTGCCGTGCCCTACCGCAGCGACGACCCGCAGCGCGAGCTGTATGCGCTGCTGCGCCAGCGGCTGGCGCCGGTGCTGGATGCGCGCTTCGACTTGGCCACGGTGCCCGACCCCACGCAGCGGCAGGCGCTGCAGGCCCTGGCCGAGCTGAAGGGCGCCAGCCTGAGCTGGCTGCCCGAGATGAGCGTCTTGCGCGTCGATGGGCCCGGCGGCGCGGCCGCCTACTACACGCTGCTGCGCAACACCGGCCATGCCAATGTCGCCCACCTGGCGCGCGAGAAGGCCGAGCTGTTGCCACAGGAGAACACGCTGACGGTGGTGCCGGGCTTCATCGGCGCCTATCCGAACGCGCTGCTGCGCGTGCGCGCCGACGAATTGCCGGCGCTGCGCCAGGCCATCGCCGGGCTGGCCGGCGAAGCCGATTACCGCCGCCTGGCCGACCGCTTTGCCGTGCGCCGCACCGACCCGCAGTTCTGGGCGGCCAGCGATGCGCTGCATGCCGCCTACCGCAGCTGGTCACCGCGCGAGGCGGGGCTCTTCGACTACAACCGGCTGCAGAACCGCTGAGTTGTCACTCGGCCACCTTCAGCACCAGCTTGCCGAAGTTCTGGCCGCTGAACAGCATGTCCAGCGCGCGCGGGAAGGCGGCGATGCCGCCTTCGACGATGTCCTCACGGCTCTTCATGCGGCCGTCCTTCAGGTAGCCGGCCAGCTCGGCGATGGCCGCCGGGAAGCGCTCGGCATAGTCGAAGACCACCATGCCTTCCATGCGCGCACGCTGCACCAGCAACGCCATGTAGTTCTTGGGGCCGACCATCGCGCCGGTCGCGTTGTACTGGCTGATCGCGCCGCACAGCACGATGCGGGCCTTGGGCCGCAGCCGGGCCAGCACATGGTCGAGGATCTCGCCGCCGACGTTGTCGAAGTAGAGGTCCACGCCCTGCGGGCAGTGCTGCTTCAGGCCGTCGCGCACCGAACCGCTCTTGTAGTCGATGCAGGCATCGAAGCCCAGCTCGCGCACCACCCAGTCGCACTTGGCCGGCCCGCCGGCAATGCCCACCACCCGGCAGCCCTTGATGCGCGCCATCTGGCCCACCGTCTGGCCCACCGCGCCGGCGGCGCCGGACACCACCACCGTGTCGCCGGGCTTCGGCTGGCCCACGTCCAGCAGGCCGAAGTAGGCCGTCATGCCGGGGATGCCGAAGACGTTGAGCCACTGGCTCGGGCTGCCCAGCCGGGTGTCGATCTTCTGCAGCGCGCGGCTGCCCGGGATGGCCTGGGCCGCGGCGCAGTAGTCCTGTGCGCCAAGCAGGCCGCTGACCAGGTCGCCGGGTGCGAAGGCCGGGTCGCGCGACACCAGCACGCGGCCGATGCCGCCGGCGCGCATGACCTCGCCGATGCCGACCGGCGGGATGTAGCTGCGGGTGTCGTTCAGCCAGCCGCGCATCGCCGGGTCCAGCGACAGCAGCAGCGTCTGCACCAGCACCTGGCCTTCGGCCGGCTCGGCTACAGGGGCTTCGGTGAGCTGCCAGTTCTGCGGCGCGATCGGCCCGACCGGGCGGGAGGCCAGCCGCAGCTGGTGGTTGACGAGCGAAGCCAGCGTGTTCATGGCGCCTTCCTGATGGCGGTGACCGTGTAGTTGCCGTCCAGCCGCGCCGCGTCGAACTTGACGCGGTCGCCGACGGCCACCGTGTCCAGCAGGGCAGGGTCCTTGACGCGGAAGACCATCGTCATCGGCGGCATGTCCAGCGCCTTCAGCTCGCCGTGCTGCAGCGTGATGCGGCCCTGGGCCTTGTCGATCTTGCGCACTTCGCCGTCGTAGCTCTGCGCCAGCGCGGCCGTGGTGGCCAGCGCCAGCAGGCCCAGGGCCAGTGCGCGTGCTGTCTTCGTCATGCTCGGGTCTCCTGCCGCGGCTGCGGTGCCGCACATGGTATAGACCCGGCGGGCCGGGGCGGGTTTCCTACAATCGCCGGCTTTGTGGCCCACTGCCGACGTCCGGCCCCTGCGATGAACCAGCCCGCCCCCACCGCCGAGCCCCGGCTCGACCACGTGTCGCCGCGCGACAAGGCCGAGATCCTGTCGCAGGCGCTGCCCTACATCCGCCGCTTCCACGGCAAGACCATCGTCATCAAGTACGGCGGCAACGCCATGACCGACCCGGCGCTGCAGCAGGACTTTGCCGAGGACGTGGTGCTGCTGAAGCTGGTGGGCCTGAACCCGGTGGTGGTGCACGGCGGCGGGCCGCAGATCGACGACGCGCTGGCCCGCGTGGGCAAGAAGGGCACTTTCATCCAGGGCATGCGCGTCACCGACGACGAGACCATGGAGGTCGTCGAATGGGTGCTGGCCGGCCAGGTGCAGCAGGACATCGTCGGCCTGATCAACGCCGCCGGCGGCAAGGCCGTGGGCCTGACCGGCCGCGACGGCGGGCTGATCCGCGCCCGCAAGCTGAAGATGCTGGACCAGAAGGACCCGAGCATCGAGCACGACGTCGGCCAGGTGGGCGAGATCGAGTCCATCGACCCGGCGGTGGTGCGCGCGCTGCAGGACGACCAGTTCATCCCGGTCATCAGCCCGCTGGGCTTCGGCAAGGACAACGAGAGCTACAACATCAATGCCGACGTGGTGGCCGGCAAGCTGGCCGAGGTGCTGAAGGCCGAGAAGCTGATGATGCTGACCAACACGCCTGGCGTGCTGGACAAGAACGGCCAGCTGCTGACCAACCTGTCGGCGCGCGAGATCGACGCGCTGTTTGCCGACGGCACCATCAGCGGCGGCATGCTGCCGAAGATCGGCAGCGCGCTCGACGCGGCGAAGAACGGCGTCAACACCGTGCACATCATCGACGGCCGCGTGCCGCACGCCATGCTGCTGGAAGTGCTGACCGACCAGGCCTACGGCACGATGATCCGCTCACACTGATGGCGTCAGCGCATCTCGGCCAGCAGGCGCTGCATCAGCGCGAAGTAGCGGTCGTAGAAGGGGCCGGCGGGAATGGTCTCCGACCCCACCTTGACCAGCGAATCCTCGCTGGACGACAGCGGCACCGAGATCGAGCCGAAGGCGCCGACGCCCACGCTGGTGTTGTTGGGCACCTTCTTCAGCGCGTAGCGGTCCTGCTGCGCCGAGACGAAGGCGGTCGCCAGCACGCCATCGGGGCCGTCGGGCACGCACACCACGTGGAAGCTCAGCTCGATGTGCACCTCGCCCTCGGGCTGGAAGCGCTTGCTGGCGGTGATGGCATCGCGCCGCGCCGCGCCGATGATGTAGCCCTGGCTCAGCAGCGCGCGGCGCGCAGCCTCGCAGGTGTCGTCGACGTTCGCGTCGAACAGCCGCGAGAAGGTCTGGTCGGGCTGGAAGCGTTCCTGCTGGTAGACCGAGGGCGGCGTCTTGCTGCCGGTGCCCGGCCAGGCACAGCCGGCCAGCAGCGCCGCGGCCAGCCATGCCGCGGCGCGACCCCGCCGCAGGGGGCCGTGCCGTGGGGTCTGCGCAAGGGCCATCGGGCGTCTTTGGTCGGGCAGGCGGAAGCGGGCGCGATTATCGAACGCATGGCAGGGCACGCCGGATGACCCCACGCCGCGCCGCCCCGCGCGTCTGGCTCTTCGACCTGGAC
>Ga0209369_1001222_pt1 | contig 14283 bp, 14 predicted proteins | sample EBPBio142010_DNA_FD_185865 | JGI IMG/M metagenome (GOLD analysis project Ga0209369, IMG submission 185865) | Wastewater treatment Type I Accumulibacter community from EBPR Bioreactor in Madison, WI, USA - Reactor 1_10/4/2010_ DNA (SPAdes)... | ecosystem: Engineered > Bioreactor > EBPR >... | reverse complement strand
GATCAGCGCGCCGAAGACCACGTACTGGTCCACCACGCCAGGATCGACGATGCCCTTGCCGACGGTGGCCGCCACCTTCAGCTGGAAGATGAAGATCGCCACCACGTTGAAGAACGCCGCGAACAGCACCGCCGTCTGCGGCCGCAGCACGCCGGTGGAGACCACGGTGGCGATCGAGTTCGCCGCGTCGTGGAAGCCGTTCATGAAGTCGAACACCAGTGCCAGCAGCACCAGCATCACCACGACCCAGAGGCCGATCTGCAGGCTTTGCATGGGGCTGGCTCAGGAGTTCTCGAGCACCACGCCCTCGATCATGTTGGCCACGTCCTCGCAGCGGTCGGAGATCGATTCCAGTTGCTCGTAGATGACCTTGAGCTTGATCAGCTCGCGCACGTCGGCTTCCTCGCGGAACAGCCGCGACATCGCTGCGCGCATCACCCGGTCGGCGTCGGACTCGAGCTGGTCGATCTCCTCGCAGGTCTTGATCGCCGCGTCGGCCACCAGCGGCTGACTCAGCCGCGGCATCAGCGACACCGCATGCTGCACGCGCTCGCAGCACTTGGCGCTGATCTCGCCGAGCCGCAGCACGTCCTCGTTCAGGCGACGCACGTCGTACAGCGACAGCGTCTCGGTAGCGTCCTGCAGCAGGTCGACGATGTCGTCCATGCCGTTGATCAGGCCGTGGATCTGCTCGCGGCCGATCGGCGTGATGAAGGTCTTGTGCAGCAGGCGGTTGACCTCGGCCGTGACGCGGTCGGCCGCATGCTCGGCGGCATCCACCTCGGCGGCATGGCGTTCGCGCGCCGCCGTGTCGTCGTAGTGCTGCAGCAGCAGCACGAAGGAGCGCGCGGCCTGCGCGATCTGGCTGGCGTGCTGGTCGAAGAGCGCAAAGAAGTTGCCTTCGCGCGGCAGAAGCTTGCCGAAGAACATGGAATCGTCTCCCCGCCTACGCAGGGCTGCGCTCGCGGCGCCGCGGATTCTAGATGCGCTCGATGGCCTGGCCGGACACCTGCGCCAGCCAGGGCGCCAGCGGCCCCACGCCAGGCAGCGCCAGCTGCGGTGCAATCTCCAGCAGCGGCCGCAGCACGAAGGCGCGCAGATGCAGCCGCGGGTGCGGCAACACCAGCGCCTCGTCGCGCCACTCGCGGCCGCCGTGGTCCAGCAGGTCCAGGTCCAGCGTGCGCGGCGCATTGCGCACCGTGCGCACGCGGCCGTGGGCCTGCTCCAGCGCCTGCAGTTGTTGCAACAGCGCCCGCGGCGCCAGCGTGGTCTGCAGCTCGGCCACCGCGTTGATGAAATCCGGCCCGCTGGCCTGTACCGGCGCGCTGCGGTACAGCGACGAACGGGCGACGAGCACGCAGCCGGGCAGCCGACCGAGGGCGTCCAGCGCCTCGCGCACGGTGGCCTCGGCATCGCCGAGGTTGGCGCCAATGGCGACGAAGGCGCGCTCGGCCGCGGCCGGCATCGTCAATCGGGTCGGGAAGGCGGGTGTGGCGCGGCTTCGCTGCCGCCGCTGCCGCCGTCACCACCGGCCGGCCGGCGGCGGCGCCGCCGGCGCTTGCGCGGCGCGGCACCGGGTTCGCCGGCGCCGGCTTCATCGGCCGCATCATCGGCTGCCGCATCGGCCGCACGTTGGGGCGCGGCCCCCGCGGGGGCAGGCGCTGCAGCCCGCGTCGCCAGCACGCGCCGCGGGCCCTGCTGCTGCTCACGCACCGCCTGCAGCAGCGCCACGCGTTCGTCCTCGTCGCCCAGCGAAAAATCTTCCCACCACTCGGCCAGTTCGGGGCTCAGTTCGCCGGCGTCGGCGCGCAGGCGCAGGAAGTCGTAGGCCGCCCGGAAGCGCGGCTGCTCGACCAGGGCGCGCGGCGTGTTGCCGGTGCGCCGCTCGAAGCGTGGCTGCATCAGCCAGATCTCGCGCATGTCGGCGGCCAGCTTGCCGCGGCCGGAGATGTCGCCGATGCGCGCGTCGAACACCGCATCCACCGCCTGCTGCAGCGCCGGGAACGGCGCCTCGCCACCGGCCTTCAGCGCTTGCCAGCGCTCCAGCACCTCGTGCCACAGCAGGCAGGCCAGCAGGAAGCTGGGCGCCACCGGCAGGCCTTCGGCCACGCGGCGGTCGGTATCGGCCAGCGCCAGCTGCACGAAACGCTCGCGCGCCGGGTTCTGCGGGCCCTGCTGCAGCACCGCGTCCAGCACCGGGAACACGCCGCGGTCCAGGCCCTGCAGGCGCAACTGCTCCAGGCTCTTCAGCGCATGGCCAGTCTGCAGCAGCTTGATCATCTCGTCGAACAGCCGCGAGGCCGGCACGTTGGCCAGCAGCGCCGCCATCTCGCGGATCGGCGCGCGGGTCTTCGGCTCGATGGCGAAGCCCAGCTTGGCAGCAAAGCGCACCACGCGGATGATGCGCACCGGGTCTTCGCGGTAGCGCGTGACCGGGTCGCCGATCATGCGCAGCACGCGCTTCTGCGCGTCCTGGAAGCCGTGGTGGTAGTCGACCACCAGGCGCGCCGTGGGGTCGTAGTACAGCGCGTTGACGGTGAAGTCGCGGCGCGCGGCGTCCTCGATCTGCGGGCCCCAGACGTTGTCGCGCAGCACGCGGCCGCTGGCGTCGACCACGTGCGCCTTGCCCGACAGTTCCTGCTTCGAGGTCTTCTCGTTGCCGCTGACCTGGTCGGCCTCGGCCGCGTCGAGCAGCGCGCGGAAGGTCGAGACCTCGATCACCTCGTGCTCGCGGCCGCGGCCGAAGATCACGTGCACGATGCGGAAGCGCCGGCCGATGATGAAGGCGCGGCGGAACAGCGCCTTCACCTGCTCGGGCGTGGCATCGGTGGCGACGTCGAAGTCCTTGGGCCGCAGGCCCAGCAGCAGGTCGCGCACCGCGCCGCCTACCACGTAGGCCTGGTGCCCGGCGTCCTGCAGCGTGCGCACCACGCGCACCGCATGCTCGTCCAGCAGGGTCTGGTCGATGCCGTGCTCGGCCGCGGCGATCTCCACCCGCTTGCCCAGCGGCACCGCGGGCTTGGTGGGGGCCGGCGCCTTGCCGAGCAGCCGGTCGATGAATTTCTTGATCATTCGAAGAGCCTGAGGATGGGCCAGCCGCGTTCGGCGGCAATGCGCTCCAGCGCCGCCGACGGGTTGGTCGCCACCGGGTGACTGACCTGCTCGAGCAGCGCCAGGTCGTTGGTGGAATCGCTGTAGAAGCTGATGCGCTCGAAGTCGGCCCAGCGCAGGCCCTGCGCCTGCAGCCATTGCTGCACGCGCACCACCTTGCCGTCGCGGTACGACGGCACGCCGGCGATGTCGCCGGTGACCCGGCCCTGCGCATCGCGGGCCAGTTCGGTGGCAATCAGCGTATCCACGCCGAACAGCGCGGCGATCGGCCGGGTGACGAACTCGTTGGTCGCCGTCACCACCGCCAGCCGCTCACCGGCCTGCGCATGGCGCTGCACCAGCGCCATCGCGCTGTCGCGCAGCGCCGGGCGGATGATCTCGTCGACGAAGCGCCGGCTGGCCGCGGCCTGCTCGGGCGCCGGCCGGTCGCGCCAGGCCGAGGTGGCAAAGCGGATGTAGGCCGCCACGTCCAGCCGCTCGGCCTGGTACTGGGCATAGAACTCGTCGTTGGCGCGGCGGAAGGCCTCGCCGTCGGCCCAGCCCAGGCTGACCATGAACTCGCCGAAGGCGTGGTCGGAATCGATGGGCAGCAGCGTGCCGTCCAGGTCGAACAGCGCCAGCCTCATGGTGCCGCCCCCGCGTCGGCCGGGTCTTCCTGCAGCACCTGGCGCAGCAGCGGCACGGTCACCGTGCGCTGGCGGACGAGCGCGAAGCGGTCGATGCGGTCCAGCCACTGCACCAGCGTGCCCATGTCGCGGGCGGCGCGCGTCAGCAGGTAGTCCATCACCTCGTCGGACAGAAAGATGCCGCGGCGGTCGGCCTCGCGGCGCAGCGCGGCGCGGGCTTCGCCCTCGCTGGCCGGCTGCAGCGCGAACACATGGCCCCAGGCCAGGCGCGTGCGCAGGTCGTCGCGCAGCGGCAGGTCCACCGGCGGCAGCCGGCCGGCTGCTACCCAGGCCACGCCGTGTTCGGCCGCTTCAAGGAACAGGCTGAAGGCCGCGTGTTGCCGCTCGGCGTCCAGCGCCTCGCAGTTGTCCACCACCACCAGTGGCCAGGCCGGGTCCAGCGGCCAGGGGGCCGGTACCTGGGCGTCGAAGCTGCCGGCGCGCTCGCCGCGGCGCTGGCGCTCGTGCAGCAGCGCCTGCAGCAGGTGGCTCTTGCCGCTGCCCGGCGGCCCCCACAGGTACACCGGCGCGGCCCGCTCGCCGAGCGTGCGCAGGTGCGCCACGGCAGCGGCATTGGCGTGGCTGAGGTAGGTGTCGAAGGTGGGCAGCGGGTCCGGGCCGATCGCCAGCGGGATCTGCTTCATGGACGGGCTGGGGCAGACATGAACCGCCATTTTAGGGGCGGCGCCTGCACGGCCGGCCTCAATGCAAGGGCCGGCGCGGCACGCGGCCGCCCGTGCCGCCCAGGGCCAGCAGCCGCTGGCGCAGCGGGGCGGCGTCCTCGGCTTCGGGCAGGTGCTCCAGGTAGTCGGCCAGGTCCAGCGCGGCGGCTTCGTCGCGGCCCATCTCGGCCAGCGCCAGGCCGCGGTCACGGCGCTCTTCCCAGGTCTGCGGCAGCAGCACCACCAGCCGCTCGCACACCGCCAGCAGCCGTGGCCAGTCTGCGGCGGCGCGGTGGATTTCCTTCAGGTTGCGCAGCAGCCGGGCGATGACGTCGCGCGGCGGCGCGGCCTGCAGGAACAGGCCCAGCGGCACCTCGTAGTCGCCGGTCAGGCCGCGGGCGCGGCGGTAGGGCATCAGCCGCTCTTCGAGCTCCGCGCGCGACAGCGAATGGCCGGTCAGCGGGTCGATCACCACCTCGCCCTGGCTGGCGCGCAGCTTGACCAGGAAATGCCCGGGGAAGGACACGCCGCGCGCCTGCAGGCCGATCTGCGCCGCCAGCTCGCCGTACAGCAGCGCCAGCGTGATCGGGATGCCACGCCGCGTGTCCAGCACCGCATGCAGGTAGCTGTTGCGCGGGTCGTAATAGTCGTTGACGTTGCCGGCGAAGCCCAGGTCCTGGAAGAAGTAGCGGTTCAGGAAACGCAGCTTCTGAAGCGCCACCGCATCGGCCGGCACGCGGCGCTTCAGCCGCTCGGCCAGCGCGTCCACCTGCGCCAGCACGCCCTGCGGGTCGAGCTGCGGGTATTCGTCCTGGGCCACCGAGATGGCCGCCTCGAGCAGCGCGAAGCCTTCGTCCTCGGCCACCAGCGAGGCAAAGTACTGCAGCGCGGTGGGCACCTCGAAGCGCAGGGTGTCGCTCATGGTCGCAGTGTATCGGTCAGGCCCGGCGGCGGAAGTGCCGCGGCCGCAGCCCGCACAGGCCCAGCACCGCAAAGTACAGCAGCGCCGCGCCGCCCAGCACGGCGGCCATCCAGCCGGCCCGCAGGCCCCACTGCGCCTGCAGGCCGATCCAGTCGATGGCGATGGCCGCCCAGGCCAGCAGGCCGCCCAGCGCCGCACAGGCCAGGCCCACGCGCAGCAGGAACAGCCCCCAGCCCGGCAGCGGCCGGTAATGGCCGCCGCGCACCAGGCCCACCAGCAGCCAGCCGGCATTGACCAGCGCCGCCAGACCGATGGACAGCGCCAGCCCGGCATGGCCCAGCTGCGGCACGAACAGCGCGTTCATCACCTGCGTGGCAAACAGCATGACGATGGCGATGCGCACCGGCGTGCGGATGTCCTGCCGCGCATAGAAGCCCGGCGCCAGCACCTTGACGCCCACCAGCCCCATCAGGCCCACGCCGTAGCCCATCAGCGCTCGGGTGGTCTGCGCCACGTCCTGCGGCTGGAACTGGCCGTAGTGGAAGAGCACCGCCACCAGCGCCTTCGGGAAGACCAGCAGCGCCACCGCGCAGGGCAGCGCCAGCAGCACCAGCATGCGCAGGCCCCAGTCGAGCATGTCGCTGTAGGACTGGCGGTCGTCGCGGGCCTGCGCGGCCGACAGCTGCGGCAGCAGCACCACGCCCAGCGCCACGCCCAGCAGCGCGGTCGGGAACTCCATCAGCCGGTCGGCATAGGTCAGCCAGGACACCGCGCCCACGCCCACGTGCGAGGCGATCTGGGTGTTGATCAGCAGCGAGATCTGCGCCACCGACACGCCCACCAGCGCCGGCGCCATGCGCCGCAGCACCAGGCCCACGCCAGGGTGCTGCCAGGCGGCGCGCAGCCGGCCGGGCGTCAGCGCAAAGCGCGGCATGCAGCCGATGGCGCGCAGCGCCGGGATCTGGATGGCCGCCTGCAGCAGCCCGCCCAGCATCACGCCGGCGGCCAGCGCCAGCACCGGGTTCAGGCCCCAGCGGGCGAACTGCGGCCCGCCCCACCAGGCGGCGGCGATCACCGCCAGGTTCAGCAGCACCGGCGTGAAGGCCGGCACCGCAAAGCGCCGCCAGGTGTTCAGGATGCCGGCCGACAGCGCCACCATCGACATGAAGCCGATGTACGGGAACATCCAGCGCGTCATCGTCGCCGCCAGGTCGAACTCGGCCAGGCCCGAGCCGATCAGCCACACCAGCAGCGGCGCGCCGGCCATGCCGACGATGCAAGTGAGCAGCAGCGCCCAGGCCAGCACGCTGGCCACCGCGTCGATCAGCCGGCGGGTGGCCTCGTCGCCGTCGCGCTCGCGCGCGGCCGCCAGGATGGGCACGAAGGCCTGCGAGAAGGCGCCCTCGGCGAACAGCCGGCGCAGCAGGTTCGGGATGCGGAAGGCGACGTTGAAGGCGTCGGTGGCGGCGCTGGCGCCGAAGGCCGCGGCGATCAGCTGCTCGCGCACCAGACCGGTGATGCGGGAGGCCAGCGTGAGCAGGGAGACGGTGGAGGCGGCCTTGAACAGGTTCATCGCGGGGCGCGACGGCATGGCGCGGGCGGCCTGTGCTGCAGCGGGGGCGGATTATAGGCAGGCCCCTCCAGCTGCCACTGGCCAGCGCCGCCGCAGGTGCTATACTTTCCGGCTTTGCACATTACGTCAGAGTTCCAAGCATGGCCACCTCGTCCAAAGCCAAGAAGAAAACCGTCCGCCTCGCCTCGGGGCGCAAGCGTGCGCGCCAGGACGTCAAGCTCAATGCCGCCAACAGCTCGCTGCGCTCGAAGTTCCGCACCGCCATCAAGAACGTGCAGAAGGCCGTGCTGACCGGCGACAAGGCCAAGGCGACCGAGCTGTACAAGTCGGCGCAGAGCGTCATCGACTCCATCGCCGACAAGGGCCTGTTCCACAAGAACAAGGCCGCGCGACACAAGAGCCGTCTGTCGGCCAAGCTGAAGGCGCTGGCTGCTTGATGAAGGCCTGACACGCCGAACCCCGGTTTACCCCCCATCAAGAGCCTGCATCGCAGGCTCTTTTTGTTTCCAGCCGATCCCTTGTTCCTAGAATCGTCCACCGCTGCCTGAGGAATGCCGATGAATGCTCCCGACAAGGCCGTCGCCCCGCCGATGCCGCATGTGATGAACACCTACGGCCGCCTGCCGATCGCGCTGAGCCATGGCAAAGGCTGCTGGGTCTGGGACACCGAAGGCCGCAAGTACCTGGACGGGCTGGGCGGCATCGCCGTCAACACGCTGGGCCATGCCCACCCCAAGCTGGTGCCGGCGCTGCAGGAACAGATCGGCAAACTGATCCACAGCTCCAACTACTACGAGGTGCCGCTGCAGGAAACGCTCGCCGCCCGGCTGTGCGAGCTGTCCGGCCTGGACAGCGTGTTCTTCTGCAGCACCGGCCTGGAAGCCAACGAGGCGGCGCTGAAGATCGCCCGCAAGTACGGCCATGACCGCGGCATCGAGCGGCCGGAGATCATCGTCTACGAAGGTGCCTTCCACGGCCGCTCGATCGCCACGCTGTCGGCCACCGCCAACCCCAAGGTGCAGGCCGGCTTCGGCCCGCTGGTCGAGGGCTTCGTGCGCGTGCCGCTGAACGACCTGGCCGCGGTGGAGCGCGTGGCCCGCGAGAACCCGAACGTGGTGGCCGTGTTCCTGGAAACCATCCAGGGCGAAGGCGGCATCCACCCCTCGCGCTGGGAATACCTGCAGGGCCTGCGCAAGCTGTGCGACCAGAAGGACTGGCTGCTGATGCTGGACGAGGTGCAGTGCGGCATTGGCCGCACCGGCAAGTGGTTCGCGCACCAATGGGCCGGCATCCGGCCCGACGTGATGCCGCTGGCCAAGGGCCTGGGCTCGGGTGTGCCCATCGGCGCCGTCGTCGTCGGCCCGAAGGCGAAGAACGTGCTCGGCCCCGGCAACCACGGCACCACCTTCGGCGGCAACCCGCTGGCCATGCGCGCCGGCGTCGAAACCTTGCGCATCATGGTCGAGGACGGCGTGATGGACAACGCCGCACAGGTGGGAGCGCTGCTCAAGGAAGGCCTGCAGCGCGAGCTGGCCGGCGTGAAGGGCGTGGTCGAGGTGCGCGGCCAGGGCCTGATGCTGGGCATCGAGCTCGACCGGCCCTGCGGCGAACTCCTGGGCCGCGCGGCGCGCGCCGGGCTGATGCTCAGCGTGACGGCCGACCGCGTGATCCGCCTGGTGCCGCCGCTGATCCTGTCGGCCGACGAGGCGCGGCAGATCATCGCCATCCTCTGCCCGCTGGTGCGCGAGTTCCTCGCCGAAGGCGCATGAAGCCGGGACACAGCCTGATGCGCCACTACCTGCAGTTCAAGGACCTGCGTGCCGAGGAGTACGCCTACCTGTTCGAGCGCACGCGCATCATCAAGACGCGCTTCAAGAACTACGAGCGCTACCAGCCGCTGGTGGACCGCACGCTGGCGATGATCTTCGAGAAGGCCAGCACCCGCACCCGCGTCAGCTTCGAGGCCGGCATGTACCAGATGGGCGGCAGCGTGGTGCACCTGACCACCGGCGACAGCCAGCTGGGCCGCGCCGAGCCGATCGACGATTCGGCCCGCGTCATCAGCCGCATGGTCGACCTGGTGATGATCCGCACCTACGAACAAGCCAAGATCGCCGCCTTTGCCGCGCATTCGCGCGTGCCGGTGATCAATGGCCTGACCAACGAGTACCACCCCTGCCAGATCCTGGCCGACATCTACACGTACATCGAGCACCGCGGCGGCATCCAGGGCAAGGTGGTGGCCTGGGTGGGTGACGGCAACAACATGGCCAACACCTGGCTGCAGGCGGCCGAGATCCTGGGCTTCACCGTGCATGTCAGCACGCCGGGCGGCTACGAGGTCGACCCCAAGGTGGCCGGCATCTCGCGCAGCGACTGCTACAAGGTCTTCGCCGACCCGCTGGAAGCCTGCCGCGGCGCCGATCTGGTGACCACCGACGTCTGGACCAGCATGGGCTACGAGGCCGAGAACGAGCAGCGCCGTCAGGCTTTTGCCAAGTGGTGCGTCGACACCGCCATGATGGCCGTGGCCAAGCCCGACGCCCTGTTCATGCATTGCCTGCCGGCGCACCGCGGCGAAGAGGTCACCGCCGAGGTCATCGATGGCCCGCAGTCGGTGGTCTGGGACGAGGCCGAAAACAGACTGCACGTGCAGAAGGCGCTGATGGAATACCTGCTGCTCGGCCGCATCGGCTGAGCCCGCGCGCTGCGCCGGATTGACCCGGCGCCACATCGCCGATAAACTTTAGTACTAAAGTAAATGACGCGCGCCCTCACGCGTCCGTCGAGCGATGCCACGTCTCTGGGACATCTCCCCTGCGGTGCAGGCCGGCTCGCCGGTCTTTCCCGGCGATGCGCCCTATGCGCAGGCCTGGAACGCGCGCATCGGGCCGGGCTGCCCGGTCAACGTCGCCACGCTGACGCTGTCGCCGCACACCGGCGCGCATGCCGATGCGCCGCTGCACTACGACGAGGCCGGCGCCGCGATCGGCGCGGTGGACCTGGCGCCCTACCTCGGTCGCTGCCGGGTGATCCATGCCGTCGGCCGCGGCCCGCTGATCGAATGGGCCCATCTCGAACACGCGCTGGCCGAGCTGCCGCCGCGCGTGCTGGTGCGCACCTACGCGCGCCAGCCGGCAGGCTGGGACTCTGCCCTGCCCGCCTTCGCGCCGCAGACGGTCGAACGCCTGGCCGACCTGGGCGTCACGCTGATCGGCATCGACAGCGCCAGCATCGACCCGGCCGACAGCAAGACGCTGGACAGCCACCAGGTCATCCGCCGCCGAAACCTGCGCGTGCTGGAGAACCTGGTGCTCGACGACGTGCCCGAAGGCGACTACGAACTGATCGCGCTGCCGCTGAAGCTGATGAGCGCCGATGCCAGCCCGGTGCGCGCCGTGTTGCGAGAACTGGAGAGCCGATGAAGACCCGTGACGAAGCCCTGGCGCTGGACGCCGCCGACCCGCTGGCGCCGCTGCGCGCGCAGTTCACCCTTCCGGACAATCTGATCTACCTGGACGGCAATTCGCTGGGCGTGATGCCCAAGGCCACCGCCGCGCGCGTGCAGCAGGTGGTCACGCAGGAATGGGGCACCGGCCTGATCGGCAGCTGGAACAGCGCCGGCTGGATGGAGCTTGCACCGCGCATCGGCGACAAGATCGCGCGGTTGGTCGGCGCCGGCGCCGGCGAATGCGTGGCCGCCGATTCCACCTCGGTCAACCTGTTCAAGGTGCTGAGCGCGGCGCTGAACGTCGCCCGTGCCGATGCGCCGCAGCGCACGCGCATCGTCAGCGAGCGCAGCAACTTCCCGACCGACCTGTACATCGCCGAAGCGCTGGCCGCCGAGCGTGGCCTGCAACTGGTGCTGGCCGACACGCCGGAAGAACTGCCCGCGCTGCTGGACGAGCGCTGCGCGGTGCTGATGCTGACGCATGTGAACTACCGCACCGGTCGCATGCACGACATGGCCGCGCTGTCGCAGGCCGCACACGCGGCCGGCGCGCTGGCGCTGTGGGACCTGGCGCATTCGGCAGGCGCGGTGCCGGTGAGCTTAAGCGGCAGCGGCGTCGATTTCGCCATCGGCTGCGGCTACAAGTACCTGAACGGCGGCCCCGGTGCCCCCGCCTTCGTCTGGGTGGCGCCGCGCCATGCCGAGCGCTTCTGGCAGCCGCTGGCCGGCTGGATGGGCCATGCCGCGCCCTTCGATTTCACGCCTGGATACCAGCCGGCGCCGGGGATCCGCCGCTACCTGTGCGGCACGCCGGCGGTGCTGTCCCTGGCTGCGCTGGAGTGCGGCGTCGACACCGTGCTGGCGGCCGAAGCCCATGGCGGCATGGCCGCGCTGCGCGCCAAGTCGCTGGCGATGACACGCGCCTTCACCGCGCTGGTGGAAACCCGCTGCGCGGGCTTCGGCCTGAGCCTGGCCTCGCCGCGCGACGACGCACAACGCGGCAGCCAGGTGTGCTTCGCGCACCCGACGCACGGCTATGCGATGGTGCAGGCGCTGATCGCGCGCGGCGTGGTCGGCGACTTCCGCGCACCGGACATCCTGCGCTTCGGCTTCACGCCGCTGTACCTGCGCTACGTCGACGTGTGGGACGCGGTCGAGCACCTGCGGCAGATGCTGCAGCGCGAAGAGTGGCGCGAAGCACGCTTCAACCAACGGGCCGCCGTGACATGAGCGAACACCCCCAACCCAGCACCGAAGGCATCGTCCGCGAAGAAGGCGCCAAGCTCGACTTCGCGCGCGACATGAGCTATGGCGACTACCTGCACCTGGACCAGGTGCTCAGCGCCCAGCATCCGCTGTCGCCCGACCACAACGAGATGCTGTTCATCGTGCAGCACCAGACCAGCGAGCTGTGGATGAAGCTGATGCTGCACGAGCTGCGGGCCGCCATCGCCAGCATCGCGCAGGACCAGATGGCGCCGGCCTTCAAGATGCTGGCCCGCGTCAGCAAGATCATGGAACAGCTGGTGCATGCCTGGGACGTGCTGGCGACGATGACGCCGCCCGAATACAGCGCGATCCGGCCCTACCTGTCCAACAGCAGCGGTTTCCAGAGCTGGCAGTACCGCTGCATCGAGTTCAGCCTGGGCAACAAGAACGCGGCGATGCTGAAGCCCCATTCGCACCGGCCCGAGCTGCTGGCGCATGTGGAGGCCGCCTACCGAGCGCCCAGCCTGTACGACGAATCGCTGCGCCTGCTGGCGCGGCGCGGCATCGCCGTGCCGCAAAGCCACCTGCAGCGCGACTGGACGCAACCCTACGCGGCCAGCGACGAGGTCGAGGCCGCCTGGCTGCAGGTGTACCGCGCGCCGGACAAGCACTGGGACCTGTACCAGCTGGGCGAGGAACTCACCGACCTGGAAGACGCCTTCCGGCTCTGGCGCTTCCGCCACGTGACGACGGTGGAACGCGTCATCGGCTTCAAGCGCGGCACCGGCGGCACCAGCGGTGTGGGCTACCTGCGCCGCATGCTGGACGTGGTGCTGTTCCCCGAGATCTGGAAGCTGCGCACCGACCTGTAGCGCGCCGGGCCGGCGCGCTCAGCCGCCCAGCGCGATCACCACCGCCTGGATCAACGCGCCGGTGACCACCATCGCCAGGCCGGTGCGCAGCGGCCAGCTGCCGGCGTAACGGCCCCAGGCGTAGCCGCAGGCGAACAGCATCACGATGGCCACCGCGCCGGACAGGCGCATGGCCAGCCACAGGTCCTGCATGAACATGAAGGGCAGCACCACCGGGAAGGTGGAGCCGAAGACCAGCAGGAAGACGCCCACCGCGCCGCGCAGGTCGGCGCGCTCGATGCGCATGTGCCGCGGCGGCACAGGCCGCTGGCGCAGTGCCTGTTCCAGATGGCCCAGCGCATGGGCATCGAGTTCGTTGCCCAGCGGGCCCAGCTCGGCGGCGATCAGCGCCTGCGCGCGCGCCGTCGCGGCGGCCTGCACCTCGCGCACCAGCTGGCCGCGGCGGCCGCGCGCCACCGCGCTGCGCAGCAGGTACATCACCGCATCGACGAAACCCCAGGCCGTGTTGCAGCCGATGGCCGCGATCAGCATGGTGCGCACGTCGTCGCGGCCGGCGCCGGCCACGCTGAGCGTGCCGGTGAAGGTCAGCACCATGAACAGCCCGAACAGCACCTCCGAATAGCGGTCGATCGGGTCGAGCACCGGCTCGGTCTTCATCCGCCGGCCACCGGTGGCAGGTCCATCTCGACGAAGATCACGCCGTCGTCGAGGTGCTCGCGGATCGGCAGGCCACTGCGGCGGAAGACCTTCAGCATGCCGTCGTTGCCGGCCAGCACCTGCGCCTCGAAGCGCTGGATGCCGCGCTGGCGGCCGATCTCGGTGAGCAGCTGCATGAACAGAGTCGACAGGCCCTGGCCCTGGTAGTCCTCCTCGATGGTGAAGGACATCTCGGCCGTCAGCGGCGGCTCGGGCCGCTGCTGCACCAGGTAGGCGCCGCCGCCGATGATGATCTCGTCACCGCCCCGCTCCAGCGTGGCCACCAGGGCCACCTGGTGCGCATAGTCGTTGCGCTCCAGGCGCTGCAGGTCGGTCTCGCTCAGCGAGCGTTTGGCGCTGAAGAAGCGGGTGTAGACCGTTTCCGGGTCCAGCTGGTGGAAGGCGTCGATGATGCGCTGCCGGTCGTCGGGCCGGGCCGCGCGGATCAGCACCGGCGTGCCGTCGCGCAGCGTGGCCTGGCGGTGGAACTGCACCTGCTCCGAAAGCTGCTCCGGCACCGGCTCCAGCGCAAACAGGTGGTGGCCCCAGGCTGGCAGGTCCAGGTACAGGCCGCGCTGCAGCAGCTCGTCGCCGTCGCGGTCGTAGACCGCGTCGCTCATCAGGTCGCGCAGCCGCCAGCGCCGGCCGGCCAGGCCCGGCCAGAGCAGCGCCACGTAGCACTGGCCGGGCTGCGGCGCGTAGTTGGCGGCCGCGCAGAACCAGCGATCGTCGGCGCCACTCCAGCACCAGGCGATCAGCTGCTCGACCGTCGCATTGCCCTCCCAGGCGCTGCGGCAGGCCAGCAGCGCCCAGTCGCCGTCGCGCAGCGCCGGCTCGCGCAGCGCCGCCAGCAGCCGCGCATAGGCCTGCGCACGCTGCGGGTCCACCGGCTCGTCGGGGCCACGCACCAGGTGCGGCGGCACGCGCACGCGGAAGCCCTCCAGCTGCCCCTGGTGGAACAGCCGCAGCCCTGGCGTGGTGTAGGCGATCAGCGCAGCCGAGCCGTGTGCCTCGGCGGCTAGGGTGGCGGCCGCGCGCGGCTCGTCGTGGTTTTCCAGGAAGCGCGCCATGCGGTCCTGGTACTCGGGCGTGGCCATCAGGTGCTCGCGCACCGGCCGGGCC
>Ga0209369_1001221_pt1 | contig 14303 bp, 11 predicted proteins | sample EBPBio142010_DNA_FD_185865 | JGI IMG/M metagenome (GOLD analysis project Ga0209369, IMG submission 185865) | Wastewater treatment Type I Accumulibacter community from EBPR Bioreactor in Madison, WI, USA - Reactor 1_10/4/2010_ DNA (SPAdes)... | ecosystem: Engineered > Bioreactor > EBPR >... | reverse complement strand
CAGAAGTGGCGTACCGCCCACGCCTGCTCCAGCGGCGCGGCCGGGCCCACCGAGACCGGGGCCAGGCCGCTGCGGTACAGCCGGTAGCCCATCACCAGGATGCGCAGCTCGTTCGGCTGCCCGGACGGGCGCAGCAGCGCCGGCGGCAGCGCAAACAGCAGCGGCGTATAGAAGTGGCGCGCCACTGGCTCGTGCATGCGCCCCTGCTGGCCGAGCAGCTGGCCGTTCAGCTCGACGCGGGCGTTCATGCTCACCGACGGCAGGTACAGCGCCAGCGCGCCCTGCGCATCGGCCGGCGTGGCAAAGCGCAGCCGGTACCAGACATAGCCCTGGTAGTCGGGACGGCTGGAATCCCAGGCATCGGGCAGCGTCACCGGCCGCCAGGCTGCGTCGGCCGCCGGCTCGGCCACCGGCCAGCCGTTGCCGGCTTCCAGCACCTCGGCCTGGGCCAGCGTGTGCACCGGATCGGCGAAATGCTCGCGCGGCGTGCAGCCGGCCAGGCCCAGCAGCAGCCAGGCCAGCAGCAGCAGGGCCGCAAGGCGCCGGGCGCGCGGCGGCGTCGGCATCAGCGCAGCGGCGGCAGCCCGCGCGCGCTTTGCCGCAGGTTGTATTCGTACACCGCCTCGGTGCGCGAATTGACGGCCAGCTTCTGGTAGATGCGCTTGACGTGCGTGCGCACGGTGTTGGTCGACACGCCGAGCATGACCGCGCCTTCCTGGTAGCTGAAGCCCTTGGCGATGAAGGTCAGCACCTCCAGCTCGCGCTCGGTCAGCGCGCTGCCGTCGTCCTGGCCCGGCAGCAGCGGCTGCGGCCGTTGGCGGCGGATCAGCGTGCGTGCGATCTGCGGGCTCAGCGGCGATCCACCGTCGCGCAGGTGCTGCAGCTGCTCGGCCAGCGGCTGCAGGCTCGAATCCTTCAGCAGGTAGCCGCTGGCACCGGCCTCGATGGCCGAGACCACGTGCCGCTCGTCGCCGAAGATGCTGATCACCAGCACCTCGCAGCGCGGGTGCAGGCGCAGGGCCAGGCCGATGACCTGGATGCCGGAGCCGTCGGGCAGCCCCAGGTCGGTCAGCACGATGTGCGGTGCATTCGACTCGAGCCAACGTCGGGCCTCGGCCACGCTGGCGCAGCCGCTGGCCTCCACCCCGGGCAGCGCCTGAAGCTCGGCCAGCAGCCAGCCGAGCGTGGCCGGGTCGTCCTCGACGACCAGGATGCGTTCGGGCGCGGCGTCCAGCATGTACGGGGCTTCGAAAAGGGGCGGCCCAGTCTAGCCAAGGCCGTGCGCGAATCCGCACCCCCGGAACGCGGGTCGCCCGATCATGTGACCGACGGCGCGGCCGCTTTGCACCACAGTGGCGCCGCCTCTCACTCGAACAGGATTGATCGATGCGTGCATCCCCCCGTTTCCTGGCCCGCCCGGTGTGCGGGCTGGCCCTTGCCGCGGCCGCGGCGGCCCTGGTGGCCTGCGGCGGCGAAGACGACACCACGCTGGGCGGCGTCGCCGCCGTGGGCGACCCGATTGCCGGTGGCACCGTCCAGGTCGCCTGTGCCGGCGGCAGCCCGCTCAGCACCACCACCTCGGCCACCGGGCAGTGGCAGGTGGCCATCAGCGGCCAGACGCTGCCCTGCGCGGTGCAGGTGCAGGGCGGCACCGTCGGCGGCGCGCCCTATGCGGCCACGCTGCATTCGCTCGCCACCGCCTTCGGCAACCTGAACATCACGCCGCTGACCGACCTGGTCGTGGCGCGCAGCGTCGGCGGCAATCCGCAGGCCTGGTTCCAGGCGCCGGCCTTTGCAGGCATTGACGACGCCAGCCTGCAGGCCGCCGTCGACCAGGTGGTCGCGGCGCTGGGCCTGGGCAGCGCGCTGGGCGACCGCGATCCGCTGACCGCCAGCTTCACTGCGGCCACCGGCGACCCGATCGACGACCTGCTGCAGGCCCTGGCGGCCGCGTTGCAGACGCTGGGCGCCGAATACGCCGCGCTGCTGACGGCGGCCGGTCAGGGCAACTTCGCGGCTTTCAGCGCGCTGCCGGCGGCGGTGACGCAGGCTCTGGGCAGCGCCACCGGCGGCGGCAACACCGGCGGCAGCACCAGTTGCACCAGCGGCGTGGAGATGGTCTTCGCGCGCGGCCAGGCCGACGGTCCCTACACCGATGGGCAGAAGGTCTGCGCCGAGGCCACCACCACCAGCCTGAAGATCGGCGACAAGACCTTCAGCAACCCGACGACGAATCCTGTGGTGGTGCCACCGTATGCCGCCTATTCGTTCGTCGACGCGGGCCTGAACTATGAGGTGGTGTTGAACAACGGCGCCCTGTACGAGATCAACATCGCCAAGACCAACGCCGTCTCGGCCGCAGACTTCCACGGGCAGTTCATGCCCACGGCCAGCGCCGGACAGACGCTGACCGTCGAATTGAGCATCAGCGGCGCACTCGCCACCTCGTTCACGGTGCCCAACCAGACGCCACCGGCCAGCCAAGCCGAGTTCTGCGCCGACCCCGGCAGCGACCCGAACCTGACGGGCTTGCAAGTGCAGAACGGCGTCACGCTGACGATCACCGGCTGCAGCTTCGCCAACAACATCGGCACCATCGAGGCGACCGCGCAGACCGGCGGCCTGACCGTGCCCTACGTGGTGCGCTTCCTGTACGGCAGCTGAGCCCGCAGGCGGCCTGGCGCGCGCCTCAGCGCGTCAGGTCGAAGACGCGCAGGCCCTCGTGGTGCTCGGTGGCGCGGTTCCAGTCCAGGTGCGCCACCGTGTGCTCGACATCGCCGCGGCCGGCCTGCCACAGTTCCTGCACGGTGGCGCGCGAGAACTCGTAGTCCTTGACGCTGGCCGACTGGGTGTCGTGGCGGTTGATCAGGTGCACCAGCGACACCTGGCAGCGCCGGCTGGCGGCGGTGAGCTCGCGCACGTCGGGATCGTCGCGCAGGTGCGCCGGCAGCTTGTCCAGCAGCCGCCGGAACGAGGCCTTCAGGTGGTCGCGGTGGCGCAGCTGGCTGCTGTTGAAGCGCGTCTTGCTCGAATACTGGATGTCCTTGGCGCGCTCCTGCACCTGGTCCAGGTTGGCCGGCATGCGGCCCATGGCGCTGAACAGGTCCACCTGCAGCACCAGCGCGTCCAGGTCGGGCGCCTCGTCCATCACGTACCAGAGCGGCGAGTTCGAGACGATGCCGCCGTCCCAGTAGCACTCGCCGTCGATGGCCACCGGCGGAAAGCCCGGCGGCAGCGCCCCGCTGGCCATGATGTGCTCCGGCGCCAGCGGCATGTGCGTGTTGTCGAAGTACACCGAATTGCCGGTGCGCACGTTCACCGCGCCCACCGACAGCCGCACCCGCGCGCTGTTCAGCAGATCGAAATCCACCAGCTCCAGCAGCGTGGCCTTCAGCGGCGCGGTGTCGTAGACGCTGAGCGCCGACACCGCCTGCGCCGGGTGGTGTGGCCGGAAGAAGCCCGAGATGCCGAACACCGTGGCCGAGGCCGCCGCCGCACGGTTGGCCAGCGGCCGCAGCGGCGCCGGCACCTCGAAGGGCAACGGCGCCGGCACCGTCACCCGTTGCCAGAACTCGCGCAGCCGCTGCACGCGGCGTTCCGGCGGGTTGCCGGCAATCAGCGCCGCGTTGATCGCGCCGATGGACACGCCGGCCACCCAGTCGGGTGCGACACCCACGTCGGCAAAGGCCTCGAAGGCGCCGGCCTGGTAGGCGCCGAGCGCGCCACCGCCCTGCAGCACCAGCACCGTGCGCTCGTGCCGCGGCGGGGGCGTTGCGGGGCCGGCGGTCGGTTTGCGGGAGCGGGTGGCCATGGCGCGGCGCACTCTAGCAGAGGGCTGCGTCGTGCAGGCATAGCATCGGCGCTCCCTCCCTAACCCTGTCGGGCCGCCATGCAGCTGCATTACTACCCGGGCAACGCCAGCTTCACGCCGCACGTGCTGCTGCGCGAGATCGGCTGCCCTTTCGAGCTGGTGCTGGTGCGCCGCGACGAAGGCGCGCACAAGCGGCCCGAGTACCTGAAGCTCAACCCCAACGGCCAGATTCCGGTGCTGATGGACGGCTCGCTGGTGCTGTACGAGACGGCTGCGCTGTGCCTACACCTGGCCGACACCCACCCCCAAGCCGCGCTGGCGCCGGCGCTGGGCACGGCCGAGCGGGCGCATTTCTACAAATGGCTGGCCTGGCTGACCAACACGCTGCAGGCGCGGCTGATGCACTACTTCTACCCCGACCGCCTAGTGGACCCCGGCGACGCTGCGGCCGCCGCGCAGGTCAAGGCCCGCGCCCAGGCTGATGTGCAGCGCATGCTGTTACAGCTGGACGACCAGCTGGCATCGCACGGCGGCCCCTGGCTGCTGGGCCCGCACTACAGCGCGGTGGACCCCTATGCCTTCATGCTGTGTCGCTGGACCCGCGGCTTCGATGCCCGGCCGGCTCGCGAGCATGCGCACCTCGGGCCGTACCTGCAGCGCATGCTGCAACGGCCGGCGGTGCAGCAGGCCTTTGCTGCCGAGGGGCTGGCGGGGCCCTGGGTCTGAGGGCGAGCCGGCCGGCGCCATGCCGGACCACCCTGTTCGCGTGGTGGCCGTTCCTGGCGGCTGCGGCATGATGCTGCGAGGAGGGGTCGCGCTTGAGGTCGGCAGCTCTTTCACCATCGGCATCGGTCATCGTCTGCACGCGCAACCGTGCCGACAGCCTGGCGCTGCTGCTGCAGTCTCTGGCCGCGATGGAGCGTCCGGCGCAGTTCGAGTGGGAGCTGCTGGTGGTGGACAACGGCTCCACCGATGGCACGCGGGCCGTGGTGCAAGCCCACGCCGACCGTTTGCCGCTTCGCTATCTGCAGGAGGCTCGCCCCGGCCTTTCGCACGCCCGCAACCGTGGCGTGGCCGAGGCCGGCGGCGACTACGTCTGCTGGACCGACGACGATGTGATCGTGGGCCGGAACTGGCTGGCCAGCTACAGCGAAGCCTTCCTGCGCCATCCGGGCGCGGTGCTGTTCGGCGGCAAGATCATGCCCCTGTTGCAAAGCCCGACGCCGCGCTGGCTGAGCGCCAATCTCGACACCCCCGCCGTGCGCAGCCTGATGGTGTTCAGGGACATGGGCGACGCGATGGAGCCCATCTGCCTGGAGGGTGCGCGCTTTCCGTGGGGGGCGAACTTCGCCGTGCGCCGAGCGGAGCTGCAGCGCTGCCCCTTCGACCCCGAGTTGGGCCATGCGCCTTACCAGCGCCGTGTCGGCGAGGAAAGCGACGTCATCTACCGGCTGATCTCGCAGGGCGCCCAGGGCTGGTGGGTGCCCGACTGCGTCGTCCACCATGTGCTGCCGCCATCGCGCCAGCGGCTGCGCGAGGTGTTGCGCCATTTCCATGCCGTCGGCGAGACCTTCGCCTACGTGCACCAGCGGTCGCCGGGCGCGAACTGGAACGAACTGACCGGCCCGCCACGGTTCAGCCGGCTGGACACGGCTGACCTGCACCGCGCGCGCCTGCGGCTGGGCTGGCGCTTCGCGAAATCATGGTTGCGCGGCGATCAGCCGCGGGCACTGGCCCTGTTGTCCGAACTGGGCCTGTACGGCGGCGTGGCCGCCTTCCGACGCCACCAGCGCCCGCACGGCGCGAAGAAAGGAATCGCATGAACCGCCCGCGTGTGATCATGCTCGGCCTGGACGGCTTCGACCAGCAATTCGCAGAGCGGCTGATGACCCAAGGGCGATTGCCGGCCTTGCGCCAGATGCGAGAGCGTGGCGCCAGCCTGCTGCTCGACCACGGCAGCGCCAAGCGCACCGGCCTGGCCTGGGAACATGTCAGCACCGGTCTGTCGCCTGAACGGGCGCAGCGCTGGGCCGCCATCGATTTCGATGCGCGCAGCTACCAGGTGGCGCAGCAGCCGACACGCCACCCGCCCTTTGCCGCGGCGCTGGGCTGCCGGATGGTGGTCTTCGATCCGCCGTACTTCGATTTGCAGGCGGCGCCATCGGTGCAGGGCCTGGTCGCCTGGGGTGCCCACGACCCCGGCGTGGAGCGCAGCGCCCGGCCGGCCGGTCTGGCCGCGGAGATCCGAGAGCGATTCGGTGACTACCCGGCGCAGCCGTGGATCTATGGTTTCGTGTGGCCCGACGAGGCCAAGGCTCGGACTATGGCGATGGACATCGTGCAGGCGGTGGAACAACGCCGCCGCATCACCACCTGGCTGCTGTCCGAACGGTTGCCGGATTGGGATCTGGCCTACGTGGTCATCAGCGAATACCACTCCGCCAACGAAAGCCTGTGGCACGGCGTCGACCCCGGGCACCCGCTGGCGAGCCTGCCGTCGGCAACGCCGGCGCGCGTGGGCCTGCTGGGCGTGTACGACGCGGCCGACCGGATGCTGGGCGAGCTGATGGAGCGCTTCCCCGATGCCGACATCGTGGCCTTCAACCTGCACGGCATGGGCACCAACGATTCCGACGTGGCCAGCATGGCGCTGCTGCCCGAGCTGATGTACCGCCACCACTTCGGGCACAGCCGTCTGAATACCGGACCCTGGCCCACCCTGCCCAACGGCGTGCCGGTGATCACCGGCGAGCGCCGCTGGGGCGAAGAGGTGATTGCGGCGCTGGGCAAGCGTGCCCTGCACGGCCGGGCAAGATCGCGATTGCGCGGCTATCTGCACGGCCGCACGGATGCGGCCCTGCCGCCCGCAGCGCTGTCGCTGGAATGGATGCCGGCCACCCGCTACCGGCACGATTGGCCGCTGATGCGGGCCTTCGCACTGCCGGCCTACTACGACGGCAGGGTGCGCATCAACCTGCGTGGGCGTGAATCCGCCGGCCGCGTACCCCTGGCCGCCTACGGGGCTGTCTGCGATGAGGTGAGCCAGCTCTTGCGCGAAAGCCGCAATGTGCTGACCGGCGAACCCGTGGTCAAGGACATCGTCCCGGCCGATCGGCCCGCGATGCCACTGGGCCCGTCGGACGCCGACCTGATCGTGCTGTGGAACGGTTCGCCGCTGGGCTTCGAGCACCCCCGCCTGGGGCGTATCGGGCCGTTGCCCTACCACCGCACTGGCGGGCACAGCGGCCCGGCCGGCGCAGCCTACTTCCGCGGCCCGCACATCCGCGCGGGTCGCTTTGCCGAACGCAGCGCATTCGACGTGCTGCCTACGGTGTTGCGCATGCTCGATGAGCCCTCGGCCGCCCAGGTCAGCGGCCGCGTCATCGAGCCCCTGCTCGCCCCGTCGGACGCGGCGCTGCCGGCCTGAGCTCAGCCCCGCACGCGCAAGATGCCTGCGAAGTAAGCCGCCAGCTCGCCGCGCGCCTGCAGCGGCAGCACATGGCCGACGTACTGGTCGGGCCGCACGACGACGATGCAGCCGGCGGCACGGTCGATGTCGCGCAGCGCGAAGAGGTCCTCGCCGCGCTTCAGGTCGGCGCAGAAGGCCTTCTCGTAGTCGCACAGGCCGTAGCGGCCAACCTTCGGGCGCAGCAGCGTCGGCAGGGCCGCGAAGTCCAGATCGCGGAAGCCCTGCTGGAACACCGCGCGGGTGTCGATCACGGCATCCACGTCCTCGCCGGGTGCGGTGTGGCGGCGCAGCGGCGAGGCCGCGTCGTGCTCCAGCCAGTCGCACAGCGATGCGACCGCGCCGCCCGGCTGGCCGAAATCGCCCGCCGGCGCAAACACGAAAAGCCGGAAGCGTGCATCGGCCTCGATGCAGTGGCCCAGCTGCATCGGCTTGGCATCGGCCAGCCGCACCACCGGCGCCGAATGGAAGCGTTTGCCCATGTCGAAGCCGCCGGCCAGCGCCTGGTGCGTTGCCGCGCCGGTCAGCGCACCGGGCTCGTACTGGATGGTCAGCCCGCAGGTGAAGGGCAGGTTGTTGACGAATTCGCGGGCCACGCGCGGTAGGCCGTCGGTGCTTTCTTCCCCGGCCAGGCCGCCGACCACGCGCGCCCACTGGTGGTCGAACTCCACCAGGCCCTTGGCCGCGGCGCGGCGTTCGCCCGAATAGCTGTGCAGCAGGCTGGCGTCGGCCCGGCCGGTCAGCACCGAGATCAGCTTCCAGCCCAGGTTGAAGGTGTCGCCCATCGACACGTTCATGCCCTGCCCGGCCTTGGGGCTGTGCGTGTGGCAGGCGTCGCCGGCCAGCATCACGCGCGGCGCGCGCGTGGCCACCTGGTCCTCTGGCACGTCGTCGAACTTGTCGGTCAGGCGGTGGCCGATCTCGTAGATCGACCACCACACCACCTCCTTCACGTCCAGCGTGAAGGGGCTGAAGATGCGCCGCGCCTTGGCGACGATGTCGTCGGCGCCCATGCCGCGGTCGGCGGCGCGCTCGTGCGTGCCCAGGTTGTCCAGCTCGACGTACAGCCGCACCAGGTGGCCGCCCTCGCGCGGCAGCACCATCAGGATGCCCTCGTCCTGCGAGCGCACGAAGCTCTTCATGCGCCAGTCGGGGAAGTCGGTCACCGCCAGCAGGTCCATTACGCCCCAGGCCTGGTGCGCGGCATCGCCGTGCAGCTGGCCGCCAATGGCCGTGCGCACGGCACTGCGCGCGCCGTCGCAGCCGATCACGTAGTTGGCGCGCACCGTCTCGGTCTGGCCCTCGCGGCCCGGCGCGGTGTGCTCCAGCGTCACCGTCACCGGGTATTCGCGGGCGGCCGGGTCCACGTGCAGGCCGGCCACCTTCAGGCCGTATTCGGGCTGAAGGCGGCTCGGCGCATGGCGCATCACGTCCAGGAACATGTCGTGCACGCGCGCCTGGTTGATCAGCACGTGCGGCATCTCCGAGATGCCGTCGGGCACGTCCTGCACGCGGGCCACGCGCTGCAGCGCGGCCTGCTCGCCCGGCGACCAGAAGGTGGTCTCGTTGATCCAGACCGATTCGCGCATCACCTTCTCGGCAAAGCCGAAGGCCTGGAACATCTCCATCGTGCGCACGCTGATGCCGTCGGCCTGGCCCTTTTCCATCGGCGCCAGCTTGGGTTCCACCAGCATCGTGCGGATCTGCGGCACACCGGCCAGCTGCGCCGCCAGGCACAGGCCCGCCGGACCGGAGCCGGCGATCAGCACGTCCACCGTGGTCTGCAGCGGGTCGCCGGCCTGGCGGTGGCCGGGCGCGGCGGGGTGGATGTCCGGGTCGCCGGGCTGGAAGCCGTCACGGTGGTATTGCATGGTGTCTCCGGTTCGGGTCGCAATCAATATGTTTGCATATGATATGTATGCATACTAAAATCGTCAAGCGCTTCGGCAGAGGATGAAAGGCAGGCATGGACAGGATCGAGATGGCCGGGCACCTGATCCGGCGGCTGCACCAGCAGTCCACGCAGGTGTTCCAGGCGCAGATGCAGGCCGCGGGCTTCGACATGACCTCGGTGCAGTTCGCCGCGCTGGACGCCATTGCCCAGCAGCCGGGCATCGACCAGGCCAGCCTGGCCGCGACCATCGGTTTCGACCGCGCCACCATCGGCGGCGTGGTCGACCGGCTGGAGCAGAAGGGCCTGCTGCAGCGCCAGGTCAGCGCGCAGGACCGCCGGGCCCGCGAGCTGCAGCTCACGGCCGAGGGCAAGCGCCTGCTGAAGGCCTGCCGCCCGGTGGTCGAAGCGCTGCAGCCCGACATCCTGGCGCCGCTGACAGCCACGGAGCGCAAGGCCTTCATGGCACTGGCGCACAAGGCGCTGGGGCTCTGACCCACGGCGGGCCAGAATGGCCCGCATGCCCCGGCCCCGCCACGCTGCCGTCCCGCGCCCTGCGCTGCTGCGCGGGCTGGCGGCCCTGCTGGCGCTGCTGGCCATCGCGCTGGCCGTGTGGCGGCTGGAAGGCGCCGCCCAGGGCCTGCGCATCGAGCGGCTGGACCTGGCCGGCACGCCGGTCACCGTGTTCCGCCCGCCGGCCGCCGCGCTGCCGCCGGGCGGCGCGCCGGTGGTGCTGATCGCGCACGGCTTTGCCGGCTCGCAGCAGCTGATGCAGCCCTTTGCGCTGACGCTGGCGCGCAACGGCTTCATCGCCGTGACCTGGGACTTCCCGGGCCACGCCCGCAATGCAGCGCCGCTGCGCGGCGGCGTGGTCGAGCCGCTGGCCAGCCAGCGCGTGCTGCTGGCGTCGATGTCGCAGCTGTCCGACTTCGCCCGGCGCCTGCCCGGCAGCGACGGCCGCCTGGCGCTGGTGGGGCACTCGATGGCCTCCGACATCGTGGTGCGGCACGCCCAGCGCGATGCGGCCGTGCAGGCCAGCGTCGGCGTCTCGCTGTTCGCGCCCAGCATCACCGCCGACACGCCGCCCGACAGCCCGCGCAACCTGCTGGTGATCACCGGCGCGCTGGAGCCGGCGCTGCTGGCGCGCGAGGCGCTGCGCGTCGTCGGCCGTGTGGCCGGGCCCGCAGCGGTGGAAGACCGCCTCTATGGCAGCTTTGCCGACGGCACCGCCCGCCGCGCCACGCGCTCGCCGGGCGCCGAGCACATCGGCGTGCTGTACAGCGCCCACACCCAGGCCCAGACGCTGGCCTGGCTGCAGGCTGCCTTCGGCCAGCCGCCGGCCGTGCAGCCCTTCATCGACGCGCGCGGCCCTTGGCTGGCGCTGGGCCTGGCCGGCGTGCTGCTGCTGGCCTGGCCGCTGGCCCAGGCCCTGCCGCGCCTGGGGCCGGCCGACGCCGGCCTGCGCGCGCGGCGCCGCTGGTGGGGGCGCGGCGGCCAGGCGCTGTTGACGCTGCCACCGGCCGTGCTGACGCCGCTGCTGTTGTGGAAGCTGCCGGGCGACTTCCTGCCCATCCTGCTGGGCGACTATCTGGTGCTGCATTTCGCGCTCTACGGCCTGCTGACGCTGGCGCTGATGCGGCTGGGCGGGCTGCGCATGCCGCCGCTGCCGCGCGGCCGCGGCCTGGCGCTGGCCGTGGCGCTGCTGGCGGCCAGCGCCTACGCGCTGCTGGCGGTGGGCCTGCCCATCGACCGCTACCTGTTCAACCTGCAGCCCACGCTGCCGCGGCTGCCGCTGGTTGCGGTGATGCTGGCCGGCACGCTGCCGTACTTCCTGGCCGACGAGGCCAGCACCCGCGACGAGCGCGCCGCCCGCGGCGCCTATGTCGTCGCCAAGCTGTGCTTCCTGCTGTCGCTGGTGCTGGCCATCGCGTTGAACCCGCCGCGGCTGTTCTTCCTGGCGATCATCGTGCCGGCCATCCTGCTGATGTTCGTGGTCTACGGCCTGTTCAGCCGCTGGATCGACGCCCGCACCCGCCATCCAGCGGTGGCAGCCGGCGCGCTGGCCTTGGCCTTCGCGGCCTTCATCGCGATCAGTTTCCCGGTCGTGCGCTGAGCACGCGCAGGATCTCCTCACCGTAGGCCTGCAGCTTCTTCGCGCCGACGCCGCTGATGCCGGCCAGCGCGTCCAGCGTGGCTGGCTGCTCGCGCGCCATCTGCGCTAGCGTGGCGTCGTGGAAGACCACGAAGGCCGGCAGGTTGTGGGCCTGCGCCACCTCGGCCCGCCAGGCCTTCAGCGCGTCGAAGCGCTGCAGCGCCTCGGCATCCAGCGGCAGCGGCGGCGCCTTGTCGCGCGGCGTGCGGCCGGTCTTGCCGCGGGCCCCGCGCGGCGCTGCGGCCTGCGGCACGCGCAGCAGCAGCCGCACGCCGCCACGCAGCACCTCGCGGGCGCTGGCCGTCAGCGACAGCGTGTTGTAGTCACCTTCGGCCTGCAGGTGGCCCAGCGCGATCAGCTGGCGCAGCACCGAGCGCCATTGCGCCTCGCCCAGGTCGGCGCCGATGCCGAAGGTGGACAGCTGCGCGTGGCCGTGCTGCGCCACCTTGTCGGTGGCCTTGCCGCGCAGCACGTCGATCAGGTGCACGGCGCCGAAGCTCATGCCGCCGTGCTGCTGGAAGCGGTAGACGCAGCTCAGCGCCTTGCGCGCCGCCTCGGTGGCGTCCCAGGTGGCCGGCGGCTGCAGGCAGTTGTCGCAGTTGCCGCAGGGCTGGCTGTCTTCGCCGAAGTAGGCCAGCAAGCGCACGCGCCGGCAGTCGTGCGCCTCGGCCAGCGCCAGCAGCGCATCCAGCTTGCCGCGCTGCAGGCGCTTGAAGTCCTCGTCGGCCTCGCTCTCGTCGATCATGCGGCGCTGGTTCACCACGTCGGCCAGGCCGTAGGCCATCCAGGCATCGGCTTGCGCGCCGTCGCGGCCGGCGCGGCCGGTCTCCTGGTAGTAGCTCTCGATGTTCTTCGGCAGGTCCAGGTGGGCGACGAAGCGCACGTCGGGCTTGTCGATGCCCATGCCGAAGGCGATGGTGGCCACCATGACGATGCCGTCCTCGCGCAGGAAGCGGTCCTGGTGGCGGCGCCGCACCGCGGCGTCCAGCCCGGCGTGGTAGGGCAGCGCGTTCAGGCCTTCGTCGGCCAGCCAGGCGGCCGTCTCGTCCACCTTCTTGCGCGTCTGGCAATAGACGATGCCGGCGTCGCCGTCGTGCTCGTCGCGCAAAAAGCGCAGCAGCTGGCGCCGCGGCTCGTCCTTCTCGACGATGCTGTAGCGGATGTTCGGCCGGTCGAAGCTGCTGATGAAGGTGCGCGCGCTGTCCAGTTGCAGCCGCTGGATGATGTCGGCGCGGGTGTGGTCGTCGGCGGTCGCCGTCAGCGCGATGCGCGGCACGCCGGGGTAGCGCTCGGGCAGCGCGCTCAGGCCCAGGTATTCCTCGCGGAAGTCGTGGCCCCACTGGCTGACGCAGTGCGCCTCGTCGATGGCAAACAGGCTCAGGAGCCCCTGCTCGTGCAACAGGTCCAGCATGGCCAGGAAGCGCGGCGTCAGGATGCGCTCGGGCGCGGCGTACAGCAGCACCAGCCGGCCCGAGCGCAGCTCGCGCTCCACGGCCGAGGCGTCCTGGCTGTCCAGCGTGCTGTTCAGGAAGCTGGCGTGCACGCCCAGTTCCTCCAGCGCGCTGACCTGGTCGTGCATCAGCGCGATCAGCGGCGATACCACCACCGTCACGCCGCGCCCGGCGCGGTGCCGGGCGATGGCCGGCACCTGGTAGCACAGGCTCTTGCCGCCGCCGGTGGGCATCAGCACCAGCGCGTCGCCACCACCGACCACATGCTCGACGATGGCCGCCTGCTCGCCGCGAAAGGCCGGGTAGCCGAACACCTGCTGCAGCAGGGTCAGCGGGTCGGTGGCGGTGCGGTCGGCGGCGGTCGGCAGGGGCATGGGCGGGATTGTCGTCGCCGCCACGGGCCGCGGCGCCGGCCTGATAATGGGCTTGAATCACCCACGGGAGCACGCGCCATGGCCTCGGTCAACAAAGTCATCCTCATCGGCAACCTCGGGCGCGACCCGGAGGTGCGCTATGCGCCCAGCGGCTCGGCCATCTGCAACGTCACGCTGGCCACCAGCCGGCAGTGGAAGGACAAGACCAGCGGCGACAAGCAGGAAGAGACCGAATGGCACCGCGTGGTCTTCTACGACCGGCTGGCCGAGATCGCCGGCGAATACCTGAAGAAGGGCCGCCCGGTCTATGTGGAAGGCCGGCTGAAGACCCGCAAGTGGACCGACAAGGACGGCGTCGAGAAGTACACCACCGAGATCGTGGCCGACCAGATGCAGCTGCTGGGCAGCCGCGAGGGCATGGGCGGCGCCGACGAAGGCGGCGGTGGTGGCGGTGGCGGCTACAGCCGGGAGCGCCCGGCCGCACGCCCCCAGGCCCCGGCCGCCAGCAAGCCCGCTGCGAAGTCGAGCACCGGCTTCGAGGACATGGACGACGACATTCCGTTCTAGACCAGGCTTCAAGGGCGCACGCTGCTGCGCCAGCGCTGCACGTCCAGCGCCTGCACCGCGCCGGCGCGGTTGCCCCAGGCATCGCGCACGTAGCTCAGCACCGCGGCCACTTCCTCGTCGGACAGCTCGGTCGCGAAGGGCGGCATGCCGAAGGGCCGCGGATGGCCCGCCGTGCTGGCCGCAAAGGCCCCGCCCAGTACCACCTGCACCGGGTTGGCCGGCGGCTCCTGCAGCACACCGGGGTTGCCGGCCAGTGGCACGTAGGCGCCGGGCACGCCCTGGCCCTGGGCGCCGTGGCAGTCGCTGCAGTGGGTGTCGTACAGCTTCTCGCCCAGCGCGCGCTGCGCCGCGCTGGGTGGCCGGCTGGGCGCCGGTGGCACCGCTGCCGGCAGCGACTGCAGGTATTGGCCGATGGCCTGCAGGTCATTGGCCTGCAGGTGCTGGGTGCTGTGCAGCGCCACCTCGGCCATCGGACCCAGCAGCGCGTCGCCCTCGGCCACGCCGTTCTTCAGCAGCGTGGCCAGGTGGTCGGCGGGGCGGCCGCCGGCCAGCGCCGGCGCCAGCCAGTGCTGCAGCGGCATCAGCCCGCCG
>Ga0209369_1001220_pt1 | contig 14325 bp, 10 predicted proteins | sample EBPBio142010_DNA_FD_185865 | JGI IMG/M metagenome (GOLD analysis project Ga0209369, IMG submission 185865) | Wastewater treatment Type I Accumulibacter community from EBPR Bioreactor in Madison, WI, USA - Reactor 1_10/4/2010_ DNA (SPAdes)... | ecosystem: Engineered > Bioreactor > EBPR >... | reverse complement strand
ATGGCGACCACCAACATCATGAAGGCGACCTGGCCGATTTTCTACGACCTGCAGGACAAGAACCTGACGATCTACGCCCAATATACCGCCGCCCCCTGGCAGTACATCGGCACCCAGGGCGTGATCCAGGGAACGTTCCAGACCTTGGTGGCAATCGGCGACCAAGCCTTCGGCGGCAGCCTCAAGGGTCGCATCCTGCTGACCGCCGGCATGGGCGGCATGGGCGGCAACCAGCCGCGCGCCATGACCATGCTTGGCGGCGTCTGCATCTGCGCCGACGTTGATGAAAAGGTCGTCAAGCACCGCCTTGCAGTCGGCTATTGCGACGTGATCTCGTATGATTTCGACGAGGCCGTCCGTCTGGCCAAGGAAGCCGCTGCTGCGAAGCGTCCGCTTGGCATCGCACTGATGGGCAACGCCGTCGAGGTGCTGAAGAAGGCCCGCGACAGCGGTTTCATGCCTGACATCATCACCGACATGACCCCGGCGCATGACCCGCTGTCTTATGTGCCTGACGGCGTGACCGTGGAAGAGGCGCGCGAGATGCGCAAAACCGACCGCGAGGGCTACTTCAAGCTGGCCGGGGCGTCGATGATCGAGCAGCTGCGCGTCATGAACGAGTTCTCGGACAAAGGCGTGCAAGTGTTCGAGTATGGCAATTCGCTGCGCAAAGAAGCCCGTGACGCGGGAATGCCAGTCGAAGAGGCGATGAAGATTCCCGGATTTGTCGCAGCCTACATCCGCCCGCTGTTCTGCGAAGGTCGCGGGCCGTTCCGCTGGACCTGCATGTCGCGCGAAGCCGAAGATCTGGCCAAGCTTGACGATCTGGTCGAAGAGATGTTCGCTGACGACGATCTGGTGCGCAACTGGATCCAGTTGGCGCGCAAGCACATCCCGATTGAGGGTCTGCCTGCCCGCATCTGCTATCTTGGCTTCGGTCAGCGCAAGGCTTTCGGGATGCGGGTCAACCAGATGGTGCGCTCGGGTGAAATCAAGGGCCCGGTGGCTTTTTCGCGCGACAACCTCGACAGCGGCTCCATCGTGAACCCGACCTTCGAATCCGAACGGATGAAGGACGGATCGGACCTGATCTCGGACTGGCCCTATCTCAATGCGCTGCTGAACGTGGCGGCGGGTGCCGATCTGGTCGCCATCCAGGAGAACTACTCGATGGGTGAGGCGGTGCATACCGGCGTGACGATGATCGCCGATGGCTCGCTTGAGGCCGACGTGCGTCTGGCCGCTTGCCTGACCACCGACAGCGGCATCGGCGTGGTGCGCCATGCCCAGGCTGGTTACGATATTGCGCGCAAGGCGGCGGCGGAACGCTTTGCCAAGGATGGCGTGCAAGTGCCGCTGTGGTGGACCCCCACCGCGACCTTTGGGCCGGATGACGTCTCTGCGCCGCGCAAGAAGTCAAAATAGGAAAGAAAGGCACCGACATGACCAAAATATCGGCCCTCATCGAGAACGCAGGCCAAGTTCTGACCTGTGCCTTGGATGCGCCCGATCTTGTCGGTGCCAGCACGAACACGGTGGTGGCGATCAGCGGCAACGCGATCGCCACCGTCGGCACTCTGGCCGAAATTTCGGCGGCCCATGACATCGGCGGTGCAAGGCGGATCGACGCCAGAGGCGGACTGGTCATGCCCGGTTTCGTGGATTGCCACACCCATCTGGTGTTTCACAAATCCCGGGTCGAGGAATATGCCCAGAAGGTCATTGGCCGCAGCGCTGCCGAAATCAGGGCGATGGGCATTCCCGTTGGCATCACCGCCACGGCCCGGATGATGCGCGAGGCCAGCAAGGAACAGCTGGCTGACAGTGCCGCCGAACGGCTGGCGCATATGCTGGCCTTTGGCACGACAACCGTCGAAAGCAAAAGCGGTTACGGGCTGAACACCGCCACCGAAATCAAGATGCTTGAAGTCAACGCGCTGCTGGCCGAGCGGCAACCGATCGAGATCGTCTCGACCTTCCTTGGAGCGCATGAATTTCCCGAGGACAAATCCCGCGAAGCTTACATCGCCGAAATTCTGGACGAAATGATCCCCGAGGTTGCCCGCCGCAATCTGGCCGAGTTCAACGACGTCTACTGCGACGACGGTTATTTCACCATCGCGGAGTCCCGCGCGATCCTTGAGAAGGGCCGCGAACACGGCCTCAAGATCAAGATCCACACCGACGCCTACTCGCATATCGGCGGCTCGACCCTTGCGGCTGAACTCAACGCGGTTTCGGCCGATCACATGAACTATACTGACCCCGCCGAATACGCTTTGCTGCGGGACGCAGGCGTGGTCTGCGTGGTGATGCCCGCCCTTGATTTCTCGGTCGGCCATAGCCGCCCCTTCGATGCGCGGGCGATGCTGGACGCGGGCGTGACGCTGGCACTGGCGACCGACATGTGTCCGGGCTGCTGGCTCGAATCCATGCCTTTCGTGGTGCAACTGGCGTGCCGCCTCTACAAATTCTCTCCCGCCGAAGCGATCCGGGCGGGCACGCTGCATGCCGCGATTGCGCTGGACCGGGGCGCCCGCCTTGGTTCGCTAGAGCCGGGCAAGCAGGCTGATATCGCCATCTTTCCTTATGCGCGGTTCGAGGACATGGCCTATCGCCTCGGGCGTGGACGGGCGCGCATGGTGCTCAAGGCCGGGGAAGTCGTCTTTGATGCGGGCGACACCGCCTGACCCAGGATCGCCGCAAAAAAGACCGCGAATGAAGGGAAATTCCATGTCCGACCTTTATGAAATCGAGCATCTCCACCAACCGGATGGCTGGCTGTCGCCGGGCTATCTCGAGGTCGGCAAGGATGGCCGCATCCTTTCGGTTTCGGCCCGCAAACCCGAGGGCAGGACGCCGGTTCGACTGGGCGGTTATGGCGTGCCGGGGCTGTCGAACCTGCATTCCCATGCCTTTCAAAGGGCGCTGGCGGGGCGTACCGAATTCGTAACCACTGCGATGGCCGAGGATAACCTGTGGACCTGGCGCAAGGAAATGTATCGCATGGTCGATCGCCTGACGCCCGAGGCATACGAGGCGATTGCGGCGCTGGTCTATCTGGAGATGCTGCAATTCGGCATGACGGCGGTCTGCGAGTTCCACTACGTCCACCACCTGCGCGGCGGCGCGGCGCATGCCAATCCTGCCGAGATGTCCGACCGGCTGATTGCGGCATCGCAAGGTGTCGGTCTGGGCTTGACGCTGCTGCCGGTGTTTTATGCGCATGGCGGCATCAACAAACCCGTCGAGGCAACCCAAAAGCGATTTGTCCATTCGGTTGACGACTACCTCACCCTGATTGACACGCTGCGCGGCCGCACCGCCAGCCATCCGACCCTCAACATCGGCATCGCACTTCATTCGCTTCGCGCCGTCACCCCGGATGAAGTGCACGCGGTGCTTGCCGGAATGAAGGCGATGGACGCCGGTGCGCGGCTGCATATCCACGTCTCGGAGACCACGCATGAGGTGGCCGAGGTCAAGGCCGGGTTGGGCGCACGTCCGGTGCAATGGCTGCTCGACAATGTCGACCTCAACGATCAGTGGTGTCTGGTCCATGCCACCCATCTCGACGCGTCCGAAATCGCCGGATCTGCGGCCAGCGGCGCGGTGGCCGGCCTCTGCCCGCTGACCGAGGCGACGATGGGCGACGGTTTCTTCCCGCTGGTCGAGTACAACGGCGCAGGCGGTGCATGGGGTATCGGCACCGACAGTCACTATTCCACGTCCACAGCCGAGGAACTGCGTATGCTGGAATGTGGCAAGCGACTGGAGTTGCGGCGTCGCAACGTCATCGCCCGCCCCGCCGAGGGGCAACAGGTGCATAGTGGTCGGGTGCTGTTCGATAGCGCCCTGGCAGGGGGCGAACAGGCTTCGGCGCAAGGCGGCGGCGCCTTGATTGCCGGGCGGCGTGCTGACCTCGTGATGCTGGATGCGGAGTGCAATGTCTTGCTTGGACATGGCCCGCAAACCGCGCTTGATGGCTGGCTGTTGGGAGGCACACAGAACCCGGTGCGGGATGTGATGGTGGCTGGGCACTGGCGGATCCGCGACCGCCACCACCCGCAGGAAGATCGGATCAAGACCATCTTTCGCAAGCAGATGGCGCAGCTCACGGCTTGAGCGTTACCGCTCGATCGCGCGCGTCGGAGGTTTCGATTGAGGTTACGCGCTTAGACCGCCAGGCCATTTTCTGGGGCCGTCAACGACCCCCAGGCGTCATGACTTCCAAACTGGATTTCCGCCGGGTGATGGCTCGGTAGTGTTTGAAATTACATGGTTTTCTAGTTTTCTGGCGACGAAAAATATCCTTGACAAGAATCGCCTCCTAAAGTTGTATATGTCAATATAGACCGGTTGGACGTTCGAGTTTCAGGCGTCGACGCCAGAGAAGGAGTCGATGAAAAGGCTTAGGCACCCCGATCTCGACCAATCAGAAATAGCTTGCGGACGCTACCATCGCATCCGGTATCCAACCGCGACCAGCCCAAACGGACGTTACGGGGTAAAGACTGCCCCTGGCCTCCGCAGAAAGACGACGACACGAAATCTGCTTTTCCGGTTTTCATCAACGTCGCCCTTGCGACACCGACGGGAGTCATAAAAATGAACACCAAGAGTCTTCGCCGCATCCGCCATGCATCCAGCATGGCTGCCTTTGCGGCACTGGTCTGTCTGGCGCCATTCGAAATGGCGCTGGCCGATTCCGCCATCACGACGACGGTCGATCAGGCCCTTAACGACATGCTGCCCGCCAGCCTCAAGGAAGCCGGCAAGATCAACGTGGCGAGCAATGTCGAATATCCGCCGTTCGAGTATTACGACACCGACAACACCACGATCATCGGCCTCGACAAGGATTTTGCCGATGCGCTGGGTCAAAAACTTGGGATCACGCTCGAGTTCACCAATATGGGCTTTGACGCCATCATTCCGGCTCTCGCCGCCAACCGTTACGACATGGCGATGTCGGCGATGACCGATACCGAAGAGCGTCGCCAGCAGGTCGATTTCGTCGATTACTTCAAGTCAGGCGGCGGTATGCTGGTCAACAAGGGCAACCCGCTGAACATCCATGCGCTTGGCGACCTCTGCGGCGTGAAGGTCGCCATCGACAAGGGCACCACCGAAGTCGCGGATGCGGAGGCGGCATCTGCGGAATGCGTCGCGGCGGGCAAGCCCGCAATTGACATGGCAATCCTGCCCGGCACCAGCGAGATGATTCTGGCGCTGCAGTCCGGTCGGGCCGATGTGGCGTTGATGGACACCTCCGCAGGTGCCTATATCGCCACTCAACATGATGGCGCATTTGAGGTCCCTGGCGAGTCCTACTCCGCGCGGCGCTACGGGATCGTCCTTCCCAAGGGATCTCCCGAGTTGGCCAACGCCCTGCAAGGTGCGGTTCAGGCGCTGATCGCAGACGGTACTTACGCCAAGATCCTGGAAAAGTGGGGCCAGACAACCGGCGCTGTGACCGAAGCGACGATCAACGACGGCAATGGTCTTTAAACCGCTGACCACGTTCACAAGCGAAGGGTGCGCCCGCCTCTAAACGGGCGCACCGCCACCTACCGGGCCTTTGGGGAGACTACGCCATGTCGAGACAGCAAAGCGACCTGATAGGAACGGACATCGATCAAACCATTGACTTGCCGATCAAGCCGGCGCGTCATCCAGGCCGCTGGGTGGCAATTGCCTTTGTCATTCTTCTCACGGCGATGTTCGTTCATACGCTGTTCACCAATCCCCGCTTCGAATGGTCCGTCGTGGGCCACTATTTCGCGTCCGATTCCATCCTGCTGGGGGTGCGCCGCACCTTGCAACTGACCGCGATCGCGATGTTGACGGGTGCCGGGCTTGGTGTGCTGCTGGCCGTCATGCGTCTTTCCCCCAATCCAGTCCTTTCAGGCGCGTCCTGGTTGTTCGTATGGTTCTTTCGCGGATCGCCGCTGCTTGTGCAGCTTCTGCTCTGGTATAATCTTTCGGCACTGTTTCCTGATATCACGCTGGGCATCCCGTTCATCGGCCCCGATTTCGTTCACATCGACGCCAATGTGCTTATTTCGCCCTATGTTGCGGCCCTTTTGGGACTGGGCCTCAATGAAGCCGCTTACAGCGCTGAAATCATCCGCGCTGGCATCATCTCGATAGACCATGGCCAGACCGAGGCCGCGCAATCCATCGGCATGTCGCGCGGACGATTGTTGCGCCGGGTTGTGCTGCCACAGGCGATGCGCGTCATCATCCCGCCGCTTGGCAACGACACCATCAACATGCTCAAGATGTCAGCACTGGTCAGCACCATCGCTGTGCCGGAGCTGCTTTTTGCGGCCCAGACCATCTACACCCGCACCTTCGAGACGATCCCGCTGCTGCTGGTCGCGGTGATCTGGTATCTGATCGTCGTCTCGATCCTGAGCGTGATCCAATATTACATCGAACGGCATTTCGCCCGCGGCAGCAGCCGCAACCTGCCTCTGACACCGCTGCAAAGTCTTCGCAAGATCCTCGGCTTCGGGCCGCGCGGTCTCACTTCTGGGTCGGATGAAAAAGGGAGCGCCTCATGACCATGCTGAAAGAAGGACCGACCCCCAGGATCATGATGCAGGCCACTGGCGTACGCAAGTCGTTCGGGGCGCTCGAGGTGCTAAAGGGCATTGATCTGGCCGTGCCGCATGGCGAAGTGGTGTGTCTTCTGGGCCAGTCCGGCTCGGGCAAGAGCACCTTCCTGCGCTGCATCAACCATCTCGAACGCATTGATTTCGGGCGCATCCGGGTCGATGGCGAGTTGATCGGTTACACCGAGCAGAACGGACATCTGCGCGAAATGCACGAGCATGAAATCTCGCGTCAGCGCATTCACATCGGCATGGTGTTCCAGCATTTCAACCTGTTCCCGCACATGACTGTCATGCAGAACGTCATCGAAGGGCCAGTCGGCGTAAAACGTGAAAAGCGCAGCGACGTTGTCGAGCAGGCACAGGCCATTCTCAAGCGGGTCGGCCTGTCCGAAAAGGTGAATGCCTATCCGCGTCAGCTGTCGGGTGGCCAACAACAACGCGTCGCCATCGCCCGCGCCCTGGCAATGCGCCCCAAGCTCATTCTCTTCGATGAACCGACCAGCGCGCTGGACCCCGAACTGGTTTCGGACGTTCTGGATGTGATGCGTGATCTTGCCGAGAGCGGCATGACCATGATCGTCGTGACCCACGAGATCGCCTTTGCCCGCGAGGTTGCGGATCGGGTGGTGTTCATGGCTGGCGGCGAGATCGTCGAGCAAGGCAAGCCACGCGACGTACTCGGCAATCCGACCCATCCGCAAACTCAGACATTTCTTGCCAAGGTGTTGGTTTGAAGGGCTTTGATCATATGACCGCGCCCCAGCGGCATTGATGCGCCAAGTGTCGCGTTGTCCCTGATTGGGCTCTGCCTCAAAGTGTGTGGCGTAACTATCCTTTGAAGTGATAGATCAGGGGGGATTAGTGGCTCTGTTGCACAAATCCCGTAAGGGATTCATCTCGTGAATCCAGCGTGATAGCTGGGTTGGATGAGCAGACCGAACAGATCGACCTACAAGACCCTGAACTGGCCCAAGTACAACAAGGCGCTTAGGCGCCGTGGTTCGCTGTCGATCTGGTTTGATCCCGACATGGCGTGGGCGGCGAAGCCGACCGGTAAGCGCGGGCGTCAGCCCGTCTACAGTGACGCTGCGGTGCAGACCTGCCTGACGATGAAGGTACTGTTCGGCATGGCGCTGCGGCAAACGACCGGGTTCGTCGAGAGTCTGCTTTGCTTGGCCGGCCTGGACTGGGAGGTGCCTGATTTCAGCACGCTCAGCCGTCGCGAGAAGACCCTTGCGGTGAACATCTCGCATCGAGCGTCGCAGGGTCCGTTGCATCTGCTGATCGACAGCACCGGGATCAAGGTCGAGGGAGAAGGCGAGTGGAATGCGCGCAAGCACGGCGGAGCAAAACGCCGGGTCTGGCGCAAGGTCCACCTCGGGATCGATGAGCAAACGCTGGAGATCCGGGCGGTCGAGGTCACCAGTAGCGACGTGGGCGATGCCCCGATGCTCCCCGAGCTGCTCAGCCAGATCCCTCCCGATCAGGAGATCGCCAGCGTCACTGCCGACGGGGCCTACGATACGCGCAAGTGCCACGATGCCATCGCCGAACGGGGTGCTGATGCCGTGATCCCGCCCCGCAAGAACGCCAAGCCGTGGAAGGCCATCACGGCAGGTGCGGCCGCGCGCAATGAGGCGCTGCGGGCGTCGAAACATCTCGGCCGCGCGCTTTGGCGACGATGGAGCGGCTATCACCGCCGAAGCCGTGCAGAGACAAAAATGCACTGTGTGAAACTGCTGGGTCAGCGCCTCATGGCGCGGGACTTTGACCGCCAGGTCGCGGAGTTCCAGATTCGTGTCACCGTGCTGAACGGCTACACCGCGCTCGGCATCCCCGTCACGATGGTCGCGGGATAGGTCTGTCCGGGGATAGGGACAGTCCGGTCGTCAGCCTATTTGTGCAACAGAGCCCTCGAAAGGGCAAAATGCCTAGCGTCAGCTGTTTTCCAGCGCCGATGCGTCATCGGGCAATATCTTGCCCGGGTTCATGATCCCTTTCGGATCGAAGGCCGATTTCACCGCCACCATGAAGCGCAGGGCCTCGCCCGCCTCGCGCGCCAGATAGCGCCGCTTACCCTGTCCGATGCCATGTTCGCCCGAGCAGGTGCCTTCAAGCGAAATCGCCAGATCGTTGAGCCAGCCAATATATTCCGCCGCCGCCGCGCATTCCGCCAGATCTTCGGGATCGACCAGGATCAGGTGATGGAAATTGCCGTCTCCGACATGACCGGCAATGGGTGCGATCAGCCCCATCTGCGTGACCTTGGCCTCGGCGGCGGCAAGGCACTCTGCCAGCCGCGACACCGGCACACAGACGTCGGTGCTGATGCCCCTGGCTCCGGGGCGCAGGGCGCTGACCGCCCAGAACACATCATGGCGCGCCTGCCAGAGCCGGTTTCGCGCCTCGGTGGTGGCCGCTTCTTCAAAGCCGGCGGCCCCGAAGTCGGTGGCTATGGCGCGAAATGCCGCGGCGTTTTCGCCCACCGAGGTTGGAGAGCCGTGCATTTCAACCAGCAACATCGGCGTCTGCGGCAGGGAAAGGCGCGAATAGGCATTGATTGCGCCGACAGTCGCCGCATCCAGCAACTCGATGCGGGCCATCGGCAACGCGGATTGAAGTGCAACAATCACCGTCTCACAGGCAGCGGCGGTGGTGGGAAAATTGCACCGAAGTGCCTGCACAGCCTCGGGTATCCCCTGCAATCGCAGGGTCAGTTCTGTGATGATGCCCAGCGTCCCCTCCGCCCCGATCATCAGCCGGGTCAGATCATAACCTGCCGCTGACTTGCGGGCTCTGGTGCCGGAACGGATGATGCTGCCGTCCGGCATCACCGCCTCCAGCGACAAGACCACATCGCGCATCGTGCCATAGCGCACCGCCATCGTGCCCGAAGCACGGGTCGAGGCCATGCCGCCCAGCGTCGCATCAGCACCCGGATCCAGCGGAAAGAACAGACCGCTGTCGCGCAGATCGGCATTGAGTTGTTTGCGGGTGACCCCCGGCTGCACCACCACATCCATATCCTCGGCGTGAAGTGCCACGATCCGGTTCATCCGCGTCAGATCAACCGAAACCCCGCCGGAAGGCGCATTCACCTGGCCCTCCAGCGAGCTGCCCGCGCCAAAGGGTATGACGGCCACGCCAGCCTCGGCGCACAGCCGTACAATTTCAGCGACCTCCTGGGTCGTTTCAGGAAATACCACGGCGTCAGGGGCCTCGGTCTTCAGCCAGGTGGTGGTCGCGCCATGCTGTTGGCGCAAAGCGACCCCGGTCTGAAAGCGCGCACCGAAGCGGTCCGCAAGGATGGCTGCAAGCGAGGTGGTCAAGCGCATGTTTTCTCCTCAGGCCAAAGCGGCACGGGCAACGGCCAACACGGCACCGGAATGAACCAGCTCGGTTGCGGTGTGCAGGCGCGGGTACAGCACGATATCGCGGCTCAGATGGTCGATCATACGGCCGTCCGTCGCGGCTGTCTGGCGCAGAAACGCCAGAACGGCGCGACTGGCCGGGCTTAGGGCGGCGGCGTCGAGCTTCTGCTCGGTCAACCGCAGTTCCAGCGCCTGTGCCGCCATCAGCACTTCGATGCCAACGACGTTTTCGATGTTCTTGACGACCTGGCGGGCGTGCCTTCCGGCATTGTTGGCCATCGAGACATGGTCTTCCTGGTTCGAACAGGTCGGGATCGAATCCACGCTATCGGGATGCGCCAACGTCTTGCAGTCCGAAACCAAGGCCGCCGCAAGATACTGCGGCAACATGAATCCGCAATCCTTACCAATGTCTTCGCTGGCCACCAGCATGTCAGGCAACCCCCGGTTGAGGGTGCCGTCATTCAGTCGGAACAGCCTGCGCTCGGCGATATTGCCGATCTCGGTCACCACGATCGACAAGAAGTCGGCGGAAAAGGCGATGTACTCGGCGTGAAAATTCCCCCCCGAAATCGCCTTGAGATTGCGGCCCGGCAACCGGTCGGCAAAGACCAGCGGATTGTCTGTGGCGGCGTTGATCTCGGTCTCGACGATGCCACGGATGAATTTCAGCGTATCGCGCACCGGACCCAGAACCTGCGGCACGCAGCGCAGCGAATAGGCGTCCTGTGGCGGCTGGCGCTTGGGGTCGCGCCCGATGCCGCCGTCGATCAGCGCGCTGCCCTCCAGCAGACGGCGGATGTTGGCGGCGCATTCGATCTGCCCGACATGGCCGCGCGCCTCGTGCAATTCGGGGATGAAGGCGTCGCCAAACCCCATCAATGCCTCGATCGACATGGCGGCCGCCACTTCGGCCGTAGCCAGCAGGTTTTCTGCGTCCGCCAGTGCCAGCGCCGTCTGTGCCGTAGAAAACGAGGTGCCGTTCAACAGCGCCAGCCCCTCTTTGGGGCCAAGCACGATGCGGTCGATCCCTGCGGCCTTCATCGCGGCCATGCCCGTCATCAGCTTTCCGTCAAACCAGGCCTGACCGCTGTCGATCTCGTTGTCGCCCGCCTCGTCGCGCGACATCACCAGCGCCATATGCGCCAGCGGGATCAGATCGCCGCTTGCCCCAAGCGAGCCATATTCCGGCACCCAAGGCGTCACACCCCGGTCCAGCATGGCCATGATCGTCTCAACCACGACCGCGCGCACGGCGGAATAGCCGCGCGCCAGACTGGCGGCGCGGATCACCATGGCCGCGCGCACGACATCGCGGTCCAATTCCCGGCCAACCCCGGCAGCGTTGGAGATGACCAGCCGCCGTGACAGATCACGCGCCTGCGCCGACGAGGTGAAAGCCTTTCGTCCCGACAAAGAGCCAAAGCCGGTATTGATCGAATAGACCGCCTCTGTCGGTTCGCCGCTGTCCATGCGTGCGGAAAAGCTGGCCACCCAATCCTCACTGACGCGCATCGCCGCCCGCGCATCGCCGCAGAGCGATAGTTTCAGGCCATCACGGCTTACCGCCCGCAGATCCTCCAGACTAACCGGGCGCACCCCAAGTTCGAGAGTCGAAGTCATTTGATTTCAGTCCTTTCGCAGCGGTGGCCAGACACGGATATGGAGTCTGCGCCAGCGCAAAATGGTTCAGTCGTTTGGCCGAAACTGTGCAAGCGCGTGCAGCACGGCCTCGGTATCGGTGGCGGTGCCGGTGGTGATCCGCACTCCTTCCGCCGCGAAACAGCGCGAAGCGATGCCGAACCTGGCCAGATGGGCATTCAGCGCCTCGGCGTTGGTCCCGACGGGCAGCCAGACGAAATTGGCCCCCGATTGCGCCACCTCAAACCCGGCGGCCCTTATGCCGGTTGCCAGACGCTCGCGTTCAACCCCGTTCAGCGCAACCCGCGCGGCCACAGCCTCGGGCCGCTTCAGCGCCGCCAAACCCGCCGCCAGGGCCACACCGGGCAACGGAAACGGCGGTGCCACCGCGTGGATCGCCAGAATAACCTCCGGGTCGGCCATGGCGTAACCGACACGCAGCCCCGCCAGCCCCCAGGCCTTGGACAGGGTTCGCAGGATCACAAGGTTCTTGTGCCGCGCCAACCTGCGGCCCGCAGAGCTGGTGACGGTCTCGGCGTCGCCGTCATAATCGCAGTACGCCTCGTCCAGAATGACCAGGACATCCGCAGGCATTCGCACCAGCAGGGCGTCCAGAGCCTCGGGTGCCAGCGTGGTGCCGGTCGGATTGTTCGGATTGCAGATCAGCACGGCGCGGGTGCTTGGGCCGATGGCCTGACAGAAGGCCGCCGGATCCAGCCGGTGATCTCCGTCCAACGGCACGCAAACCAGCCGCGCCCCCGCGAGGCCAACAATGATCGGGTAGGCTTCATAAGACCGCCACAGCGTCACCACCTCGTCGCCCGCGTCACAGTAGGCGCGGATCACCTGATCCAGCAGCACGATCGAGCCCGCAGCCACCGCGACCTGATCCACCGAAATTCCATGGCGCAGCGCAAGTGCTGCGCCCAGCGTTTCGCCGCGCAAGTCCGGGTAGCGGTTTGCGTTGGCAAAGGCTTCGGCCACGGCTTGAATCAGGGTCGGATCAGGTGCGTCGGGCGCTTCATTGGAACCAAGCCGATGCGCAAAGACCGTTGAGGCCGCTGCCCGACCGCGACCATAGCCGGGCAGACCCGACAGTCGCGCACTTGGTGTAGGTGGTTTTGCAGCGATCTTGTCCAGGTTGAAACCCTCAGAACCGTTGGGCCGGAAGCCGTATCACCCGGCCCGGGATGGAATGGACGACTGTCAGTGTCTGGAATTGCGGCACCTCACCGTGTGCCACATCCGCCCCTGTCGCCCGTGCGGTGACGGACACAGGTCTGCCCGGCCACCGACAGGTATTTTGAACCCCTCCATTGCATTAATTGGTATATGCAACTTCAGCATCGTTGGCGGACCGCGAGGTGTCAAGTTTTTTCTGCGACGCGCCGTGCCGCGCCAGCCGAACGCTTCCAGCCCGTTTCAGCGGCTGACCGACATCCGCCCGACAAGGCTGAACCGCGCGCCCGGATGCAGCAGCCGCACGCTTGTGGGGATCAGGCCGCGCGACCAGGTCCGACGTCGCATCAGCAGGACCGGATCGCCGATCTTGAGATCAAGCAGACCGCCACTCCACCCGTCGGCCAGCACTGCCTGGATCACATGTTCCACTTCCTCAAGCGGGCCGATGGACATCAGGTGTTCGTTCGGGGTGATTTTTGAAAAGTCCTGCTCCAGATAGTCGGGCGCGAAAAGCGGGTTGACCAGCCGGTCCTCGATCTGGATCGGGCTGTCGTTCTCGCGATGGACCAGAACCGAGTGGAACACCGAAGTTCCTGGCGACACGTTCATTTCCGTTGCAACCGACAAGTCGGAAACCAGCTTTTCCATCAATAGCACATCGGTAGAGTGGCGATTGCCCCGCGCTTCGATTTCGGCATGGATATTGCGCAATTCCAGGAAGGTGGACTGTCTCCGGCGGGGCGCTACGAATGTCCCGGCCCCTTGTTTGCGCAGCAGAACCCCTTCCGCCGAAAGGTCGCGCAGCGCGATGTGGACCGTCATGCGCGAGGCGCCAAGCAGTTCCACCAGTTTGGCTTCTGATGGGATGCGGCTGCCTTCGGGCCACTCGCCACTGTCGATTCTGTCGAGGACATGGTTGCGGATCTGCTGGCCAAGCGAAAGGGCGACAGCACCGTCCTCGGCAGCAGGCCGGAACTGATTGGGTATCTTCCGTCTGTTCATCTTTCCGCCGTGCCCTTCCCGAAAAAGCAGCATTTACACATTAATACAACGTCCGGCACCTGAACAGAAGGTAGCCTGAACGGTATCGGGCGGCAAAGGAGGAATGCGCTTGACAGAATCGCAAATTCGATTTGTATTGATTTGTATATACCACTTTTGCAACCGTTGACGGCCTGCTGAACTCTGCGCCGGGCTTTCACCAAGGAGGATACAATGGGTCAGATGGAAAAACCCGAGATTCTGTACGAAGTACGGGCCATGGGTGGCAACAACCTGCGCTGCAAGGGTTGGAAGCAGGAAAGCATCCTGCGGATGCTCGAAAACAACATGGAAAACGCCGAGCATCCCGAAGAGCTGGTGATCTATGGCGGCATCGGCAAATGCGCCCGCAACTGGGAAAGCTATCACGCCATCGTAAAATCGCTTCAGGATCTGGAAAACGATGAGACGCTGGTGGTGCAGTCAGGCATGCCGGTCGCGATTTTCCGCACCAACACGCTGGCACC
>Ga0209369_1001218_pt1 | contig 14355 bp, 11 predicted proteins | sample EBPBio142010_DNA_FD_185865 | JGI IMG/M metagenome (GOLD analysis project Ga0209369, IMG submission 185865) | Wastewater treatment Type I Accumulibacter community from EBPR Bioreactor in Madison, WI, USA - Reactor 1_10/4/2010_ DNA (SPAdes)... | ecosystem: Engineered > Bioreactor > EBPR >... | reverse complement strand
CGGCCAGTTCGTCCCAGTTCAGCCAGCGGCCGCCGTCTTCCACCTGGCGCCGCCACGACGCCAGATGCACTTCGTAGATGCTGACTGGCGCATCCAGCGCATTGGCCTGCTGGCGCTGCGGCGAGGCCGGCCGCGCCGCCGGCAGCGGGCCGACGATGCTGGCCGTGGCCGGCCGCAGCTCGGCACGGCGCGCATAGGGGTCCACCTTCTGCGGCAGCAGGCGGCCGTCGCCGGCCAGCAATTCGAACTTGTAGCGTGCGCCTTCGCCCACGCCGGGCAGGAAGATCTCCCACACACCGCATTCGCGGCGCAGCCGCATCGGGTGGCGGCGGCCGTCCCAGAAGTTGAAGTCGCCGACCACGCTGACGCGCCGTGCATTCGGTGCCCACACCGCAAAGCTGCAGCCGGCCACACCCTCGTGCACGCGCGGCAGCGCGCCCAGGATCTCGAAGGGCCGCAGGTGCGAGCCTTCGCCCAGCAGCCAGGCGTCCATCTCGCCCAGCACCGGGCCGAAGCGGTAGGCGTCGTCCAGCAAATCTTCGGCGCCGCTGTCCCAGCGCACCTGCAGCCTGTAGCTCACCGGGCCGGGCAGGGCGCCTTCGAAGAGCCCGGCCGCATCGCGCCGCTGCAGCGCGGCCAGCGGCGCGCCGTCGGTGGCTACCGCCTGCACCGCGGCCGCACCGGGCAGGAACACCGCCAGCCAGGCACTGCCGTCGGCGCGATCGTGCAGGCCCAGCACGCTGAACGGATCGGCATGCCGGCCTTCGCAGAGCTGCTGGACGTCGTGCGCCGACAGCATGGTGTTCAGGCCTCCAGCCCGTGGCGCGGCTCGACGCGCCAGATGTCGCGGGCGTATTCGCGGATCGTGCGGTCCGACGAGAACATGCCCATGCCGGCCACGTTGAGCACCGCCGAGCGGGCCCAGGCCTGCGAGTCGCGGAACAGCGCATCGACGCGGGCCTGCGCGGCCAGGTAGGCGTCGTAGTCGGCCAGCAGCAGGTAGTGGTCGCCGCCCCACAGCAGCGCATCGACCAGGCCGCGGTAACGGTCGGGCTCGTCAGGCGAGAAGGCGCCGCTGCTGATGGCCTTCAGCACCGCCTGCAGGCGCGGATTCTGTTCGTGGATGCGCAGCGGCTGGTAGCCGCTTTCGCGCAGCGCCGCCACCTCGTCGGCGCGGTGGCCGAAGATGAAGACATGCTCGTCGCCGACGCACTGGCGGATCTCGATGTTGGCGCCGTCGTCGGTGCCGATGGTCAGCGCGCCGTTCAGCGCCAGCTTCATGTTGCCGGTGCCCGAGGCCTCGGTGCCGGCGGTGGAGATCTGCTCGGACAGGTTCGCGCCGGGCATGATGACTTCGGCCACCGACACGCCGTAGTTGGGCACGAACACCACCTTCAGCCGGTCGCCCACCCGCACGTCGCGGTTGACCACCTGGCCCACGTCGTGGATCAGCCGGATGATCAACTTGGCCATGTGGTAGCTGGACGCCGCCTTGCCGGCGAAGATCACCGTGCGCGGCACCCAGTCGCGCTGCGGGTCGGCCAGGATGTCCTGGTAGCGCGTTACCACGTGCAGCAGGTTCAGCAGCTGGCGCTTGTATTCGTGGATGCGCTTGACCTGCACGTCGAACAGACCATGCGGGTCGACCTTGATGCCGGTGGCCTGGGCGATGGCCTGGGCCAGGCGGCGCTTGTTGGCCAGCTTGACGGCCAGGAAGTCGCGGCGGAAGGCGCTGTCCTCGGCCAGCGGCTTCAGCTTCTGCAGCTGGTCCAGGTCCAGCCGCCAGGCCGTGCCGATGTGCTGGTCGATCAGCTTGCTGAGGCCGGGGTTCGAATGCGCCAGCCAGCGTCGCGGCGTGACGCCGTTGGTCATGTTGGTGAAGCGCTCGGGCCACAGGCTGGCGAAGTCGGCAAAGATGGTCTTCACCAGCAGCTTCGAGTGCAGTGCCGACACGCCGTTGATCTTGTGGCTGCCGACGATGCACAGGTGCGCCATGCGCACGCGGCGCTCGCCCGATTCGTCGATCAGCGACAGCCGGCGCAGGAAATCGACGTCGCCGGGGCGCTGCGCGGCGGCAAAGTCCAGGAACAGCTGGTTGATGTGCAGGATGATTTCCAGGTGCCGCGGCAGCACGTGCTGCATCAGGCCCACCGCCCAGGTCTCCAGCGCCTCGGGCATCAGCGTGTGGTTGGTGTAGCTGAAGACCTGCTGCGTCTGCTGCCAGGCGGCGTCCCAGGGCATGCCGTGCTCGTCGCACAGCACCCGCATCAGCTCGGCCACGCCGATGGCCGGGTGCGTGTCGTTCAGGTGGATGGCCACCTTGTCGGCCAGGTTGTGCAGCGTGCCGTGTTCCTGCAGGTGGCGGCCGACGATGTCCTGGATCGACGCGCTGGTGAAGAAGTACTCCTGGCGCAGCCGCAGCTCGCGGCCGGCCGGCGTGCTGTCGTTCGGGTACAGCACCCATGAGATGTTCTCGAACTCGTTCTTCACCTCGGCGGCGCGGGCGTAGTCGCCGCTGTTGAAGGCATGCAGGTCGATGTGGTCGGGCGCGGTGGCGCGCCACAGCCGCAGCGTGCTGACGGCCGGTGTGCCGTGGCCGGGCACCACCATGTCGAAGGCCTTGGCCTTGACCTCGGCCGCCGGCACCCAGCGCGCCAGGCCGCCGGTGTGGTCGACATGGCCGCCGAAACGCACCGTGTAGTGCACGCCGCGGCGCTGGAACTCCCACGGCGAGCCGTCGCCCAGCCAGGAATCGGGGTGTTCCACCTGCCGGCCGTCGACGATGGTCTGCGCGAACATGCCGTATTCGTAGCGGATGCCGTAGCCGAAGGACGGCAGGCCCAGCGTGGCCATCGAATCCAGGAAGCAGGCCGCCAGCCGACCCAGGCCGCCGTTGCCCAGCGCGGCATCGGCCTCCTGCTGCTCGACGTCTTCCAGCCGCTGCGCGCGCGTGGCCAGCGCCGCCGCGGCCGGGCCCTGCAGGTCCAGCGCTGCCAGGGCATTGCCCAGCGTGCGGCCCATCAGGAACTCCATCGACAGGTAGTACACCCGGCGGCTGCCGCGCTGCGCGGCCTGGGTGGCCACCCAGCGCTGCGACAGCTGCTGGCGCGCCAGCTGGGCCACGCCGGACATCAGGTCGGCCGGCGAAGCGTCGTCGGGGGCAACGCCGACATGGTCGAGCAGTTGCTGCTCCAGCAGCGCGGCCAGGGGGGAGGGATCGGCGAAATTCATGTTCGGGTCGGGAAGCGGCGGCCAGCGGGCCACAGGCGGTGGAAGTATCGCCGCTGAACCGACCCGCGGGCTTGCAGGATGCGTGCCCGGCGTGGCGCACGCCGCAGCCTGCTCAGGGTCTGGCCCGGTTCAGCGGGCGTGCCACCGTGCCCGACAATGGAGCCGCCGGCAGGTGCCGGCGGCGCAGCACAGGAAACCGGGCCGATGAACTCCAACTACCTGGCACAGACCCTCGATCTGCCGAAACGGGCCGTCGCCCTGGTGCTGGCCGGCGGGCGTGGCAGCCGCCTGCACAACCTGACCGACAGCCGCGCCAAGCCGGCGGTGTACTTTGGCGGCAAGTTCCGCATCATCGACTTCGCGCTCAGCAACTGCCTGAATTCCGGCATCCGCCGCATCGGCGTCATCACCCAGTACAAGAGCCACAGCCTGCTGCGCCACCTGCAGCGCGGCTGGGCCTTCATGAAGACCGAGATGAACGAATTCGTCGACCTGCTGCCCGCGCAGCAGCGGGTGGACGAGGAAAGCTGGTACCGCGGCACCGCCGACGCCGTGTCGCAGAACCAGGACATCATCGACAGCTATGACGCCGACTACGTGATCGTGCTGGCCGGTGACCACATCTACAAGATGAACTACGCGCTGATGCTGGCCGACCACGCGGCGCTGGGCCGGCCGTGCACGGTGGGCTGCATCGAGGTGCCGCGCGCCGAGGCCACGGCCTTCGGCGTGATGGCAGTGGACGAGCGCCGCTACATCACCGAATTCGTCGAGAAGCCGGCCAACCCGCCGGCCATGCCGGGCAAGCCCGACCGGTCGCTGGCCAGCATGGGCATCTACATCTTCGACGCCAAGTTCCTGTACCAGGAACTGAAGCGCGACATGGCCGACCCGACCTCGAGCCACGACTTCGGAAAGGACATCATTCCGCGCGCCGTGCGCGAGGGCAACGCCGTGGCCCACCCCTTCGCGCTGAGCTGCGTGGGCACCAAGCCGGGCCAGGAGCCTTACTGGCGCGACGTGGGCACGATCGACGCCTACTGGGACGCCAACATCGACCTGACGGCCACCGACCCGCTGCTGAACATGTACGACACGCAGTGGCCCATCCTGACCTACCAGCCGCAGCTGCCGCCGGCGAAGTTCGTGCACAACCAGGACGACCGGCGCGGCATGGCCATCGAATCGCTGGTGTCGGGTGGCTGCATCATCTCGGGCCAGGTGTTCCGCTCGGTGCTGTTCTCCAGCGTGCGGGTGCATTCGCATTCCGTCGTCAACTGGTCGGTGCTGCTGCCGCTGGTGGAGGTGGGCCGTGGCGTGCGCCTGAACCGCGTGGTGGTCGACCGCGGCTGCGTGCTGCCCGACGGCATGGTCATTGGCGAAGACCCGGCCGAAGATGCGCGCCGCTTCTATCGCAGCGCCAACGGCATCACGCTGGTGACGCCGGCCATGCTGGAAGCGCTGCGCGACGCATGAAGGTCCTGCAGGTCGGCGCGGAGATCTACCCGCTGATCAAGACCGGCGGACTGGCCGACGTGCTGGGTGCGCTGCCGCAGGCGCTGGCCGCTCAGGGCGCCGACCTGCGGCTGCTGCTGCCGGGGCTGCCGGGCATCATCGACGCGGTGCTGCACGCGAAGCGCGTGTGCCAGATCGGCCCGGTGTTCGGCGCCGCAAACGTGACGCTGCTGCGCGCGCAGATGCCCTACAGCAAGCTGCCGGTGTACGTGATCGACGCGCCCTTCCTGTACCGCCGCGGCGGCGGCCCCTACCAAGACCGCAGCGGCGCCGAATGGGCCGACAACCTGCAGCGCTTCGGCCTGCTGGGCTGGGTGGCGGCGCAGCTGGCGCAGGGCGAGCTCGATCCGGAATGGGCGCCGCAGGTGGTGCATGCGCACGACTGGCATGCGGCGATGAGCTGCGCCTACCTGCATGCCCACCCGGCCGGCGGCGCGGCTTCGGTCTTCACCATCCACAACCTGGCCTACCAGGGCCTGTTCCCGCACGACGACTGGGCGGTGCTGGGCCTGTCGTCGCGCTACATGTCGCCGTCGGCGCTGGAGTTCCACGGCCAGCTGTCGTTCATGAAGGCCGGGCTGAAGTTTGCCGACCGCGTGACCACCGTCAGCCCCAGCTATGCGCGCGAGATCGCCACGCCCGAATTCGGCGCCGGGCTGGAAGGCGTGATCCGCAGCCGCGGCGCCGATGTCTCCGGCATCCTGAACGGCATAGACACCGCCGTGTGGGACCCGGCCGCCGACGCCGCGCTGGCGCAGCGCTACAGCGCCGACCAGCTGGCCGGCAAGGCCGCCTGCAAGGCGGCGCTGCAGGCGCAGTTCGGCCTGGACGTGGACCCGCGCGCGCCGCTGCTGGGCGTGGTGTCGCGGCTGACCTCGCAGAAGGGCCTGGACCTGGTGCTGTCGGCGTTGCCCGAGCTGCTGCAGATGGGCGCGCAGCTGGTGGTGCAGGGCACTGGCGAGCCGGCGCTGGAGGCGGCCTTCCGCATGGCCGGCGGCGCCCATGCCGGCCGCGTGGGCGTGCTGCTGGGCTACGACGAGATTGGCGCCCACCGCGTGGTGGCTGGCTCCGACATGATGCTGGTGCCGTCGCGCTTCGAGCCCTGCGGCCTGACGCAGATGTACGCGCTGCGCTACGGCACCGTGCCGGTGGTGCGCCGGGTGGGTGGGCTGGCCGACACGGTCAGCGACGCGTCGGTGGACGCCGCCGGCGCGCTGCACGGCAACGGCTTCCTGTTCGACATCGCCGACCCCGGCGCGCTGCGCGAGGCGCTGGCGCGGGCCACCGCGATGTACCGGCTGCCCGACACCTGGCAGCGGCTGATGCGCCGCGGTATGTCCGAATCGCTGTCCTGGGACGGCCCGGCAAAGCAGTACATGGCGCTCTATTCGCAGGCCTGCGCCGGCCACGAAGGCGTGGCGCGCAGCCCGGCCCTGGATTGAGGGAGTCCCCCCGCGAAGCCGGGATGCCTGCTGCGGGGGCTGCATGGCAGCATCCGGCGGTGGATTCCGCCGTCAATGTCGAGGTCGTGTTCAGCGAGGTAGCACGGCACGCCCTGGACCCCGAGATCAGCGGGTCCGAGCCGCGCCTGCCTGCCGGCTTCATGGCCCGCGCGCACCTGGCGATGCCGGGTGACCTGCTGCAACTGCCCGGCAGCCTGGGCGTGTTCGTCGTCACCCAGCGCATCTGGTGCATGCAAGCCGGCCGGCCGACGCTGAAGCTGATGTTGGAAGTGCTGGTGCAGGACCAGGAGTGAGGGCCGCGGCGCGGCCTTGGCGGAGGGAGCGGGATTCGAACCCGCGGTGGGCTGTTAACCCACACACGCTTTCCAGGCGTGCGACTTAAACCACTCATCCATCCCTCCGCGGGACGGGCGGCATTCTAGTCGGCCGGCTCAGGCGCTTGCGGCCGGTGCGCCGCTGGCGCGGCGCAGCCAGTCCATCAGCACATAGTCCAGCGCACGCTGATGCGTGCTTTCCAGCACCACGGGCGGCGCGCAGCCGGCCTCGTAGGCCTCGCGCCAGCGCAGCGCGCACACGCACCAGCGGTCGCCCGGCTTCAGGCCGGCAAAGCGGAATTCCGGCCGCGGCGTGATCAGGTCGTTGCCGCGTTCCATCTGGAAGTTCAGGAAGCCCACCGTCATGCGCGCGCAGATCACGTGGCTGCCGGCGTCGCGTTCGTCGGTGTGGCAGCAGCCGTCGCGTAACCAGCCGGTCAGCGGGTCGTAGGAGCAGGGCACCAGCGGCTGCCCCAGCACGTTCAGTGCGGGGTTCATGGCTGCTTTGGCGCGGTGCCCTTCAGCAGCGCCATCGCAGTGCCGATCAGCGCCGACACCTCGCTCATGTTGCCGGGCACGATCATGGTGTTGTTCTTCTGCGCCAGCTGGGCATAAGCCTCCACCGCCTTCTCGGCCACCTTTAGCTGCACGGCCTGCTCGCCGCCAGGTGCGCGGATGGCCTCGGCCACCTTGCGGATGGCGTCGGCGGTGGCCTCGGCCACGGCGACGATGGCCGCCGCCTGGCCCTGGGCGTTGTTGATCTCGGCCTGGCGCTGGCCCTCGGAGCGGGCGATGAAGGCCTCGCGCTCGCCCGTGGCGATGTTGATCTGCTCCTGCTTGCGGCCTTCGCTGGCGGCGATGAGGGCGCGCTTCTCGCGCTCGGCGGTGATCTGCGCCTGCATGCTGCGCAGTATCTCGGCCGGCGGCGTCAGGTCCTTGATCTCGTAGCGCAGTACCTTGACGCCCCAGTTCTGCGCGGCTTCGTCCAGCGCGTTCACCACTGATGCGTTGATCGAGTCGCGTTCCTCGAAGGTCTTGTCTAGTTCCATCTTGCCGATGACGCTGCGCAGCAGCGTCTGCGCCAGCTGGGTGATGGCAAAGACATAGTTGCTCGAGCCGTAGCTGGCACGCATCGGGTCGGTCACCTGGAAGTAGATGATCCCGTCCACCTGCAGCTGGGTGTTGTCCTTGGTGATGCAGACCTGGCTGGGCACGTCCAGCGGCACCTCCTTCAGCGAATGGCGGTAGGCCACCCGCTCGATGAAGGGGATCAGGAACTTCAGCCCCGGCGTTAGCACGCGGTCGAACTTGCCGAGGCGTTCCACCACCCAGGCGTTCTGCTGCGGCACGATCTTGAAGGTGCGCCAGACGAAGACGATGGCGATGATCAGCAGGACGATGGCGATTTCCATGCGGCGGGCTCCGGGTTCAGTGCGGGTCGGGTTCGACGATCAGCCGGTTGCCCTTGACGGCGACGATCGCGTGGCGGCCCGGCGCGGGCGTGCCGGTGCCGCCGAACTGGGCGGTCCAGCTGCTGCCACGGTAGCTGATGCGCGCGCTGCCGTCGGCGTCCCAGGCCTCAACCTGCACGTGCTGGCCGATGTCGAGGTTGGCGTCGCGGTTCGATTCCACCGGCGCCGAACGCGGCGCGCGGGCGCGCTTGAAGTGCCAGATGGCCGTGGTGCCGGCGCCCACCAGCGCGGCCGCCACCAGCTGCCCCGGGTAGCCGGCGCCCAGGTGCGCGGCCACCGCGCCGGCCACGCCGCCCAGGGCCAGCATCAGCAGGTAGAAGCTGCCGACGAACAGCTCGCCGAGCACCAGCAGGCCGGCCACCAGCCACCACCAGGTTGCTGCGCCCAGGTTCATTGTTCAGGTCCGTTCGTGCCCATCGTTGGGCGAGTGTAGCCAGCGGCTAAAGCCCTGCGGCGCACCCTACACTGCGCGTCTTTCGCCACAGCCCCCAGGCCGCCCGCCATGCAGCGCTTCCGTTTCCCGATCGTCATCATCGACGAGGACTACCGCTCCGAGAACACCTCGGGCCTGGGCATCCGCGCGCTTGCCCAGGCCATCGAGAAAGAGGGCTTCGAGGTGCTGGGCAACACCAGCTACGGCGACCTGAGCCAGTTCGCCCAGCAGCAAAGCCGGGCCAGCGCCTTCATCCTGAGCATCGACGACGAGGAGTTCACGCCCGGGCCCGAGCTGGACCCGGCGGTGCTGAACCTGCGCAAGTTCATCCAGGAGATCCGCCGCAAGAACGCCGACATCCCGATCTACGTCTATGGCGAGACGCGCACCAGCCAGCACATTCCGAACGACATCCTGCGCGAGCTGCACGGCTTCATCCACATGTTCGAGGACACCCCCGAGTTCGTGGCCCGGCACATCATCCGCGAGGCCAAGAGCTACCTGGACGGCTTGGCGCCGCCGTTCTTCAAGGCGCTGATGGACTATGCGCAGGACGGCAGCTATTCATGGCACTGCCCGGGCCACAGCGGCGGCGTGGCCTTCCTGAAGAGCCCCGTCGGCCAGATGTTCCACCAGTTCTTCGGCGAGAACATGCTGCGCGCCGACGTCTGCAACGCGGTGGAGGAGTTGGGCCAGCTGCTGGACCACACCGGCCCGGTGGCGCAGAGCGAGAAGAACGCGGCGCGCATCTTCAATGCCGACCATTGTTTCTTCGTGACCAACGGCACCAGCACCAGCAACAAGATGGTCTGGCACCACACGGTGGCGCCGGGCGACGTGGTGGTGGTGGACCGCAACTGCCACAAGAGCATCCTGCACAGCATCATCATGACCGGCGCGGTGCCGGTGTTCCTCCGGCCCACGCGCAACCACTACGGCATCATCGGCCCGATTCCGGAGAGCGAGTTCGCGCCCGAGGCCATCCGTGCCAAGATCGCCGCCAACCCGCTGCTGGCTGGCGTGGACGCGGCCAAGGTGAAGCCGCGCATCCTGACGCTGACGCAGAGCACCTACGACGGCGTGCTCTACAACACCGAGACCATCAAGCACGCGCTCGACGGCTATGTCGACACGCTGCACTTCGACGAGGCCTGGCTGCCACACGCCGCCTTCCACCCGTTCTACGGGCAGTTCCATTCGATGGGCAAGAAGCGGGCGCGGCCGAAGAACCAGCTGGTCTTTGCCACGCAGAGCACGCACAAGCTGCTGGCCGGCATCAGCCAGGCCAGCCAGGTGCTGGTGCAGGACGCGCAACAGCGCAAGCTGGACCGGCACCTGTTCAACGAGGCCTACCTGATGCACACCAGCACCAGCCCGCAGTACGCCATCATCGCCAGTTGCGACGTGGCCGCGGCGATGATGGAAACGCCGGGCGGCACCGCGCTGGTGGAAGAAAGCATCGTCGAATCGCTGGACTTCCGCCGCGCGATGCGCAAGGTGGACAAGGAATACGGCCGCGACTGGTGGTTCAAGGTCTGGGGCCCCGACAAGCTGGCGGCCGAAGGCATCGGCACCGCCGCCGAATGGGAGCTGAAGGCCGGCGACAAGTGGCACGGCTTCGGCGACCTGGCGGCCGGCTTCAACCTGCTGGACCCGATCAAGTGCACGCTGATCACGCCGGGGCTGGACGTGAGCGGCAAGTTCGCCAAGACCGGCATTCCGGCGTCCATCGTCACTAAGTACCTGGCCGAGCACGGCATCGTGGTCGAGAAGACCGGGCTGTACTCGTTCTTCATCATGTTCACCATCGGCATCACCAAGGGCCGCTGGAACACGATGCTGACCGCGCTGCAGCAGTTCAAGGACGACTACGACAAGAACGCCGCGATGTGGCGCGTGCTGCCGGAGTTCTGCGCCGCGCACCCGCGCTACGAGCGCATCGGCCTGCGCGACCTGTGCCAGAGCATCCACGAGGCCTATGCCAAGGGCGACATCGCCCGGCTGACCACCGACATGTACCTGTCCGACCTGCAGCCGGCCATGAAGCCCAGCGATGCCTTCGCGCGCATTGCCCACCGCGAGACCGAACGGGTGGAGATCGACGCGCTGGAAGGGCGCATCACCACCAGCCTGCTGACGCCCTATCCGCCGGGCATCCCGCTATTGATCCCGGGCGAGCGCTTCAACCGGCAGATCGTCGAGTTCCTGCGCTTCACGCGGCAGTTCAATGCCGCGTTCCCCGGCTTCGACACCGACGTGCACGGCCTGGTGGACGAAGAGGCGCCCGGTGGCGGCCGGCGCTACTTCGTCGACTGCGTGCGCAGCTGAGCGTTCAGGCCGCCGGCGCGGCCGGCTCCACCATGCCCAGCGCCACCTGGTTGAAGCCGCAGTCCACGTAGGTGATCTCGGCAGTGACGCCGGCCGCCAGGTCGGACAGCAGGAAGGCCGCCACGTTGCCGACGTCGTCGATGGTGACGTTGCGGCGCAGCGGCGCCGACTTGGCTACCACGTCCAGCAGCTTGCCGAAATCCTTGATGCCTGAGGCCGCCAGCGTGCGGATCGGCCCGGCCGAGACGCCGTTGACGCGGATGCCGCGGGGGCCCAGGCTGGCCGCCAGGTAGCGTACGCTGGCTTCCAGGCTGGCCTTGGCCAGGCCCATGGTGTTGTAGTTGGGCACGGCGCGCTCGGCGCCCAGGTAGGTCAGCGTCAGCAGCGAGCTGTTGGGGCGCAGCATCGGCAGTGCCGCCTTGGCCATGGCCGGGAAGCTGTAGGCCGAGATGTCATGGGCGATGCGGAAGGCCTCGCGCGACAGCCCGTCGATGAAGTCGCCGGCAATCGCCTCGCGCGGCGCGAAGCCGATCGAATGCACGAAGCCGTCGAACTGCGGCCAGCTGGCGCCCAGCTGGCTGAACATCGCGGCGATCTGCTCGTCGCTGCCGACGTCGCAGTCGAAGACCAGCGTGCTGTCGAACTCGCGGGCGAACTCCACGATGCGGTCGCGGAAGCGCTCGCCTACGTAGCTGAAGGCCAGCTCGGCGCCTTCGCGCCGGCAGGCGCGGGCGATGCCGTAGGCGATCGAGCGGTTGGACAGCAGCCCGGTGATGACCAGTCGCTTGCCGGCAAGGAATCCCATGTGTGCTCCCGCAAAGGGCCCCGCTGGCAGCCGGAGCCGGTGGTTCGGGGCGCGATTCTGGCACGCCGCCCGGCGCAGGCGCTTGGCGGGCGCCGCCCAGGTTGCCGGGGCCCCGGGGCCGGGTTACAATCCCTGCTTTCGCTGACACAGTGCATGGGCGGATCTGATCCTGCCCATTTTTTATGGTTGATCGCATTTCGGGGGTGCCCGGAATGCCTCGGGAACGATAGCGGGGCGGTAGGGACACTTGGCCACGACGCAATGGCATTCGACGATCGAGCGCACGGTCACCGGCTTGGGCTACGAGCTGGTGGACGTCGAGCGTTCGGCCGCCGGCTTGCTGCGCGTGACCATCGACCGCGTGCCTGGCGCCCGCTACCCCGGCAGCGAGGGTGAGGCGGTCACCGTCGACGATTGCGAGCGCGTCACGCGCCAGCTGCAGCACGTGCTGGAAGTGGAGGCCGTGGCCTACCAGCGGCTGGAGGTGTCGTCTCCGGGCCTGGACCGGCCGCTGAAGCGCGCCGCCGACTACGAACGTTTTGCCGGCCAGGAAGTCAACGTCACGCTGAAGCAGGCCTTCCAGGGACGCAAGAACTACCGCGGCCGGCTGCTGGCATCGCCCGACGGCTGGCGGCTGGCGCTGGGCGGCGAGCAGGCCGAGCAGGCGCTGGACTTCCAGCTCGACGAGGTGCGCGAGGCGCGCCTGGTGCCAGTGATCGATTTCAAGGGCCGGGGCCGCAAGGTGCCTGGCACGCAGCCCGTGGCCGAGGCGGGCAGCGGTGCAGACGGAGGTCAAACAACATGAATCGCGAAATGCTGATGCTGGTCGACGCCATCTCTCGCGAGAAGAGCGTCGAACTCGACGTCGTCTTCGACGCGGTCGAGGCGGCACTGGCTTCGGCCACCAAGAAGCTGCACGGCGGCGAGGTCGACATCCGCGTGTCCATCGACCGCGAGAGCGGCGAGTACGAGACCTTCCGCCGCTGGCACGTGGTGCCCAACGAGGCCGGCCTGCAGATCCCCGATGCCGAGACGCTGCTGTTCGAAGCGCAGGAGCAGATCCCCGACATCGAGGTCGACGACTACATCGAGCAGCCGATCGAATCGGTGCCGATCGGCCGCATCGGTGCGCAGGCCGCCAAGCAGGTGATCCTGCAGAAGATCCGCGATGCCGAGCGCGAGCAGCTGCTGAACGACTTCCTGTCGCGCGGCGAGAAGATCTTCGTCGGCACCGTCAAGCGCCTGGACAAGGGCGACATCATCGTCGAGAGCGGCCGCGTCGAAGGCCGGTTGAAGCGCGGCGAGATGATCCCGAAGGAAAACCTGCGCACTGGCGACCGTGTGCGCGCGTTCATCAGCGGTGTCGACCCGACGCAGCGCGGCGCGCAGATCATGCTGTCGCGCAGTGCGCCCGGCTTCATGATGGAACTGTTCCGCCAGGAAGTGCCCGAGATCGAACAAGGCCTGCTCGAGATCAAGAGCTGCGCCCGCGATCCGGGTTCGCGCGCCAAGATCGCCGTGGTCAGCCATGACCGCCGGGTGGACCCGATCGGCACCTGCGTCGGCGTGCGCGGCTCGCGCGTCAACGGCGTGACCACCGAACTGGCCGGCGAGCGCGTCGACATCGTGCTGTGGTCGGACGACCCGGCGCAGTTCGTCATCGGCGCGCTGGCGCCGGCCAACGTGCAGTCGATCGTCGTCGACGAAGAGAAGCACGCGATGGACGTGGTGGTCGACGAGGAGAACCTCGCCATCGCCATCGGCCGCGGCGGGCAGAACGTGCGCCTGGCCAGCGAGCTGACCGGCTGGCGCATCAACATCATGACCGCCGAGGAATCGGCGGCCAAGCAGAACCAGGAAAGCGACACCGTGCGCCGGCTGTTCGTCGAGAAGCTCGACGTCGATGCCGAGGTGGCCGACATCCTGATCGCCGAGGGCTTCACCAGCCTGGAAGAAGTGGCCTACGTGCCGCTGCAGGAAATGCTGGAGATCGAGGCCTTCGACGAAGACACCGTCAACGAGCTGCGCACCCGTGCCAAGGACGCGCTGCTGACGATGGAGATCGCCCGCGAGGAAAAGGTCGACGACGTCTCGCAGGACCTTCGCGACCTGGACGGCCTGACGCCCGACCTGATCGGCAAGCTGTCCGACGCCGGCATCCACACCCGCGACGACCTGGCCGACCTGGCGGTGGACGAACTGACCGAAATGACCGGCATCGACGACGACCAGGCGAAGGCGTTGATCATGAAGGCGCGCGAACACTGGTTCACCGCCTGACCGCCTGACCGCCCTTAAGCAGACCTGAAGGAAACACCACGATGGCCGTGACGACAGTCGCCCAGTTAGCCACGGAGCTGAACCGGCCCGCAGCCGCGCTGCTCGAGCAGCTGGAATCGGCCGGGGTTCCGAAGAAGTCGGCCAGCGAGACGCTGACCGAGGCCGACAAGGAGCGCCTGCTCGAGTTCCTGCGCAGCTCGCACGGCACCGCCGGTGCCGAGCGCAAGAAGATCACGCTGGTGCGCAAGTCCACCAGCGAGATCAAGCAGGCCGACGCCAGCGGCAAGGCACGCACGATCCAGGTGCAGGTGGTGCGCAAGCGCACCTTCGTCAAGCGCGACGATGTCGCGCCTGGCGTGGACGATGCCGCCGCGGCCGCTGCCGCGCTGGAAGCCGAGCAGGCCGAGCTGCGCCGTCGCGAGGCCGAGGCCGAAGCCGAAGCCGAGGCGCTGCGCAAGCAGGAGGCCGAACTGGCCGAGCGCCGCCGTCTGCGCGAGGAACAGGAACGCGCCGA
>Ga0209369_1001214_pt1 | contig 14370 bp, 12 predicted proteins | sample EBPBio142010_DNA_FD_185865 | JGI IMG/M metagenome (GOLD analysis project Ga0209369, IMG submission 185865) | Wastewater treatment Type I Accumulibacter community from EBPR Bioreactor in Madison, WI, USA - Reactor 1_10/4/2010_ DNA (SPAdes)... | ecosystem: Engineered > Bioreactor > EBPR >... | reverse complement strand
GCGTGGTGTTCGTGCTTCTGGCGGCCCTGAACCGCGAAGGGCGTCGGCGCGGCCTGTTCGCGGATCGGCCGGAGCCTGACATTCGCCAATGGCTGGATCTGGCGGCCCTGGGCTCCATCTGCGACGTGACGGGACTGACCGGCTTCAACCGCGCCCTGACCGGCCTGGGCCTCAAGGTCATGAGCGACTGGAACAACCCCGGCCTGCGGGCGCTTCTGGCTGCAGCCGGGGGCGAGGTCGGTCCGGCCAAGAGCCATCACGCGGGCTTTATCCTGGGACCGCGCATCAACGCGGGCGGGCGCATCGGCCGCTCGGACCTGGGCGCGCGCCTTCTGTCCACCGACGACCCGGCCGATGCCGAGGCTCTGGCGCTTGAACTGGACGGTCTGAACCTGTCGCGCCGCGAGGTCGAACGCGCCGTCGCCGAATCCGCTGTCCGCAAGGTCGAGGCGACGGGCGCTCATGCCGACGATTCGGCCGTCGTGGTGGTCGCCGGCGAGGACTGGCATCCGGGCGTCGTCGGCATCGTGGCCGGACGTCTGCGCGAACGCTGGCGCAAGCCTGTCGTGGTCATCGGCGTCGATCCCGTGACGAGTCTGGGCAAGGGTTCGGGGCGGTCTCAACCCGGCATGAACCTGGGCCGTGCGGTCCAGTCCGCCTGGGAGGCCGAAGTGCTTCTGGCCGGTGGCGGCCATGCCATGGCGGCGGGCCTGACGGTGGAGGCGAAGCGGATTCCCGAACTGGCCGCCTTCCTGAACGCCCGCCTGGCCGACGAGCGGGCGCAGGCCGTAGCCCTGGACGCGTTGGAGATCGACGCCCTGATCGACCCAGCAGCGGCGACCCGCGCCCTTTTCGATGCGTTCGAACAGTTGGCCCCCTTCGGCCCGGCCAATCCCGAACCGGTCTTCGCCCTGTCCGGCGTCCAGGCGAGAGAGCCTGTGCAGATGAACGGCGGTCATGTCCGCTGTCGTTTGGTCGGCCCGAACGGCGCTTCGGTGCGGGCCATCGCCTGGCGTTGCGCGGACCTGCCTGGCGGTCAGGCCCTGCTGTCGGGGCAGGGCGGGCTAAACGTCGCCGGCCGACTGAAGGCCGACGACTGGAACGGCCGGCGCGGCGTCCAGTTCGAGATCGATGACGTCGCCGATCCGCGCATGGTCTGAGGACCCGCGCCGCGATCCGTTCCCGGTCGAAAAAACTCCAAATCGCAGCTTGCGCCCCCGAAAGGGCGCGGCTATATCGCCGGCTCTCCCGCGCAGCGGTCCCTTCGTCTATCGGTTAGGACGTCAGGTTTTCAACCTGAAAAGAGGGGTTCGATTCCCCTAGGGACTGCCAGCGCCGGAGGGTTTCAGGTCGCGCCACCCGGCCCCTGACCCTTTTCCTTGCATTCCTGCCATATCGCCAGTCTGGTTGTCCCGGCGTCGCGTTTTGCGCGATCTGTCCCGATTTGGCGCAATTCTCCTTTCCATAATTTCGCGGAACAGTGTTAAACATACCTGCGAGTCCGTGGAGGAGCGGGCGGGGGTGCTTGTGTTGTCAGACTATTCGATAGAGGCGGTCGAAACCGTCCACGTCGTCGGACGAGTGAAGTGGTTCGATCCGACAAAGGGCTATGGCTTCATCGTCCCGGACGATCCGACCTTGACCGAACTGCGCGACGTGCTTCTGCACATTTCCAGCCTGCGTGACACCGGCCGCGAGACGGCGGACGAGGGCGCGCCCATCACCTGCCGCTGTGTCAAGCGCCCGAAGGGATGGCAGGCCATCGAGATTCTGGATCTGGGGCAGGGGGAGGGCGCCGGTCCCTCCAGTCGGTCGGAAGCCGTGTCCGCCCGACCGGTGTTCGACGACGACGTCCTGTTGGAACCGGCCATGGTCAAATGGTTCAATCGCGCCAAGGGCTACGGATTCGTCGTGCGTGACGGCCAAGCCGGGGATATCTTCGTCCATATCGAAACCCTGCGGCGCTGCGGTCTGGACGATCTCCTGCCCGGCGACCCGGTCCGGGTTCGGTTCGCCAGCGGTCCCAAGGGGCTGGTGGTGGCGGATATCAGAACGGGCGGCTGAAGGGCGCGCCCCAGGGAGGGGCGCATGACCCGCGCGACACGACGTTTTGTTCTGGCCTGTATGACCGCATTGACCTTGGCGGGCTGTGCGGCCAAGGCGCCCGTGGGCTCCGATGGCCAACCGCTGGAACGTCTGGCCATCGTCACCGCCTCTGGCGAGCACGCCTTCTGGGTCGAGATCGCGGACGAGGAGCCCGAGCGTCAGCGCGGCCTGATGTTCAGACCGCCCCTGGCCGACGACCGGGGCATGCTGTTCCAGTGGCCCGGGGAACCCGCCAGCGAAAAGAGCTTCTGGATGCGCAATACGCCCAGTTCGCTCGACATTCTCTATATCGATCCTCAAGGCCGGATCGTTTCCATCGCCAGCCACGCCACGCCTTTTTCGGAAACGCCCATTCCCTCCAACGGGGCGGCGAACGGCGTGTTGGAACTGCGCGCAGGAATGGCGGATCAGATCGGCGCCAAGCCGGGCGACCGGGTTCTGCATCATTATTTCAAGCCTTGATTGCGGATCGCGGCTCGAAGTGGCAAGAGAGCGCTCCGTTCGGTCCGGGGTGTAGCGCAGCCTGGTAGCGCATCTGGTTTGGGACCAGAGGGTCGGAGGTTCGAATCCTCTCGCCCCGACCAATGGACGGCCGCTGGATTCCGTGTCCCGCGCGCGTTATGGCAGGTCCGCAGACCTGAGGATTGCTAAGGATTTCGCCATGCTCGCCCGCATCTACCGCCCGGCCAAGACCGCGATGCAGTCAGGCAAGGCCAAGAGCCGCGACTGGCGCCTGGAGTTCGAACCGGCCTCGGCCCGGACCCTCGATCCCCTGATGGGCTGGACCAGTTCCACGGACATGAACGGCCAGGTCCGCCTGTCCTTCGAAACCAAGGAAGAGGCGGTCGTCTACGCCGAACGCCACGGCATTCCTTTCCGCCTGCATGAGCCGAACGAGCCGCCGCTCATCATCAAGGCCTACGCCGACAACTTCGCCACCAACCGTAAGCAACCCTGGACGCACTGACCGGCGATCACGGCGCCCTTAGCTCAACCGGATAGAGCACCCGCCTTCTAAGCGGGATGTTGCAGGTTCGAGTCCTGCAGGGCGCGCCAGATTTCATGACGCTCGGCCCCGGAGGTTCGATGTCATCCCCCCACGGCCCCTACAGGATCGCCGCCCTCTATCGGTTCGCCGCCGTGGCGGATTGCGAGGCGGTCAGGGCGCGGCTTCAGGCGCTGTGCGAGGCGGGAGAGGTGAGGGGCACCCTGCTGGTGGCGCGCGAGGGCCTGAACGGCACCATCGCAGGTCCGCAGGGCGGCGTCGACGCGGTCGTAGCCGCCATCCGAGTCATGCCGGGCTTCGATGCGCTTGAGGTCAAATACGCCTGGGCGGACGCGCCGCCGTTCCTGAGGCTCAAGGTCCGCGTCAAGGCGGAGATCGTCACCATGGGCCAGCCGAATCTGGACCCGGCGACCAACGCCGGCGCCTATGTCTCGCCGGCCGATTGGAACGCCCTGATCGCCGATCCCGAAACCCTGGTGATCGATACGCGCAACACCTACGAGGGCCGGATCGGCGCTTTCGAGGGGGCGGTGCAGCCCGACACCGACAGTTTCCGCGACTTTCCCGACTGGTTCCGCACCGAAGGCCAGGCTCTGTTGGACGCTCGCCGACCGAAACGCGTCGCCATGTACTGCACGGGCGGCATCCGCTGCGAAAAATCGACGGCCTTTCTGAAAGCCGAGGGGATCGAGGCCGTTTACCATCTTCAGGGCGGCATCTTGAACTATCTTGAGACGGTGGATGAAGCCGACAGCCTATGGCGCGGCGAATGTTTCGTTTTTGATGAGCGTGTGGCGGTCGGCCATGGCCTGAAACAAGGCGATCATAGCCTGTGCCGGGCCTGTCGCATGCCGACCGACGCCGCAGGCCGTGCGTCGCCGCATTACGTCGAAGGCGTCAGCTGCGATCACTGCTGGTCGGCGCGCGACGCCGAACAACGCGAACGCTACGCCGAGCGTCAGCGCCAGGTCGAAATCGCGCACCAACGCGGTCTCACTCACATCGGGGTACGGCAGGGCGACGAAAGCTAGGGCTACAGCGGCCTCAACATTTATCGCCTAAGATATATTATGCGAAGGCCGCACATATTCGTTTCTGTTGCAGACTGTAGCACGAAGCCCCGGCGCGGAGCTCCAAACCACGCAGCGACGGGGCTTCGAGCGGGCCACAGCACGATTTTTCTGGGCTTGATCTGGATAGTTCGAAGCTGAGATAGCAGCCATAGCTACGCTTGTAGGCAGCTGTCTGAGTTCGAGTATGCAAGATTGTTCCGCGGCTCTGCTCGGGCCGTACTGCGCCGATTCTTTTGGAGTACCGCGCTACAGCGCCACCATCTGGATCGACTTTCTCAACGGCCAGTTGGCGTCATCGACCCGAGCAAAGTACGCCGCAGCAGCGAATGCGCTCTACCACCAAGCCGAACGCATGACTCCGCCGATTGATTTGGACGCTGCTTTGATTTCTGCGGATCTTTCGTCCTTGGAAGCGGTGCTTTCGGCAAATTTGCTCTCAGGTGCCGACAGTTCGAATGGGCAAAGCCGTTGGCGGCTGTCGAAAAATTTCGTGTTCAGCATCCTGGAAAACGTGGTCGGGTCCGACACGGCCGAGCTTGGGCGAGAGTTGCGGCGGATCAAGCGCTTGTATGCGCAACTACGGCCGCCTGGCCGTCAGCCCAACGTCCGGCTCCGGGCCATTCCGGCAGTTGCACTTGAAGAACTCTATGAGGTCTTTCGACCCGATAGTGTCCGAAATCCCTTCCGAACCGATGCCCTCAAATGGCGCAACTTTGTCATCCTCCTGGTGCTAACACAGCTCGGCCTTCGCAAAGGCGAAGTGCTGTCGTTAAGCGTTTCAGCCCTCCAAACGGAGTTCGACGAGAAAGCCGCTGGCTTACGGCACTGGCTCTCGATCGACGGCAGCCTATTGCGACAGGACACTCGCGCGCGGCAGGCCAGCCTGAAGAACGGCCCTGCCGTGCGGCAACTGCCGATCTCTCTCGCATTGCTCACGGCTCTTGACACCTACGTCGGCCAATTCCGAGGTGACCCGCCCCACGCATTTCTCTTCAGTTCGTCGCAAGGCGGTCCGCTCGCCGCCAGCACTTTGGACCAAATTATAGCTACGGCTGTTGATTGTCTTTCCGTCGACGCCGCCGATGCTCTTCGGCGGCATGCGGCTGGGAAACTCTCAGCGCACTCGTTTCGTCACACTGCCGCTGTCATTCGTCTACAGCGGTTCATGTCCTCGGGCATGGAACATGACGAGGCCATCCGGCGTCTCCGGCCCTTCTTTGGCTGGTCACGAGATTCGGAGATGCCATTTCACTACGCACGGGCATATTTCGATCCGCGTTATGCAAAGCTGTGGGACGAAGACTTTGAGACGTCGCTGAAGGCGCTCCGGGAAGGTATCCTCGGATGAGCCAGCTTGAGCTTGCCTTCCATGCCGTCGGCACTACCCCCCTACCCTCACTTCCGGCTCTTCCGCCCTTGCTGCGCTACTATGACGATTTCGCTCGGCAGGATCGCACTTTAAGAGACTTGGCCCATGACGAATGGGCCATTTGGACCAACGGATCTGAGGCAAAGGTTCGCTTTGATTTTCGTCTTCCCGGAGTAGCTGGCTTCGTAAAGTGCGCTTTGGTGGAGGCTCTTTCCAAGCTCTCGCCGACGACGACGCTAAACTACTATGACGTCTACAAAACCCTTCCCGAGGATCTTCTCGGCGCGATTGTACAGCTAACGCTCACTGGTTCGCCGAACGAGTTTCAGCGGCATTGGATCGTGGACTTCCGAGACGCCTTGGACAGGCACGAGGCCATCGCCGTTCGGCATCTTCTACGGACAGCTTGCCGATTGGAATTGGGCCAGTGGCGTAAGTCCGATTTGACTTTGGTGCGTGCCCTCCCCGGCCATTACTTGGATAAGTACGCTGGCATTCGAGATGGCTCTGCATTCCTGTCGATGGGCGCCCGATCCAGAATCGTCGAGTTCGTGGATTGCGTTGCTCGCGACGTACAGGAAGGTCTGAAAAATCCGACCAGAATCCGTAATGCAGCAATCTTGGCAGTTGCGTTTCAGTACGGCCTGCGCACCAAACAGATCGCATCTCTAGAGCCCCACGATCTGAAATTCTTCAGCGATGGCGCACTGCATGTCCGCATTGAGCTGATCAAGCAAAGGGGGGCGAAGACCGGCCGGACCGTAACCCGTCGCATTCAACAAGGTTGGGTCGGTGTGTTCGCTGCCTGGCTGGAGATCAGGCCCGCCAGCTGGACTAAACTGTTCGGTCTGAAGCCCGAGCAACTCGGGGGCGAAATCCAGAAGCTCACGAAGTCCTTGACCGGACAGCCGTATGGAGCGCGAGATTTACGGCATACAGCGGCACAGCGCTTGGTTGACGGTGGCGCCTCCAGGGAGAGCGTGTCTGACTTCCTCGGCCACACGGACACAACCGCCGCGGAGGTCTATTTCACGAGCTCGCCCACCCAAGCCACGTTGGTCAACGCCGCCTTGGGATATTCGCCGACCTATCAGGCGGTGGCTGCCGCCGGCAGGGGCGATTTAATCACAGCGATCCAGCTCCTGAAACGGCCTTTGGATGAGCAGGTCTCCGGCATGCCTCACGGCATTCCGGTGTCGGGAATTGGAGCCTGCACCTCCGGTCAGTCGCAGTGCCGGCGGAACCCGGTTCTCGCCTGCTACACCTGCCACAAGTTCTTGCCGGTTTCCGACGCGGCTCTGCATCGCGGCGTGCTCGAGGAGCTGCGAGGCGTCGTTCGAGATTTTGATCAGCCAGCGAAGCTTGATCGCGTTTCAGGGGCAATGATGCAGCTCCGCGCAACCTTGGAGGCCATCGAAGCAGTGGTTGGCGAAACGGAGAAATCCTCGTGACCCCTGAACTCCAAGCCTTCATTCGCCTCGGACGGGAGCTCGCGGAGTCCAAGCATCTCAGCTGGGACCTCCCCTACGACCAGACGACCGGTTCCATTCCCCGGGACCGCTGGTGGGACCTGTCCGCCCTCGTAAACGCCAACACGGGAGTGCGGGTCAAGCTTTCAACGTTTGCCACTCACGATGCCAGCCTAGACGCGATCGCTCGGTTTGGGGGCGGTAAGGCCGCGCCTGTAATGACCGGCGAGTGGATCGAACTCTATAAGGCGGTAGCGCTGCAGGACATCCTCGTTCTGGGCAACAAACCCTCCAACTTCGGTGCGAATGTCGGTCCCTCTTTTCGCATTCTGGCCGCGGCCGCAGGCTCGCTGGCGCCGCACGAGCTAGGCAGCGACCAAGTCCAGCTCGGCTTCAATGCAGCTCTGGTCGCCAGCGACTCCGCCAAGCGTGCGTCTACGCTCAAGGCGTTGGTCACACGCTGGTTCGATGCGACAGGTATTTGCGAGCACCGGCCGCTTGCCCCGTATTGCACAGCTTATCAGGGCCGATCGGAATGCCTCGGACAAGTTCAGAAGCTAGCCGTCACGTCACGCCGGCAAACCGACACCAAGCGGCCAGTTGCGCTCAGGTCGGAACTCAGCCAGCGGCACTTTGCCGAGAAACTGCCCAGCGAGGAGGCCCTTCTTGAACTGGTACGGATCGTCTTCGGCGAACGACCTCGTACGGTGTCTGACATGGTCAGATTTCACCAGGTGCGCATTCTCCTCACGACGGGTTTCCGCGCTGGCGAACTCGTGACCTTGCCTGCCGCGACCCTCGTTTCCCGCGAGCAAGAGACCTCGCACGCTCGTCTCTACGGGCCCCCCGCCCCCGCTTTTGCGCTCAGGCACTTTGCTGAAAAGCAGTTCGCGAAGGGTCGTGGAGCTGACCTGATCGAAGGTCTTCACCATGTCCCTCCCCTCTTTGCGCCGATCGTCAAGGAAAGCGTCACAGAAGTGCTCCGACTCACCGCGCCCATGCGAGAGAGGTTGAAAGCTCAGCGAACGGCCGGACGACTCTTCCCTGAGATCGCGCTAGACGCTCTCGTTCCGTGGACTGAGGCCTACTCGCGTTTGTCTGGCATGATGCAGTTCTCAAGCGAGCCTATCCCCGATGATCTGAAGATCCGATACCGGGCAAACTATGACGCGAGCGTGCTCACTGAGATGCGGAATCACCAGCGCGCTTGGGCTTCCCGCCGACCGCACAAGCAGGTTCGGGAATACTTTCTGCGTGCTAACACCGCGCTGCGGCGCCCAATGGTTCGCGACAGCAGCGGCGAATTACTTCACCTCGGTAACCGGGTTCGTACAGGTGATATCGGTTTGTACGTGCTCGGCGCGGACATGGAGTCGTATGCAGCCACCCACCTTCCGACCAAAACGCCGGACATGCGGGTCAACCAGGCCGGAAGCAGCGCTCTAGGCATTGAAGATTTCTTGTTTCTCTACCCGGCTCGGGCGCTAGCTGAGGAGAAGCACGACGCCATCGTGGATCTCGACCGGTACTTCGCCGTGCAACGGATGGAGCGGCAAGATCTGGAGCTGCAGCTCGGCGGATCGGCCCGCGAAGGAAAGCTATTTCAGAAGTACGGCACGGACGACAAGTCACGCTTGTTGGCTGTCAATCCGCACGCCATCCGGCACCTGCAGAACACCGAACTTTTTCGCCTTGGGGTCGCGGACACCATCATCTCCAAGCGGTTCAACAGAAAGTCCCCCGTCCAGAGTTACGCCTACGACCATCGGACGCTGGCGGAACATCTGGACGAGATGGATCCAGCCACGGCCAAAGCTTTGGCGGATGCCGATCTTGGCCCTCAGGCGCGCAAGGCGTTCGACCTGATCAGGGGCGGTAAAATCCAGGGCCCCATTGTGAAGCAGTTCCGCGAGGTTCAGGCCGCAGAGGGGGACGAGGCGGCGTTTGCCTACTTGAACGCCGAGGCTGGAGCGCTGCACGTGACGCCTTATGGATTCTGCCTCAACAGCTTCGCGGCCAGTCCTTGCCTCAAACATCTGGAGTGCTTCAACGCCTGCTCCCATCTGGTCCGAACCGATTCACCTAAGGAGCAGGCCAATCTGGAGCAGCTTCGGGATCGGTATGAACTGCACATCGGAAGGCTCAAAGAGCGCCCCAGCGCAGCTCCGATGTTCGAGCTTCAGCTTCGCCATGCTGAGGCTCGGCTCGAAGGGGTGCGGGTAGCCCTTCGGCAGGCCCCCGGGAGTGCTGTGTTCCCTGATGGTTATGACCGATCGCAAGTGCTCGGGGAGAACGTCGGTGTCGGATGAAGCCTATCTAGAGCAGGTGCTCGAAACGATGCTTCTCGCTGACGAGGACATCACCTTCCGGAACGTTTCGCGCCACTCTGAGGGACGCTTCCCCTTCCCTACTTCGTTGACCCGCCGGTCAAACCTTCGCAGTCGCGTGGAGCGACACGTTGCGCGCCAAGCCGAGGCCCGCCGCTTGGCCGGCAAACTTGCGAAGTCGACCCCGGCTCAGACTGCCGCTCGCCTGGCCGCGGCAGAAGCTCGCATCACTGAGCTCAGTCGCCAAAACGCGCTTCTGGTCGCTGGTCTACGCGGGGCGATTCTGGCTATCGGTCGGATGGGTGGCATTCGCGCGTGGAAGGAATACTTCCCGGCTTACAGCGCAGCGTTTGCGGAGCTTCGCAGCCTTGGGGCGGTTCCTGAGGACGAGGTGGTCCAGCTCTCAAGCGGTGAGAGCCCTCGTCAGGATTCTTCGCCTGGGTAAAGCAGCCGCCACGCTTCGACAGAGAGGCCGGCCGCTAAGGCAGTTAGGCTGTCCAGTGAAACGTTCCGCTCTGCTCGCTCGACGGATCCGACGTACGTGCGATGGAGGCCGGCCGCAGCTCCAAGCTCCTCCTGGCTCAGGCCCCGCTCCCGACGTAACCGCCTGAGGTTCCCGGCAACCACCCGTCGCAATGCATCGCTGCGGCCCTCGACCATGGTTGAAGGGTCGAGAAATGATGACTTTACGTCGACAGACGTTAAGTAGCATTTATGCCTTGCCGACCTGCTCAGACGACCGCTGACCCGGTCAACCCAATCACTATCCTAGTGGGGCGTTCCGTATTCCAAGAATTGAGCGCAGCTGCTCATGCCGCGGGAACTTCTCTGCCAAACTACGTGAGCGACTTGATCTCGACGAGGGTGGCTCAGGAGCTGTTGGCTCCGTCACCGACATGGCTGGCAATCCCCGTGGTGGCCCAACCAATTCGCCTCGTACTGCCGGAGGAAGCCTGCACAGCCATCGAGCGGCTTTGCGGGCTTTGTGGTCACCGGCGCGACATTGTTCTCAGCAATCTTGCAGCGGGGACTCCCCGAATGCCGGAGCCCGAGCTGACTCTTGGCTTCCTTCGAACGGATCCCGGCAAAGGACGCATCTTTGGAATGTATTTCGAAGTTGCTGGCTTTCAGTACGCCTTGTTGAGGCTCCTCGCTGGAGACACGTTTTCGATAGGTCGAGTTCTCGACGCAGCCTTCCTCGCGTTGGCTAGGCAGGCAGCGAGTACTGGTTTGCTGCACGAACAACCGATCTCCCAAGAGGCGAAGCAGTTTGCATCCAGAATGGTAATGATTGAGAACCGTCGGCGTGCAAGGCGGCTTGGTTGAGGGCCGCGTTAAGCGAACGCGGCAGTTTGCACGAGTGCGCCCTCACTGCGGAGGCAGAGTCGCTACACCGATACTGTTCTTGGTCGATGAAGTCGATGCAATCGCCCAGACTCGGAGGTCTGGCGCAAATGCACCATGATGATGAACGCGTTCAGACGTGACGAAGCATCCGAACCACTTCTGGAGCAGCAACCTTGCTGGCCCAAACGCCTGAGCAGCCAATAGCCCCATGATAAGTTTAATCTACTAGCCGAGCTGGTCCGTCAAAACACTCGTATCAGGTCCACTTCGACACCTATGTTCGACGTGGTTCGGAGGTTCCGTCGTTCGATGAAATTGACGCGGGTGCCTAAAGCATCAACGAGGTCGAGGTAGAGGCCGCCCTGATCGAAAGCGTCGAAGTCAGAACCGGGCGCGATGTCGAAAGCCACTCCCACCGTAGAGCCTGGTGCTGGCTCATCGCGAGCAACCGATCCAAACAGGTAGATTTGCGACACTCCACGGCCTCTTAAGACTGTCTCGAGGCTACGCAGGCTCGCCAAGGCATCATCACGGCGCATCTGGTTCAACCTTAAGCCACGGGCCGGTCACCGCTAGTGGGAGGCTAAGCAGTTCCCTCCGGGCGGACAATGGCGAGATCCAGTCGGGACAGAAGCTCTGCCCTCGCCTAACCTTGATCCATGACCGATCCTTATCTGCCCGACGGCCCACCGCCGCTGCTTTACAAATTCCTGGGCGTGGGATCGGACTTGTCACCGCCGTGGACAGAGAGGCTCAACGCCTTGTTGGAAGGGAAGTGTTTCCATCCGGGCGCGGCGGCTTTCAACGACCCCTTCGATTGCTGGCCTTACGGGGTCCTGCCGGATTCCAAGGCCGGGTTCGAAGCCGCGCAGGCTCCATTCATCGCCACCTTAGCGGAGAACGAGCGCCGAGACATTCCGGCCAACTATGCGATCCAGTGGATGACGAAGAAGTTCGCCAGCAAGTCGATCGAGGATATCCACGATGGTGTTCAGAGGGGCCTTCGCATGGCGGCCGACGCTACTGGCGTCTTTTGTTTGGCAGCCTGTCTCGAGAGCACGTTGATGTGGAGCCACTACGCCTCCAGCCACGCAGGCGTCGCGTTACGCTTCGACTTTCGCCGTCAGCGCCGCGGCGGATTGAGCCCGCTCTGGAAGGTTCGGTACGAGAAAGAGCGTCCTGTGCTGGACACGCTTCAAATGGGTAAGCTTGGCGACGTCGTGCCCCGGGCATTGGCGACCAAATCAGACGCTTGGGCTTATGAGCAGGAGTGGAGGTCCATGAAGTCCGAGGGGGCGGGGCAAGTCTTTAGGTTCGATCCGGAGGTGATCACCGGTGTGATCTTCGGTGCCAATTGCAGACCCGAGGATGAGGCCTGGGTGCGCGACCGGGTTCGACTTCGCGGACTTTCTCTGGAGCGGATGCGACCAGACCCCAAGAGCTTCGCGCTGATCCGCGGTCCGGCCTGAAGGCTTCAGGTTCCGCTGCAGGGGCGGCGATCGCCTGAAGCCCGACAAAGAAATGTCTGCGACCTGCTCCGCGACGGTGCCGGCTGCTTCCGGGGCCACACCTGCCAACAGTGCTGGCGGTTTTCGCGCGGTAACCAGTGACCCAGCCCCCCACTTTGACGCATTCGATATGGTGGGAGTGATAATGGATTTGAAAGATGCGTTTGGGGGCGGATGTTGATTTGATAGAGCGCTGAGCAATGTCCGCTGAATTTGCACGACAGGTTGCTGCGATCTAGTTCAAATATTCTGAAGCTGATGTGGGGCTAGGTTGCCGGTCCTTCCAAGCACCATTGGACTTCACGACTTGGCGCTTCCTGTCGAAAAGGCCATCCATCCTGACGACCCATATGATCCTCATCGACCCGGAACTTTGGGCTAAAACACGGGCCGGTGCCCGTTCCGGGCGGGGCTTCCGCTACCAGGACGCTCTTTGCGCGGCCTTGGCGGTTCAAGCTTGGGCGGGCGAAGCCGCGTGGACGGCAGTCGTTCCTGAAGGGCTGGAGGACGCGACACTGCATGGCGCGAACCTAGAGATCCGCGCCCAGATCAAGTCTCGGCACGATCCCCGCAATCTCTTCAGCCTGACCGAAATCGCCGGGCACGTCGCCGAGATGACGCTCAAGCTACCGGAACTCGCCGAGAACGACACCCGCCTCGCCCTGATCCTCGAGACGGACATTGCAGGCCTCCATGGCTGCGGGTTTTCAACGCCGATCAGCCGGTCGGGACAGAACCTGGACGACCTCACAAGAGCCCTCGAAAGAGCGTACGGCGCGCGAACGCTCGATGCGCCGTCTCTGCTTGAGCGCCTCCATCTGATCGTGGAGCCGGATCCCCTCGGCGCATTGCCGGATACTCTCGAAAGGAAAGGTGGACTTACGCCTGCAGCAGGCAGGCTGGTCGGCCACCAGCTCAGGGCTGCGGCGGGCAAGGCTGCCGATGACAACTTCACCAACCGTCCGGAACAGCCCGCCACCTTGGGCGCGACGGACGTCCAGGCCCTCATCGACGGCGTCCAACGCGTCATCGATCCCTTGGGCAAACTGGAGCTCTCGGACGGCCTTTGTGAAGCGGCCGACTTTCACGCCCCCCTGAACACGTCGGACTTCTACAGCGGCGTAAATGTCATGCCGGGGCATGTCGGTGCGGGTCTGGTGTTTGATCGACCGCTCGAGACCGCCGATATTCTTCAGGCGCTCGAGACCAGCAGACGATGCTTGGTCGCCGGACCATCCGGAGCAGGCAAATCCGCGCTGACCTGGCTGGCGGCGCATCACACCCGCCATGCCGTCCGTTGGTATCGGGTAAGGCGTCTTTCCGACGTTGATGCGCCGAGGCTGGCCCAACTGGCCCGCGTACTGGACGCCAGTCCGACCCGCCCCGTGGGTTTCGTCGTTGATGACATCGGCCGCCTCGGCACCGCTGGTTGGGATGCGATGGTCACGGAAGTCGAAGCGATACCCGGCTTGCTGCTGATGGGTTCGATCCGGGAAGAAGACGTGTTTCTTCTCGGGACCGCTTCGACAACGCCCGTCATCCGCCCTCACCTGGACGAAGCACTGGCCCAGCGCCTCTGGTCGGCTCTATCCGCCGAAGGCGACGTCGCCTTCGCGCACTGGGTCGAGCCGTTCGAGGAGAGTCGGGGCCTGCTGCTGGAATACACGCACCTGCTGACCAAAGGCCGACGCCTCGAGCAGACGCTGGCGGAGCAGGTTCGCCGCCGGCTGGCGGAGAACCGCATGGATGAGCTTGAGCTGATGCGAGCCATCGTCTTCCCCGGACGCTACGGCGCGGCCGTCAACGGGCGCGCCGTCCAGATCGGCCTCAGCTGGGAGGATTTCCGCATGTCGCGGGCTCTGGCCCGTCTGATCGAGGAGCACGCCGTTCGGGAAATGCCTGACGGAACCTTGGGGGGACTTCACGAGATTCGCTCGGCCTATCTGGATGACGCCGTGCAGGCCTGCACGACTGCGCCGTTGGCCGAAAAGGTCGCGCGAGCCGCCGCCTTCGTAACCACCACAAACCTGCCTGCCTTCATCACCCGTGTTCTGCGCGCCCATCCGGAGATGCAGAAGGACGTCATCGCAGCTCTGGCGAGTCGCATCACCGTCGGTGGGCTGGCGGACCTCACGGCGGCCGTTCACGGGCTCGGTTTGGCGACG
>Ga0209369_1001207_pt1 | contig 14433 bp, 10 predicted proteins | sample EBPBio142010_DNA_FD_185865 | JGI IMG/M metagenome (GOLD analysis project Ga0209369, IMG submission 185865) | Wastewater treatment Type I Accumulibacter community from EBPR Bioreactor in Madison, WI, USA - Reactor 1_10/4/2010_ DNA (SPAdes)... | ecosystem: Engineered > Bioreactor > EBPR >... | reverse complement strand
AAGGCTTGTTCCTCGGGCGCCAGATCGATTTTTCTGGCGGCCTACTCCTCCCAGAACGCCTCGATCAAATCGCCCTCGGCGTCCAGCAGCCACCATTCGATCACCACGTCGCGCTGGCCCATGCCCAGCAGCCCGAGGAGGCCGCGCGGGGCGCCGCGGCGCGGGCAGCGCCACAGCTGGTCGCCGGGCTGCATGCGCGCCAGCACGGCGCGGCGCAGGTCGGGATGCACCTCGGGGCCGTGGACATCGACCAGGCGGTCCTGGCCGTCGCCGATCTCGGCGGGTGTTGCGGGGCGGGGGCGGCTCATGGGGCGTCTGCGGTGCGGCTGCGCTCGTGGTTCAGCGCCAGCAGGCGGCGCAGGATTTCGTCGTCGGGCATGTCGGCGCGCCAGTCCTGCCAGCCGTAGGCCGCGGCCACGGCAGCGTCCAGTTGCGCGTGGGCCTGGGCCAGCCAGGCGGGGCGCTGGTTGTAGAGGTTGGTCAGGGTGCGTTTTTGCAGGGCCTTGGCGTCGGCTTCGCTCAGGTTGGGGCGCGGCTCGATGCGGTCGGGGTAGGGCGAGGCGTCCATGCCCAGCGGCACGGCCTCAGGCACGGCCCGTGTCCACTCGGGCGGGTTGAGCCAGTTGCGGCGCAGCTGGTCCAGGCGCTGGGCGGCCTGGGCGATGGCGCTGGCGGCGGCGCGTGCGTCTATGTTTTTGATAGCTGCTTGCGCTTGCTGGGTGGGCGCTAGCGGCATTTTTTGCTTGAAATCTTCCGCCAGGCCGGAGGGGATCAGCGCGCCGCCCTCCAGGGCCTCGGTGCACTGGTGGGCCGTGTCCGCGGGGGTCAGGCCGGCGGGGAAGGGGAAGGTTTCGAAGCAGGTGGTGGGGGTGTAGCGCGGGTCGTTGCCCACGCCTAGCCAGGTGCCCATGCGCAGCGACCACAGCTCGTGCATGCGGCTGTGCAGGATGCCGAAGGTGGTGTCGTCGGCGCGGGCGATGGCGACGGTGGCGGTGTCGGGGATGGCGCTGCCCGGGCTCCACACGAAGAGTCGGTGTTTGGATACACGGACGGTGAGCGCAAAACGTGCCAAGCGCTCCAGCGCGATGCGCATTGCGGGGCGACTGCGCTCATGTAACCACCACTTGGCATCCTTGCGTGTGGGCTTTACATGCTTCAAGACGTGTTCGAACGGAGCCTCGTAGAGCGATGCTTCGGGTTCGGTGGCGTTTACACCGAAATCGACAATCCACATGTCTTGCGGGCGGCGCACAACGTTTGCGCCATTACTCCACGGGCGGATTACCCGGCTGTTGCTCATGCCGTTGACGTTAGGCAATCGCAGCCAATACCTGGCGATCTCACCCGAGATCTCAAAGGTGCCGTATTTCTTGGTGCCCTCGAATGCTGTGTTTTCGTTTTCCGGCAAATGAACGGCGGTACTGGCATCGAAGCCGGCAAGGTCAGCCAAATTGGCATCGATGTGCGTGGTCGTGCGGCCGTTAAGGCGTGTGGCGTTGCAATTGCCAAAACAGACCAATGACACTCGCACTGCTGCCCCGTCGTTGACCCACGGCTCGTCAGACCAAGCATCAAAAATTGCAGAGTCTTTGCATATGGCCTCCAGGACGGTGCGGTTGACGCCGCCGCGAATGGAGTTGGTTGCGACCAGCCCTGCCGCTTGTAAACCGTGCAACTGAATTTCTTGCAGGGCTTTGTCGAACCAATAGCACACCAAGTCAGCAAACCCGGGGACGCGGCTGCCATAGACGAGGTTGAGAGCATCAAAGTAGTTGCCTCCCAGCTCGCCGCGTTTCTTGCTGCCCCCCAAAAACGGCGGATTGCCCACCACCACGTCGGCGCGGGGCCAGGGGGCTTCGGTGGCGGTAGCGCCCGGTGGGCCGGCTTCGGGGTCGGAGCCCGAGTTTCGCTGCGCGAAATCGGGATCCGACCCCGAAGCCTGGGTGGCTGGGTGCGCGGGGGCTAGCGCTGGCGCGGCGGCGGTTGCGGCTGTTGCTCCCTCGCCCCCTTGGGGGAGAGGGCAGGGGTGAGGGGGTGCTTCGGCGGTGCGCCCGGTGGAGTCACCCTCACCCCTGCCCTCTCCCGCAAGCGGGAGAGGGAGATTGGGGGGGATGCCCTCTCTCGCTTGCGGGCGAGGGAGCCAGGACAGCAGCGCGTCGCGGCATTCGATCTGCTCCAGCGGCTCCAGCACGGGGTTGGTCTTGACCTCGTAGCCGTGGGCGATGCGCCACTGGATCTCGCCTATCCACAGCGACACGCGCGCCAGCTCGGCGGCGTATTCGTTCAGCTCTATGCCCAGCATGTTGTGCGGGCCGGTGACCAGATCCTGCTCGCGCGCCAGGCCCAGGTTGGCGGCCTGGGTGATGCAGTACAGCTCCACGTCCTTCAGCGCCTTCAGGCCCAGGAACAGAAAGTTGCCGCTGCCGCAGGCGGGGTCGAGGATGCGGAACGCGCGCAGCCGCTCCAGCCATTGCACGAAGCGGTTGTGGGCCTTTTTGTAGGCGGCGTCGCCATGTTTCCTGATCTTGGCCGTTTGCGCTTGCAGGTCTTGCGCCAGAAGCTCCCATTCTTGTAGCAATGGCCGGGTGATGACGGGCTCGATGATGCGGGCAATGGTCGCCGGGTCGGTGTAGTGCGCGCCCAGCTGGCTGCGCTTGGCGGGGTCCAGGCCGCGTTCGAACAGGGTGCCGAAGATGGAGACGTCGATGGCGCTCCAGTTCAGGCCGGCGGCGTTGCGCAACTCGGTGATGTCGAGGATCTCCAGCTTCGGGACGTGGATGTGCGCGAACAGCCCGCCGTTGAACCAGGGGATGTCGTCCGGCCCGTACAGGCCGCCGGTCTGCATGGTGGTGAAGAGCTGCGCCAGGCCGGTGGTCAGGCGGTCGCTGGTGATCTGGCGGTTGCTCACCAGGCGCTCGAACATGCGCCCGGGCAGCAGGCCCACGTCTTCGGCAAAGAAGCAGAACAGGCATTGGGTGAGGAAATGCGCCACCGCGTCGGGGTGGTGGCCGCGCCCGCGCAGCTGCTCGGCCAGCAGGGCAAAGCTTTTGGCGGCGGCCTCGGTGATGTCGCGGTTGGTCTGGCGCGGGCGAAAGCTTTGCGGGTCGGTCCACAGCCGGCGCAGCAGCTGGCGCTTCTCCGGCTGGTCGAGCTGCTCGATGCGCACGGTGTGCGTCTCGCTCGGGTGGCCGTTGAACTGGGTGTGGATGCGGATGGTCAGGCGGTCGCAGACCACCAGCAGCGGCGGGTTGGAGAGTGCCAGGCTGTACTGCTGCAGCTGGCGCAGCGCGGCGTCCAGGTTCTTACCGGGGGCCTTGTTCTCCCAGGCGAAATGGTCGCGGTAGAACACGTCGGCATAGCCGCGCGCCTCGCCCAGGATGAGGGACTGGCGCTCGAAGCTGTATTCCTGCGCGACGTCGGGGCTGCCGGGCTTGGGGACGCCCAGCAGCTCGCACAGGCCCAGGAAATGGCTTTGCGCGCCCTGCTCCTCGTTCAGGTGGGCGCTGCTGCCGCCGGGGCCCCATTGGGCGATGAAGTCGGTGGGGGTGGTCACGGGTTGCTTTTGTTTTGCTAGCTGCTGGCGCTGGTTTGGCGGGCGTATCAGGCGGTTTTGCCCGCAAGTGTGGCACGCGCCTTGTCCAGCCATTGCTGCAGGCTGTCCAGCAGGCCCTGGTGGCTGAAGGAGCAGCTTTCCTCGGTGAACAGGGCGCCGGCCTCCAGGCGGTCGAGCAGGGCCAGCAGCACCTCGGCGTAGCGCGGCGGCAGGGCGGCCAGCAGGGCGGCGTGGCCGCGCGCGCCGGCGCTGAAGGCGTGGTTGCTGGTCTGCTGCGCGCGCAGGGCGTGCAGCTGGGCTTGCAGCTCGTCGAGCTGGCGCAGGGCGGTGTTGTGGCTCATGGGGCGTAGCGTAGCGCCTGTGCCCTGGCGGGCGCGTGGCGTGGTGATCTGCGTCAGAATCGCACCCATGAATGCCCTGAACATCGCCGAATACACGCACACCCTGGGTTTACAGGCAAAAACGGCTTCCGCGCTTATGGCGCGGGCGCCAGCAGCTATTAAAAACAAAGCATTGCTGGCGCTGGCGCGGCTGTTGCGCGAGAACGTTCAGGCCCTGCAGGCGGACAACGCCGCCGACCTTGCGCGCGCCCGCGCCGCCGGGTTGCCTGAGCCCATGGTCGATCGCCTGAAGCTGACCCCCGCGGTGCTGGAGACCTGCGCCCTGGGCTGCGAGCAGCTGGCGGCCATGCCGGACATCATTGGCGAGATCATCGGGATGAAGCAGCAGCCCAGCGGCATCCGCGTGGGCCAGATGCGCGTGCCGATTGGCGTGTTCGGCATGATTTACGAGAGCCGGCCGAATGTGACGATCGAGGCCGCCAGCCTGTCGATCAAGAGCGGCAACGCCTGCATTCTGCGCGGCGGATCGGAGGCGATTGACTCCAACCGCGCGCTGGCGCGGCTGGTGGCGCTGGCGCTGGCCGAGGCCGGCCTGCCCGAGCACGGTGTGCAGCTGGTACAGACCACAGACCGCGCCGCCGTGGGCCAGCTGATCGCCATGCCCGAGTACGTGGACGTGATCATTCCGCGCGGCGGCAAGGGGCTGATAGAGCGCATCAGCGCGGAGGCCAAGGTGCCGGTGATCAAGCACCTGGACGGCAATTGCCACAGCTATGTCGATGACCCTTGCGATCTGGATCTGGCCGTGACGGTGGTGGACAACGCCAAGACGCAGAAATACAGCCCCTGCAACGCCACCGAGAGCCTGCTGGTGGCGCGCGCCGTGGCGCCGGCCTTTTTACCGCGCATCGGCGCCGTCTTCGCCGAAAAAGGGGTGGAAATGCGGGTTTGCGCTGAAAGTAGGGCGCTGCTAGCTACTGTTTCAGGAGCAAAACTGGTCGATGCCACCGAGGCTGACTGGAGCGAGGAGTATCTGGCGCCCATCATCTCTATCCGCGTGGTGGCGGGGCTGGACGAGGCGATTGCCTGGATCAACCGCTACAGCAGCCACCACACCGAGGCCATTCTGACCACCGACCACCGGCATGCGCAGCGCTTTTTGCGCGAGGTGGATTCGGCCAGCTGCATGGTCAACGCCAGCACGCGCTTTGCCGATGGTTTTGAGTACGGTCTGGGCGCGGAGATCGGCATCAGCACCGATAAATTCCACGCGCGCGGGCCGGTGGGGCTGGAGGGGCTGACGTCGCTGAAGTATGTGGTGCTGGGCGAGGGCGAGGTGCGGCGCTGAGCCGCTGGGCCATGCGCTTGTTTTTGGATAGCGCGTTGCGCCGTATCCGCAAGGCTGGGGCCCGGCTTCTCCCTCGCCCCCTTGGGGGAGAGGGTAGGGGTGAGGGGGTTGTTCAGGCGCAGTGGCTGTTGACATACAGCCCTCACCCCCGCCCTCTCCCGCGCGCGGAAGAGGGAGTCGAGACGCCGCGCGCTGGCGACAGGTGTGCGCACGGTGGCCCAGTGCGGTGGGTCAAGACAGGTCGGCAAACATGAAAATCATCATCCTCGGCGCCGGCCGCGTGGGTCAGAGTGCGGCGGCCAGTCTGGTGTCGGAGCACAACGACATCACCGTCATCGACACCGACGCGGCGCGCCTGCGCGAGCTGGAGTCGCGCCTGGACCTGCGCGGTGTGGTGGGCAGCGGCATAGACCCCAAGGTGCTGGCCGAGGCCGGCGCGCGCGATACCGACCTGTTGATCGCCTGCGCCGCGCAGGACGAGACGAACCTGGTCTGCGCCAAGGTGGCGCAGATGCAGTTCAACGTGCCGCAATGCGTGGCGCGCGTGCGCACCAGTGGCTTCGAGGACGGCAGCGCGCTGCTCTCGCGCGAGGGTTTCGCGGTAGACCACATTCTGTGCCCCGAAAATTCCTTGGTGAACTACATCGCCAAGCTGGTGGAGTACCCCGGCGCACTGCAGGTGCGCGAGTTCGCCGGCGGGCGTGCCTGCCTGGTGTCGGCGCGCGCGCGTGCCGGCGCGCCGGCGGTGGGGCTGGAAATCAGGCACCTGCGCGAGCAGATGCCCGAGGTGGCGGTGCGCATCGTCGCCATCTACCGGCGCTTTCCCGACGAGCCCGACCGCTTCGTGCCCTGTGACGGCACCACGCGCATCGAGCCGGGCGACGAGGTGTTCGCGCTGGCGGGGATGCAGCGCGTGCGCCAGGTGCTGGCCGCTCTGCGCCTGCGTGCGGGCCAGCCGCCGCGCGTGGTCAAGCGCATCATGATGGCCGGCGGCGGCGTGGTCAGCGAGCGCCTGGCGCGCCTGCTGGCCGAGCAGCCGGAGCGCTTTCATATCAAGATCGTCGAGCCGGGCCAGGAGCGCAGCGTGGCGCTGGCTTCCAGCCTGCCCGAACAGGTGTTGGTGCTGCAGGGCGAGACCTCGGACGAGGAGCTGCTGGCCGAGGAGGGCATCGAGGAGGTGGACTTCTTCCTGGCCCTGTCGGACGACGACGAGAACAACATCATGTCCTGCCTGCTGGCCAAACGCATGGGCGCGCGCCGCGTGCTGGCGCTGATCCACCGCCAGGCCTATGCCGAGCTGATGCACGGCACGCAGATCGACATTGCGCTGTCGCCGGCCCAGGCCATGCTGGGCGAGCTGCTGGCCTACACGCGCCGTGGCGACGTGCAGGCGGTGCACAGCCTGCGCCGCGGCGTGGCCGAGGCGCTGGAGATCGTGGCGCGCGGCGACAGGAAGAGCTCGCGCGTGGTCGGCCGGCGCGTGGAAGAGCTGCCGCTGCCGCCCCAGGTGCACATGGGCCTGATCGTGCGCGGCCTGCCCGATGCCGACGCGCCGCCACCGGCCGATGGCGAGGGTGAGGGTGAGGGCGAGGGCGAGGCACCACCGGCCGCGCCGGCGGAGCCCGAGGTGATCATTCCGCGCAGCCATACGGTCATCGAGAGCAACGACCATGTGGTGTTCTTTCTGCCGAACAAGCGCCTGGTGCGCGAGGTGGAAAAGCTGTTCCGCGTGAGCGCCACGTTCTTTTGAGCCCTCGGCCATGCGTGACCTGTTCCCCGTTCTGCGTGTGCTGGGCATGCTGATGTGCATGTTTGCGCTGGCCATGGCGCTGCCCGGCGCCGTGTCGTGGTGGCAGCAGGAGAGCGTGTGGCGCGTCTACCCGCTGTCCATGGCCGTGACCATGGGCGCGGGCCTGCTGCTCTGGTGGCTGCTGCGCCACCACCGCCAGGAGCTGCAGCCGCGCCATGGCGTGATCCTGGTGACGCTGGTGTGGGTGCTGCTGCCGCTGGCGGCCAGCCTGCCGCTGTGGCTGGCCATGGCGCAGGTGGCGCGGCCGATCAGCTTCACGCATGCCTATTTCGAGGCCGTCTCGGGCCTGACCACCACCGGCTCCACGGTGCTGTCGGGGCTGGATGCGCTGCCGCTGTCGGTCAATATCTGGCGCACCTTTTTGCAGTGGATGGGCGGCATGGGCATTCTGATCCTGGCCGTGGCCGTGCTGCCGCTGCTGGGCGTGGGCGGCAGCCAGCTGTTCAAGGCCGAGGCCGCCGGCCCCATCAAGGACACCAAGCTGACCCCGCGCATGACCGAGACGGCCAAGGGGCTGTGGGGTGTGTATGCGGGGTTTTCGGTGCTGTGCGCCATCGCCTTCTGGGCGGCGGGCATGTCACCCATGGATGCGCTGATGCATATGTTCACCACCGTCAGCCTGGGCGGGCTGTCCTCGCACGACAGCAGCTTTGCCTTCTTTGACTCGCCCCTGCTGGAGGCCGTGGCGGTGTTCTTCATGCTGGTGGCCAGCTGCAACTTTGCGCTGTACTTCGTGGCGCTGCGCAAGGGGCATTGGCAGTCGTTCTGGCGCGACCCCGAGGTGCGCGCCACGCTGGTGGCGCTGGTCGGCGGCGGCCTGCTGGTGGCGCTGCTGCTCTGGGCCAAGGGGATGTACGGGCCGTTGACGGCGCTGCGCCACGGCATGTTCCATGTGGTGTCGGTGGCCACCACCACCGGCTATGCCACGGTGGACTACCTGGCCTGGCCGGTGTTCGCGCCGGTGTTCATGCTGCTCTTGTCGGGCGTGGCCACCAGCGCCGGATCGACCGGCGGCGGCATCAAGATGGTGCGCATGCTGATCCTGGTGCAGCAGGCGCGGCGCGAGCTCACGCGCCTGGTGCACCCGCGCGCCGTGCAGCCGGTGCTGCTGGGCGGCAGGGTGGTGGACAGCCGCATGATCTTCTCGGTGATGGCCTTCATGCTGGTCTACGGCGCCACGGTGATCGTGCTGAGCATGGTGCTGCTGCTGACCGATCTGGATGCGGTGACGGCGTTTTCGGCCGTGCTGGCCAGCGTGCACTGCACCGGGCCGGGGCTGGGCATGATTGGGCCCAGCTCCAACTACGCGCAGCTGACCGACTTCCAGGTCTGGGTCTGCACGCTGGGCATGCTGCTCGGGCGGCTGGAGATTCTGAGCTTCATGGCGCTGCTGTCCCCCGCGTTCTGGCGTCGTTGAACTACGTATGCGCCCGCCTGGGGCGCGTCCCTACAATGCTGCGCTTGACTGCATTACATGGGGTTATATGGTTCCGCACCTTGTTACCGCACTCACGGGCCCGATCAACGAGCTGGAGCAGCGCATTCTCGACTCCATGCCGGCCATCGAGCGCTGGTTTCGCCTGGAGTGGATGGAGCACACGCCGCCGTTCTACACCTCGGTGGACATCCGCAACGCCGGCTTCAAGCTGGCGCCGGTGGATACCAACCTGTTTCCCGGCGGCTGGAACAATCTGACCAACGAGATGCTGCCGCTGGCGGTGCAGGCGGCCATGGCGGCCATCGAGAAGATCTGCCCCGAGGCGCGCAACCTGCTCATCATCCCGGAGAACCATTCGCGCAACACCTTCTACCTGGCCAACGTTGCGCAGCTGATGCGCATCTTCAACATGGCGGGGCTGAACGTGCGCGTGGGCTCCATCAGCCCGGACATCAAGAAGACCACCACCATCACGCTGCCGCATGGCGAGTCGGTGACGCTGGAGCCGGTGATACGCAACAAGCGCCGCCTGGGGCTGAAGAACTTCGACCCCTGCACCATCTTGCTGAACAACGACCTGTCGGCCGGTGCGCCGGGCATCCTCGAAGAGCTGTACGAGCAATACCTGTTGCCGCCGCTGCACGCGGGCTGGAGCGTGCGCAGAAAGAGTCACCACTTCAAGAGCTACGAGGAGGTGACCAAGCGCTTTGGCAAGATGCTGGGCATAGACCCCTGGCTCATCAACCCGCTGTTCGGTCATTGCGAGGGCGTGGACTTCAATGAGGGCACCGGCCTGGACGGCCTGCGCGCCACGGTGGATGCGGTGCTGGCCAAGGTGCGGCGCAAGTACAAGGAATACGGCATCAAGGAAAAGCCCTTCGTCGTGGTGAAGCCCGACAACGGCACCTATGGCATGGGCATCATGACGGTGCACGACGCCAAGGAGCTGGACGATCTGAGCCGCAAGACGCGCAACAAGATGGCAGTGATCAAGGACGGCCAGGTGGTGCATGACGTGATCGTGCAGGAGGGCGTGCTGACGCAGGAGCGCGTGCACGAGGCCGTCGCCGAGCCCGTGGTCTACATGATGGATCGCTATGTGGTCGGGGGCTTTTATCGCATCAATTCCGAGCGCGGCGTGGACGAGAACCTGAACGCCCCCGGCGCCAGCTTTGTGCCGCTGGCCTTCGAGCACAGCACCCATCTGCCGCAGCCCGGTGCGCGCCCGGGTGTCAGCGCGCCGAACCGCTTCTACATGTACGGCGTGATCGCACGCCTGGCCATGCTGGCGGCCAGCTACGAGCTGGAGGCCACCGACCCGGAGGCCGAGGTCTACGACTGAGCCCGGTTCAGCGCCCGTGGCAGCCCTGCCACGGGCTTGGTGCGCGGCGCCTGCGGCGGGCGCACAATCAGCATCCCTTCCTACCAGGAACCCCGGCCGCGCGCCGGGAGACAGTCCGTGCAAAACTCGAAATCCTCGCTCGCGGGTCTGACCGTGGGCGCCATCGGCGTGGTCTTCGGCGACATCGGCACCAGCGTGCTCTACACCGTCAAGGAGGTGTTCGCCACCGGCCATGTGCAGTTCACCCATGACAACGTGTATGGCGTGCTGTCGCTGATCTTCTGGACGCTCACCATCATCGTCTCCGTCAAATATGTGGTGCTGGTGCTGCGCGCCGACAACAACGGCGAGGGCGGCCTGGTGGCCATGCTCACGCTGGCGTCGCGCGCCGTGGCGGATCGGCCCCGGCTGCGCCACTGGATGCTGCTGGTGGGCATTTTTGGCACCTGCCTGTTCTATGGCGACGGTGTCATCACCCCCGCGATCACGGTGCTGGGCGCCATGGAGGGGCTGGAGGTGATGTCGCCCGAGCTGACCAAGTACGTCATCCCGCTGACGCTGCTGGTGTTGTTTCTGCTGTTTTTGTTCCAGAAGCAGGGCACGGCCGGCATAGGCAAGTTCTTCGGCCCGGTGATGCTGCTGTGGTTTGCCACCATCGCGGCGCTGGGGCTGCTGCACATCGCCCGGCACCCGGAGATTCTGTGGGCCGTCTCGCCGCATTACGCCTGGGTGTTCGCGCTGCACAACCCGGGCATCACCTTCATCATCCTGGGCGCGGTGGTGCTGTGCGTGACCGGCGGCGAGGCGCTGTACGCCGACATGGGGCATTTTGGCAAGCGCCCGATTCGCCTGGCCTGGTTCTCCATCGCCATGCCGGCGCTGGTGCTGAACTACTTTGGCCAGGGCGCGCTGCTGCTGGCCGAGCCCGAGGCGGTGAAGAACCCGTTCTTCAACCTGGCGCCCGAATGGGCCACGCTGCCGCTGGTCTGCCTGGCCACGGCGGCGGCGGTGATCGCCTCGCAGGCGCTGATCTCGGGCGCTTTCAGCGTCACCAAGCAGGTGATACAGCTCGGGTTTCTGCCGCGCCTGCAGATCCAGCACACCAGCGTGCATGACAAGGGGCAGATCTACATGCCCTTTGTCAACTGGGGGCTGTTCGCGCTCATCGTGCTGGCGGTGGGCATGTTCCGCAGCTCGGGCAACCTGGCGGCGGCCTACGGCATTGCGGTGACCACCGACATGCTGATCACCACCGTGCTCACCTTCTTCGTCGTGCGCTATGCCTGGAAGCTGCCGCTGTTGCTGTGCATAGGGGCGACGGGCCTGTTCTTCACGGTGGACATCCTGTTCTGGTCGTCGAATCTGCTCAAGCTGATCCACGGCGGCTGGTTCCCGCTGGTGATCGCCGGGGCGGTGTTCCTGCTGATGGTGACCTGGCGCGACGGCCGCGCGCTGCTGACCCAGGCGCTGCAGGACCAGGCGCTGGATCTGAAGGATTTTCTGTCGGCGCTGTTCATCGCCCCGCCCACGCGCGTCGAGGGCGCGGCGGTGTTCCTTACCTCGCGCGACGGCATCGTGCCCAATGCCCTGCTGCACAACCTCAAGCACAACAAGGTGCTGCACGGGCAAAACCTGTTCGTCACCGTGCAGAACCACGAGGTGCCCTGGATAGGCATGGAAAAGCGGCTGGAGGCCGAGGCGCTGGGCAATGACTGCTGGCGCGTGATCGTCAATTACGGCTTCAAGAACGACTACGACCTGCCCAAGGCGCTGTCCCTGCTGCGGGAGCAGGGCGTGGATCTGAACCCGATGACGACCAGCTACTTCCTCTCGCGCGACATCGTCACGCCCACGCTGGGTGTGGGCATGGCGCTGTGGCGTGAAAAGCTGTTTGCCCAGATGCACCACAGCGCCAGCGCGGCGGCGGAGTTCCTGAATCTGCCCAACAACGCGGTGGTGGAGCTGGGCTCCAAGGTGGAGATTTGAAGTGTTTTTGGCCGTTTGCACATGCTGGTAAAGCGCAAACAGCTATCAAATATATAGTGAATGCCGCTGCGCGATACCGGCGGCGCTGCCACAATCCGTCGCCATGCAGTTCTTCAAAGACCTGAGCCTGTCGGCAGCCACCGCGGGCTTTGTGGCCGTGCTGGTGGGTTTCACCAGCTCGGTGGCCATCGTGTTCCAGGCGGCCCAGGCGTTTGGCGCCACGCCGGGGCAGATCACCTCGTGGATGTGGGCCCTGGGCTTAGGCATGGGCCTGTGCTCGCTGGTGCCCTCGCTCATCCTGCGCCAGCCGGTGATGGTGGCCTGGTCCACGCCGGGCGCTGCGGTGCTGGCCACGGCCGGGCTGGCGGGGGGCTTTTCGATGGGCGAGGCCATAGGCGCCTTCATGGTCTGCGCGCTGTTGATCACGCTGGCGGGGGTGACCGGCTGGTTCGAGCGTGTGATGAACCGCATTCCCATGGAAATCGCCTCGGCCCTGCTGGCGGGCGTGCTGGCGCGCTTTGGCATGCAGGCCTTTGCGGCGCTGCAGACGGCGCTGCCGCTGGTGCTGGTCATGCTGGCCGCCTACCTGCTGGCGCGTCGCCTGCTGCCGCGCTACGCGGTGGTGCTCACGCTGGCCGTGGGCATCGCCTGGGCCGCGGTCGATGGGCAGATGCGCTGGTCCGAGGTGCATTTCGCGCTGGCCGTTCCCGTCTTTACCGCGCCCAGCTTCAGCCTGCAGGCGCTGATGAGCCTGGCCCTGCCGCTGTTCATCGTCACCATGGCATCGCAAAACCTGCCCGGCGTGGCCGTGATGCGCGCCACGGGCTACCAGCTGCCGGTCTCGCGGCTGATCAGCATGACGGGCCTTGTCACGCTGCTGCTGGCGCCCTTTGGCGCGTTTGCGCTGAACTTCAGCGCCATCACCGCCGCCATCTGCATGGGGCCCGAGGCGCACCCGGATCCGGCACGGCGCTACACCGCCGCGGCCTCCTGCGGGCTGCTGTACATCGCCGTCGGCATCTTCGGCGCAGTGGTCACGGGGCTGCTGACAGCCTTCCCTGCGGAGCTGGTGGTGGCCATTGCCGGGCTGGCGCTGCTGGGCGCCATCGGCGGTGGCCTGGCATCGGCGCTGGCCGATGAGGGCCACCGCGAGGCCGCCCTCATCACCTTCCTGGTCACCCTCAGCGGCGTGAGCCTAGCCGGCATAGGCTCGGCATTCTGGGGCGTGGTCGCCGGCAGCGCGGCGCTGTTTGTGCAACAGTATGGGCGCCGCGGCGCGCACCATTGACGCCGGCCGCTGAAGCCACAGCCTGCCATGAACCTCCTCTTCATCGCCGACCCCGTCGAGCATTTCAAGATCTACAAGGACACCACCTTCGCCATGATGCGTGAGGCCCAGCGGCGCGGCCACGCGCTGGCCGTGAGCGAGCCGCGCCACATGCACTGGCAGCGCGGCGGCAGGGTGGTGGCGCGCGTGCGCGACATCACGCTCACCGGCCATGCGCAGGACTGGTTCATTGCCGGCGAGCCACGCGAAGTGGCGCTGGCCGAGTACGACGCCGTGCTCATGCGCAAGGATCCGCCCTTCGACAGCGAGTATTTCTACGCCACCCACCTGCTGGAGCAGGCCGAGCGCGAGGGCGCCCGCGTGTTCAACAAGCCCAGGGCATTGCGCGACCACCCGGAGAAGCTGGCCATTCTGGAGTTCCCGCAATTCATCGGCCCCACGCTGGTGACGCGCGACGCGCAGGACATTCGGCGCTTTCACGCCGAGCATGGCGACATCATCCTCAAGCCCCTGGACGGGATGGGCGGCATGGGCATCTTCCGCGTCGGGCCCGATGGCATGAACCTGGGCAGCATCATCGAGACCCTGAACCGGGACGGCAGCCAGAGCGTCATGGTGCAAAAGTTTCTGCCCGAGATCACCGAAGGGGACAAGCGTGTGCTCGTCATCGGCGGAAAGCCCGTGCCGTACTGCCTGGCACGTATTCCGCAGGGCACCGAGGTGCGCGGCAACCTGGCCGCAGGTGGGCTGGGCGTGGCGCGCGCGCTCTCGGTACGCGATCGCGAGATCGGCGAGGCCCTGGGCCCGCTGCTGCAGCAGCGCGGCTTGCTGCTGGCCGGCGTGGATGTCATTGGCGATTGCATTACCGAGATCAACGTCACCAGCCCGACATGCTTTCAGGAAATCTTTGACCAGACCGGCTGCGATGTGGCTGCGCTATTCGTCGATGCGCTGGAAGCGGCCGTCGCACAGGCCAGCTGAAATCTTTCCGTACGGGCCTTTTTTGCGGCTATACTAGTGGGCTCGCTGCAGCGAAAGTGCTTTTCGAAGTGCCAGATGATGCGGTGGATGGGAAGAAAATTTCCCCACCTTGAGTTGCAAGATGGTTGAAACCCGATGTATACTTCAAGGCTTCGCTGATTGCGGCGACTGGTTGTTGAGAGATGACTGGTTGGTGCGTGATGCGGGGGTCGAGAGACCACAAAGTTTGACAGGACTTTAAAATCTGTTGTAGAATCTGAGGCTTCGCTGATCGCAGCAAAGTAAGCAAGTTGAAAGCAATTTTGGCTTGTGGGATCGTTAACAACATACAGCCGATAAGCGTGGG
>Ga0209369_1001205_pt1 | contig 14455 bp, 14 predicted proteins | sample EBPBio142010_DNA_FD_185865 | JGI IMG/M metagenome (GOLD analysis project Ga0209369, IMG submission 185865) | Wastewater treatment Type I Accumulibacter community from EBPR Bioreactor in Madison, WI, USA - Reactor 1_10/4/2010_ DNA (SPAdes)... | ecosystem: Engineered > Bioreactor > EBPR >... | reverse complement strand
CACCAGCGTCCCGTCGACCGAGAAATTCTTTCCGACAAGAGGGGCGCAACCTCGCTATGGGTCAGGATCGCCGCCATCACCTTGCGCGACATCTCGGTGGTCAGCAGTCGGTCGCGGTTCTTGGTGAAGACCGTCGGCACCCACAGTGGATCGTCGATCCCGAGTCCGACGAACCAGCGGAACAGCAGAAAATACCGCATCTGCTCCATCAGCGGCCGTTCCGAGCGAACTGAGAACAGGAGTTGGATCAGACTGGCGCGGATCAGCCGTTCCGGCGGGATCGACGGTCGGCCGAAATCAGTGTATCGCGCATCGAACGCACCATCCAGGTTGCCCAGCGCGTCGTTCACACCACCTGACGAATCTTGCGCAGCGGATGCGGCGCAGGAATCCGCCCCTCCAAGTCAACATAGCTGAACAACGACCCGCTCGTCTCGTCCGTCCCGCGCATCATAACCCCCGCCGTTGCCGTGCGAAGGGTGAATCATGTTCCGAAAACCGAGTCGAGGGCCGACTTTTTCAGCGGCCTGTTAAGGCAGATTCAGACCGGCTGCGGCTCCGCCCTGTGGATAAGTTTCTTGTAGCATTCATCCGCCTTTCGGTTGGATTCTGCGGCTCCTTGGCATATCCAGACCATACTTCCAGACGTTTGGACCGCCTCTCTTCTACAAAATAGGGGTAGCTGGTTCATACGTTAGCCTAAACTCGCCCTGCCAAGCGACCTGCGCCATGAGGCCTGTATGAGATATTTTTTGATGTTTTTGTCCTGTGGCTCTATACTGGCTGCGTGTGACGTGACCAAAACCGATTTTCCGGTGCGCACCGAAGCCGTGCGGGCTGAGGTAGAAGAGTTGTCGACTAATGTCGCCATCGTGCAGTTAACCGCAGATAATATTGAAGCTTTCGACACCCCGCGCAATCTCGACGGATCGCGGGGCACCATGCCTTCGGGGACCTGGGTTTACCGGGTCGGTGTGGGCGATGTACTCGATATCGTGGTCTGGGATAACCCTGAGCTGGCTATTCCCGCAGGCGCCAGCCGCACACCCCAGGAATCGGGGCAGCGCGTGCAGTCAGATGGCACGTTCTTTTACCCTTATGTGGGTCAGGTTCAGGCTAGTGGTAAGACACCCGAAGCGATTCGCGATGATCTGACCAAGCGGCTGACCCAGTTCATCACCGACCCGCAGATCGAGGTGAAGGTGGCGGGATACAATTCTCAGGCGGTTTCGGTGACCGGCCAGGTGGGAAGCCCCAGCCGCCAGCCCTTGACAGATATGCCGCTAACGCTGCTCGATGCGATCAGCGCCGCTGGCGGGCTGACCGAACAGGCCGATCCGCGCAATGTCACCGTACGCCGCAGCGGCCGCAGCTATACCGTCGATCTGCAGGCGTTTTTGGAAGACGGGGCCAAGTCGAACAACCCAGTCTTGCAGAATGGCGATGTGGTCAGTGTCGGGCGTCAGGATCTACAAGAGGCCTATCTTTTGGGGCAGATCGTCAAGCCATCTACGATTGACCTCACGAGCGAGAATGTCACCCTGACCCAGGCAGTGACACGGGTTGGCGGCCTGAAGGAAGACAGCGCTGATGCCCGCGGCATTTTCGTTTTTCGCGATACGCCTACGGGGATCACAGTCTATCAGCTGGATGCCACGAACCCGGTAGCCTATGTAATAGGCACGCGCTTTGTGATCCTGCCGCAGGATGTGGTCTATATCACCTCGGCCCCAGTGTATCGCTGGAACAGGTTGATCTCCAGCTTGCTGCCGACCCTGACCACCGTGCGCGCCGTTGACACACTGAGCACGAATTGAGCCGGGCATGATTGGATCTGTTCTAGTGGTTTGTGTGGGCAATATCTGCCGCTCGCCTCTCGGAGAGCGGCTGCTGGCCCAAGCCTTGCCGGGGCTGACCATAGGCTCGGCCGGTCTAGCAGCCGTGGTGGGCGCGGGAGCTGACAGCGATGCCTGCGCGGTTGCCGCCGAAATCGGTATTGACCTTGGCGGCCATGTTGCACGGCAGTTGACCGCAGAGCGCGGTGCAGGCCATGATCTTATTCTGGTGATGGAGCCTAGCCATCGCGCCGAGATAATGCGTCGCTTTCCTGCTCTCTCGGGGCGCACCATGCTGATTGACCATTGGACAGGAGGCCAAGCCATCGCAGACCCTTATCGGCGACCGCTCGAGATACACCGCGCTACCCGCGACAAGATTGCCGAGGCCGCCGCTGGCTGGGTCGCGCATCTGCGGCGCTGAAAACCAACCTGTTTTGGCCTGATTTCTCTAGGCCTTCACTGTTTTGCTCATTGTATGAACATCCGCTTGACGTGCACCCCGTCCTGTCGGATTTGTTGCCAGCCTTTTTGACAGGATTCTTTATGACCTTGAGTGCACTTCGCCCAACAGCGGATACCGAAGCCGAGATCAATCTTCTGGACCTCCTGGGTGTCATCTGGGCCGGGAAATACTTGATTGCGCTGGCCGTGGTCCTGTCGCTTGCCATTGGAAGCTTTGTGACTCTTAAAACCTTGCCGATCTATCAGGCGCAGGGCTTATTGCAGCTTGAGGCCAAATCCGGGGCGCTGGCCCTGCCCGATGGCATGAAAGACCTGTTGGGCGGCAGCTCATCGGGCAACTCGCCGGGCGAGACCGAGATGGAGATAATCAAATCGCGTATGGTCATGGGCGAGGTGGTGCAGGAGTTGGGGCTGACTATCTACGCCTATCCGCGCCCGCTGCCCATTCTTGGGCTGATCCCAGTGCGTCTAGGCCTGCCCGATCTGAGGCTGAACCGACGCTATCAATGGGGCAATGAGGTTCTGGAGGTGGTCGAGCTGGAAGTGCCGGAGCCCTGGCTGAGTACCGATTTTGCGTTGACCATCACAGGGCTTAACAGCTATCGGCTGACCTTGCCCGATGGCTCAAGCCATGACGGGCAGGCCGGCCGCCGCCTTGCCCTCCCCGCGCAGGGCTTCTCACTGGTGGTCGACCGGCTGGAAGGCCCGGTAGGACGCGAGTTCCTGCTGGGGCGCATGACACTGCCCAAGGCCATTCAGAATGTGCAGGAAAGATTTTCAGTCACCGAAAGCCCTAAGCGGTCGTCGATACTGCGCATCACCTATGATGATCCCAACCCTGCCCGCGCAGAGTTGGTGCTGAACACCATCGCCCAGACCTATGTCACCCAGAACATCTCGCGCAGTGCCTCTGAGGCGCAGAATAGCCTTACGTTCATTGAAGAGCAATTGCCCCTGTCCGAAGAAGCGGTACGCAAGGCCCAAGACGCGCTGAACGCCTATCGCCAGCAGCAGCAATCAGTCGATGTCGATTACGAAACGAAAAGCCTTCTCGAACGAGCCACCCAGATTGAGTCTGAACTGAGCACGCTTGCCTTGCAGGAAGAAGAGCTGAAGAGTCGCTACACCGTCAACCATCCCACCTATCAGGCCCTGCTGCAAAATAGAGCCACCTTGCAAGCCCAGCTTGAAGAGGTCCGCAAGGCCACCGGGGATCTGCCCGAAACCCAGAAGGAAATCTTCAACCTGACACGTAATCTGGAGGTGGCACAACAGGTGTTTGTCCAGCTGCTGAACCGCTCACAGGAATTGCGCGTGGTGCGGGCCTCTACCGTTGGGTCGGTGCGCATAATCGACACAGCTTATGCAAGCGACATACGCATCGCCCCCCGCACCGGTCGTACTCTGGCTGCCTTTCTGCTGGCCGGTCTGGTTCTGGGCGCGGGACTTGTTCTGCTGCGCCGCTCCCTGCACCGCGGCATTCGCGGCGCTCAAGAAATTGAACAGTCGGGCCTGCCAGTCTTTGCAACAGTAAACTATTCTCCTGAGGCCGCCCAGCAGCGCAAGACCAAGGGCAGCCTTCCCATCCTCGCTCAGTCAAGGCCCGATGATCTGGTAGTCGAGGCCTTGCGATCATTGCGCACCTCGCTGCATTTTGGGATGCTTGATGCCAAGACCAACAGTATTCTTCTGACCTCGGCCGCCCCCGGCGCAGGCAAGAGCTTTACTGCTGTGAACCTTGCGGTGGTGGCCGCTCAGGCGGGCCAGAAAGTTTGCCTGATCGACGCCGACCTGCGCAAAGGTTATCTACGGCGCTATTTCAACCGCGAAAAGGGTACCCCCGGTCTGGCCGAGCTTCTGGCACGGGAAAGAACGCTAGATGAGGTGCTGATCCAAGGACCGATCCCTGAACTGTCGGTCATCACCACGGGGCGCTTCCCGCCCAACCCGTCAGAACTTTTGATGCGGGCCGAGTTTGAAACCCTGCTGGCCACCCTCAATAGTCGCTTCGATCTGATCATCGTCGACAGCCCCCCAACCCTTGCTGTAACCGATCCAGTGGTGATCGGGCGCTATACCGGTGCCACAATCATCGTAGTGCGCCATCTAGAGACCATGATGGGTGAGGTCGAGGCTGTGCGCCGTGCTTTTGAAACCGCCGGCACCAAGGTGACCGGGGCGATCCTGAACGGCTATAAGGCCAGCGAGGGTAGTCGGTATGGCGGTCAGTATCACTATTACAACTATCGCTACAGCTATAAGAGTGATCGGTCCTGAGGCCCATTCAATGGTTGGCGGCCGTGATTCAGGTTGCTTTTGACGCTTCCTGAGGGTCCGGTCTGACTAGTCTGCCGCTGGCATGGAGTGAGAGATAGTGTCCGCTATGCATAGTGGACACATCTGGGCATATTTTTGATTCGTAGGATGAATCGGATTTGGACAAAATTCGCCACCTTTCAGCGCAAAATCAATGTGACCTGCCCCCCGGTCGTCCCTCGATCATAACGAGAGTCCTTGGGTTTGATACTGGTCGGTTTCGGGTTGGGCAAGCGCGCCGAGCGCGGAGCCCTCAGATTGCCCAAGCGTCCGGCGCGCTTCTGCTGGCGTCTTGTTGCCCAGCGAGGAATGCGGCCTGACGTTGTTGTAGTCGTAGCGCCAAAGGGCCCGCTTGCGACGGGCATCGGCCAGGCTGTCGAATATTTCCTCGTTGAGGCATTCGTCGCGCAGACTACCGTTGAATGACTCGATGTAGCCATTCTGCTGCGGCTTGCCCGGATCGATGTAATGCCATTCGACGCCGTTCTCGTTGGCCCACTTCAGGATCGCCTTGCTGGTGAACTCGGTGCCGTTGTCACTGACTATGCAAGCCGGTTTGCCATAGATGCGAACCAAGGAGTCGAGTTCCCGCGCCACCCTCGCCCCCGAGATGCTGGTGTCGGCGATCAGGGCTAGGTTCTCGCGGCAGCAATCGTCGTTGACGGCCAGGATGCGGAACTTCCGGCAGGCCCCGAAGGTGTCGGACAGAAAGTCCAAGGACCAGCGCTGGTTCGGGCGCAGCGGCACCGGCATGGGCGTGCGGCTGCCGCGCGCCCGTTTGCGGCCACGACGACGACGGACCGACAGGCCCTCTTCCCGATAGATTCGGTAGAGCTTCTTCTCGTTCATCATCATGCCCTTGCGCTCCAGCATGATCCCGATGCGCCGATAGCCAAACCGGCGCCGCTTCTCGGCGATCTTGTTCATTTCCAAACGGATCTCCGGATTGTCGGGCGGATGGTCCCGCCGCACGGTCTTCGGATCGACACCGATCAGGACGCAGGCCCGGCGCTGAGAGATAGGATGATCCCTCAGCGCCCGCAGCACCGCGTCCCGCCGTTGCATCGGCGTCGTCAAGGCTTTCCCAGCAGGTCCTTCAGAACCACATTGTCCAGCATGACATCCGCTACCAAGCGTTTCAGCTTGGCGTTCTCTTCCTCAAGCTGCTTCAACCGCTTGGCGTCGGACAGGTCCATCCCGCCATACCTGGCCTTCAGCTTGTAGAAGGTCGCCGGGCTCAGCCCATGCTTCCGGCACAGTTCCGCAGTCGGCAGACCCGCCTCCTGCTCTTTGATCATCCCGATAATCTGCGCTTCAGTAAAACGGCTTTTCCTCATGTCGTCTGATCCCTCTCAGGTTGGGCAGACTCTACATCACAGCGAGGGAACTTCCGGGGGGCAGGTCAAATGGTATAGGGTAACCATCCGGCGTAGGCTGCGGTTATGCGGCCTTTGCGGTTGTGCCGCACTTCCAGTTCCACGGCAGCAGTTCCGGCAGGCGCGATATGGGCATGTCCGGCAGTCGTGCCAGAACATCTGCCAGCCAGGGCTGAGGCTCGACGTCGTTCATCTTGGCGGTGACGATGAGGGAATACATGAAGGCGGCGCGTTCGCCGCCGCGAGGCGAACCGGCGAAGAGCCATGCCTTGCGGCCAAGGGCAATCCCGCGCAGGACGCGTTCGGCCGTGTTGTTGGTGAGGCAGATGCGCCCGTCGTTGAGGAAGCGGGTGAAGGCGTCCCAGCGGCCGTCCTGCTCAAACATGTAGTTGATGGCCTTGGCGACGGGGTTGTGCTTCGACATCCGGGCGCGCTCGGCCCGCATCCAGTCGTGCAGGTCATCGACCATCGTGCGCACCAGCCTCTGGCGTGCGCCAAGTCGTGCTGCGGCGGTCAGGCCGGTGATCTCGCGCTCGACATCGAAGACGGCATCGATGCGTTTGACGGCTTCCAGCGCGATGGGCGAGATCTCTTCGGCGACCCTTTTGCCCTTCTTGGCGGTGGCCTTGATGTCGGCCAGTTCGAAGAACTTCCGCCGGGCGTGGCTCCAGCAAAGCGCGCTGAACACCGGCGCGGGTTTGAGGGCCGCATCGTAAACGCCATTGTATCCGCCATAGGCGTCGGCTTGCAGGATGCCGCTCCAGCCCGCCAGATGCCGGGTCGGATGTTCCGTTCTGCGGTCGGTCGAGAAGTAGCAGAGCGCTGCAGGTGGTGCCCCACCTGCAAAGGGCCGGTCGTCACGCACATAGGTCCAGAGCCGGGCCGTCTGCGTCCCGCCCTTGGCCATCAGTGGCACGGTCGTGTCATCGGCGTGCAATCGTTCGGCGCCGAGAACATGGGCGCGGATCAGATCGTGGATCGGTTGTAGCGCCATGGCACAGGCCCCGACCTGATCGGCTAGGGTGGAGAGGCTGATCTCTACGCCTTCCTTGGCGTAGCGTTCGGCCTGTCTGTTCAAGGACTGATGCTGGCCGAACTTCTCGAAGAGCACCATCGCCAGCAGGTTGGGGCCAGCCCAGCCCCGAGGCGTCGGATGGAAGGGCGCAGGTGGCTGGCTGATCTTCTCGCAATCCCGGCAGGTGAACTTCTCGCGGACGGTCTGGATGACCTTCCACTGCCGGGGAATGACCTCCAGCGTCTCGGTGACGTCCTCGCCCATCTTCACGATGCGCGTCGACCCACAACAGGTGCAGGAGGCCGGGGCCTCGACCACCACCCGCTCCCGGGGCAAATGCTCGGGGAACGGCTTGCGGGCGGGACGACAGCGTTCGAAAGCCGCAACTGTGGTCTTCGCCACGGCGGCATCCGTCTTTGCTCGATCCTGCCCCAGGTCCGTCTCCAGATCCTCGAGCTGCATCTCGAGTTGTTCGATCAGCCGGGCATGGCGTTCGGCGCTGTGGCCGAAGTGCTCACGGCGGAGTTTGGCGATCTGGAGCTGCAAGTGCCTGATCATCGCATCGGACGCTGAAACGACGGCGCGCGCCTGTGTCAGCTCTTCCTCTGCTGCGGCTGCACGCGCTTCTGCCGCAGCGAGAGCAGCACGCAGAACAGCGATCTCTGAGGGGGGCTCCGACATGCCGAAGGCCTACCACAAGGGCGCAGATTAATCCAATAAAACAAGGGATTTTGCGCTATCAACCCGTCGAGGCAGGCCGCTGCGTCCAGCGCGGATTGCGCCAGTCGATCCCCTCAAGAAGATAGCCGAGTTGTGCCGTCGAGACAGGCACAGCGGCCCCGCTCTGGCTCACCGGCCAAATGAACTTCCCTGCCTCCAATCGCTTGATATACAGCGACATGCCGACCCCATCGTGCCAGAGGATCTTGATCAGGTCGCCCTTGCGGCCCCGGAAGCAGAAGATCTCACCACCATGCGGGTCACGGCCGAGCCCCTGCTGGACGCGTCGCGCCAGGCTGTTCATCCCGCATCGCATGTCCGTCACCCCGCCCGCGATCCAGACCATTGCACCAGCCGGAAACGCGATCATTTGCTGACAACCAGTCCATTGAGCAACCGCGCTGCAGCCTCCATGTCAAAGCCTACGGGGATCGTGACGCGAGTAAGCGGGGAGCTGAGGCCGTTCAGGTGCTGTAGTTCCACGGCATGAGGGCATCGATTTCAGCGTTCGGCCATTGGTTTGCGATGCGCTCGAGTGTCTGGGTCAGCCACGCAGTAGGATCGACGTTGTTCATCCTGCATGTCTGCAGAAGGGTTGCGATGGTGGCCCACGTGCGGCCACCGCCGTCCGATCCGGCGAAGAGGCTGTTCTTGCGGGTGATGGTCTGTGGCCTAATAGCGCGCTCGACGATGTTGGAGTCGAGCTCGATCAGGCCGTCGGTCAGGAAGCGCTCGAAGATCTCGCGCCGGGCGATGGCCGCGCACCTCGGCCTCGAGCTTCCAGAGTTCGGCCATGCGCTCGACCGTGGTGGTGGCGACTTGGCTGTCCCCGGCGGTATGGAGTTCGTAGAAGCGCCGCCGGCTATGGGCCCAGCATCCAGCGAGGCGCGGGCCAGCATTGCCCCCGTCCTTGCGGACGAGCTGGTTGTAGGCGGCATAACCGTCCACCTGAAGAATGCCGCCATAGCTGCCGAGATGTCGACGAACGCATTCTCCGGATCGGCTGTCCTCGAAGCGATAGGCCACCATGGGCGGCCCGCTGCCGCCAAAGGTGCTGTCATCGCGAGCATAGGCCCAGAGCCATGCCTTCTTCACGGCGCCAGTGCCGGGCGCGAGGGTCGGAAGGCTGGTCTCGTCGGCGAAGACGCGCGGGCCCTTCAGGATTTCACCCAGCACATGCGAGGCGAGGATCTCCAGTTCGAACCCGACCCGGCCCATCCACTGCGCCATCAGCCTCCGGTCGATCTCCACCCCGTCGCGGGCATAGATCCCTTCTTGCCGGAACAGCGGCAGGCCGTCTGCATATTTGGAGACCGCAATCTGGGCCAGGAGTGCCTCGGTTGGCAGGCCGCTCTCGATGATATGGGCCGGAGCAAGCGCCTGGATGACGCCATCCGCGTCCTTGAATGCGTATTTCGGGCGGCGGGTCACGATGACACGGAACCTGGCCGGGATGACATCCAGCCGCTCCGAGACGTCTTCGCCGATCAGCACCTTCTCTCGGCCCGCATGTTCCGGCAGGACCTCGGGCTCGAGAACCACCTCCACCCGTTCGAGATGGGGCGGAAAGCCCTTGCGCGGCCGAGGCGCCCGCGTCTCGCCCGAGGCCCGGCCTTGGCCTGTCTGCGCCTTCAGCGCCGCAATGCCGATCTCGATCTCCTCGAAGACGAAGGATTGCTGTGCTTCCTCGTCAGCACTGATCGCAGGGGCGCCCAGCTTCTCTGAGCGCCGCCCGAACCGGGCGCGATCATAGGCCTTCAGGATCTGCATCAACCGCTTGATCCGCGCGTCGGCATCGAGACTGCGTGCCTTCAGAGCCGCATTCTCATCCTCCAGCGCCGATGTCTTCTCCGCCATGGCGCGGACCATGGCCTTGAGCAGGTCCATGTCGTCGGGCAGGGAAAGATCATCGGTCCGCATACCGCAAGGGATAGCACATCCCGCTGGGGCATGCCTCGGCTGATCGACATTCCGGGCCGGGGTGATTCACTTTGCCGCTGGCCGATTAGCCAGCAAATACAGGGGCTTTCACCGCCACTGGTCGCACCCGTTTCCAGTCCAGCCCCTCGAGCAGCGCCGCGAGCTGGGCGTGGTTGAGCTGCACCCGGACAGGCCCGATCCGCGGCCAGCAGAACGAGGACTTCTCCAGCCGCTTCGCAAACAGACACACGCCGCTGCCATCCCACCAGACGATCTTGACCCGGTCCGCCCGCTTCGCCCGGAACACGTAAAGCGCGCCGCTGAACGGGTCGTGGCCTCCATCGCGCACCAGCGACAGCAGGCTGTCCGGGCCCTTGCGGAAGTCCACGGGCTGGCTGGCCAGATAGACCTTCACGCCCGACGGCATCATGCCGAGCGCACCGCACGCAGAATCCGGCGCAGCGCAGCCTCGCTGACGTCAGCACCGACGCGGATCGTCACCTCACCCACCACGATCTCCACCAAGGAGGTCGCCGCAACCGCGGAAATGTCCGCGTTCTGCTTCTTCAGAAAGGCCTTGCGCCAGCCGAACAGCTGCGGCGGCGAAATGCCAAGGCGCCGCGCGAGCGCGGAAACATTCACGCCCGGCTCAAGCGCCGCCGTGACCGCTTGCGCCTTGAACTCATCCGACCACCGACGGCGTTCCCCAACCGCCGCACCGTCGAAACGCTCGATCACGGCCTCGACCAACTGTAAGCTACCAGTCGCAGCCATAGGCGTAGAACTAGTCGTAGGCATGGAACCTCGGCGTCTGACCAACGCCACAAGCCTATCCCGGACAAGTCCCGACGCTAACCAATGGGGTCTCCTTGCCGCTTACCACTCGATAGCCGGGCTACAGAAACCGGCTCAAGACGGCCCTCACCGTAGGCTTACGGTATAGGTGTTGTTCAGGGCGATCTAGTTATGGGTGACATGCTTTTGCGCCGGCGCGGGCAAAAGCAGCGGCAGGGCCAGATTGGCGTCGTATCGGGCATGAAAACCTCCAGGCAGCGGACCGCCCGGAAGCTAGCGCCGGCGGGTTTACCCCGGCTGAAGGCAGCGCGCGCCGCCCCCCGGCAGCCCTGCAACACCCGCCCTTCGGCCCCGACCCTGCGGTTTCAGTCCTTCAGGCGGGAATCGCGCAGCACCGCAAACAGATGCTGGCCGTAATCATTCTTCGACAGCCGCTCGGCCACGACCTGCAGATCGGCCGCACTGATCCAGCCCTTGCCAAAGGCGATCTCTTCGGGGCAGCCGGTCTGCAGCCCCTGCCGCTTCTGCAGGGTGCGCACGAAATTGCCCGCATCCAGCAGGCTGCCATGGGTGCCGGTGTCCAGCCAGGCAAAGCCGCGCCCCATGCGTTTGACGTCCAGCATCCCCTCGGCCAGATACATCTCCAGCAGGCTGGTGATCTCCAGCTCGCCCCGGGCCGAAGGCACCGCCCGGCGCGCCCGCTCCGAAGCCGAACCATCGAGGAAATAAAGCCCGGTCACCGCATAGTTCGACGGCGGCACGGCGGGTTTCTCGATGATCTGGGTGACCCGGCCCGCCGCATCCATCGCCACCACGCCATAGCGTTCGGGATCGGCGACGTGATAGCCGAACACCGTTCCGCCCGCGGGCCTTGCATCGGCCTCGGCCAGAAGCTCGGGCAGGCCATGGCCGAAAAAGATGTTGTCGCCCAGCACCATGCAGGACGGCGCCCCGTTCAGGAAATCCTCGGTCAACGTATAGGCCTGGGCCAGACCGCCCGGATCGGGCTGCACCACATACTGCAGCCGGATGCCCCATTGGCTGCCATCGCCCAGCACGCGGCGGAACTGCTCCTGATCCTGCGGCGTGGTGATGATGGCAATCTCGCGGATATCGGCCAGCATCAGCACCGACAGGGGATAATAGATCATCGGCTTGTCATAGATCGGCATCAGCTGTTTCGAGACGCCCAGCGTGATCGGATAAAGCCGGGTGCCCGAGCCGCCGGCCAGGATGATGCCCTTGCGGCGGCTGCCCGGGGTGGGGATGGGGGTCATGGGGTCGCTCCAAGATCATGCAGGGCCTCGGTCACGGCCCGTTTCCAGTCGGGGCGCGACAGGCCGAACACCGCCAGCCCGGCGCAGTCGAGCCGGCTGTTGGCCGGGCGCCGCGCCGGGGTGGGATAGGCGCTGGACGGAATGTCGGTCACGCGGCAGGCCAGACCGGCCTGCGCCATGATCTCGCGGGCGAAATCCGCCCAGCTCACATCGGGGGCGCCCGAGAAATGCCAGGTGCCGGTTGCGGCCGGCCCCTCCTGCAACCGGGCCGCGATGGTCAGGCAGGCTTCGGCAATGGCGCGGGCCGGGGTCGGGCCGCCGATCTGGTCGGCCACCACGGTCAGGCTGTCGCGCGTGGCCCCCAGCCGCAGCATGGTCTTCAGGAAATTGCTGCCATGGGCGGAAAACACCCAGGAGGTGCGCAGGATCGCCTGGACCCCGCCCGCCGCCCGCACCCCCTCTTCGCCGCGCAGTTTGCTGCGGCCATAGGCGCCCAGCGGGGCCAGCGGCGCCTCCGGGGCAAAGGGCGCATCCCCCGCGCCGTCAAAGACGTAATCGGTCGAGATATGGACAAAGGGAATGGCCAGCGCCGCGCAGGCCCGCGCCATCGCCGCCGGGGCCTCGCCGTTCACCACCGTGGCCGCCGCCTCTTCGGTTTCGGCGCGGTCCACCGCCGTCCAGGCCGCCGCATTGATCACCGCCCGGGGGCCATGGGCGCGGATCGCCGCGGCACAGGCCGCCGGGTCCGACAGATCGGCCTGATCGCGGCCCAGAAACACCGCCCCGGGGGCCAGCCGCGCCAGCTCGGTCGCCACCTGCCCGGTCCGGCCAAAGACCAGCAGCGTCATGCGCCAACTCCCGAACCAACTCCCAGCCGCTCGCCCACACCCTTGCGGGCCTGCAGCGGGCGCCACCAGGCCTCATTGTCGAGATACCATTGCACCGTGCGCTCCAGCCCCTCTTCCACCGTCACCGAAGGCCGCCAGCCCAGTTCGTTGCGGATGCGGGCGGGGTCGATGGCATAGCGGGCATCATGGCCGGGCCGGTCGGTGACAAAGGTGATCTGATCGGCATAGGACCCCGCCGCCCTCGGCCGCTTGGCATCCAGAATGGCGCAGAGCCTGCGCACCAGTTCCAGATTGCTGCACTCATTCTCGCCGCCGATGGCGTAGCTGCGCCCGACCGCGCCCTTCTGCAGCACCAAAAGCAGGGCATCGGCGTGATCCTCGACATAAAGCCAGTCGCGGATGTTCGAGCCGTCGCCATAGATCGGCAAGGCCTTGCCCGCCAGCGCGTTCAGGATGATCACCGGGATCAGCTTTTCGGGGAAATGGAAGGGCCCGTAATTGTTGGAGCAATTGGTCAGCACCACCGGCAGCCCATAGGTTTCGCCCCAGGCCCGCACCAGATGGTCACTCGCCGCCTTGGAGGCCGAATAGGGGCTGCGCGGATCATAGGCGGTCTCTTCGGTGAACTTTACCGAAGGATCGTTCGGCAAGGATCCAAAGACCTCATCCGTGCTGATATGGTGAAAGCGGAACTGCGCCGGACGGCCCTTGCGCAGCCAGTGGCCGCGCGCCGCCTCAAGCATGTTGTAGGTGCCGGTGATATTGGTCTCGATGAAATCGCCCGGGGCGTCGATCGAGCGGTCGACATGGCTTTCGGCGGCCAGATGCATCACCGCATCCGGGTCATGGGCGGCAAAGATCCGCTCCAGCGCCGCGCGGTCGCGGATATCGGCCTGTTCAAAGACATAGCCCGGGCTGTTCGACACGCTGGCCACATTCGCCAGACAGGCGGCATAGGTCAGGCAATCGACATTCACCACCGCATGGCCGTCACGGATCGCCTGGCGCACCACCGCAGAACCGATGAACCCGGCACCGCCGGTCACAAGAAGTTTCATCGCATCAGCCTTCGTAGGTGAACGGAGATTTGAAACCGGCAAAACCCTGCGCCTTGCGGTCCTTGTCCGACAGGATGGCCGTGGCCGGGTCGATGCCCCAGTCGATCGCCAGATCGGGATCGTCAAAGCGCACCGCGCCGTCACAGTCGGGCGCATAGACATCCGAGCATTTGTACAGCAGCTCCGAATTGGGCGCCCGGGTCACGAACCCATGCAGAAAGCCCCTGGGGATCAGAAGCTGGCGCCCGTTTTCCGCCGAAAGCTCGACCCCGACCCATTTGCCATAGGTCGGCGAGCCGACCCGTACATCCACCGCCATATCAAAGACCACTCCCGCACCGCAGCGCACCAGCTTGTCCTGCGCATGCGGGGGCGACTGGAAATGCAGCCCGCGCACCGTGCCCATCGGCCGCGAGAGCGAATGGTTGTCCTGCACGAAATCGATGTCTATACTGCGGGCCCGCAAGGTATCGCGGTTCCAGACTTCGCTGAAATAGCCCCGCACATCGTCGAACCGGCGCGGTGTCAGGATCAGCACGCCGCGAAGAGCGGTTTCTTCAATCTGCACGGGATAAACCTTCTTTTGCTGGCACCGGCTGCGCTGCTGATAACAAATTCCTGCCGTCCAAGTCCACGCAACTGCCGTGACAGCGTGATGAATACTGCCTTGCAGGACCCATTGCGCACAATCGGGTTCAGATTCGGCCCAGAAGGGCCGCTAGCCAGGCCAAATGATGCCGGAGCTTCTCGATTAGGATTACCTTTGCGTTCATTTCGGCCAGCAGCCGCCCGTTGAAGGCACGCAACTTCTCGGGGTCGTCTGGCAAGGT
>Ga0209369_1001204_pt1 | contig 14475 bp, 9 predicted proteins | sample EBPBio142010_DNA_FD_185865 | JGI IMG/M metagenome (GOLD analysis project Ga0209369, IMG submission 185865) | Wastewater treatment Type I Accumulibacter community from EBPR Bioreactor in Madison, WI, USA - Reactor 1_10/4/2010_ DNA (SPAdes)... | ecosystem: Engineered > Bioreactor > EBPR >... | reverse complement strand
TCGGCAATCTGCCGGGCCAGGGCCAGCGCCTCGGCATGCGGGTCACCGCTCAGGTGCGTGGCCAGGCCGATCTGCTGCGCCTCGGTGCCGTTGAACACGCGGCCGGTGTAGGTCAACTCGCGCGCCACATCGTCGCGCACCAGGTGGCGCAGCAGCGCCATGCCGCCCATGTCGGGCACCAGGCCCCAGTTGATCTCCATGATCGACAGCCGGGTGTCCGGCGCCATGTAGCGGATGTCGGCGGCCAGCATCAGCTGGAAGCCGCCGCCGTAGGCCACGCCGTGCACGGCGGCAATCACCGGCACCGGCAGCTCGGTCCAGACCATCACCGTGTGCTGCGGCGGGTTGGCGCCGCCGGGCGTGCGGTCGCCCTGCAGCAGCCGCGCGCCGCCACGCTGGCCCGAGGCCATCTTGCCGAAGTTCTCGGTGTCCAGGCCGGCGCAGAAGGCCCGGCCCTCGCCGGAGATCACCACGGCGCGCAGGCCCGGCTCGGTCTTCAGCCTTTCGCCGGTGCGGCGCAGCGCCTCGAACATGTCGTCGTCCAGCGCGTTCATCTTGTCGGCGCGCACCAGGCGCACATCGGCCACGCCGTGCTGCAGGGTGACGCGGATGCGGTGGTCCATGGGGGTCAGTCCTTCGGGTTGCGGGGGTTGTGGGAGGTTTCGGGCGCCTGGCGCTCGGCGGCCAGACGGTCCAGGCCGGCCAGGAATTGTGCGACGTCGATCGGCTTGGTCCAGTAATCCTCGAAGCCGGCCTCGCGTGCACGCTGCACGGCATCGGGCATCGCATTGGCCGACAGGCCCACGGCCCGGGACTGCGGCCATTGTGCGCGCAGCCGGCGCAGCAGCTCCAGGCCGTCGATGTCGGGCAGCTGCATGTCCACCAGCACCAGGTCGGGCCGCTGCCGCAGCGCGGCCTCCAGGCCGCTGCGGCCGTCGCTGGCCACCTGCAGCACGACGCCGGGGCGCAGGCGCACCATCTCCTGCATCAGCAGCACGTTGATGGCGTTGTCCTCCACGTACAGCAGCGACAGCGCCGCCGTGGGTGCCGGCGCTTCGGCCGGCGCAGGTTCGCTGGCCGGGCGTGCCGCCGCGCCGGGCGTCGCGCCCGGCAGCCAGACGTGGAACACGCTGCCCTCGCCCATCCGGCTGTGCAGCGCCAGCCGCCCGCCCATCAGCCGCACCAGGTGGTGCACCGTCAGCAGGCCGATGCCGCGGCCCTCGATGCCCTCGCGCTCGGCGCCCAGGCGGTTGAAGGGCTCGAACAGGTGCGCCTGCTGCTCGGCGCTGATGCCGCGGCCGGTGTCGCGCACCGCCAGTTCCCAGCCGGGCACGCCTTCGACCACCATGCGCCGCGCATCCACGGTCACCAGGCCCTCGGGCCGGTTGTACTTGACCGCATTGGTCAGCAGGTTGGTCAGCACCTGGCGCAGGCGGCGCGCATCGGCCAGCACACTGGCGCCGGTGTTCACGAAGCGCACGCGCACGCCGCGGGCCGCAGCCATCGGCGCCACCCAGCGCTGCACGTCGTGCAGCGCCTCGTCCAGCGCGATCGGGTGCAACGCCACCGGCATCGAGCCGGCCTCCACCGCGCTCAGGTCCAGCACCTCGTCGATCAGCGACAGCAGGTGCGCGCCGGCCGAGCGGATGTGCGCCAGCTGCTCGCGCTGCGGCGCCTCGAGCCGCTCGGCGCCGTCCAGCTCCAGCAGCTGCGCAAAGCCGAGCATGGCGTTCAGCGGTGTGCGCAGCTCATGGCTCATGCGCGCCAGGAACTCCGACTTGGCGCGGCTGGCGCGCTCGGCGGCCTCGGCCTCGCGCACCGCGGCCTCGGCGCGGCGGCGCTGCGTCACGTCCCAGTTCAGCCCCACCATGCGCAGCGCCTGGCCGTTCTCGTCGCGCACCGCATGGCCGGTGCTGGCCAGCCAGTGTTCGCTGCCGTCGGGCCAGCGCACGCGGAACTCGTAGGCATAGGGCTCCGCATCCTGCAGGTGGCGCAGGATGCGCTGGCGGCGCTCGGCCAGGTCCTGCGGCGCGACCAGCTGGTCGTCGATCTCGCGCGCGCTGCGCGGGTCGTCGGGCTGCAGGCCGCGCAGGCGGTACATCTGCTCTTCCCAGATCACCTTGTCCGATCGCAGGTCGCGGTCCCAGATGCCGACGCCGGCAATCTGCGTGGCCAGGCGCAGGCGCTGCTGCTGCAGCTGAAGCGCCTGCGTCAGCTGGTGCTGGTCGGTCACGTCGATATGGATGCCGTGCAGCACGGTGCGGCCGTCGCGCTGCTCGCGGTGGCTGCGGCAGACCACCCAGCGCACGCCGCCGTCGGGCTGCAGCACACGGAAGCTGGTCTCGAAGCTGTCGCGCCCGCTGCGCCGCGCGCGCTGCCGTTCGTCGGCCACACGCTCGCGGTCCTGCGCATGCACGCGCCCGCCCATCCATTCGCGCACCGGCGGCGCGGGGCCGTCCGCCGGCAGGCCGTAGATGCGGAACATCTGCGCATTCCACTCCACCCGCTCGGCCGCGCCCTGGCCGGGGTTCTCGATGCTCCAGATGCCCACGCCGGCCGCATCGGCCACCAGCTGCATGCGCCGCGCCAGTGCCTGCGCCTGCTCGCGCTCGGCGATGCGCGCGGTCTGGTCCAGGGCCACGCCGGTCAGAGCCACGGCGCGGCCCTGTGCGTCACGCTCGGCCACGCGCCGGGTCAGCAGGTGGCGGTAGCTGCCGTCGGCATGCAGGTAGCGTGATTCCAGGTCGACCACGGCGTCCTCGGCGAGCGCCCGCGCGGCGGCCCGCTCCACGGCATCGGCATCGGCCGGGTGCACATGAAGCCGGGTCTGCGTCAGCGGCAGGTCGTTGGCGCCATCGTCCATGCCGGCCAGGCCGATGCCGTTGTCGGTGACGTGGACGCGCCGCGACTGAAGGTCCACCCGCCACACCGCGATCATCGCCAGCTGCATGGCCCGCGCCAGCCGCGCGTTGATGGCCTGCTGGGCGCGCTCGCGGTCGGCGCTTTCGGTGTCGTCGATCACCACGCCCAGCATCGTGGCCGGACGGCCGTCGGGGCCGTTGCGTACCTCGGCCAGGGCCTGCACGTCGCGGTAGCGGCCGTCGGCCTGCTGCAGGCGGTAGCGCGTCTGGTACTGGCCGGCCTGCTGCAGCGCCTTCAGGTGGTGCTGCAGCAGGGCCTCGCGGTCGTCGGGGTGCACGCGCTGCAGCGCCTGCTCGAAGCTGGGCGGCTGCAGCGCCGGCTCCAGCCCGGCCATGCGGAACATCTGCGCGTCCCACCAGCCGCGGCCGCTGCGCACGTCGCGTTCGACGAAAGCCACCCGGCCGAAGCCCTGCATCAGCGCCAGCTTCTCGTCGGCATGGTGCGCACCGGGCAGGCGCGCCGGCGGCTGCGCGTCCTGCGGCTGCAGCCACAACAGCCAGCCGGGCGCGTGGGCCACGGCCTGGCAGCGGTAAGTCTGGCCGCCCACCTGCAGTAGCGCCGGCCGCGCACCATCGGCCTGCAGCCAGTTGCCGAACGCGGCCTGCCAATCGGCCTGCTGCAGGTGCAGCGCCAGCGAAGTTTCGGTGGCCGCGCGGTTCAGGCGCCAGGCGGGCTGGCCGCCGTCCAGCCACAGCAGCGCCGCCATGCAAGGCGCTTCGAGCCAGATCGAGGCCGGGTCGGACATGGTCGCGGGCGTCGGACAGCAGTCAGGGGGCGCGGACCATTATCGGCCGCACGGCCTCCTACACTCCCACTTCATGACGACACCCCACTTCGACGTGCTGATCGTCGGCGCCGGACTGTCCGGCATCGGCGCGGCGGTGCACCTGCAGCAGCGCTGCCCGCAACACCGCTATGCAATCGTCGAGGCCCGCAACCGCCTGGGCGGCACCTGGGACCTGTTCCGCTATCCGGGCATCCGCTCGGATTCGGACATGTACACCATGGGCTACCGCTTCAAGCCCTGGCCCGATGCCAAGGCCATCGCCGACGGGCCATCGATCCTGGCCTACCTGGAGGCCACGGCGCGCGAACAAGGCGTCGACCGCCACATCCGCTATGGCCAGCGCGTGCTGCAGGCCGATTGGTCCACGCCCGAGGCCTGCTGGACCGTGCTGTTGCAGGCGGCGGACGGCACACGCAGTACGCTGCGCAGCAACTTCCTGCTGATGTGTCCGGGCTACTACCGCTACGACCGCGGCCACACGCCGGCGCTGCCTGGCATCGAGCACTTTGCCGGCCGCGTGGTGCACCCGCAGTTCTGGCCGCAGGACCTGGACACCGCCGGGCAGCGCATCGTCATCATCGGCAGCGGCGCCACCGCGGTGACGCTGCTGCCCGCGCTGGCAAAGACCGCCGCGCAGGTGACGATGCTGCAGCGCTCGCCGACCTGGATCGTCTCGCGCCCCGCGGTCGACAAGCTGGCCGAAGCGCTGCGGCGCTGGCTGCCGGCTGGCGCGGCCTACACGCTGAACCGCTGGAAGCGGGTGCTGCTGGGCATGTACTTCTACCGGATGTGCCAGCGCAAGCCCGAGGGCGTGGGCCGCTGGCTGCTGGCCCAGCTGAAGCCGCAGCTGCCGCCGGACTTCGACATCGAACGGCATTTCCATCCGCGCTACAAGCCGTGGGAGCAGCGGCTGTGCCTGGTGCCGGACGGCGACTTCTTCGCCGCGCTGCGCGAGGGCCGTGCGTCGGTGGCCACCGACACCATCGACAGCTTCACGCCGCAGGGCATCCGGCTGGCCTCGGGCGAGGAACTGCCGGCCGACATCGTCGTCACCGCCACCGGGCTGGAGCTGCAGGTGCTGGGCGGCGCGCGGCTGTCGGTCGACGGCCAGCCGGTGGACCCGGCCCAGTGCGTGAGCTACAAGGCGCTGATGCTGTCCGGCGTGCCGAATCTGGCCTCGATCACCGGCTACACCAACGCGTCGTGGACGCTGAAGTCCGACCTGAGCGCCGAATACGTCTGCCGCCTGCTGAACCACCTGCGCGCGCAAGGCCTGCGCCAGTGCACGCCCACGCTCACCGACCCGGACATGCCGCTGGCCGAAGCCTTCGACTTCTCGTCCGGCTACATCCAGCGCGCACTGCACCTGTTCCCCAAGCGCGGCATGAAGGCACCGTGGCTGCTGAAGCAGAACTACGTGCACGACCTGATGACGCTGCGCCACGGGCGCATCGACGACGGCGCGCTGGTGTTCTCGAACCCAGTGGCGCCAAAGAATGCGCTGCCGGCGGCGGCCGAGTGATTCAGGCCGGCGCCGCCAGCCGCAGCACCGTCGCATAGCCGGGCTGCACTTCCATCCGCGCGGTGATACCGCGCTGCTGCAGCAACGCATGCGCCTGCGGCAGCTTCCAGCACGGCACCGGGGTGAACAGGTGGTGCTCGAGGTGGTAGTTCACCCAGTACGGCGCGAGCAGCGCGCGCTCCAGGAGGTTGGCGTGCGTGGTGCGCGCCTGGCGCAGCGGGTCGGGCTGGTCGCGGCCGACCAGCGCATGCTCGGCGATGTTGCGGACGCGCGTGACCATCGGCAGCCAGGTGGCCATCGGCAGCAGCCACAGCAGCAGCCAGGTCCAGCCCAGGCCGGCTACGGCGAAGACCGCGAAGCCGAGCGCATTGCCGATGACGAAGCGCCAGCCGCGCACCAGCTCCTGCGAGTCGCGCTCCAGCGCCGAGCGCTGCGTCGCCGCCGCGAACAGCGGCGCGATGCGCTGCTTGTAGAAGGTCTGCCCCGTCAGGTCGCGCAGCAGCTTGCGCTTCAGCGATGCGCGGGCGATCGGGAACGGCGCCGACAGGCCCAGGTCGGGGTCTTCGGCCTGCTGCACGTAGCGGTGGTGCTGCAGGTGGTACGGCCGGTACTCACCCAACGACGACGAACAGAACCAGCGCGCCACCGCGTCGTTGACGCGCCGGTTCGGGTGCAGCAGGCCGTGCGCAGCGTCGTGCATCAGGATGAACAGGCCCAGCTGGCGTGTGCCGATGACCATCACCGCCAGCGGCAGCGTCACCGGCCACAGCGTGCCCATCGCTATGGCCAGGCCGATGACGCCCCAGCAATGCGCCACCAGCCACAGCCCGCGCCAGCGCGAACGCTGGGTGAGCGCGCTCCACTCTTCCGGGCTGAAGAAGGCCGCCGGGTCGGCACGCGGGGCAACGGCCACGCTCAGCCCTCCTGCGGCACCACGGCGCGGAACAGCGCCCACTCGCCCGGCACGCCCTTCAGCGCGTGCGCGCCGCGCGCCTCGAAACCGATACCCGAGCCGGCCACCAGGTCGCGCGCGGTGCTCGACACCCAGACCTCGCCATCGCCGGCCTTGGACATCGCGCGCGCGCCGATGTGCACCGCCATGCCGCTGACCTTGTCGCCCAGCGCCTCCACCTCGCCGGTGTGCAGGCCGGCGCGGATGGTGATGTCGATGGCGCGCAGGTCGGCCACCATCGCTGCGGCACAGCGCATCGCACGCGCCGGGCCGTCGAAGATGGCGAAGTAGCCGTCGCCGGCGGTGTCGATCTCGCGGCCGCGGAACTCGCCCAGCCTTGCCCGGCACAGACCATGGAAGCGCTGCAGCAGGTCGCGCCAGGCGCGGTCGCCCAGCCGACCGGCCAGTTCGGTGGAACCGACGATGTCGGTGAACAGCACGGTGGCCAGGAAGCGCCCTGGCGCTGCAGCCGGTGCGGCCGGCGCTTCGGCCGCGGCAAAGCGCAGCAGCGCGTCCACCAGCGGCTGGGTGTCGCCCATGAAGAACATGTGGTCGCGGCCAGGCAGCTCCAGGTAGGTGGCGTCCGGTATGTGATCGGCCAGGTAGCGGCCGTTGCCGCAGCGCACCACCTGGTCGCCGCGCCGCTGCACGACCAGCACCGGCCGGCGGATCTGCGGCAGGATCGCGCGCACGTCGATCTCGGCGTTGGCCTGGGTGACGCGCCGCATGGCACTGGGCGACGCCGTTACGCGCTGGTAGCGCGCACCCAGTTCGCAGAACGCAGCGTCGCCGGCATGGTCGGGCGCGAAGTAGGGAATGGCCTGCGGCGTACCCCAGGCGTCGGCCACCCCCTGCAACATGCGCTCCAGCGGCGGCATGTGCGGATAGTCCGGCGCCTTGCAGAAGCGGGCCATCGAATTCATCAGCACCAGCCGCTCGACCATCTCCGGATGGGTGGCGGTGAACAGCGCACCCAGCGCACCGCCCTCGGAGGTGGCGAACAGCACCGCCCGTGCCGAGCCGGCCGCCTGCATCACCGCGCGCACATCGTCCATGCGCTGCTCGAGCATCGGCACGCCCTCGAAGCGGTCGGACAGCCCCTGCCCGCGCTTGTCGAAGATGATCAAGCGGAAGTGCTGCGCCAGCTGCTGCATCAGCGCCGCATAGCCCGGGATCTGCCAGTTCATTTCCAGGTGCGAGACGATGCCCGGCACGATCACCAGGTCCTGCGTGCCCTGGCCGAAGCACTGGTAGGCAATGCTCAGGCCATCGCTCTCGGCGTAGCGGGTTTCGGGCGGCGCGGCGGTCTCGCTCATCGCCGCCCCGCTCAGCGGCCCGCGGCGCCGCGCGCAAGCCCCACCTTGCCCAGCCGCCAGCGCAGCGTGTCGATGCGGTCTTCGCCGAAGAAGGGCTCGCCCTCGAACACGAAGGTCGGCACGCCCCAGTGGCCGGCCGCGGCCAGGGCCTGCTGGTTGGCCTCGATCTCGGCGTCGTGCGAGGTGGGCTCGGCGATGGCCGCGTCCATGGCGGCCAGGTCCAGGCCAGCCTGCCGCGCGGCCTGCGCCAGGTGCTCGCCCTGGTGCCAGTCGCGCGTGCCACCGAAGATGCGCACCGACACCTCGCGCGCAAACTCGATACCGCGGCCGCGGCGTTCGGCCTCCACGCCCAGGCGCGTCAGCCGGTGGATGTAGGGTTGCTCGGTGGCGATGCGGTAGGTCTGCATGTCCTGCACGATCGGGTCGGGGTGCGGCCACGCGTAGGGCATGCCCAGCATCTCGGCACGGCGCGGCCAGTCCAGCCGGATGTACTTGGCGCGCTTGACGTTGTCGGGGCTGAAGAAGGCCGGGTCGCGCACGGCCAGCGGCAGCACCGGCCGGAAGCGCACCTCGACATCGAAGTCCTGCTCCAGCTTCAGCGCGCCGGGCACCGCCAGGTACGAATAGCGGCTGCGGAAGGACCAGTACAGATCGACGTGGGCAGTCATCGGGCCAGTGTAGGCCCAAGGCTCAACGCAGGTACAGCGCCTCGAAGCGCAGCCGCACGCGGCCCTGGGCGTCGCGCAGCTGCAGCGCATCGCCGACGATCTGCCGCGAGGCGGTGGCCCGCAGCGCGTCCAGATAGCGTGCCTCCTGCGCGCTGTCGGCACAGCTGCGGCGCGTGAACGCCAGGTCCAGGATCTGCAAGCCGTCGCTGCCCTGCGCGAAGCGGCCCTGGAAGCCGTTGCAGCCGCCAAAGCCGCGCAGCTTGTTGGCATCGGGCAGCAGCTGCAGCCAGGGCTCGCGCCCGCCTGCGGCCACCTGCACTGGCTGCTCGTCGATGGCCACCAGGCGCCAGCGCGTGTTCAGCAGCGCCGCGGTGGCCGGCATGTCGGCGGCGCAGGTTTCGCCGGGCCACAGCCGGTCGAAGCGCTCGACGACCAGCGTTTCGCGCGGCGGCAGGCCGGGCTCGGGCGCACGCAGCGCGAAGCGCCCGTCCAGCGTGGCCAGCACCCAGCGGCCGCCCTCGCCTTTCGCCAGGTAGGCGCGTTCCAGCGCCACGTGCGCGCCTTCGATCGCCACCGGCCAGCGCCGGCCGCTGCGGCAGTCCTGGAAGCTGGCCGCATCGGCCAGGTAGAAGTACAGGCCGCGCAGCCGCAGCGGACCTTCGATGCGGTCCAGCGTGGCCTGCGGGGCCAGCCCCGGGCCCGGCAGGGGCTGGCCCAGCGCGTCGAAGCCGCGCAGGCTGCCGTCGAGCAGCAACTCGAAGCGCAGCGGCGCCTCGCGGCCGCCGCGCAGCAGGCGCCGGCCGTCACCGTCGTACAGCCAGCGGCCCAGGTCGATCTGCTCGGCCAGCACGCGGCCCGTGGCATCCAGATCGCGCAGCCGCAGGCGGAAGTGGTGGTCGGCAAACAGCGTCAGCGTCGCCTGCCGCTGCGCGCAACTGCCGCAGGGCAGCGTGCCGGCGTAGGTGGTGTCGTCGACCGCGGCCACCGCCGCCCAGGGCCCGAGCAACGCGCACAGCAGCAGGGTCCACGCCAGCTTCATGCCGCGATTGTGGCCGGCGATACTGCGGGCCCCACCCTCCGCCGCACGCCCATGTCGCCAATCACGATCTTCCAGGCCCGCCGCATCCTGACGATGGCCCCTTCGCGGCCGCTGGCCACGCACGTGGCGGTGCGCGACGGCCGCATCCTCGGCGTCGGTGCGCTGGACGAACTCACTGGCTGGGGCCCGTACCGGCTGGAGACGCGGCTGGCCGACAAGGTGCTGATGCCCGGCCTGGTGGAAGGCCACAGCCACCTGATGGAAGGTGCGTTCTGGCGTTTCGTCTACTGCGGCTGTTTCGACCGCCGCGATCCCAACGGCCGCACCTGGCCGGGCGCCAAGACACTCGACGACGTGCTGGCGCGGCTGCGCGAGGCGCAGGCCCGGCTCGCCGACCCGGCCCAGCCGCTGGCCGGCTGGGGCTTCGACCCGATCTACTTCGACAACCGGCGCTGCGTGCGCGAGGACCTGGACCGCGTCAGCCCCACCCGGCCGGTGGGCATGATCCACGCCAGCGGCCACATCATCAACTGCAACAGCGCGGCGCTGGCCGCTGCCGGCTGGCTGCGCAGCGGCATCGACCACCCCGGCGTGCCGCTGGGCGCCGACGGCCTGCCCACCGGCGAGCTGAAGGGCCCCGAGGCGATGATGGCCGTGGCCGGCGTGCTGGGGCTGGACCGCGCGGTGCTGGCCGGCGACGAGGCCGGGCTGCGACTGTTCTCGCGGCTGTGCGTGCGCGCCGGCGTCACCACCGCCACCGACCTGGCCAGCCCGCTGCCCGACGAGGCGCTGCCGATGCTGCTGCGCACCACCGCGGAGGACGGCTTCCCCACGCGCGTCGTGCCGCTGCTGCGGCTGATGGGCGCGCCCGAGCCGACGATCCTGCGCGCCGCCGCGCTGCAGGGCCAGAGCAGCGACCGGCTGCGGCTGGGCCGGGTGAAGATCGTGGCCGACGGCTCGATCCAGGGCTTCTCGGCCCGGCTGCGCTGGCCGGGTTATTACAACGGCGCGCCCAACGGCCTTTGGTACATCGCGCCCGAACAACTGCAGCAGGCCTTGACGTTGGCGCTGCAGCACGGCGTGCAGGTACATGTGCACACCAACGGCGACGAGGCCACCGATGCCGTGCTCGACGGCCTGGAGCGCGCACTGGAGCAGCACCCGCGGCCCGACCACCGCTTCACGCTGCAGCACTGCCAGCTGGCCGACGCGGCGCAGTTCCGCCGCATGAAGGCGCTGGGCCTGTGCGTCAACCTGTTCGCCAACCACCACTTCTACTGGGGCGACGAGCATTACCGGCTGACCGTGGGCCCCGAACGCGCCACGCGCATGAACGCCTGCGCCACCGCGCTGGCCACTGGCGTGCCGCTGGCCATCCACAGCGACGCGCCGATCACGCCGCTGGCGCCGCTGTTCACCGCCTGGTGCGCGGTGCACCGCCTCACCGCCAGCGGCCGCACGCTCGGCGAGCACGAGCGCATCGGCGTGGCCGACGCGCTGCGCGCCATCACGCTGGGCGCGGCCTGGACGTTGAAGCTCGATGGCGAGATCGGCTCCATCGAATGCGGCAAGCGTGCCGACTTCTGCGTGCTGGACGACGACCCGCTGGCCGTGCCGGCCATGCAGCTGAAGGACCTGCCGGTGTGGGGCGTGGTGCAGGACGGGCGCATCTTCGCCGCCAGCGAGTTGCCCACCGATTGAGCGCCGTGGCGCCGCCGATCCCGGTCAGCGTCATCGGCGGCTACCTGGGCGCCGGCAAGACCACGCTGGTCAACCACCTGCTGCGCCATGCCGAAGGCCGGCGGCTGGCGGTGCTGGTCAACGACTTCGGCGAGCTGCCGATCGACGACGCGCTGATCGAGGCCCGCGACGGCAACCTGCTGCGCCTGGCCGGCGGCTGCGTGTGCTGCAGCTTCGGCAGCGACCTGCTGGGCGCGTTGCAGCAGCTGGGCACGATGCGCCCACCGCCCGATCAGGTGCTGCTGGAATGCAGCGGCGTCGCCCGCCCCGGCGCGGTGGCGCGCACGCTCACGCTGCTGCCGGCGCTGCAGCGCGATGCGGTGCTGGTGCTGGCCGATGCCGAGACGTTGCGCGAGCGCGCGGCCGACCGCTACGTCGGCGAACTGGTGCAGCAGCAGCTGGCCGAGGCCGACCTGATCGTGCTGAACAAGTGCGACCGCATCGCTGCGCACGGGCTGCAGGCGCTGCAGGGCTGGCTGACAGGTGTGGCGCCGCAGGCGCGTGTGCTGCCCTGCACGCAGGGCCGGCTGGCGCCCGAGCTGCTGCTGGGCCTGGGCAGCGTGCCGCGGGCGGCAGGCCTGGCCCCGGCGCATGACGCGGCACGGCAGTTCGCCAGCGTGTCTGTCGCCTTCGACCATGCGGTGGATGCCGCCCGGCTGGCCGAGGCGCTGGCCGATCCGGCGCTGGGCCTGCTGCGCGCCAAGGGCCTGCTGCGCGATGCGCTGCGCGGCTGGTGCGTGCTGCAGCAGGTGGGCGCGCGCGGCCGCATCGACGCGCTGCCCGGCACCGCGCCGGCGCAGCCGCGGCTGGTGGGCATAGGGCTGCGCGGCCAGCTCGACGAAGACGCGCTGCGCCGCGCGCTGGCGGCCAGCCGCGCCTGATCAAGGGTTGGGCAACAGGCGGGCCAGCGCGGCCATCAGCAGCCGCTGGTCGATGGGCTTGGTCAGGTATTCGTCGAAGCCGGCCGCCTGGCCACGCTCCAGGTCGCTGCGCATGGCGTTGGCGCTGAGCGCGATGACCGGGATCGCGCGCGTCTCGTCGGCGGCGCGCAGCCGGCGCAGCACCTCGAAGCCGTCGATGCCGGGCAGCTGGATGTCCAGCAGGATCAGGTCAGGCCGGTGCGCGGCGGCCATCTTCAGCCCGTCTTCGGGCAGTTCGGCGCTCAGCAGGTGCAGCTGCGTCTGCTGCGCCAGCATGGCCTCCATCAGCAGCACGTTGACCGGGTTGTCCTCGATGTAGAGCACGGTGCCGGTAGCCGCCGGCCCCTGTGCCTGCGGCTCGTCGTCGCGCGCCGCCTGCAACTGCAGCCAGTGCACGCTGCCGCCGCCCGGCATCGTGTCGACACCGACCTCGCCATGCATCAGCCCCGCCAGGCGGCGGCACAGCGCCAGGCCAATGCCGGGCTCTTCGGCCGGCGGCGCCGCGGGCGGCTGATCCAGCGGCTCGCGCTCGGCCAGGCCGGCGGCTTCCAGGCGCAGCTGCCAGCGGCCTTCGGCCTCGTCGGCCTGCAGGCGCAGGCTGCCGCCACGGCGCTGCGCCTCGACGGCGGCGGCCAACAGGTGCCGCAGCACCTGGCGCAGCCGTTCGCGGTCGGCACGCACGCTGCCGGTGGACGGCAGCGCCTGCAGCGGCGGCAGCAGCACGCCGCGCTCGGCGGCCAGCGGTGCCACGGCCTGCAATGCGTCTTCCAGCAGCGGGCGCAGCGGCACGGCTTCCAGCTGCAGCGGCAGCTCGCCGACCTCGATGCGCGCCAGGTCCAGCAGCGCGTCGATCAGCCCCAGCAGCTGGCCGCCGGCCTGCAGGATCTGCTGCAGTTGCGCGCGGGCCGCCACCGTCCAGGCCGGCGATGCATCGCGCTGCAGCACCTGGCCAAAGCCCAGGATCGCATGCATCGGCGTGCGCAGCTCGTGGCTCATGCGCGACAGGAATTCCGACTTGGCCCGGCTGGCCGATTCGGCCTCGTCGCGGGCCTGCTGCAGCTCGAGCGTGCGCTGGTGCACGCGCTGCTCCAGCTCGGCATTCAGCTCGCGCAGCGCGGCCTCGGCCCGGGTGCGGCCGCTGACGTCGCGCGCGTTCAGCACCAGTCCGGCGATGGCCGGGTCGTCCAGACAGTTGTTGGCCAGCACCGCCAAGTGTCGCCAGCCGCCGTCGGCATGGGCCACTCGCAGCACCGTCTCCTCGCCGCGCGAGCCGCTGTCGGCCACCTCGCGCAGTTCCTGCACGGCCAACAGCACGTCCTGCGGGTGGACCCAGTCGGTGACGCGGGTGTGCAGCATGGCCTGCGGCGGCTGGCCCAGCAGCCGCTGCGACGAGGGGCTGGCATAGCGGATCAGGCCGTCGGCATCGCACAGCACCGTCAGCACCTGCGACGCTTCGATGAAAGCGCGGAAGCGCCGTTCGCTGGCCTGCAGCGCCTGTTCGGTGCGGTACTGGCGGGTGATGTCCTCGACCGTGCCTTCGTAATGCAGCGGCGTGCCGTCGGCGGCGCGCACCAGGTGCGCGTTCTCGCGGATCCAGATGCGCTCGCGGCTCTTGTGGCGGTAGATCTCGGACACGAAGTCGGTGACCAGGCCGTCGCGCTGCATCAGCTGCTGGAACTCGGCGCGGCGTTGCGGCTCGACATACCACTCGCGGGCGATGTCGTTCACCGCGTCGAGCATCTCGCGCTCGCTGTCGTAGCCGTTCAGCCTCACCAGCGCGGCATTGGCGCGCAGCTGCCGGCCGTCGATGCTGGAGCGGTAGGCGCCGATCGGCAGCAGCTCAAACAGCGTGTGGGTGCCGGAGGTGTCCATGGGCGGCCCGGGGCGGGCGGGGCTCAGCGCGGCCGGCGGGGCGGCGCCGCAGGGCGCCGGTCGGGGCCGCGGCCCGGGCCGCGCTCGTTGCCGCGCTCATTGCCACGCGGCGGGCCGCCGCGATCAGGCCGCCGCGCCGGGCCGGCAGCGGCGCGCTCGGCGGCTTCGCGCCGGGCCAGCTCCAGCAGCGCCGGCAGTGCGTCAGGCGCCAGGCCCTTCAGCGCGCAGAAGTTGGCGGCCGTCAGCGAGGTGTTTTCATAGGCGCGCAGCAGCTCGGCCCGCTGGCGCTGCGCCGCCTGCTGCTCGGCCTCGCGCGCGGCGCGCAGGCCGCGGCGGCGGGCCAGTTCGTCCAGCGCGGCCTGGCGGTGCTCGGCCGTGACCTCTCCGGCTGGCGCGCCGTCCAGGTCAAAGCGCTGGGCGGCCTTGGTCAGCGTGATCAGGTAACCGGTGCGGCCGGTATACCAGCGCAGGAAGGCCGACAGCGCGGCCTTGGTGAACACGCCCGGCGCACGCGCCTGGATGTCGGCCTGGATACGCAGTTTCAGCGGCCGCGGCGGGCCGTCGAACAGCGCCGGGAAGCGCTGGCGCAGGGCCGTCGCGGTGTCGTCGCCGGCCGGCTCGGTGGCAACGGGGGCGGGCGCGGCATCGGCAGTCATGGGATCGGCAGGAAACGGAAAGCCGAGCATTGTGCCCGCCCGGCCGCATGCTATGGTGCCCGGCCCGGCAAGCCCGACGCC